>Ga0209648_10005684_pt1 | contig 10699 bp, 5 predicted proteins | sample GraSoi2013_115cm_FD_185830 | JGI IMG/M metagenome (GOLD analysis project Ga0209648, IMG submission 185830) | Grasslands soil microbial communities from the Angelo Coastal Reserve, California, USA - Sample 9_17_2013_115cm (SPAdes) (version 2) | ecosystem: Environmental > Terrestrial > Soil >...
AATCGATTTGGCCGCAGGAGAGCGATTAATGACGAGGGACACTGTGGCGGGCGAAAGCCCAAGGTGTTCCGCGAGAGACTTCAGACTGACGGAGCGCGCCGAGGTGTTTCCGCGCGGCCGAGAAGGCACAAGCGTTTTGGCCCGGTTCATGGGGTGATTCGCGAACGTAGTCTGGCACAAGGATTCGGCGGTAGCAAGCATTAGAACGTAATTCTCGTGCAACAGATCAGTAAAATATCGTTTCCGCTGCGTCCTGAGGGGGCGTGAAAAATCGATTTACTGCTGGGTAGTTCCAGTACTCATCGATTTCAGTTTCTTTACACTTTCTTTACATTTCGCTTGACAAGGCGGCTCCGGCGGGTGTCTGATGCTTGCGGCAACAGGGGATAAATCGATTTACTGCATCCAATTTTCGAATGATCTCGGAATTGACATTGAGGTGAAGCCATGCGTTTGAAAGCCCTTCTCGCGATACTTCTTTCTTTTTGCGCCGTTTCCGCCTACGCGCAATTCAAAGCCAGCCTTCAGGGCACCGTTCTGGATACGCAGGGCGGGGTGGTAGCGGGTGCCAAGGTGACGCTTACCAATCAGGAGACCGGCGCGAGCCGCGATACTCTCACAAGCGACCAGGGTTTCTACCGCATTTCCGAGCTGCCACCGGGCAGATACGCAGTAACCGTCGGAGGGACGGGTTTCAAGACCTCGGTCTCCAAAGACGTAGAGATTAAAGCGGAAGAGCCGCGCGGTTTTGACGTGACTCTCCAAGTCGGTGCTATCAGCGAGCAAGTGACCGTAACTGCAAATGCGGAAGCATTGCACACAGAAAATGCGAGCACCGGCACCACGATTTCCACCGAGGAAATTGCTCGCCTCCCGCAATTTGGCCGCGACCCCTATGAACTTCTGCGCTTGACGCCCGGTGTATTTGGCGATGGTTCGCGCGGAGGCAACGGAGGCGCCAACAATCTGCCTAATTCGACTGGACCCGGCGGCTCAAACGCCTCCATTTTCCAGATCGAGAACTCCGTTCAAGTGGTGGCTAACGGGCAACGCCAGGACACGAACAATTTCACGATCGACGGGGTCAGCGTGAACAGCCTGCAATATGGCGGCTCGGCAGTGATCACTCCGAACCAGGAGTCGGTGCAGGAAATCACTGTGCTGTCAAATTCCTACTCCGCGGAGGATGGCCGGACTGCGGGCGCTCAGATTAAGGTCGTCAGCAAGAGCGGGACAAACCAGTTTCACGGCGGTGGGGTTTTTAAGTATCAGGATCCGAATTGGAACGCCTTCAACAAGTATGGCGGTCCGAATAATGCGCCGCCGACACGCGTGAACAACAATTTTCGCCAGTTCGGCGCCGATCTAGGTGGTCCAATCTACAAAGACAGGCTTTTTTTCTTCTCCTCGTACGAAGGCCTCCGTAGCACGGGCCACGATGTTTCAAGCCCAACGTGGGTGGAAACACCTCAATTTCGCCAGCTCATCGTTCAGAACCGCCCCGGCAGCATCGCGGCGAAGGTTCTGAGCTCGGCGGGAATAGCACCCCGGATTGCGACCGTTCTGACGCCAACGTGCGCGCTCGCTAACCTTCCAGCCTCGCAATGCCAAGCGGTGGCTGGCGGACTGGATCTAGGCTCGCCCACGGGAGCACAGGGTCAATACGTTCCATTGGGCAACACCATCGGCGGCGGTTTTGACGGCATTCCGGATATTCAATACGTTACCCTCGCCGTTCCGAGCACGAGCCGAGGCGATCAATACAATGGGCGTCTCGATTACACGATCGGGCGCAACCTATTTGCTTACAGCTCCTATTTTACGACCGTGAATAACGTCACTCCGGATAACGCCGGACGCGACCGCCCCCAGGGCGACCTCAGTATCCAGCCGTTCAATCAGGTCCAGGCATTCTCGTTCGTACGCACATTCTCACCTACCCTAACCAACGAATTCCGCGTCAACTTCACACGGTTCAACTTCAACCAGATCGCGACGAGCCAGAACGTGAACTTCGGCATTCCGCGCATTGAGATTGAAGGGTACGCATTCGACCGCATCCGTTTCGGCCCTCCCCAGGGCGCGACTACCCCAGCCGCTTTCGTCGAAAACAGCTACGACCTCCGCGACACGGTGACAAAGAACGTTCAGAGCCACACTCTCCGCATGGGCTTCGATTTCATCGACGAACAGAACAACAACAGCCTGAGCGGCGCGGCCCGACCCATCTATTCCCACGTCCGTCTTTGGAATTTCGCGAATGACACCCCGATCTTTGAAGGGATTGACGCCAATCCCCGAACCGGGGGCCCCGCCGATGCGCAGCGCTATCTTCGGTCCAAGGATATTGCTTTTTTCTTTCAGGACGATTGGAAGGTGAAGCCGAATCTGACGCTAAACCTCGGTTTGCGGTACGAGTATTTCAGCCCGTTCAGCGACGCAAAGAATCATCTTTCAAATATCACGTTCGGGTCCGGCGGCGTTCTCAAGACTTCTACAGTAGGCCCCGTGCCACGCCTGATCGGCAGGACCATGCGAGATTTTGGCCCACGGCTCGGTTTCGCATGGAGTCCCTTGCGTGCCGAGGGGAATACGGTTGTTCGCGGCGGCGGCGGCGTGGTTTACAACCGGCCCGACGACGTGCTTTTCGGGAATGCGGCGTTTAACCCGCCGAACTACGCACGATTCAGCCTCTGCTGCGGCACGGCTTCGACGGACTTTGGAACACCTTTCGACAAAGGCCAGATTCTGTATACGTTAGGCCAGAGCACCGCTTTTAACAGTTACCCCGCCAATCCAGCGCTGGCGCTGGGCATCGACCCGGCGACAGGCGCCATTTGCGGAAATCCATGCACTCCCGCTAATGATGTACCCGTGGAAATCTATGGTGGATCTCCGAATTATCGCGACGCTTATGTTTATATTTATTCTCTGGAGATCGAGCACCGGCTTCCCTGGCAACTCATTGCGACGGCCGGTTATCAAGGCAGTGTTTCTCACAAGTTGACGCGGCTGGTGAACCAGAATTTCCTGCAACAGGAGAGTCATTCCTTCTTCGCGGTGTATATCCCGACGAGCGACATCAATGCGAACTACAATGCCCTCAATCTACGCCTACGGCGTCAGTTCAGAGATGGCCTTACGTTCGACACGCAGTATCGCTACAGCAAGAGTATTGACCAGCTTTCGAACGAAGGCCCTGGCGCAGTCACAAACCAAACGGACCCAGCGCACCCGCAGACGGAGCATGGCCCCTCGGACTTTGACGCCAAGCACTACCTGAACTTTTACACGCTGTACGACCTGCCGTTCTTCCGCAACCGGTCGAGTTGGACGGGGAAGCTCCTGGGCGGCTGGCAAATCAACGGGCTACTGACTTGGCACACGGGATTCCCGTGGACGCCGGTGACGGGACAGATTGGCTCCGTCCCAATCACCAACGCCGCAAACATCAGGCCAACTCGACCCACGGGGGTCCTGAAACAGCCCAACTTCGATACGTCCAACAGTTCTTTCATAACGCCGAATGCGAATTTCCCTGGCTTGATTCATCAAGGCGATCCAGTTCCTGATCCTGCCAACCCCGGCAAGACGATCGGGGCGCAGTGCGGCAATTCCGACCCGACAACACGGCCCGGTTACCCCTACTACAACATTTGCACTCCGGGAGCTCCAGGGGTTGGGCGCAACTCGTTCCGCGGTCCGGGATACTTCGGCGTGGATATGAGCGTGGTCAAGAGGTTTGGGCTGCCGAATGTAAAGTTCTTAGGCGAGAACTCGGCGCTCGAGTTGCGCGGAAACTTCTTCAACGTGTTCAACAAGCTCAATCTCCAGCCGTTCTCATTCGGTACCGACAATACCAAAGTCGAGACCGCTCTCTTTGGGCGTGCGCCCGGCGCGCTGTCTGGCCGTGTTGTCGAGTTCCAAGCGCGCTTTACGTTCTAGCCGAACAGTGGTGCGGACAGGGGTGCAACCACGGCGCGCCCCTGCCTAGCTTCTACGTCCATTCAGGAGACATTCATGCGTCTGCGATTCCACTCCGCCGCACTACGTGTCGCGCTGCTTTTGGTCTGTGGCTCCCTCGCTGCGCTGAGTGCCGAGCGACTCCACGCGCAATCTACTGCTCATTCGCAGACAGTTACGGAAACCATCCAGATTGACGCCGCAGCTCCGTCGCATCCGTTCCCACACTTTTGGGAAAAAATGTTTGGATCCGGGCGGGCCATCCTGAGCCTGCGCGAGAGCTACGGCAATGATTTGCGCGAAACCAAGCGCATTACCGGTTTCGAATACGTTCGATTCCACGCCATCTTCCACGACGAAGTTGCCTTGTACGACGAGGACAAAGACGGCAAGCCGGTCTACAACTTTTCTTACGTAGACCAAATTTATGACGGGCTACGGGAGAACAAAGTACGCCCCTTCGTCGAATTGAGCTTCATGCCGAAGAAGCTCACCTCGGATGCCAACGCGCTTCATCCCTTCTGGTACAAGCAAAACGTCGCGCCGCCGAAGGATTGGAACACGTGGGAACAGATGATCGAGAGTTTTGCGCGGCATGTGGTTGAGCGCTACGGTGTCGAGGAAGTGGCGCAATGGTATTTCGAAGTGTGGAACGAGCCGAACATCGACTTCTGGGCAGGCGATCCGAAAGAAGCCACTTATTACGAGCTTTACGATCGTGCCGCGCGCGCCATCAAGCGGGTGAGCCCGCGGCTTCGCGTGGGCGGGCCGGCGACGGCACAGGCCGCGTGGGTGGACCGCTTCCTTGCGCACTGCAAAGAAAAGAATGTCCCGGTAGACTTTGCGTCAACGCACGTCTACGGCAATGACAAGGCCGAGGACGTCTTCGGTACGCACGAGAATATTCCACGAACGCAGATGGTCTGCCGCGCGGTCAAAAAAATTCACGAACAAATCGCGGCATCCGCGTTCCCGAACACGCCGCTCATTTGGAGCGAGTTCAACGCGAGCTATATGAACGAGCCTGCCGTGACGGACACAGCCTTCATGGGCCCGTGGATGGCCGACACCATCCGCCAGTGCGACGGGCTCACCGCGATGATGAGCTACTGGACGTTTTCGGATGTTTTCGAAGAACAGGGCGTAGTGAAGACGCCTTTCTACGGGGGTTTTGGTTTGCTTGCCGAACGCAGCATCCCGAAGGCGGCGTTCAACGACTTCGCGCTTCTCCACCAGCTCGGGGACACGCGGCTCGACGTCAACGCCGATAACGTGCTCGTTACGCGGCGCAATGATGGCACCCTCGCCCTAGTTGCCTGGAACCTGTTTCTGCCTGAAGAAGCGGGGTCGCCGAAAACCGTTACGCTGCATTTCAAAGGTCTCAGCGGCGCGCATTCCGCTCACATCACCATTGTTGACAAGGACCACGGCTCACCTCTTGCTGCCTGGGAAAAGATGGGCCGGCCGGCATCCCCTACGCTTGCGCAGATTGAGGCGCTCCGCAAAGCTGCCGCGCTGCCCGCCGCGCAAACGCAGACACTCAAAAGCGGCTCGCTCACGCTCACGCTGCAGCCTCACGCGCTGGCACTCATCGAGATCGGACGATAGCCCTGAGCTGGCGCGAAGCCGTCAGCACATAATATTCGACTGCTATTGCTTGTGGAATCCCGCGCGAGCCATTCCGTTTTTCGCGGCATCGTTTTTCATGAACTGCTCCCACACGAAGCCGGTTCGCGCGTTTTCTGCCATCAGCAGCGTGATGCCCAGGTCAATCCCGATCACGTCCGGGTCGTACCAGTTCTTGAGCGGATTAAAAGCGTCCACGAAGCTGTATTTTTGCCAGGCGCGTTTTGCGTATTTTTCACGGATCGTTCGAAGTACGCGCACCGTTTCCGCCGGCAAGAAGGGCAAGGAGCCTCCCGCCGCGCAGGGAACGATGCTGCCGTCGATCGGTCCCATCGGGGGCGGCCCGCCCCACGCCACGTATCCATGCGCCGAGTCCGAAGCCGATATCCCCCACAGGTCTTCGCTGTAGCCCGGAAATTGTTTTGCCAGCTCCAGGCACCAAAGCTTGTGGACCTTCGTCGCAATCACGGAATTCTCGAAGTAGTTGGCGTAGGCATCCACGTTCCCGCGGAAGTCGAACCAGGCGTGCGAATACTGGTGAACGAAGAGGGGAGCATGTGACCCGATAAAGCGCAGGCCGTTGAATTCAAACCGCGGGCGCTCCCACGCGTCCCAGCACTCCTTCGGCAACGGATGCGTCGAAGAGCCAAGGCCGAGCAGGTAGATCATCATCAGTTCGCAGTAGCTGTCCCATCGGGCTTTGATAAACCCGTCCTCCGGTTTCCAGCCCATCGAGAGCGTATTTTTTCCCTGCAGGAACCAGCCCCAATCCACGCGCTCGTAAATCTTCGTGGCCAGGTCGCGAATTTCCGCATCGTCAAAATACGCGCAGCAGGCCAGCGCCCCGCAGAGGAAAATCGAGGTATCGATGGAGGATATTTCCGATTGAAAATCGCGCTCGCCATTTTGCATGTTGAGGAAATGAAAGAAAAACCCATTCATGTGACTCAGGCGGGTGGCGGCAAAACGCAACGTGTTTCGAACGCGCTCGCGGATTTTCTTGCGGTCCTCCCAACCCCGATGGTCCGCGATGGACAAAGCAGTAAGCCCAAATCCAGTCGCAGCAATGCTTGCGGTTGCGCGGGCATCCGGGCCGCCTGCCTGGCTGCGGTCTTTTACGAGGCCGGTATAGGGATTCGCTTCCTCCCAAAAATACCGGAAGCTGGCTCGCTCCACTTCTTCCAGGAATGCGTCCTCCTCCGAAGTGAACTGGTATTTTGTCGTCTCGCCCGTGAGCAGAGCCGATGGCGCAGGCGCCGCGGACGGGGATAATTTCTGCTGAAGGTGCAGGAGGTTCTGACGAATCGGTATGGCACGCGCGTTGGAAAACATGAAGAGGCCCGGTGGGAGAGTCGCAACGAAACGCGAGGTGTCCTGGAGCCACTTCCGCCGTGACATTTTTCTACCCATTGCCAGTAATTCCTTCCTGAATCATGGCTGTGTTTCCCGTGAGATATTTTCCTTCATCGGGCAAGGTGGCGCAAACAGCGCGTCCCTCAGAGAGAAAATTTGGGATCCCCTTCGACAATTTGCACATCAAGTTTTGGAGTCTCGCCCTTTTTCCACAGGAGCGCGCGGGATCGGACGCGATAGAGAAGAGGACCTCCATCCTTGCCGTCACTCCGCTCCAGCGGGCGAGGGATGCAAACGAACTCGGTCTCAAGGGACTCGCTTGTGACGCGAACGACCGAGTAGCCGTGACCACCCATGTCCACGAACGAAACATGCGGCGACAAACCCGGGTTCGACAATGCACGAGCCTTCGTGATGTCGCCGCTCCGTGCGTATTCGAGGCAAGACCGGACTCCGTGACGCAGCAGCAGATTCACCGTCGGTTGGGCGCGGTTGTCTCCCGGACCTTGCCCAAGAAAAAGGGGCCGCAACGGATGATCCTTGGGAAAACGGTGCTCATGTGCCTCTACCATTCCGGGTGCGGAAATCGAACCAGTGACGAAAGCTATGCCGACCGGTGCAAATGGCCTAGGCGGCAGGGATTTCGCCGCCAGTCCCGCCCAAAAGCTGTGGCGGTCTCCGGCAACCGTGGCGAAGCCGGTGACTCCGTGGTCTCTCACGAAATCGTAGATCTCTCCCCGCTCAGTGTAGGCAGTGCTGTGGTCCCCACCGCCAAAGCCAGCATAACCCGCACCGGGCCATGGCTTCGTTATCCCCTCCGGAAGGTTTTGGGGATCGGAACGCATGTCCAGTGTGGCGGTTGTGTTTCCCCAGATTTTCCAAGTTGCCTTTGAAGTGCGCAAGCGTTCAAGAAACCAGGCCTTCTGTTCAGCACCGAGAATCGTCTGCGGAGGCCGGTCTTTCGTGAAATTGGGAATTTCGGCGTCGCCGAAGCGAATCGCCGACGGAGGCAGGCCGTTATTGTAGGCACGCCCGGCGTCGAGAATCTCCATCGCTTCCTGTGGAATGAATTCCGGGAAATCGTCGCTGGCAAAGGCCTTTGCCTCCGGCCGGTCGGTTGGCTCTTCGGAACGATAACTGCGCTGATCGGTCACGACGAGTTCCACGTTTCGTCCCCAGCGCAGAGCCCGGTAGCCCTTGAGACTCTGAATCGCCGCCAGATTATTAGGTTCCTGCCCGAGGCCATGGTCATCGAACCGGGTGATCGGCGCATCGACCACTTCGGGCGCGTCGAAACGATCGAGCGAAGTGCCGCTTGGTTTCGCCATTCGCGCAGGTTGGTATTCGAAAAATGCCTGGTTGGCCGCGACCTTGCGCGTTTGCGCGGGCCGTGTCTCGCCCAGGAACTTCTGCAGCGACTGCCAGCCGAGCCAGCTGAATTCGTGGTTGTCCCACATGTTGACGAAAGGCCAGCGCGCGCGCGCATCCTGAAGATCGGGATCGCTCAGGTAAGCGCGATAAATGGCGCGATAGTCATCAAGCGTTGTGGGGATATGGAAGTCGCGAATCTTCTCCCCATGCTCGTAACGCACGATGTCTCGCAAACGGCGGTCATACATACCTTGTGGACGATCTTTCGGATACCAAACAATTTCGTAGATGAAGTCTCCGAGGTGAAGCACGAACCCGACGCGATCCTGCTCGGCGGCATGTTCGTCCTCAAAAATCATTCGGCGGTAAGCGTTCTGAGCACCTTGGTTAGCGTTTTGACAGCTTACAAATACAAAGCGCACCGGCCTTGCGTCATCGTTCGCCGGGGCGGTGATGGTTCGGCCGATACGGCTCCCGCGACCTTCCTGGTCGGCAAAACGGTACCAATAGACCTGAGACTGTTTTAGCCCGCCGACCAGCACGCGGCAGGTCCAGTCGGAAGCTGCCGAGACCGGTGCTTTCGCTGACGCGATCACATGCGCGAACCGTTCGTCCTCCGCCACCTCGACGTTCAATTGCGCTTTGGATCTCTGCCTGGTTTCGGGATAACGCGTCCAAAGCACCACGCTGTGGCTGTCAGGGTCTCCGGATGCAACTCCCTCCGGGAAGAGATCGCGGCGTTCTTGCCAATTCGGTTGCGATTGCTTTGCAAACGGATTGGCCCAACAGGCGGTGGCGCCCATAGCCACGGCCATTTCCATAAACGAGCGTCGGTTCATTCTGGACATCGGTCTCATTCTTCAGTCCGAGCAGCAATGTCACTCCGATTCAGCCCCGCAGTTCCATGTACCGCAAGTCGCTCGGAGCGATCATCCACGACAGACAAAGTTCATTCGCAGTATCGAATGCAGGCCACCCTCGGTTCTATCACATCCTTATCCTACTGTGCTCGCCCGCCACCAATGCCGCTAGTCAGTGAACGAAGTTGATCGCCACGGCCGGGGTGATCGTGGCATTTGTGTTGTGACTAGCCGGAATCACGCGGGTGCCGATGAGGACACCGAGATTGGGTTTCCAGTTGTATTCGATCGCTGGCGCGAAGGCGAACACCTCGCTGGAGCCGAAGTTCAACCGGATGCTGGGCGGATTCTGCACGCTGCTGGGATCCAGAGCGTTATATCCTGTCACGCTGGTGTTGCCGTTGTGGCGGTATGTGGCATCGAGCGCCAGCACCCAGCTTCGCGTCAGGCTGTATTCCCAGGCTGCATCGGCGAAGAAGGAGCCGCCGGGCTTCGCGTGCCCACGGAAGCCTGCTCCAGTGCCGTAGACACTGACGTCTTCTACTTTCACGTTGTTGGAAAATCCCTCCGACACGTTGAAGCGCATGCGCAGAATGCGACCATTCGGCATCCAGAAGTACGTCTGGGAGTAGAGCGCCAACGTCGTAGAGTAAGCTCCGCTGCCAAGGCCGTCGCTCGGCCGGTCGCCCAGCCGATCGTACTTCCCGGTCGGCAACGTTTCCTGCACGGCGACGGAGGTCGTCGGAGTCCAACTGCCTACACGAAACTTCGTGAGCCGATACTGAGTTTGCAGGGTGAGATCCCCCATCCCAACGCCCGAGCTGCTCGGGCCGTTGCTCACCTTGTTGAAGCCCGCCGTGGGGATCAGCCCGACAGTCACTCTGTCTGCGAGTCCGTAGTTCGCGTACGTCAGAGAACCGAAGCCGTTCGAATGAGCGGCGATCACGTCGTAGAGATAGGGCTCGATCAGGAAATGTCCCCGCGGTAACGTGGCGGCCGAGGGCGCCAACATGGGGCCGGTCCACCAGGCATCGTCCAGCGGCTGGCGGACGACAGAAGATGGCGGCGAGGCCTCCTGCTGGGCCTCTGCGCCCGCGGCTCCGACGAATAACACCGCGATCATCAGTGCCGCAACTGCGGCGCATCTCCGCACGACCTCGGAGAAAGCGAAGTTGCTGAGCAAGTCCGCGCGACCCTGAAGGTCCCGGTGTATGGTTTGCCGGCGCGCGATGGCACCGATGCGAGCATTTTTCATGGAATTATTTGCTTGATGATTGGTTTTCATTTAGGTGGCTAGTACTACCCTCGATTTCATTGTCGGACGTATTCCGGTGATGGTTCTATCTGCAAACGGCGGTCAAATAATCGTGTCCTTGTTTAAGATAGATCTCCCCCTCTGATGCCGCCTTACGGGTCCACTACCAATGAACGAGGTCGTCAGCGTCTTCTACAACGACGACTTCATACTTTTCCAACATCGGTAGCAGGACATTCTCCAGTTCGTTCTTCCAAAGTTCCCCTTCGTA
>Ga0209648_10005688_pt1 | contig 10695 bp, 7 predicted proteins | sample GraSoi2013_115cm_FD_185830 | JGI IMG/M metagenome (GOLD analysis project Ga0209648, IMG submission 185830) | Grasslands soil microbial communities from the Angelo Coastal Reserve, California, USA - Sample 9_17_2013_115cm (SPAdes) (version 2) | ecosystem: Environmental > Terrestrial > Soil >...
ACTCAGATCGTCAGCCAACTAAACTTGAGAACGCCCGCGTTGCCGCCTGTAACCAATCAGCTTGGCGACCAAAGCGAAGCTCGTTTATTTTTCGCTTGACTCCGACGCCTGCTTCATAGATGCGATTCTGCGATTCTGTTACCCCCCTTCGCTTCGGATCATCCGAATGCAAACATTCACTCAACCGTAGTCAAAGTCCTGGTATTCAAGACTCAACTTGCTGATGCAAAAGCCTTGTAAGTGATCTGGGTTGACGCACGGGTTAGCTACGCGTAGCATGTGCGCCCCTTTGGCCCGGAGCGCGCGCGCAGAAGTCGAGGGTGGTCTGTATCACGTAATCACGCGAGGCAATAATCGCCGGCAGATCTTCAACTCGCCGCCGTATTTTATGAGAAGGTCTTTTCGCTGCTCGCGGTTCAGAAGGTCCGACTGCCATTCTTTCTCTATGCCTACTAATGCCTACTGTCTGATGACCAACCACCAGCACCCCCAGCTTCTTCAAGCGCGCTCGCCGCGTGTCGTCCGTACGACGTTTTATTTCACGCAAAGGCGCAGAGAGGGTCGAAAGGCGCAAAGTGAAATCAACAGACTCGTTCCCCCCAACGCAACCTTGCTCACTTTTCCCGCATCGGTTAAGATTGCCGGGAAGGTTTGCGGTCGCAGCGGCGGTGATGGCTCCCCGGCTTTTTTGAAACATTGTCCCTTTCGGGTTTTCAACTGAAACAACTAATGAGGTTCTCTGTGAAGAACAAATTCTCGGTGGCGCTAATGGCGCTGATGATTCTGGCCCTGTCTCTCCCGGCTTTTGTTTTGGCTCAACAGAAGCGGGATCAATCAAACAACGGCGTCAGCTCGACCGGCAAGACCGGGGCGCCGCCGGCCAGTCGCCGGCCACGCGTGCACGCGCCCAGTACCGCCACAGCGGCCGTCCAGCAGGATTTCAATGAAGCGCTGAGCATTATTCAGGAGCGTTATGTCGACGGCAACAAGCTGGATTTCAACAACGTCTTCAAATCGTCGATCATCGGCATGCTGCGCACCCTGGATCCGCACTCGAACTATTTTGACAAGGAAGAGTTCGACGAGATGAAGACCGATCAGCGCAGCGAATACTTTGGCATTGGCGCTTCGATCCAGAACTATTCAATCGGCGAGGACGTTGACACTTATATCGCGGCCACCTTCCAGGGTTCGCCGGCCGCGCGTGCGGGATTGCGCTTTGGTGATCGCATCGACGCGGTTGACGGCATTTCCATGCACACGAAGTCGTCTGCCGAAGTGCGCGACAAAATTCGTGGACCGCATGGCACGCAAGTTAAATTGAGCCTCACCCGCGCCAATACCGGCAAGTCCGAAGTGGTGGAAATTATTCGCGACGCCGTGTCCCAGCCTTCGGTGCCTGACGCTTACATGATTCGTCCCGGTGTTGGCTATATCGACATGACGCGCGGCTTTAACTATGACACGACTGAGGGGCTGCAGTCGGCGTTGGAGTTTTTGCATGGGCGCGGGATGAACTCATTGGTGCTCGATCTGCGCAATAATCCGGGCGGATTTCTCGAGCAGGCCATCCACGTCGCCGACGCTTTCCTGCCGGCCGGCCAACTGATTCTCACTCAGAAGGGCCGCAACGGGGCGAACGATCACGAGTACAAATCGCGCAATCCCGATCCCGACCGGACGCCGCTGGTGATCCTGGTGAATGAATACACGGCTTCGGCTTCGGAAATCGTTGCCGGAGCGATGCAAGATCACGATCGGGCCCTGATCGTAGGGCAGACCAGCTTTGGTAAAGGTCTGGTCCAGAGCATCATTCCGTTGGAATATGGCGCGGGCCTGACGCTCACCTCGGCGAAGTACTACACCCCTTCGGGACGTCTGATTCAGCGCGATTATTCCGACGGCGGTTTCTATAAATATATCTATCGCGGCGGCACACTGCGTGACCCCAGCAGCCAGAACAAGCCAAATGGGCCCGCCAGCCGCACCGACACCGGCCGGCCGGTATTCGGCGGGGGCGGCATCACTCCGGATGAAATGGTCAAGCAGGACAACTTTACTTCGACGCAACTGCGGCTGCGCAACCCGCTGTTCTTCTTTGCGCGCGAAGTAGTTACCGGTCGCGTCGCGGGGCTGGAGAAGTACAAGGTCGACCGGGCCATCGAGTTTGGCCATGACCTGGAACCCACTGACTTTCCCATCAGCGAAGCGGTTTACAAGGCGTTCAAGGATTACGTAGCCGGCGATGCGAACTGGAAGTCTTTGACTCCGGTTCTCGATCGCAATCGCTCGTATATTGAAACGCAGTTGCGGACGAGTCTGGCGACGGCGGCTTATGGCACCGTAACTGCGGTGCAGGTGGTGACGAAGGTAGACCCTCAGGTCGCCAAAGCCATCGAAGTCGTGCCGCGCGCCCGAGATTTGGCGATGGCCGCGATGCGGGCGCGCATGACGCAGCCCTAACGCTTTCCAAATTCAAACTTGGTTTAGAGGCGGGACATGTCCCGCCTCTTTTTTATGAGGCGCAAGTTGGCAACTGGTGCTACTTGTTGCGACGATAAAACATAGTCTTGCAGCTAAAACTGAAGGGTGGTAAGCTTGCCGTATGGCAAAGAAAACAGGAATCAATACCTCTGAGCTGGGCTGGGCGGTGCGACGCCGGCGTGAGCAGCAGGGCTTGAGCTTGCGTGATGTAGCTGAGCAGACCGGCGTGTCCGCTTCGACCTTGTCGCGGATCGAGAATGGGACCGGTAAGCCGGACGCCGACAACATAGCGCGGCTGGCTTCCTGGCTGGACATGCCGATCGAGCGCGTCATGCATCATGGCCAGCGCAGTCCGTCCGATCCAAAGCCGGTGGTTTACTATCCGCACGAATCGACCCCGGAAATCGTCGAAGCACACCTGCGCGCTGATCGGCATCTGACTACGGAAACAGCGAAGGCTTTGTCCGAGCTATTCCGGGTCGCTTATAAGCAGTTCAGCCAAACGCCGGGCGAAAAGTCACGCAAGCGCGGTTGAGTTTGGAGTTTCGCCTTAAGGCGGTTTCCTGTCCGGGAGCGATCAGAGCCGCCTGAAGGCGGTACTCCAAAACTGATCGAAGCGGCGTCGCGCTAACCTTGCCGCCGCACTCAAAATGTTCCTGTTATAATCAGCGAGTGAAGAATCTGATCCTGCCTCCCACGGAAAAGCGAAAACAGTTTGAGCTGCGCGCGTTGGGCTTGCGTGATTTCGCGGGCGTTGCCGGCGATCAACCGCTCGATCCGTTTGCGTTGGCGAAATTCGCAAAACTTTTGGTGGTTGATTTTGATGCGGTAAAGGAACTATCAGCGGAATCGCGCGCACATTTACTGGGCGCGGCCGCCGACGATTGGTCAGGCGGCGCCTGTTCGCAGCCATTCCCCAACGGCTGGCGCGTAGTAATTCTGAACCCGTTACACGGCAGCCAAAGAAATCGGGCCACTTTGATGGAAGAAGTCGCCCACGTTTTTCTGGGTCACAAGCCGAATCGTTTGGCGATAATCACAGAGCCTATTTCCGCCTCCTCTGTGGAGAGAAGATCCACGGGAAGGGCTTCTATCGCCGCATCTGACCCTCACTCCCAAGCCCTCTCCCAGCGGAGAGGGGAGCCGGAGCAATCATCGAAACCAACCACGAAAGCAACCAGCCGAATGCTGGCGCGCGATTATAATCAAGCGGACGAAGAGGCCGCCTACGCTGTCGGTGCGGCCGCGCTGGTGCCCTATGCGGCGCTGCGACGTTTGGTGCTTTCCGGCCGTAGCGCGGATGAAATTGCCCGGCACTTTCGCGTCAGCCGCCAGCTCGCCGAATACCGAATCAAAGTCACTCACCTTTGGACCGACTACAAACGCGCTTCTGCGACACGCACCGAACACGTATAATTGACACTCGGAACCGGATCCTGACATGGAAACAATTCAACCAGCCGTCGCGGGTTTGTCCATCGTGGACAAGCTGCGCATGCTTCTGGACATCACTAAAACGATTAGTCGTTCGCTCGACCTGGACGAGGTGCTCGGCCTCGTGATGGACACGCTCGATTCGCTGATACCCTATGACGCTGCCGGGATCTATCTGGTGAAGTGTTCGCGGCCGTTTCCTGAATGGGAAGGCGGCGTGGACGAAACCTGCGTCTTTCATACCCAGGCGGTGCGAGGTTACGACATCGCGGATTTGCAGGAACTGCGTTTGAAGATGGGCGAGGGCCTGGTCGGGCATGTTGCCTTGAGCGGCAAGCCTTTCATCTCGCCCGACGTGCGCAAAGAGCCGCGCTATGTCAACGCCCGCGCTCGCACTCGATCAGAGATGGTGGCGCCGATCATTTCCAACGACGAAGTCATCGGCGTGTTCGATCTGGAAAGCGACGAGCTGAATGCGTATGCGAATGACGATCTGGAAATCCTGATGCTGCTTTCTTCGCAAGTCGCCATCATTATCGAAAAGGTGATGCTGCACGAGCAGTTGATCGAGAAGCAGCGCCTCCAGACTCAACTGGAAATCGCCCGCCAGGTACAGCTTCAATTACTACCGCCGAAGGATCCCGAGCTCGAAGGCTTTGATATCAGCGCCTACAATTTTCCCACCGAGGAAGTCTCGGGCGATTACTATGATTGGGTGCGTATCTATGACGATCAGATCGGGATTGTGATTGCCGACGTTTCGGGCAAAGGCGTGCCGGCCGCGCTGCTGATGGCTTTTCTGCGGGCCAGCCTGCGTGCGGCCACGCACATCGGCTATGCGCCGCACATCTCGATGTCCAAAGTTAATTACCTGCTGTGGGAATCGATCGAGCGAAATCAGTTTGTCACCGGCTTTTACGGAACTCTGGATGCGACGAATCGCACGCTGGCTTACTCAAACGCCGGTCATAACCCGCCGTTCCTGCTTGATGCCGAGGGCAAGGCGCATTTCGAAAAACGCGGCGGCGTGCCGCTGGGAATGTTTCGCGACACGCGTTACTACGAATATTACGCGACGATCGAATCGGGCCAGATGCTGGTGCTTTACACCGATGGCGTCACGGAAGCGATGAATCCGGCCGGCGAAGAGTATGGGCTCGATCGCCTGGTCGATGCGGCGCGACGGGGCCGGCATTTGAGCGCGCGCGAGCTGATCGATTTCATCCACCGCGAATTAATCGATTGGACTGAAGGCCTCGGAGTTACCGATGATGTGACTTTCTTTATTGTCAAAGCGCTTTGAGAAATCGGGTCAGTGCCACTTAACTCACCTGGGAATGAGGTCAATACCACCCTTTAGCGGGTGGGTAATTAAGATCAAAATGAGTGCTATTGAAGAACAAGAAAAACCTGCTGCTCCGGCGCCGCTGAACCTGGCCAAGATTCTTCAGCAGATGTTGGGAGTCTCTGACAAGGTTAGCGATCTGATCTTTTCACCTGGGCGTCCGCCGCAAATAGAACTGGTGGGCAAGCTGCAACCAGTGCCCATAACCGGAGTGGACAAGCTTACTCCGGCGCAGACTTTCGGGATCGCCAAGTTGATCATTGGCGACAACGAGAGTGCGACGGAAAGCCTGGATAAGTTTGGCTCGGCTGATCTTTCGTTCAGCGTGCCGGGGCTCTGCCGCTTTCGCGTGAATATCTTCAAACAGCGAGGAACCCACGCGATCATCATGCGCGTCATTCCTCCCCGGCCTCCGCGATTCGAGGACTTTGATCTGCCCCCACAATTGCGCGACATAGTTGAGCTTAAGAACGGGATCGTCCTGGTGACCGGCCCGACGGGCAGTGGAAAGAGTTCGACCCTGGCGGCCATCATCGATCTGATTAACGAGGCGAAGTTTTATCACATAGTTACCATCGAAGACCCAATCGAATTTCTGCACCAACACAAGAACTCGACCATTCATCAGCGCGAGCTGCACTCGGACACGCCCAACTTTGCCCTGGCTCTACGGGCCGCCTTGCGACAGGCTCCGAAAGTGATCCTGGTCGGTGAGATGCGCGACCGCGAGACTATGGAAGTGGCCCTGGAAGCTGCTGAGACCGGACACCTGGTGTTCTCAACGCTGCATACCATTGACGCCGCCAAGTCGGTCGAACGCATCATCGGCGTGTTTCCCAAAAATGAAGAGCACTCGATTCGCACGCGGCTGGCTCAATCGTTTCGCTACATTGTTTCGCAACGTCTGTTGCCACGCGCTAATGGCTCGGGACGTGTGGCCGCCATCGAGATTCTGAAAGCAACGTCGCGCACCAAGGAGTACATCGAACGCGGGGAGTCGGAAGGAAAGTCGCTCATGGATGCGATGGCGCAAGGTGAAACAGAAGGGATGCAGACATTCGACGGTGAAATTGAAAAGCTGGTTCGTAGCGGCGTCGTCAGTAAACAGGACGGATTGGCTTATGCGTCCAACTCGAACAATCTGCTTTTGCGGTTGGGAGAATTGGGCGGTGACAGCGCGGTCAAGAACGAACCAATCCCTCCGGAAAAACCCGACTCGATACTGGATATGATCGAACGGTAGGCGAGAACAAAATGTTCCTGGCAGTATCAAGCGAACGCCCTCTCTCCCCCGTCAAAAGAACCCTCGGCGTCGTGGCGCTGATTTGTGCGGTCCTCGCTGCCCAGTCACCCGCGCCAGGTTCGGCGCCCACTTTTCAGGCAAGTCAGGATCTCCGCCTCGAGATTCCAGCCAACGGCAACCTGCGAGTTGAGAATCTTCGTGGCGGAGTGATTGCCGAGGTTTGGGATCAGAATTACGTTTCGGTTTCGGCTATTACCGACAGTGGAGAGCACAGCCGATCGCCGGCCGTGATTCAACGCACCGATACCCTGCTTTCCCTTCGTGTCGGCCGTGGCCCGGTGGGCGCGCAAAAGTTAAACCTCGAACTGCGGATTCCAGCGCGCGCGCACGCGGCAATTGTTACCGACTCGGGTTCAGTTGAAGTGAGGGGAGCGCCGGCGGCGCTTTTGATTCAAACGATCTCTGGCGAGATCCGGGTCGAGCTTCCCAATAACACCGGCGCAGACGTTGTTGCCGAGTCCCGGACCGGAAATATCTCTTCCTCTTTTTCGTCCGTCGCGGTGAACCAGACAAGCCGGCCGCAGTTGCGGGGACGACTGGGCCGCGGCGGCAAGAGCGTTCGCCTTTATTCGCAGGCCGGGAATATTACGCTGGCTGGTGCGGGTGAAGAAACGTCGCGGGTTGTCACGACTGGGCAACCTTCCCCGATGCCGGTCGAACGACGCGAGACGAACGCGCCCCGGGAAATGCCAACGCCCGCGCAGCGCCCTGAACTTACCGGCCCAGCGAAGAACCCCACCGCCGCAGGAACTCCGGCCCCGGTTTCCACTGGACCGGAAGAAATTTCGGAGGGCGATGTGATCCGGGTGGACACAGAGTTGGTCAGCGTCAATGTCAGCGTCGTGGATCGCGGGACCAATCGGGGCGTGAACGATTTGACGAAGGACAACTTTCGTTTATACGAAGACAACGTAGCGCAGCAGATTGCCCATTTCGAATCGGCATCCGCGCCTTTCAATCTGGTTCTGCTGATCGATTTATCCGGCTCAACCGCGAAGGTAGTCGAGTTGATCAAAGGCGCGGCGATGCATTTTGTCGAGGCCGCTCGTCCCTTTGACCGAATCGCTGTGATCACTTTCGCCGGCAGCCAGGTGGTCGTCTCACCTCTAACTAACGATCACGCAGCTTTGCGCCAACGCATAAACGCCATCGAAAAACCCGAGGGCAGTACCAAACTCTACGACTCGCTGGCCTTTGCGATGGATGAAGTCTTTCGCGAAGCAAAGGACTCTCGCCGCAATGCGATCGTGGTTATGAGCGATGGCCTGGACAGCGTGATGCCGAACGTGACCGGAGAGGGCTCGACGTTGTCATACGAGGACCTGCTCCGGCGGGTGAAAGAATTTGATGGCGTCGTGTATTCGATTTGGGTAAAGACGCAAAGCTACGTTCCTTTGAGCATTCATGACATTCAACAAGAGACTTTTGACGACGCGCACGATGACATGAAAGAACTGGCTGACATTGGTGGCGGCGCCTTCTATGAATGCAAAGCGCTGGAGGACCTGGCTGGCGCGTACGAGCGCGTAGTCGCCGATCTCGGCACCGTCTACACCCTGTCCTACCGGCCAACAAATAAGGTGCGCGATGGCTCGTGGCGCACGATCCGCGTAAATGTCGATCGTCCAAGTGCCGTTGCGCGCGGCAAGCGGGGATATTATGCGAAGTAAGCAGTAAGCCCCTATTTAATCCTGTTCCTTTCGGCGTCGAAGATCGAATCGTAAGCCGCGTATCATCAGACGAATGAACTTATCTCCTATGTTCTTCGGGAGCCGTTTCTCTCTTCGCCATTTCCTGGCCGCGTCCGTCTTTCTGCTTACTGCTTTCTGCTCACTCTTTACTGCGCAAGGTCAGACGCCGGAATCCGTTGAGACCCTGCGCATCGACACCGACCTGGTGAATCTTAGTGTAAGCGTTTTTAGTCTCAATCGCTCCCAGCCTGCTGCGGCGCTGCAGCAAAAAGATTTCGCCGTGTTCGAGAATGGAGAGCCGCAGGAGATTTCGTTCTTCGCTTCAGCAGAAACCCCTTTCGATCTTGTCTTGTTGCTGGATCTGTCCGGTTCTACCGCTGACAAAATTGGTCTGATTCGCAAATCCGCTAGACGTTTTGTCGACGCCGCCCGGCCGGCTGATCGGGTTGCGATTCTAACCTTCACCGCAGATATTCAGGTTGTTTCAACTCTGACCTCCGATCATAAGGCTCTCAGGAAGAGCATCGACGATATAGAAAAACCGACGGGCGGCACCAACTTTTGGGACGCGCTCAGGTTTGTTCTGGAACACACGTTGGGAAAATCGCGCGCGGAAAAGCGCCGTAGTGCCGTGGTGGTGATGACCGACGGCGTGGACAACGCCCTGCCTGACGTCTTTGGCGAAGGATCGCTAACCACCTTTGAAGAGTTAATACAGATCGTCCGCAGCACCGATACGATCGTGCTGCCCATCTATCTGGATACTGAGAAAGAGGCAAACCTACACAATACTCCGAGAAGTGCTTATGTGCTGGCGCGACAGCAACTCGCGTTGTTGGCCGCAGAGAGCGGAAGTCCGGTCTACCAGGCGCGCAAAGTAAAAGATCTGGAAGGAGTCTATGAAGAAGTAATACGGGACCTTGGCACGGTGTATAGTATCGGCTACCGTCCGCTCAATCGAGCAGCCGACGGATCGTGGCGAACAGTTACGGTGAAGTTGATCGGTCATTCCGAACTGGGTGTACGCGCCAGGCACGGCTATTACCGTGACAAGGCCGGGCGATAAGAAAGTGAGCGTAAGATTGAGTTCAGACTACCATCGAAGGGATTTGAGAAACATCACCAGCGCGTCTTCATGTGCAGGGCCCGAGTTCACTGGTCTCATTGCACTCCTGATCGTCATCGGTATGTTTTTGGCTTCGTGTTCTTCCGGAAACTCCAACGGCGGTCCGGGTGTTTACCCGAAAGAAGTCGGCGCCGCGGACGAAGCTTCGGCAATTCAAGCTTTACGCACCATCGCCACAGCCCAGGGCCAGTTGAAAGCCGCCAGTGGGAGCTATGGAAAATTTGACGCTCTGGTGCAGGCAGGCTTTCTGGATCAAAGGTTCAGCGGAGAAGCGCCGAATCTTAGAGGTTACCGCTTTACCATGAAAGCCACGGATTCCGATTTCACGGTCAATGCGGATCCCCAAATCACTGAATCACAACCAACCAGCGGTAGCCGTCATTTTTATCTTGGGTCTTCCGACAATGCCGTCCACGTCAACCCGGGACAGCAAGCGTCAAAAAATGATCCGACCCTTTAGCGCAGATTGCCGCAGGCAATGTCTGGATCCGGCGCCAAAGTGGGTGTCTAATCCTGGTTTTTCTCTGCGTAGTCCGGAGCGCGGTGAATGATAGGTCAAAATACGCTCACCGCAGAGACGCGGAGCACGCAGAGGAGGCGCAGAGAACTTCAAACCAAGACACTACCCGCCGGCGAAACGGGCTGGACATGGTAGTCGGCAGGCGTATAATCAACTCACCTTTCCCCGTCCCTGGTTATTTCAAAGGAGACTTTCAGTATGAAATGCGCACGGCTCGCAATCCGCATCGGCACGGTGGCCGCGATCGTCGCAGCCTTGTTCTCAATCGGCTCCGCACAAAATCGCGAGAGGTTTGGCATCTCGGCCAAGGCTGGTGGTGTCAATTCCGTAAGCGGCAGTGTGATGGTCAAGCGAGAAGGCCAGGCTCCGCAATTACTAACCAGCCGCGACGAATTGGCTGCGGGGGACGTCGTGACAACTGGAGCGTCGGGCCAGGTTGAAATCCTGCTCAATCCCGGCTCTTACTTTCGCGCCGGCGAAAACACCGAGTTCATCCTGGTGAATGGTTCTCTGGATGACCTCCTGCTTAAGTTGGTCCGCGGCAGCGCCATTATCGAAGCTACCGGACCTAACGACGCAGGCTTACGAATCAACATCGCCACCGATCAGAAACGTTTGGTAATTGTGCGTGCCGGTATCTATCGGATAAATGCTCAGACAGGCATGACTGAGCTGCTGGTGCGCAAAGGCCGCGTAATGCTGGGGACTGGGAAAGACGACGTCGTTAAGGGCGGCAAACGAATGACATTCAGCGGAGGTTCCACAGAGGTCGTTAAGATCGGCAAGAGTGAT
>Ga0209648_10005689_pt1 | contig 10694 bp, 15 predicted proteins | sample GraSoi2013_115cm_FD_185830 | JGI IMG/M metagenome (GOLD analysis project Ga0209648, IMG submission 185830) | Grasslands soil microbial communities from the Angelo Coastal Reserve, California, USA - Sample 9_17_2013_115cm (SPAdes) (version 2) | ecosystem: Environmental > Terrestrial > Soil >...
GTCAGATAATGGAAATCGCCCGAGCCGTAGAGCAGAAACGGCGATAAGAGACGCGGTTCATATTCGCGGTAAAACTCGGCGACCAAGCGCGGCGGCGCGGAGAAACGCAGCTTCGGCCCCCAGTTGCGCGCATCGAGAGGGGGCAACCCAAATGGTTGATCCCGCCACGCGTCATCCAAGTTGAGATGTTCCATTAATCCACAGACCAAATTGTCATTACGGCTCTGAAGGAATCAGAAGTTCGCTCCGCATCTTTCATCCGATTGTCGATCTTACGCGCGATTGTCAAATTGCGTGCGAAGTTAAGGTGAGATGGCACAGGAAACTCAGGCTGGAAAACTAAACGAACACGAAAAGGAGCGAGATTTTTTTTGCGTGGTGAGTGACGCATTTCGCGTCTTCGCCCGGCGATCCTCCATCATCCTCGGGAGCGCCTGGTCTTTTGCCGGAGCGGTCCTCGTCATCCTGGTGTGGCTTCTAACTGGGCCGACTTTTCATTTTTCCGATACCTGGCAGCTGATCATCAACACCGCCACGACAGTCATCACGTTTCTCATGGTGTTTCTGATTCAGAACACACAGAACCGCCATCAAAGATGCCAGAGACGAACTTGTCGACCTTGAAGATCTGTCCGACGAAGATCTGAAGAAACTGGAGGAACAATTCAAACGGCTCCGTCAAAAAGCCGAGCAAGACGGAAGTCGACCGTCCCGCGATGTCGAACCAGTTGGGTTGCGCTGAGCGTGCGTCAATCGTCCGCTTTTCGCGCTACGCCCGTTCGCAGGAAAGTCTTGCCACTTGGGCATAACTGGAAAACTTCACACTGACTGCAATCGGGTTTACGTGCAAAACAGCGGCGGCGGCCATGCCAGATGAGCCAGTGACTCCAGTCCGTCCAATGTTCGCGCGGCACGAGCTTCATCAAATCGCGCTCGATCTTATCCGCATCTGTATGTTTTGTTAGGCCAAGCCGCTGCGACAGTCGCGCGACGTGCGTGTCCACGACGATGCCTTCATTTTTTCCGAAAGCATTACCGAGGACCACGTTCGCAGTTTTGCGGCCAACTCCCGGCAACGCGCGAAGTGCTTCCATGGTGTCCGGAACTTTCCCGTTGTGTTCCTCCGCAATTACGCGCATCGCGGCGCGAATACTTTTCGACTTGTTGCGAAAAAAGCCTGTCGATTTAATCGCATTCTCGAGCTGGGCCTGCGACGCATTCGCGAAATCTTTTGCCCTCCGATACTTCTTAAAGAGAGCAGGCGTGACCATGTTCACGCGTTTGTCCGTGCATTGCGCTGAAAGAATCGTCGCGACAAGCAGTTGGAACGGATTGTGAAAATCCAACTCGCAATGCGCTCCCGGATAAACCTGTGGCAGGACCTCCAACAGTTGTGCGACGCGTTCGCGCGTGGTCATTGTTCAAGCCTGCAGCCTCTTCGGAATTCAGTAATCAATCGCGGGTCGCATATGGCGCGAGCTTTTGCCCGAGATGCGGCGGAACATGCGCGACGATTAGCGCGTCGTCGCCATCATAATGCAATTCAAGCACGTGACCCACGCGATGGATTTCCGCAATGAGCGCCGATTGATTGGACGGAATTCGAAAACGGGAGCGCAAGCGCCATGAGCTGAGCGCGGTTTCCAGCGCCTCCACCAGTTTGCTCACGTCTTCGCCCGTGCGGGCGGAGATTGCCACGCTACCGGGAACTCTTTTCACATACGTTTCGGCCAACTCCCGGTTTTCGAGATTGTCGATCTTGTTGAAAACGATTAGCGTCTGCTTCCCGAAAGCATCGAGTTCTTTAATCACAGCATCGACCGCTTCCATCTGGTCGTCCACGCGTGGATGGCTAAGATCGACAATATGGATAAGCAGATCGGCTTCGCTCACTTCTTCGAGTGTTGCCTTGAATGACTCGATTAATGTGTGTGGCAGTTTTCGTAAAAAACCGACCGTATCGGTTAGCAGCACCCGCTGTTTGTTAGGCAAAACAAAACTGCGCGTAGTCGGATCGACCGTGGCAAAAAGTTTATCCACTGCGATAACGTCCGCGCCAGTGAGTAAATTCAACAGCGTCGATTTGCCGGCGTTGGTGTAGCCGACCACAGCGGCGACAGGCCATTGATGCCGTTTGCGGCCTTGCCTTTGCACTGTGCGCGTTTTTCGTACCGCCTCCAGCTCACGCTCGAGTCGCGCGATCCGTTCCTGCACCCGCCGACGGTCCACTTCCAACTGCGTTTCACCAGGGCCGCGCGTGCCAATCCCCCCAGTCTGTCGTGACAAGTGATGCCACATCCGGGTAAGGCGCGGCAAAAGATATTGCAACTGGGCCAGCTCGATTTGTAACCGACCTTCCCGGCTGCGAGCGCGCTGCGCAAAAATATCGAGGATCAGCTGTGTCCGATCGAGAACTTTTCGCGCGAATAAATTCTCCAGGTTCCGACCCTGCGCTGGCGAAAGTTCATCGTCAAAGATCACCGAAGTAACCTGTCGCTCCTGGCACGAGTCCTTGATCGATTCCGCTTTGCCGCGGCCGATGTAATACGGCGCGGTCGGTTTCTGTAATTTTTGCGTGACGGTATCAACAACCTGTGCCCCGGCGGAATTCGCCAGCTCGCGCAATTCTGCGAGCGAATCCTGCAGGTCCCATTTCGAGACGCCTTCCTTTTCCAGGCCAATCAGGAGCGCGCGCTCTTGAGTTTTTTGCGGGCGCGTTTCAATCATCCTTGTGCGCGAACGAGCAGCGCGCCCGCAGCAGAATCCATTTCGCGGCTTCGTTGTGATTGAGAAGCGATAAGTTCAGCGGCTCAAAATTACTTTGTCGCCGAAACCAGGTCAACTGTCTTTTGGCATAACGGCGGGTGGCTTGCTGAATGGCAGCGATGCATTGCAAGATCGACATCTGGCCGCCGAGCAGTTCACGAATCTCATGTAACCCGATCATCTTCGACGCGGTCGAACTCATTGCTCCAGCGGCGCGCGCCTCTTCGATCACGCCATTTTCAAACATTGCTTCCACTCGGTTGTTAATTCGCGTGTAAAGCTCATCGCGGTCGCGAAAAACGAAGACGCCTGTAGCCGGGATCGTTGATCCCGGCCCGCCGGGGTCACCGACCCCGGCTACAGATCTCCATTGGACCCGCTGCCTCGAAACTGGCTTTCCGGTCAGCAAACAGGTTTCAACAGCGCGCACGAGGCGACGCGGATTCTGCATGTCGATCTTGCGCGCTGTTTCCGGATCAAGATCGACAAGTCGGCGGCGCAATTCATTGAGACTCATCTCGTTCAATTGCACGCGCAGGTGTGGATCGGGTTCGGGTAGAGCTGCCAGGCCATGCGTCAACGTTTTGATGTAAAGTCCACTGCCTCCCACGACCAGGGCCGGCTTGTCGCGGGAATGAATTTCATTGATGACGCGCGAGGCAGCGCGCCGAAATTTCTCCGCGTTCATCTCTTCCTGAAGCGGCACTGTGCCACTTAAATGATGCGGCGCCTTGGCAAGCGTTGCGGGATCGGGCTTCGCCGTCAAAAGATCGAGCCCGCGATAAATTTGAAACGCATCCGCGTTGATAATCTCCGCGCCAATTTCCTGCGCCACATCAGCCGCCAGCTCGGATTTACCAGTCGCGGTGGGTCCAACGATGAAGAAAACTCCCTTTGCGTCGTGACCGTGAAGCCGTCGCTGTTCAGCTGTCATGTCGAGCGAAGTCGAGACATCTCTGACTGTTAATAATGAGAGATTCCTCGACTTCGCTCGGAATGACAAATAGCGGCTACACGAACGATGAAGAATGTGCGGACCATCGAATCAGGCTAACCCGACCTATACGACGTATGTTCCGAAAACAAAATCGGGAGACGTCCGCATTTGCGCAGCGTCTCCCGATTAAAGCAATTGCTACCCGTTAACTTCGCATCTGATGCTCGCTGGACTTCGCGCCACTGACCACCAGTCTGCGGCCGAGGAATTCCTTGTCGTGCAATTCCTGCACGGCGCGTTTCGCTTCCTCAATGGTTTGCATCTGAACGAATGCAAAACCTTTCGAGCGTTGATTATGCCGGTAACTTACGACCTCAGCGTTTTGCACGTGCCCCACGCCGTTGAACAATTCGAAGAGATCGCTCTCGGTGGCATCGAAGGACAAGTTGCCGACATAAAGACGCGGCGATGTAACTTCGACCGTCTCAGGTTTGCGCGGCGGTCGGGATGGCTGCGCACCGTTGCGCGCTGTCGTTGTAGGTTTTTTGGCGCTGCCGTTTCCAAAAAATTCTACGACCCGCTGCCAGAACGTTTTTTTCTGAGCTTTCGCTTCTTCCTGTCGAGCGCGCGGGCGCCCATTGCTCCTGCGTCGGGATCCACCGCGCGAATGGCGGGGACGTCTGCCGGATGAATAAGAGTTCATGTTGATCCTTAAGGTTGACCCAATGGTTAAATGGGCGGAGCGCATCGATCGATGCACGGTCCGCGGCGCGCGAATCACTCAGGGTCCATTCAAACAATTTGCAAGCACTCTGCGACGCCGCCAGAAACTCCGCCTCGTTGAGCCGGAAATATAGTTGTCTCGAATCGCAAGCCGGCGCGCTCAACCAACGAAGCAGTGGAGATGCAAAAGCTCGCATCATATTTTCAAAAAATCTGAATCGTCGCAGAAAACGGAGGCTCGGAAGATCGAAGAAGATTCCCGACATCTCGGCCCGATTATCGCGCGTGCGGCCAAGATTGCAAGTGGAACGAATGGCGCCGTAGCTGTCGCCTCGGCGCGCTTCGCACCCGCCTTCGCGGTACTACGGCGTGGCGAGCGGTGAAGCGACTACAGATCCTGGCGCCGGATCCAATCATCGCGAAAGGAATAGAGGCGAGACTTTAGATACTCACGCGGGCGTTCGCCTCGAATTGGCCGGACAAAATATCGCAACTCGCGCCGGCTCAGTTTCGGCTCATACCCAAATGCTGGCATTAGATCGCGGCAGTGCCACTCCACCCAGCCGATTTCTTCGTCCGAAAGTTCGCCCTGCCACCGCGTCGCCGGTTCCGGACTAATCTGCGAGAAATTAGTTCGCGCGGCCGAGTTGCCACTCCAGAACTGACCTACTTTTGTCGGCGTCAGGACTGTTCCCGGATCGAAAGTGATTTCGAGGTAAGCGCAAACTTTCTCCATCGTGCTGGCCGGCTCGCACACCAGTTGCTCATATGGCACGACGAGACCCGGAGTATCATTATTCCGCACGCGCTTCGCGAGCCTGGCTGCGACGCGCCAGTGAGCGATCACGTAATAAGTCGAAAATCGCCCAGTTTTTCTTGTTTTCTCCAGCGCGATTTGCGCTGCGAGGATGGCACGCGGATCGCGCATCGTGACGAGAATTTTCGCGTGCGGAAATCGGGCAAGAATCGCGGGAACGTGATTGCGATTCGCCGGAGTTTTTTCGACCCAGCGTCCGATGGTATCGAGGGGGCGCTGAAGCGTCGCTGCGTAGGCTTTCACCATGAGCACAAGCAAATCTTCTTCAGCGTTTGCAGGGTCGAACACCGTGCGTTCAAATGTTTCGAGGAATTTCTCGCGCGGAAATACGCCGTAATTGCGTTTGCCCCATTTGCATGGCCCACCGAACAGTACGTTGGAAAGCGATTGTTTGGTCAGGTAATCAAATTGTGCGCGGCGCCCGCGCGGCGCATATTTTGTGAGAACGGTGGGGAAGTACGCGGTCTCTTCCGGCAGGACGAGAAGTTCGGGATGATTGTCGAGCAACGCGACCAAAAGCGTTGTGCCAGATTTCGCCTGGCCTGCGACGAAACAAGCGCGTTCATCAAATGGCAAACTCGAATTCATCGGAACCAAGCTATAATGTCGATCGTTTCAATCGCGCGAGAAACCAGTCGATAAACTTGGGGAGACCGTCGCTTAATCGCGTGGCTGGATTGTAACCAAGCAGTTTTCTCGCTTTCGAAATGTCCGCGCAAGTCAGCGGCATGTCGCCTGGTTGTTCCGGCAGCCGGTTGATCTTTGCTTTTTTTCCAAGCGCATTCTCGATTGCCGCAATCAAATCTTTGAGCTGAATCGTGTCGCTCTCGCCGAGATTGAAGATGTCGAAAAGGGGCCCGTCATACTTAAGCGCCGCCATTGTACCTTGGATAATGTCGTCAATATAAGTGTAGTCGCGTCGCGTCGTGCCGTCGCCGAATTGGTCGATCGGCTGGTCCGCGTAAATGCATCGCGTGAACTGATGGATTGCCAGATCAGGTCGTTGCCGCGGACCGTAAACAGTAAAGTAACGCAGCGCGACCACGCGCATTTGATAAAGATGCGAATACGTCGAACAAAGAAATTCACCCGCAATTTTTGTGGCGGCGTATGGGCTCAGCGTCTGCGTGAGATGTTGATCTTCGGAGAAGGGAACTGTTTTCGAAAAGCCGTAAACAGACGAGCTCGACGCGAAGATAAATCGCTCAACCCCGGTTACGCGGGCGGCATCGAGCAAATGCAAGGTGCCGGTGATATTCGTGTTGTAATAAAGTTGCGGGTGTTGAATTGATGGACGAACTCCCGCGCGCGCCGCCAGGTGCGCAATTGCCTCAAATTTTTCCCGGCGAAATACATTGCGCACAGTCGCGCCGTCTCGAAGATCGACATAATGGATCGCGATGTCTTTGGAGACGGCCGAGACGTTGTCGCGTTTGATTTGCGGATCGTAAAAATCGTTGAAGTCGTCGAGAATGGCGACGTCGTGCCCAGCCGCGAGTAGTTTTTCGACGAGATGCGACCCGATGAAACCAGCGCCGCCCGTGACCAAAATTCTCATTAACCACGAATAAACACCAATGGACACGAAGAATCGCAAGTTGTTTGTGATTCGTGTCAATTTGCGTCCATTCCTGGTTAATCGATGAAGAAACTAATTGCGCTCGGCGCAGCCGCATTTGCGGTGGGACTCCTCGCGACATTCTGGTTTCGACTCTGGCCGGAATTGACGCGACCGAAGTATGTCGATCCAGGATTTCGAATTCCGTCATCGATTGAGCTTGCCTCAATTCCAACTGCGACTCGTTTCGATTTTCCACTCGGCAGCGAGAACGGCGCGATAGCTTACAATGCGCAACGATTCACGGAGAATCATCACCTGGGCGATGACTTGAACGGTATCAGCGGAGAAGACAGCGATTTGGGCGATCCGATCTACGCAGTGGCCGACGGGCTGGTTTTACTGGCGCGAGATGGCGGACCGGGCTGGGGAAATATTGTCATTGTGTTGCATGCCTACATCGAGAATGCACAACGCAAATACGTGCAGTCGCATTACGGGCATGTGGAAAAAATGCTCGTGCACGTTGGCGATGAGGTCCGGCGTGGCCAGCAAATCGCTACCGTCGGGACGGCAGGTGGCCGTTACTTTGCTCATCTGCATTTCGAAATGCGCGAATTCGTCACGCCGTTCATTGGACCCGGTTATCGCGAAGATACGCGGGGTTGGCTTAATCCGACTGCGTTCATTGAAGCGCGCCGCGGCGCGCCAGAGGATGATGTAGGGGGGGCAAATCCGGGTGGTAGAGACGGTTGACCTCAATCGTCTCGGTTCACTTGGATCAATAAAAATTGCGCCAGTGCAGGAGCAGATAACCCCAGTTTGCTCCAAGAGAAGTTACGACCAGCGCACGGACAAAAGTTTTTTCCGCAAAACTGAATTTTGCGACGCGCAAGCGCGGCGCCCGCGCGACCAAAACAACGAAGGCGTAAGCATCGAAGATCGACAATCCGCACAGCGCCACAAAAACGAGCGGATTCCAGCGCAACGCGGGAAGAAAATTCCCGTGAAAAAATTGGATTGCCGATCGCGTCATGCCGCAGGTGACGCACGGGAGACCGATAACATCATGAAACGCACAACGCGGCCGAGGCAAACCAAGCGCAAGCCAGATTGCCGCAAAAGCCAGCGAACCGAACGAAACGGTTAGCCAGATTAACTCGTGATCGAGCTCAGGCGGGACGAGATGACGACGCACCAGCTGCATCGATCGGCAATCACGGATTTCTCATGTGAATGAGCGCTGGCACCAAAATCGCTATCAAAATGGCTCCGCCGCAGCAAACAAGTAGCGGAAGAAAAACGGCAAACACAGCACGTTCCGTCCCGGTTTCGTGGGCGCGAGCAAGACCGATGCAGGTTACGACCAATCCCCAAACACCGGCGATCAATCCACCACAAACTGGAATCATTTGCAGCGGACCGGTCGAACCTTGAGAAAACGCGAGAACGCGGAACGTGGCCTCGAAGGTTTTGTTCGCGCCACCGACAATCATCAGGCAAAGATGAACGATCGCCGCGCCGATAAACAATCCCATTACGATCATTACCGGCAGGAGGATGATAAATGCAATTGAGCCGATGCCCATGCCGGTCAGCATCCCGAAAGCGTTATTTCGGCTCCCGAACAGACCCACGGACTTAAAGCCGAGCGAGAAAAGAAACGCCACAACTCCGCCCAGCCATCCGCCGATTAAAGCATAGATGAGAGGTTCCACGAGACCACCTTCAATCTTCATCGCCCTAAAGGCGGCATCGGGTTTTGTCAAAACCATCACCAATGTTTCGACAAACGCGTTGAAAAATCCGCGCGCCTGCCGTTCGTCCCACGGCAATCCACTGCGTGGCGCCCCAGTTGCAGCTGTCGATACTGCACTAATTTGCGGAGGCGGCACAATAGGAGCAGCGCCTCCGAGGTCGGGAAATTGCGAGAGCGGCTGCCAATTCGCCATTCCTTCGCGCCAGCCAAGATCGGTGGGCGCGAAACGACCGGTGCGCAAGCCTTCCCGGACGTCTTCTTCTGAAAATGTGCCCAGACTCGTTGCACCCCGATTGACGTGGATCATTGCCATAATGCTGGCGTTTTAGTCAACCGAGCGCGCAAAGTCAATGGCGCTTGGTGTGGCTTGAAACGTCGCTGTAGCCACCGCCCTGTGGGCGGTCTTCTCCAAACGGTGCCACGGGACCGGCCACAGGCCGGTAGCTACAACTTTTCGTCGAAGCGGTTCGCCTTCTTCGGCGCATCCAAGGCGCGCCAGAAATACCACGCAGCGACGGAGCGATAGGGCCGCCATTTTTCGCCGAATTTCATGAGCTCTTTCGGCGTGGGAAGTTTTCTGCGCCCAAATGCTTTGGCGAAACCTTTGCGCACGCCATAATCATCGACCGGCCAGACGTCGGGCCGGCCGAGATCGAACAAGAGGAGCATCTCAACCGTCCATCGGCCAATGCCGCGCACCTGTGTGAGGCGCGCGATAATTTCGTCATCGCTCATCCGGAAAAGTACGCGGCCGGATGGCACGGTGCCATCGATCGTTTTTGCAGCGAGATCCTTCAATGCGGCAGTTTTCGCACGCGAAAGGCCAGCCGCGCGAAGTGTTTCGTCCGGGGTCGCGAGCAATTGTTCGGGATCGAGTTTTTTTCTTTTGGGATAGAGAGCGCGAACACGGCCAAAAATTGTGGCTGCAGCTTTGCCGCTCAATTGTTGGTAAGCAATTGATTCGGCCAGCGCGTCGAATGGGCGGATCGAAACCGCGCGGGCGATGTTGTATCGGCGCGAGCGCGCGATCAATTGCGCCATGCGCGGATCCGTGTTGGCAAGATGTTGATGCGCTTTTTCGTGATCCATAATCCGGCGTGATTATACACGGACTAATGACTCTTACAGAAAATGACCAAGCACGAATGGCGAATGACGAAATAATGACTCATTCGAAGCCTCGCTATTGGTCTTAACGCCCTTGCTCGGTCAAATTTTTTCGGTTTGCTGAGGAACATGAACACACAACTAACTTGGTACGGCCAGTCGGCTTTCAAGGTCGTGACGCCGGGCGGAAAGGTTCTGCTCATCGATCCATGGCTGACGAATCCTGTTTTCGAACGAGGCAAGGAAGAGATCGCTGCGCTTAAGGATGTCGATCTGATTCTGGTTACGCATGGACATTCTGATCATGTGGGAGATGCAGTGGAGATCGGGAAAAGGACACGTGCGAAACTCGTGGCGACATTCGATTTATCGCAGCGATTGTTAGCGCGCTCGGCTATCCGAGTCAGCTGGCCGATGTTGAAACCACCGGGCACATGGGTGGCACGCTCACTCTGCTTGGAGGCGAAATCGGAGTCACGTTTGTGCCCGCGTGGCATGGCTCCGGAGTTTCCAGGGAGGAAACCGCGCCGCCGGTTTATGGCGGCAATCCCGCCGGATTGGTGATCGCGATTCGCGGTGGCCCTACGATTTATCATACGGGCGACACGGATTTGTTTTCGGACATGGCACTGGTGTCGCGTTTCCACAAGATCGACATCATGCTGGTTTGTATCGGTGACCATTTTACGATGGGACCAGCGCGTGCGGCCGAAGCGGTGAAGCTGGTCGCGCCGCGGATGGTGATTCCGATGCACTACGGCACGTTCCCGGTATTGACCGGCACGCCCAAGGAATTAGATCGCGAAATGAAAAAGCGCCAATTGAAAACCGAGCTGCGTATTATGAGCGTAGGCGAAACAATCGCGCTGACGGGATCATGAATTGAAGTTACAACTTTTACGCAGGAAACCGACAGGATCTAACGGAGGAGAAAGGGAAATACTGACCCGGAAAGAACGCAAGGCCATAGCTCTGTTAGAGCGCTTTATACCAGATGGCCTCTCCCACGCGGCAACGGCGTTCGTTG
>Ga0209648_10005691_pt1 | contig 10694 bp, 14 predicted proteins | sample GraSoi2013_115cm_FD_185830 | JGI IMG/M metagenome (GOLD analysis project Ga0209648, IMG submission 185830) | Grasslands soil microbial communities from the Angelo Coastal Reserve, California, USA - Sample 9_17_2013_115cm (SPAdes) (version 2) | ecosystem: Environmental > Terrestrial > Soil >...
CAAGTACACCGTCCAGTCCGGTGTCCGCGGCTTCGGGAACTACGTGCAGGCGGCCACGTCCGACTACACCGCCACCGAACAGGCGCAGAAGAAGTGCTACACGGTCGTCCTGCCAACCTGGGTGCCCTACTAAGCGGCCCACGTGTAAACCGGGCCTTGCGCGGGAATCAAACGTGATCTGGTCGCGGTTGTCCAGGTAGACCCCAGGGAGGAAACGCAATGAAGCTCGAAGGCATCCATCATGTCAGCTCCATCACCGGCGACGCCCAGGCGAACGTCGATTTCTATGCCGGCGCGCTCGGGCTCCGGCTGGTGAAGAAGACCGTCAACCAGGACAACCCGACCGTCTACCACCTCTTCTATGGCGATGACAACGGCAGCCCCGGGTTCGACCTGACGTTCTTCGAGTATCCGGGCGTGCGGCCGGGCCGTGCGGGCGACGGCATGATCCACCGCATCGTCCTGCGTGTCGCCTCCGATGCGGCCCTCGACTTCTGGAGGAAGCGCCTTGGGTCGGGCGAGCGGTCGCCGCAGTCGCTTGTTTTCTCAGATCCCGAGGGCCTGGAGTTGGAGCTCCGCGTCGTCCGTACGCCGGACGCCCCGCTGACGGCATCACACCCCGAGATTCCGGCGGAGTACGCGATCCAGGGATTCGAGGAGGTCCGGGCTTACAGCAATCACCCGGAGGCGAGCCGGGAGCTGCTCGAAGGCGCGCTCGAGTTCGAGCGTGCCGGCGGCATGACTTGGGAGGCACGCGGTGAGCACCGCGGCGGACGCTACGTGTTTGACCGCGCGCCGATGGAGCGCGGCATCCCCGGAGCCGGCACCGTCCATCACGTCGCGTGGGCATCGCTGGATGACCAGCAGGTGGAGTGGCGCGATCGTGTGATCGCGGCGGGCGCCAACCCGACGCCGGTGATCGATCGCTACTGGTTTCGCTCGGTTTACTTTCGCGAGCCCAGCGGCGTGCTGTTCGAGATCGCCACGATGGGTCCTGGTTTCACCGTCGACGAGGACCTCGCCCACCTCGGCGAGCGCCTCGTGCTGCCGCCGAAGTTCGAGCATCTGCGCGCGGAGCTCGACGCCACGCTGACGCCGATCCACGTCCCTACGCCGGTCGGCCGCTAGAAGCGCACACAAAGGTCGCAAAAATGTTCCGACCTACGCCCCGTTGCACGTTACAGTTACGTCGCCGCCGCGGTCTTTTGGGAGGGAGTTGGGGATTCCGTTGCGTCTTTCCGCATTGAAGCCGCGGTGATCGGGCGCGTCCCGGACCAGGCACCCCGCATCGCAATGGCGGTGCTCGTCGGCGCCATTCTGACCGGGAGCGCGGGCTACACCTGGTTCGACGGGCTGGGTGCGTCGGGATCCCCAGCCCGAGCGGTTTCACAGCCACTGGTCGCGGCCAGACCCGCAACGCCGGCGCCCGTGGCGCCGGCAACAGCGACGCCGACAGTCGTACTCACCTCGCCCGTGCCGTTGGCGGCCTCGGACAAGGTCTCATTCGGGCTCGCCCGCGTCGCGCCTCATCTGGAAGCGGTCGACCCCACCACCTCCGAGATTCCCGTCTTCGCACCCGTCGTCATGGCTTTCAGCGAGCCTATGAACCGCACAAGCGTCGAGGCCACATTTGCCATCCGACCGAGCGTCGAAGGCCGGCTCGTATGGAATGACGACGTGACCCTCGGTTTCGAGCCGTTTCGGCTTGCTTACGCAACCACGTATGAGGTTGGTGTGGCCGGCCGCTCGACCCGGGGTGTGCCGCTGTCGGGCCGAAAGCACTGGACGTTCACCACGGTGGCGGGGCCTGCCGACGTCCTGGCAGCCGGCGCGGGCTGGATCAACGTACCGATCCTCACCTACCACTACATCCGCATCAACCCGGACCGCTACGACCGCATGGGATTCGCCCTTTCGGTGACCCCGGCCGATTTCGCGGCTCAGATGGATTGGCTCAAGGACAGCGGCTATCACCCGATCACGGCCGGAGACCTTCACGCTTACCTCAGAGGGGCGCGAGGCCTGCCCAGCAGGCCCGTCATCCTCACGTTCGACGACGGATACGCCGACTTCTATACGACCGCGCTTCCAATCCTTCGCGCTCACGACTTCCGGGCCACCGCGTACGTCGTCTCGGGGTTTGTGGGATGGCCCAACTACATGACTGCTGCGCAGGTCCTCGAGGCGGACAGATCGGGTATCGAGATCGGGTCGCACACGGTCAACCACCCGAACCTCACCAACCTGTCTTCCGTTTCCGTGCGCTCACAGCTGATCGACTCGAAACGGTTCCTCGAGCACTTGCTGGGACACTCGGTGACATCGTTCTGCTACCCGAGCGGCAAGGTCAACTCAACGGTGGCGTGGCAGGTGGCCGACGTGGGTTACGAGAGCGCGACCACGACGGTATTCGGTTTTCGGCACACGCTGGCCGATCGCTATATCTGGACGCGTTTGAGGATCAGCGGCGGAGAGACCCGCGACCAGTTCGCGGCCGCGGTCTCACGCGCCTCGTAGCCGCTCGGCCGGCTAGCCTTCGTTCAGCACCGAGAGGATGTTGCCGGCCGGGTCGGTGAACCAGGCGATGTCCGGGCCCATGTTCTGCGACCTGCCTCGAGCGATGCCTTTTTCATCGGTCATATTGTCGTAGTGCTCGAATTTGATGCCCTTGGCGGTCAATCCATCGACGGCCTTGTCGATGTCGTCGACCGGGAAATTCAGGATCGTGTAGGTCGCTGGAACGTGATTGGGCTTGGGGTAGACGTAGATGGGGTTTCGGCCGACGATCTTCACTTGTAGGGCGCCGGACGCTTCTTCGACCTCGAGTCCGAGCGTCTGGCCATAGAACTTTTTCGCTGCTGCCAGGTCGTCGACCGAAAAACCGCTGAATGCCTTGGTATCGCGGAACATGTGTAACTCCTTCGGTGGACTTCATCTCATGCGACGAACGGGGCGCCGCGGAATGGACACCCTCGCCATATCATTCATCTTTCTGTAGCCTGGCTGGGAGGGTCTTATGTCCGAGAATGAAAGGGTCGGGATAACACCAAAGAGCTGGACGGGGCAGCGTCACCACGGCGTGCTGCACCTGGGCAAGCGTTGGTACGTGTTGAGCGCAGACATCGACGACGCTGGGACTGCGCGAGGCGTTCGACTCGATGGGCCATACGACGATCACGCCACGGCCGAAGCGCAGGTCGAGCAGCTTCATATCGAACCTTTTCCGTCAGAGGACTGATGGCGTTGAAGGTGATCGAGCCGGCAACCGAACAGGTGCTGGCGGAGCTTCAGGAAGCCACAGTCGAGGATGCGGACAAGGCGGTCGCCCGCGCCAAGGCGGCGTACCCAAGTTGGAGGGCGGTGTCGCCGAAGGATCGCGCCAACCTGATGCGCCGTCTTGCATCGGCAATCGCCGAGCATTCCGAAGAGCTGGCGCGACTCGAGGCGCGGAACGTCGGCAAGCCGATCGGCGACGCGCGCGGCGAGGTCGGGATGGTCGTCGACGTTTTCAACTACTACGCGGGAGCGCCAGAGCGGCTCTTCGGTAAGACCATCCCGGTCGCCGGCGGCGTTGATATGACCTTTCGAGAGCCGCTCGGAGTGGTGGCACTCATCGTCCCGTGGAACTTCCCGATCGCGATCTCCTCGTGGAAGGTCGCACCGGCTCTGGCGGCAGGCAACACCGTCGTCCTGAAGCCCGCGGGCCTGACCCCGTTGACCGCGATCGAGCTCGGCCGGATAGCGCTCGAGGCCGGCCTACCCGAAGGCGTCCTCAACGTCTTGGTCGGCGCCGGTCGGGTCGTGGGGGAGAGGCTCGTGGTGCATCCCGACGTGGCCAAGGTCGCGTTCACCGGCTCGACTGAGGTGGGTCGGCGGATCGGCGCGCTGGCCGCGGAGTCGATCAAGCGGGTGACGCTGGAGCTGGGCGGCAAGTCCGCCAATATCGTGTTCGCCGATGCAGACCTCGAGAAGGCGGCGGCATCCGCGCCGCTGGCGGTTTTCGGCAACGCAGGGCAGGATTGCTGCGCCCGCTCGCGGATTCTGGTCGAGCGCCCAGGGCTGGATCGATTCATGCAGGCGCTCGAAAAGTCGATCAAGGCGCTTCGGGTCGGCGACCCGCTCGACGAGACGACCGAGATGGGTCCGCTCATATCCGCCGACCATCGCGCCAGGGTCGCGTCGTTTCTCGACGATGGCGCCAAGGTGGCGTTTCGGGGCTCGGCGCCTGGTGGCGCGGGTTTCTGGTTCCCCCCGACGGTGCTCTCGCCGGTTTCGAACACGGACCGCGTCGCTCGCGAAGAGATCTTTGGCCCGATCGCTGCGGTCATCCCGTTCGCCGACGAGGACGAGGCGATACGAATCGCCAACGACACCATCTACGGGCTTTCCGGATCCATATGGACCAGCAACGCGGGCCGCGCGATGCGTGTTGCGCGAGGATTGGAGACCGGAACGATCTCTATCAACTCGAACAGCTCGGTCCGAGTGACGACCCCGTTTGGCGGATTCAAGCAATCCGGCGTCGGTCGCGAACTGGGACCAGACGCGCTGGACCACTACACGGAGCTCAAGAACGTCTTCCTCTCCACCACCTAGCCACCAGATCGAGGCTGGATCGACGACTTAACCGCCTCCAGCTCGCCGAGCAAAGCCGCCCAGCGCTTCATGCCCAGGCTGTCGAGTATTTCTGCTTGAGCTTTCTCCCAGAGCGGCAGCGCTGCGGCGGCCGCACGGCGCCCTTTGGCCGTCAGCGCAATCCTCTCGCCAGCGACCAGTTTGCGTTGTCGCAGCAGCTTCAGGTTGCGGGTCATCGTCGTGCGATCCATCGCCAGGATCTCGGCCAGGTCCGTGATCGTGACGGCGGTCGATGTCTCGATGGCCATCAGAAGGTTGAGCTGGGTGGCCCGGAGCCCGACGGGCCGCAGCTGGTCGTCGAACCGGGCTGTCACGGAGCGTGCAACCTGCCGAAAGTTCATGACCGCACAGGCCAGAACGACGCGTCGATAGCGTTCGAGAGTTACGTCAACAGGATCACTCATTGCCAAATCACGTACAGGCGTGTATATACACGCTGTGCGCAGAACTCGCTTGAGCCTTTACTACCTGGCAGCATATTTAATCGGTGCGGGGATCGCCCTCATCGTGGCGCCCTCGATTGCGCTGAAGCTGCTTTTCGCCAGTGGCCAATATGGCGACGTGCTGCCACGCCTGCTGGGGGTCGTCCTGCTTTCGCTCGGCATTGTGATCGTCCAGATCATCCGTCACCAGCTGGAGGTCCTTTACCCGACGACGCTGATTGTTCGGACCTTGATCGTTGCCGTGCTGATTGGGCTTTTCATTTACTCCCGCGATCCTCTCTTCATCTCGTTGGTGGTTGTGGTCGGGTTCGGGATGGTCCTGACCGGCACAAGCTTCTTGCTTGATCGACGCTCAGCTGCACCTGTGATGGCCTCGCGTTAGCGGAGTATCGTCCGCCTGAGGCGAGGCTGCTCATCCAACGCACGGGCTTCACGGCTTTCATTGCGATCTAGGAGAGGCGACCCCGTTTCAAGGGTGAGATGAGAAGAATCATCGTGTTCAACAGCCTCAGTCTCGACGGGGTCATGCAGGCGCCTGGCCGGCCGGACGAAGACCGCCGCGGCGGCTTCGAACACGGCGGCTGGGCGCTCCCCTATTCCGATCCGGTCATGGGCAAAGCGGTCGGAGAGAGCATGGCCACCACGGGCGGCCTGCTGTTCGGGCGGCGGACCTACGAGGACTTCTACCAGATCTGGCCGAACCGGACCGACAACCCCTTCACCGACGTCCTGAACAACACGCAAAAGTACGTCGCCTCGACGACGCTGAAAGAGCCGCTGCCGTGGGCCAACTCAACGCTGCTCAAAGGCGACGCCGCGGACGCTGTGGCCAAGCTAAAAGAAGGAGCGGGTAAAGACCTCGTGATCCTGGGCAGCGGCGAGCTGATCCGGTCGTTGATGCCGCGAAATCTCATCGATGAGTACATCCTGCTCATCCACCCACTCGTTCTCGGGTCTGGGCAGCGTCTCTTTCCAGACAGAGGCTCCTTCGTCGCTCTTCGCCTGATTGATTCGAAGCCGACCAGCACCGGCGTTGTGATAGCGACCTACCAACCGGCGCCGGCCGCGGTGGCCGGCGCCGCTGGCTAGTTAGCTCAGGTCAGGGCGCAGAAAGCGCCGCGCTGAAAACGTTGGTTGGGTCGTTGTTTGGGGTTGGCGCCGAGACGCTGCCGGCCGGTCCGCAGAGCGGGTTGCCGGTCGGCGGAGCGTTCGGGTCGGCAGGGTTCAGGTTGCAGTTGGTCGTCACGAACAGGGCGATGAAACTGCCGCTGCCCGTGCTCTGCAGACCTTCGTAGTCACCAAGGAAGAAACCGCGAGCGACGGGCGCCGACATGAGGTCGAATGGGCCCGCGACTTGCTGCGGTGCGCTGAAGGTCGTCTCGCCCGCCTTGCGGTAAATCACCCGGTAATCGACTGGCCAGGTGGTCGTATTGGTAGTCGAGAGACTGTGCGAGTCGTAGTACGTGACGGCGAGGTTGCCTTTGCTGTCAACCGCGACGGTTGGCGTAAAGATCGGCAGGTTGCTGGGGCCGACAATCGCGCTCGGTGTGCTCCAGGTGGCGCCACCGTCGCCAGAGCTGGTGAACAGAACCTCGTTGTCGAAGGTGCCGACCGCCTGGTTGAGGTTCTTGTCGAAGTTCGTGGAGCTCTCCCAGACGACGTAGAGCTTTCCGGATCCATCGATGGCGACTTCTTGCAGGCCGTCCCCGACTCGGGCGTGCCTGCCGGTGTTGGGGTCGATGACACCTGCTGCGTTGAATGGAGCGATCACCTGGGGAGACGTCCAGGTGGCGCCGCCGTCGGTCGACTTTACGAACGCGATCTCGGCGAGGCTGGCTGCCCCCTGAAAAGGCGTGTTGGGCGGCACGATCAGGTCGGTGAAGTCGTAAAGCGTGTCAGTGTTGGGGTCGACCACGATGATGTTTCCGATGGTCTGCTGCCGGTTGCCCGAGCCGATGATCGTCTGGACCGCGCTCCAGCTCGCGCCGCCATCGGTGGTTTTCGAGAACTCGGCCGGGCCCGTGTACGCGGCCGCGTGCACGCGGTCGTCCGGCTGGTCGGTCGGAGCGATCAGGGTGTCCCAGACCGTGTAGGCCGTTCCGGCGTGGATCGGGTCCGCAGTGGTGGAGTTCTTGTCGGTGAAGAACTGCGCGGTCGTGTAGGCCACGAGCAACTGCTGGTTCGTCCACGTCTTGCCGCCGTCGTAGGAGGTGGCCGCCGACACGGCGTTACGGTTTGTGCTGCCATCAAAGGAGAGGGCCGACGAGTAAGCCGTGCCGTCGGGGCCGAAGGAAACCCATGGGTCCGACGCTCGCTCGTACGGCAGGCCTGACGGGGCGCAGCTCGTGTAGGGAACCGTTACGTCCTTCCAGCCGGCGCCGCCGGTGTTGGAGTAGGCGCCCGCGATCCCGCGCGCGCCGCCGTTGCTCCAGCGGTCTTGATGCCACTGGCCGACCATGTTGCGTGTATTGGTCGGGTTCACAGCGACCTGTGGCTCGACCTCCGCGTTGGGATAGTTGCGCCCAGGCTGGGTTGACGCGGGTGTGCAGCTCGCGTACGGGCTTGTGGCGCCCGAAACCTGCACCACCGTGACGGCCAGCGCGTTGCTCGCGAGTACCAGCGTGGCCGCGCCGGCAAGAATCGACGCCGAGGTGAAACGTCCTTTCATCCTGTTCCTCCTTGGGTTCCTGAATCCGAGTGCCCGAGTGAGGCCCCACAGCCCTTAGTGAATCGACTCTATACCCCGCCTGCTGGCCGTTGCAAATAGCCTGTTTCAGCCTGCTCGCGAGCGAAGCTGGTCGGGGCGAAGCACCGTGACGCGACCGCGCTCGAGCCTGATGTACCCGAGCGTCGCGAAGCGACTCAATGCACGGTTGACGTTTTCACGACTTCCACCGACCAGGCCGGCAAGGTCTCGTTGCGACAGTTTCATCGTGTCCCCTTGCGCCGCCGCCAGGTCGAGAAGCTTGCGGGCGACGCGGCTCGGAATGTCGTGGAACGCAAGCTCCGCAAAAGCTTCATCTTTGGCGCGCACATATGCGCTTAACGTCGTGACGATTTGCCACATTGCCATCGGGTGGGTCTTCAGGAATTCCACCAGGGCTCTTCGGTCGAGAACGAGGCATTCCGTTTGCACCAGCGCCTGCGCGTCGGCGCTCCGCGTTCCGTTCTCCTCCAAGACGCCGATCTCACCAAAAACGTCACCGGCGTGCAGGATCGCAAAGGCAACTTCACTTCCAGATTCTGTTACGTGGCCGATCTTGACCTCACCGTTAGCGATCAGGTGAAGCTGGTCGGCCGAATCGCCCTCGCGAAATATGTATGACTGAGCGGTGAATTGTCGTGAGCGTACGGCCGGCAGCAGAGGTTCGAGATCTGTGGCGCTGAGGCCATGAAAGAGTCGGGTGCGACTCAAGAGGGCGATCGTTTCGGAGTTCTTCACCTGGCCGGCGCGCGCCCATTCTATGCGCGCGGCCGACGAGTGGTCAGCTGTCGATCAGCGAGCGGTCAATGTCTCCGAAGTCTTTATTCCACCGCTCCTCGCAGCTCCTCACAAAAGCCATCAGGTCGTCGATCTGGCTTTGCAATGGCCGGTTGGCAGCTCGATCGGCGCGGAGCTCCGCCATCTTCGCCGCGTAGAACCGGTAGTTCTCACTCACTGTTTAGTCCTTCTAATCCTGAGGTGGTGGTGTGGAGCGGCTAAGGGGTGGTTCGCCGCTCCACACGCTGAGAAAACGCTTGGCCGCTAGTGGCCGTGGCTCTCGCTGAACGGCTTGATGCCGGCCAGGGTGCTGTCGATGACGTCCTGCTCTGTCGGGACCTGGCTTGCCGCCAGGATCTCGGCGTTGCGGTCCAATGCGTCGGGCGCCTGGAAACTGGTCACGACGTGTGTCGCCGCCGGTGCGCTCGCCGAGCTCATGCCCTTGGCCAGGTAGACGCTCACGGCTGCGAGCAGCAAAGCTGCGAGCAGCGCTGCGACCACGATCCAATTCGGCTTCGAGCTCGTCACTCCTCCCTGAAAGGTCCTTCTCGCTTCCATCTCATTTCCTCGCGGTAATCGGTCTGTCGGGAACGAGGTGAGAGTAGGTAGGGATGGCTTGGGCTCCTATGCCACGCATCACACGTGGGATGTGACGTTCGACACGGGGAATCGGGGCGGCGGTTCGGGGACTTGCTTCCGGCTTACCGGGTTAGGCGAACCACTGGCCGCCGTTGATGTCGACGGTCTGGCCGGTCACGTATGAGGCCATCGGGGACACCAGGTAGAGAATCGCGTCTGCGCATTCCTCAGCAGTGCCGAGGCGGCCGAGCGGGATGCCTTTCTTGAAGCTCTCCAGCATTTCGGGCGTGCTGAAGCGCTCGTGGAATGGAGTGTCGATGATGCCCGGCGCGATCGCGTTGACACGAATATTTCTCGGAGCGAGCTCCTTCGCCAGTCCGCGCGTAAGCGACATCACGCCCCCTTTTGCCGCGCCGTAGGCAAACGCACCAGGTCCGCCGCCGTTGCGTGCGGAGATGGAAGAGACGTTGACGATCCGCGCGCCGTGCGCGAGGTGGGGAAGGGCGGCTTTGGTGGCCCAGAAGACACTCGAGAAGTTCAGCGCGATCACGTCCTGCCACATCTCCACATCCATTTCGTCGATCGGGGTCCGGGCGATCAATGAGCCGGCGTTGTTGATGAGGATGTCGATTGGAGCGCCGAGGCCATCGACTGCTGCCTCGACGGCTTTGACTGTTGCCGCGGCGTCGCGGAAATCCCCCTGCACCAGCACCGCGCGGCGCCCGTGGGATTTGACCGCCCGGGCCGTTTCGTCCGCCTCTTTGCTGCTGCTGCCGAAGTGGACCGCGACATCGGCACCCGATTGCGCGAGAGCAATCGCGGTCGCACGCCCGATTCCAGTGCTGGCGCCGGTTACGATTGCGCGCTGGCCGCTCAGGTCAATTGCCACTCAGAGTGGGGACGTCAACTCCAGCTGAATGTTGTCGGGATCTCGAAACGGCAGCACGCAGATCCCGAAGGAGGTGAGCTCGCGGACTTCGCCCCGAGAGACGCCCCGGTCGTCCAGCAATCTGATCGCCTCGTTGAGTGCGGCCCGGCTCTCCACGCTGAAGCTCAGATGGTCCAATCCCACACGATCCTCGTCGAAGCGGTCGCCCTTGTTGGCAACCGGTCGGAGCCCGAGCAGATAGTTGCCCTTTGCCATCACGCACCCGCCCCACAGCACCGGGTAGCTGGGGTCGGACTTGGGGTCGTCCGAGGCGGGCGCCTCGGCCGCAACGTTGAATCCCAAGAATGTTGTGTAGAACTCACGACTCCGCTCGAAGTCGGTGACCGTCAGGCGTATGTGGTGGATGTTGCCCAGCCCTATGTCCCCAGCCATTGCTTCCTCCTTGCTACAGGTAGGTGGTCGGTGCCGCGGTGCCCAGAGGCTCATTATCTCCGCGCCTTGGAATTGCGCTCATTTCATTCCTTGACAGCGCCCGCCAGCCCACGCACGAAGTAGCGCTGGAAGGCCAGAAAGACGACCAGCACCGGCACAAACGAGATCAACATCCCCGCCGCAAAGCCGGTCAAGTCGAAGCTGTGCGTGCCCTGGAAATGCAGCATGCCCACGG
>Ga0209648_10005692_pt1 | contig 10693 bp, 9 predicted proteins | sample GraSoi2013_115cm_FD_185830 | JGI IMG/M metagenome (GOLD analysis project Ga0209648, IMG submission 185830) | Grasslands soil microbial communities from the Angelo Coastal Reserve, California, USA - Sample 9_17_2013_115cm (SPAdes) (version 2) | ecosystem: Environmental > Terrestrial > Soil >...
GCTGCGGGCGAGAAAGCGGCGGCCTGCCTGCGGCAGACAGGCAAGACTGCCGCACTCCAAACTGTGCGGCTCGGCTTCGGCTGAGCCGCTTTTGTTTTTTTGCTTAGCTTCAGCGCGGAGCGTCGGAGGCGACGCAGCTTAGCGCGCCGCCGGGAAAGAATTTGAGGTACGCGCTGCGGCCGTGGGCGGGAATAATCGCGAGCTCCGGGACCATTGCGTGGAGTTGGTTGAGTTTGGCGACGATTTCGTTGGCGCCGGCGGGATCGTTGTCGCTATCCCGCAGGAGCAAAGACTTGCCGACGCGATCCTCGAAGCCGCGCTCCTCATCAACGGCGTCGCCGACGTAGAACAGACGACGATGCGGGTCCAGGTTCACGAAGACGCCGACGCTGCCCGGAGTGTGGCCGCGCAGAGGGACGACAACGACCGAGCCATCGCCGTAAAGGTCGGTGCTTTCGTCGAACGTCTCATACGGATGAGGATCGAATTTCAGCGTGGGCGAGTCGGCGGACGGAAAGCGTTGCGTATGCGCTGGGATGACGAAGCCTTTGGCTTGTACCGCGGGATCGAAAGCGTACTGCAGCTCTTCGCGCGTGAGGAGAACCGGAACGCGAGGCAGATCCATCAAACCTCCGGCATGATCCAGATGCACGTGAGAGAGAATCACCCAGCGAATTTTGGCGGGGTCGCCACCGACGAGGCGCATAAGTTCAGGAAGCGGCACTTCGGGATTTAGCTGACCCGCCAGATTTTTGAGCGTGAGGCGCAGAAGGAATGGGTAACCGCTGATTTCGTCGTCGAAGTGCGAGGAATTGCCGGTGTCAACCAGCAGATCGCCGACGGGATGCTTGACGAGAATGCTTCCGGCGGTCATGGCGAACGAATAGCCGGTGAAGGTACTGCCGGTTTCGACCCAGCAGGCTGCGAGGCCTTTCAACGGGTTGATCGTGGGCGCTACGCGGGCGTGTGGCGGAGCGGCAGGCAGCGAGTCTCGGCGAAAGTATAAGATGTAGGCGCCGACGCCGACGAGAATGGCCAGGAGCACGAGCAGGAATGCGGCGCGACGCAGCCACACACGGATACGAGACACGATCGATGACCTCCGAAGATTTCGTGATTTGCGCTGATGCCGAACCGCCTATGTTATCGTTTTTAAGAGGAAGTTGGGACTGTGTTTGTTGACGAAGCAAAAATTCTTGTGAAAGCCGGGAACGGCGGAAACGGCTGCGTGGCCTTCCGGCGCGAGAAATTCGTGCCGCGCGGCGGGCCGTCCGGCGGCGATGGCGGGCATGGCGGCAGCATTTACCTGGAAGCGAATCCGAACGACAACACGCTGTTGCGCTATCGCTACAATCGCGAGTTCAAAGCAGATCGCGGGCGTCACGGCGAAGGCTCGAACTGTACGGGGCATTCGGGCGACGACATGATTTTGCGGGTGCCGGTGGGCACCCTCGTGTTCGACGATAGCGGCGAGACGATCGCGGATTTGGCGGTGCCGGGGCAGCGCGTGCTGGTCGCAAATTTTGCGAAGCCGTGGCACCAGGCTCCGCGGGAACATGAGGACGGGTTTCCCGGCGAAGAACGTCACTTGCGACTGGAGTTGCGGCTGCTGGCCGACGTGGGACTGGTCGGCTTTCCGAACGCGGGGAAGTCTACGCTCATTTCCGTGATTTCCGCGGCGCGGCCGAAGATTGCGAACTATCCATTTACGACCCTCGAGCCGAACCTTGGCGTAGTGAACGCGGATGGCGGCGGAGGCAGCGAAGGCAGAGAGATTGGGCGAACGTATGTCGTCGCTGACCTGCCGGGATTGATCGAAGGCGCGCATGAAGGCGCCGGCTTGGGCATTCGATTCTTGCGCCACGTCGAGCGTACGCGGCTGCTGGTACATCTAATCGACACGAGCGATGCTTCGGAGGCGGATCCGATTCATTCGTTCGAGGTGATTTCGGGAGAGTTGCGGGCATTCAGCGATTCGCTGGCGGGAAAACCAATGATCGTGGTAGCGACGAAGCTGGATGCTACGACAGATCGCACGCGGCTGGACGCGTTACGCGAATTTTGCAGGGAGCGAGGGCTGGAGTTTCACGCGATATCGGCGGCGACGGGAGAAGGCGTGCGGGAACTGGTGAGGTCGATCGCCGATGCGCTCGATAAGATTCCCAAGGCGGCGCCGGAACCTGCGGCCGAGCTCGAACGTGCCTCACACGAAAATCCCGGCCATACATCCCCCGCGCGGTTCGAGAATTTGTGAGAAGATGCAGGTCATAGCTCTTTGGGGGGCGTATTGACCACCGCGCAAGCGCAGCGCACCGCCGTAAAACATCATCCTCGCCGCATCGCGCTTTTCGGAGGCTCTTTCGACCCGATTCACTCCGGGCATCTGGCGGTGGCGAGGGCCGCCGACCGGCGATTCAATTTCGACGAAATTCATTTCATTCCCGCCAGCAGGCCGCCACACAAGCTGAAGCAACACCTGGCTCCATTTCCTCATCGTTTTGCCATGGTGGCGTTGGCGTGTACGGAGCATCCGCACTTTGTTCCGTCCGTGGCCGAAGCTGGGGATGATTTCAGCGGCGCGCAATTGCATTATTCGGTTGATACGGTGCGCTATTTCCGGCACACGTACCACGGGCACGGCGACCGCATCTATTTCATTATTGGCGCGGACGCGTTCCTGGACATTCCGATGTGGAAGGAATACGAGGCGCTGCTGGGCCTTTGCGATTTTATCGTGGCCAACCGACCTGGCATTCGCGCGGAAGCGCTGCGGTTGGTGATTCCGCCGGACTTGATGGGCCGCAACGGGAAGCGGAGAGATGCCGAAGCGGTGCACGAGTCCAGCGTGGTGGCGCATTTGAACCGCACCAGCGTCTATTTGCTGGAGAACGTTTCCAGCGACATTTCCGCGACAGACATTCGACGGCGTGCGCATCGCGGGCAGTCCATTCATGGGCTTGTCGCGGCGCGCGTGGAGGAATACATTTTGAAACAGGGCCTTTACCGGTGAACTACAACTCATTGCCACAAGGCGTGCGTCTCGCAGTCGAGGCCGCGCAAAACAAAAAAGCAGCGGCGATTTCTGTGCTCGACCTGAGCGGAGTGGGCGCGTTTACTTCCTACTTCGTGATCTGCACGGGATTCAGCACGCCCCAGGTGCAGGCGATTTGCACGGAAGTCGAGGAGCAACTCTATAAGGAGCTGGGACGCTCGCCGGAGCATCGCGAAGGGCGTGCATCATCGGAATGGGCACTGCTGGATTTTGGCAGCTTCATTGTGCACGTGTTTAGCGAGCAGGCGCGGCATTACTACGACCTCGAAAGGCTGTGGCGCTCGGCGCCGAAACTGGCAATTCCCGATGAGGAAGGAGCATCCGGCCACTCGACTCAGCGAAATGTGGCGATGGGCGGTTCGCATGCTCCCGGAGAAGCGGTTTCAAAATGACGGCGGAGCGGCTGCCGTGGATCTCGGCGGACCCGGCGTCGCAAAGTGTTTTTGAGTTGGCGCAGAAAGTTGCCGCCGCACCTACTACGCTGCTGATTACCGGCGAAAGTGGCTCGGGCAAGGATTACCTGGCGCGCGTGATTCACGAGCTGGGGCCGCGGCGCGACGCTCCGTTTCTCAAGATTGATTGCGCCAGTCTTCCCGCACAGCTTGTCGAAAGCGAATTATTCGGCCACGAACGCGGAGCCTTCACCGGCGCGGTCGAGCGCAAGCTCGGGCGCTTTGAACTTGGCGGCACCGGAACGATCGTGCTCGATGAAGTTGCCGCGCTTTCGGCGATGGCACAAAGCAAGTTGCTGCGCGTGCTGCAAGAGCGGTCGTTTGAGCGGCTTGGCGGTACAGAGACGCTCCACATCGACGCCCGGCTGGCGGCGCTGACCAACGTGGATCTTCCCGCCGCCGTCAGCGCCGGTCATTTCCGGGAAGACTTGTTTTTCCGCATGAATGTCCTAACCATCGCAGTGCCGCCGCTGCGTGAGCGCCGCGCCGACGTTCTACCGCTTGCGGACCATTTCTTGGCAGCGTTGTCTCTGCTGCACGCACGCAAAGGCGTGCAGCTTAGTGAGCGATCCCGGAAGATGCTGGCTGCGCATTCGTGGCCGGGCAATATTCGCGAGCTGCGCAACGCGTTGGAGCGCGCCGTGGTTTTTAATCGCGTGGAAGTGCTCGAGCCCGAGCATTTTGCGGAAAATATTCGAGCGGGCGCGGCGGGAACTTCCGGGATGATAGCCGGGCTGCGGTCGCTGGAGGACGTGGAGAAGGAAGTTATCGCCGCGACGCTGGAGGCGACGCGCTACAAGATCAGCCAGGCCGCGACGATTCTTGGCATCAGCCGCAAAACGCTGCTGGAAAAGCGCAAGAAGTATGGGCTGAAGTGAGACCACGTAAGTTCGCGCGGCCGTGCAGTGACTCCCAGCGCACCCAAGCCAAAGTTGCGGTGAAGCCCATGCTAGACTCAACCTAGGCCAGCTACCAGCGGTCGGCCTCCTCGCGGTCTTTCTTCAAGACCGCTTCTGCCAATGCCCAAAGAGCTCTTCGGAACTGACGGTATTCGGGGCGTGCCAGGCACAGCTCCTTTGGACGACGCCACGCTGTATGCCACTGGGCGGTCGCTCGGGACCTATTTGAAGCAGACCAGTCCCGCAGCTCGCGTGCTGGTAGGGATGGACACTCGCGAGTCGGGTCCGCACATCGCGGCGCTTCTGGCCGCGGGCCTCGGCCATGCGGGGGTGACGGTCGACTTCGCCGGAATTATCACCACGCCCGGCGTTGCTTGCCTAGTGCGGCAACGAGGGTTCCAGGCCGGAGCGGTTATCTCCGCCTCCCACAATCCATTTCACGACAACGGCGTGAAGCTCTTCTCCAGTGCCGGGATGAAGTTTCCCGACGCGGTCGAGGAAATCCTGGAAGAAGACATCTTGAAACATCGCCACGAACCGGCGCCGAAAAATCCCCCGGCTCTGGTTGCGGATGAAACTTTGGACGCTCGCTACCTCGATTTCCTTCGCAGCCGGGTGATTCCAGGCGCCAAGCTTTCTGGACTGCGTATGGTCCTGGACTGCGCCAACGGGGCCGCATACAAGCTTGGGCCGGAACTTTTTGAGTCTCTGGGCGCGAATGTGATCGCCATGTGTGCCGAGCCTGATGGGCGCAACATCAACGCGGATTGCGGGTCTATGCACCTGGAAGGATTGCAAAAGCGCGTGGTGGCGGAGCGTGCAGGCTTGGGAATCGCATTTGATGGCGATGCGGACCGTGCAATGTTCGTGTGCCAATCGGGCAGGGTCATAAATGGAGACGGAGTTCTGCTGGCGGCTGCCCGTCACTTGAAATCGGCTGGAAAGTTGAAAGGCAATCGCGTGGTGGCAACTTCCATGTCCAACCTTGGACTCGAGCGAGTGCTCGCGCGAGAGGGGATCGAGCTGGGTCGCGCGGCGGTCGGCGATCGTTACGTGCTCGAGGAAATGCTACGCAGCAACAATGTGTTGGGCGGCGAACAGTCCGGCCACGTGATTTTTCTGGATGATTCACCGGCCGGCGACGGTTTGCTGACCGCAGTGAAGATTGCGTCTCTGGTTTCCATGAAGGGGCGTTTGGAGTCTTTGGTCACCGGGCTCAAGGATTACCCGCAGACCATCGTGAATGTGCGTGTGAAATCGAAGCCGCCGCTGGATTCGCTGCCCCAGGTGTCGCGCGCGCTTGCCGAGGCACAATCAGCGCTCGGCGACAATGGCCGTGTGGTGTTGCGCTATTCGGGTACGGAACCGCTGGCGCGCGTGATGGTCGAAGCCGAGCACGATGCGGACGTCCGGCGTTACAGCCAGTCCTTGGCAGAAGCGTTGCGCGAGTCCATCGGTGTTTGACCGCAACTGCGCCGTTCTCTCCCGATTACGCTCCAGCTCTTGGCGTGGCGTTCAGTTACTGTCGACCGGTCCGGTCACCGCTTACGGGACTGGGTGTCACATCCGTGTAACCGGTGTGTCTCTCCCAAAGAATGGATGAAGTTGGGGGTTTCCCTGTGGGATTTTGTAGGCAAAAACCCTCCTTTCTGTGAAATCGAGCGTTGAAGTCAGGCTAACTCCCGTAGTTTCATGCGACTGCTTGATTGTGAATTTCTTGTTATATGCTGGCACACGATTTGCTCTCTTCTACCGTAACGTTGTTAAAAAAGATTGGCTTCCCGGGGTGGCCGGATCCCAACCTCGACTGGGATTCCGGTTTTGGGGGGTCAGTTATAAGGAAAGAGGGGGCTTGCACCAGCCCCCTTTTTCATTCTTGGAGTGGTTAGTTCGCGATTCCCGTGGGTGGTCCGTTCTCTCTAGGCAGGGCGCAAAATACCGCGCCCGTCTGTCTAGCCCGCTACCAAACCTAAACTTCGCAGCGCAGGCGTTTGAACACTGCAAGACCCTCGTGCGCTACTGGTGCAGGTGGGCGTCGAACCAGGCCAGGGTGCGGACGATGACGTCGCGCTGGTGCTTGGGATTGGCGAAGAGGTGGCCTTCGTGCTCATAGACCACGAACTGCGCCTCGACGCCGAGCGTCTTGAGCGCGTGCCAAAATTCGTAGGATTGCGGGGCGGGAACTTCGCCATCGCTATCGCCGACCAGGATTAGCGTGGGCGTTTTTACTTTCTTGATGAAATTGATGGGCGAGCTCTTCGCATAAACTTCCGGATCATCGTAAACGGACTTGCCAAAGAACGGAATCATCCACTGATCAATTAGGTTTTCGCCGTAATAAGACTGCCAGTTGGAGAGGCCGGCGCCGGCCATGGCGGCTTTGAAGCGATTGGTCTGCGTGACCGCCCACATGGTCATGAAGCCGCCGTAGCTCCAGCCGGTGATGCCCAGGCGATTGGGGTCGATGGGCGCGACGCGAATGGCTTCGTCGACGCCGGCCATGATGTCCTTGAAGTCGCCGTAGCCGAAGTCCTTTACGTTGGCGCGGGTGAAGGATTCGCCTTGCCCGAAACTGCCGCGTGGATTGGGACACAGTACGAAGTAACCCATGCCCGAAAGGCCCGAGGCAAAATCGTGGCTGGTGGGCCAATGTGACAAGGCTATGTGAGACGGGCCGCCGTGGACATCGACGACCATAGGATATTTTTTGCCGGGATCAAAATCGCGAGGATACAGTAGCCAGCCTTGCACTTCGTAGCCGTCGTTCTTCCAGGTGATGTTTTTTGCTTCACCCCAGGCCGGCTTGAGGCTCGCATTGCGAGTGGTTACGAGAGTGGGTGTAGGAGATTCGCCTGTAATCAGCACCACTTCCGGCGCGTGGCTGTACGACCGGAAGATGCCGGCGATGGTCCTGCCGTCCTTTGCGGCAGAAAGCTGGAAACCGAAGATCCCTGCCGAACTAAACGCTCCTTCGCCCGACCAGCGCTGCTCGATCTTGCCGGTGGCGGGATCGAGCGTGGCGATGGCGCTGCTGCCGCCGACGAAGTCGCTGAACAGGATTTTTTTGTCGGGGAGCCAGCCGAGCCATGCGGCGGAAGCTTTCATGTCCTTGGTGAGATTTTTCGGCTCGCCGCCGTTGCTGGCGATCATGTGAATGTCGCCGCCGGTCAGGCCTTCGTCGCTCATGATGCCTTCGATAAAGGCGATTTGTTTGCCATCAGGGGACCAGACGGGATTGGCGATTTGCAGCTTGGGCTTGTAAATGGATTTCATCAGACCAGTGGCAGCATCGAGCGTGGAAAGTTCGGCAATCCACCAGTTGTTGTCGCCGTTTCCGAGGGCGGAGCTGACGACGAAACGCTTGCCGTCCGGCGACCAGTCGTATTCGTAGATGTACGCGTCGGCGGGAGTGATTTGACTAACTTTGCCGGAGGCTAGATCGACCAGGGCCAGGCGCTGCTCGAAAAAAGCGTCTTTGATTTCGCCGGTTTCAGGAGTTTCGGCCACCAGCGGGCCGGAGGCGCGAGTGGCGTTTTCCGTGAAGAGGAGTGCGATGGTTTTGCCGTCGGGCGACCAGCCCGGCGTCGAGAGAAAGCCTTTGACGTTGGTGAGCATTTTTGCCGCGCCGCCTGCTGCATTGGTGACATAGAGCTGCAGTTGCCCCTTTTTTGAAGCGTCGGAGAGAAAAGCGATCTTCTGACTATCGGGCGACCAGGCGACGCTGCCTTCCGCGTGCAGGGAATCGGCGACCCCGGCTCCGATGCGCCGTAGCGTGGCGGCAGCCTTGAGATTTTTCACGTAGATCACCGTGCTGCCCGAGATCACCCCGTTCTTGGAATGGATGTCTTCCACCCAAGCGACGGAATTGCCGTCTGGGGAAACGGCGGCTTGTTGAAAGGTGTGCGCGTCGAAAAGCGTTTTGACAACGTTATCGACGGGCGTCCCAGCCTGCGGCTTCTGCGCGGCTTTCAGCCGCTTTTCGACGTCCTGTTTGGTGCCGGTTTTTTCTTGCGCGAAGGAATGGCTTGACGCCAGAACAGTCAGCGGAATTGCCAGTATGGCGGCGATGCGCGCACGCAGAATCATTTTCACGTCCTCTCGTTTTGCGGTAGGTACAGTAATCCGGGCTCGAACGAAGGGCAAGCAATACGAGCAGAGCAGTTGCTACGGCGCAATAGTGCGGTAGAATCGCGCAGCTTTTGTGCGGGAGGATGCGAGATGGTCGATCGTCGGGGATTTCTGTCTTCGTTTGCGGGTGCGGCCGCCGTGGGGGCGGCGATGAATTTTCGCGGCGAGCTTTTTGCGCAACTCGCGCAAGCTCCGGGTCAGCTGCCGGACCGCAGTCTGTACGATTCCAATGAAGAGGCTTACTGGACGGAGCTGCGCAAACAGTTTCTGATCCCGGCGGATGAAGTGTACTTGAACAATGGCACGGTGGGATCTTCGCCTGCGCCCGTGTTGCGGGCGATCTTCGACGGATACAACGAGACGGAGAAGATGGCGCAGAGCGATCCGGAGGATTATCCGATCTGGGGCTATGCGGCGTGGAACGAGTTCCGTGATCCGCTGGCCGCGTTTGTGGGCTGCAAGCGCGATGAGATCGCGCTGGTGCGCAACGCCACGGAAGCAAACAGCTACATCGCGAATGGGCTGGATATGAAACCGGGTGACGAAGTCTTGATGACCGATCAGGAGCATCCCGGCGGGGAGCATCCCTGGAATCTGCGTGCCAAGCGCTACGGCATTGCGGTGAAAAAGGTCACGCTGCCAAAGCCGGTGCCGAATGCGGCAGCGGTGCTAAATCTTATCAACGACGCGATCACACCCCGGACGCGGGTGCTGTTCTTCAGCCACATCACGACGGCTACCGGAGTCGTGCTGCCGACAAAGGAGCTGTGTGCATTGGCGCGGTCGAAGGGCATTCTTTCCGCGGTGGACGGGGCGCACGTTATTGGAATGATGGCGCTGAATATTCATGATCTGGGCTGCGATATGTACACCTCAAGTCCACATAAGTGGCTGATGGCACCGAAGGGCACTGGATTTCTGTACGTTCGCGACGAGGTGATCGACCGGCTATGGAACACGATTGTCACCGCGGGATGGGACGACCCCAAGTTGCGCGCCGAACGCTTCCAGCGCATCGGCAGCTCGAATGTGCCGTCGTTGTGGGGAATGCGCGCGGCGGTGAAGCTCGCGAACGACATCGGGTTGGATCGCATCGAGCGGCGGCACCGAAAGATGGCCGATTACATCTTGGGCCAAATGGTAAACCGCGGCGCGGAGTCCTGGACTTCGCCGGATGCCTCGCTACGTTGCGCGATTGCATCGGTCAACGTTCCGCCTATCCAGATCCTGGAGATCGAAACATGGATGTGGCAGAACAAAAAAATCCGCCTTCGCGGCGGCGGGCCTTCGAAGATCCGGCTGTCTACACCATACTATTTGCTGCGCAAAGATGTGGATCGCTATTTGGCGGCCTACGACGAATACCGGGCCAAGAAGGGCTGATTTGGCTTTCTTGACCGTGTGCGCGCGGGTCGACTACACTAACTGATTCGCAGACAGCCGCGGACGCGGCTTGTGAACCGCTGCTTGGTCCGGGCGGCGTGTGTCGGCGGGCGCGAAATTTTGCATCCCAAAATTTTGCATCTTCGGCGCGCGTAACCAAAAAGGGGGAATTTCTTTGCCAAAGCGCACTTATCAACCGCGCAAGCGCCGGCGCGCCAAGACGCACGGATTCCGGTCGCGCATGAAGACCGCAGGAGGCCGCAAGGTGCTTGCGGCACGCCGCAAGAAGGGCCGTCATCGGCTCACTCCCGAATAGCGCGGGTCGCCTGGACTTTCCGCGCGAGGCGCGGCTGTTGCGGCGCGGAGACTTCGACGCCGTATACCGCGCCGCGAAACGCCGCTCGAATTCCCACTTCACCATTTTTCTTCGCGCGAACCAACTGCCGCACAGCCGCTTTGGATTCAGCATCAAGAAGGCACTGGGTGGCGCGGTGGTGCGCAATCGCATCCGGCGGCGCGTGAGGGAAATCGTGCGCTGCTATCGTCTGGAGATACCTGCAGGATGGGACATTGTCATACACCCAAAGAGCAACGTGGCGAAGGCGGAGTTTGCGTCGTTGACGGCGGACCTGCTGCGCCTCATGCCGAGTGCGTAAGCAGCGTGCCGCGAAGCGTCGTCGTGCGCCTCGCGCTCGGGGCACTGCGATTTTACAAGGCATATTTGTCATTGCTGGTGGGCGGAAGCTGTCGATTCGAGCCCACGTGCTCGGTGTATGCCT
>Ga0209648_10005693_pt1 | contig 10692 bp, 9 predicted proteins | sample GraSoi2013_115cm_FD_185830 | JGI IMG/M metagenome (GOLD analysis project Ga0209648, IMG submission 185830) | Grasslands soil microbial communities from the Angelo Coastal Reserve, California, USA - Sample 9_17_2013_115cm (SPAdes) (version 2) | ecosystem: Environmental > Terrestrial > Soil >...
TGGTGGTGCTGACCGTGACCCTCTGGGGGAAGTGGGTGGAGAGTCGCGACCGCGCCGACCGCCTTGCCGCGGAGCTGAAGAAGGTCTACGTGGAGGCCGAGAAGCTGCGCACCGAGGGCGCCGCGGCCAAGCAGCGCATCGCCCAGCTCGAGCGCCAGCTCCGTGGCCGCGGCGCCCGCGCCCCCGCCCCCACCGCCCCAGACCGCCGCTAGCCCTACGCCCTACCAGCCGACCTGCTGGCTTTATCCCACACCTCCAGCAGCCGTGCGTTCTGCTCCGCGGTCCCGACCGCGATGCGCAGGTGCCCGGGGAAGCCCACGTCCGCGCCGTCGCGCACCAGGATGCCGGCCTGGAACAGGGCCGAGCGCAGCGCGCCGGCCTGCTCGCCCGCCTTGGCCAGGATGAAGTTGGCCTGCGAAGGGGGTGACGGCGCGCCGCGCTCGGCCAGCGCGGCCTGCAGGAGCGGCCGCTGCTCCAGCACCACCCGGCGCGTGCGCTCGAGGTGCTCGGGGTCGCCCAGCGCGGCCACCGCCGCCACCTGGGCCAGGCGGTTGACGTTGAAGGGCGCCCGCACCCGGTTCAGGCGCTCGATGTGCTCGGGCCGCGCGATCGTGTAGCCCACCCGCAGCCCGGCCAGCCCCGCGATCTTGGAGAACGTCCGCAGCGAGAGCAGGCTCGGGTAGCGCCGCTGCAGCACCACGCCGTCCGCGGTGTCGTCGTCGTCACAGAAGTCCCGGTAGGCCTCGTCCAGGATCACCAGCGGCGGATCCGAGCCGAGCGAGTCCAGGAAGCGCTCGAGGGGCCGGCGCCGCACGATGGTGGCGGCCGGGTTGTGCGGGGTGCAGAGGATCACGCACTTGGTCCGGTCGGTCACGCGGCTGCGCATGTCGTCGAGGTCCTGGTCGTACCCGCGGAGCGGGCTCGCCACCACGGTGGCGCCCGAGAGCGTCGCCTCGGTGCCGTAGGGTTCGAAGGCCGGGTGGGGAATCAGCACCTCGTCGCCCGGGTCGAACGCGGCCCGCGCGAGAATGCCCAGGAGCTCGTCGGCGCCGTTGCCCACCACGATGGACTCGGGGCCGATGCCGAGCCAGCTCGCCAGTGCCTGGCGCACTTCCGTGCAGCCGCCGTCGGGGTAGAGATGGACGCGCGGCGCCTCGCGCCGGATGGCCTCGATCACCCGCGGCGAGGGGCCGAGCGGGTTCTCGTTGGCGGACAGGCGCAGCACCGCGTCCACCCCGAGCTCGCGCGCCACCGTCTCGAGCGATTTGCCCGCGTCATAGGGCTCGACCTGATCGAGTACGCTCCGCCAGAGCCGTCGCATAGGGCGCCCCATTGTAACTGCGGTAGTTACTGCGATACAAGTTCGCGCCAAGTTTGACTTTCTTATCGCTCCACGCTACCGTTTCGCCATGTCTGCGGAACTGCTCCGACAGGTCCGCCGGGTCGAGACGCAGGCCGACAAGGGATTCGACGGCGGCGCGGCCGAGCTGGCCGAGCGCCGTCGCCGACTGCGCCTCGAGGTGCTGCGCCAGCACCTCGCCTCCAACGTGGACTTCCTCCGCGCCGCGCACCTGGGCGGCGCGTCGGGCCAGCAGTCGGTCCAGGCCTACGCCGCCTTCATGGACGGCTTCCTCGGCACCCTCTATCGACTGGCGGTGGACGACGCCCGGCGCGAGGGGCTGACCGCGACCCCGCTGGTGCTGGTGGCGCTCGGCGGCTACGGACGCGGGGAGCTGCACCCGCTCTCCGACCTCGACCTCATGGTGATCTACGACGGCGAGATGGGGCCCTACGTCCAGCGGACGACCCAGGGCCTGCTCTACGCGCTCTGGGACCTGGGGCTGCAGGTCGGCCACGCGGTACGCAGCCTGCCCGACTGCCTGGCCATGGCGCGCACCGACTTCCCCAGCCGCACCTCGATGCAGCAGGCGCGCTTCCTGGTGGGCGACCGCCGCCTCTTCAACCGCTTCCGGAAGGTGCTCGCGGAGAACGTCTACCAGAAGGACTTCGCCCAGTTCCTCGAGACCACGCTCACCGAGCGTGACCAGCGCTACCGCAAGTTCGGCGGCTCGCCCTACATGGGGGAGCCCAACGTGAAGGAGTCGGCGGGGGGGCTGCGCGACATCCATACCGCGATGTGGCTCGCCTCCACCAAGTTCGGCACCCGGACCCTGCGCGAGCTGCTGGACAAGCGGCTCATCACCGCGCGCGAGCAGAAGGCGAGCGACGAGGCGCTCACCTTCCTGTGGCGGGTGCGCAACGAGCTGCACTTCCTCTCCGGGCACAAGAACGACGTGCTCTCGCGCGACATCCAGCCCCAGATCGCCAAGAACTTCGGCTACACCGCCGACGAGCTGTCGCTCGGGGTCGAGAAGTTCATGCGCGACTACTACCTCCACGCGCGCGTGATCCACCGGGTGTCCCGGCGCCTGATCGCCCGCTGCCGCGAGACCCTCTCGCGCCGCGCCACCGTGCAGCGGCGCCTGCGCCAGGAGGCGCTTGCCGACGGGCTCATCGTCATCGACGAGCGGCTGCACCTGGCCCAGCCGGACGGGCGCGCCTTCCGCGAGGATCCGCTGCGGCTCCTCAAGGTGTTCTGGCACCGCCACCAGCTGGGCTTCGAGCTGGGCATCGACGTGGAGCGCGCCATCGAGGATTCCCTCGACCTGATCGACGACGCCTTCCGCGCCTCGGCGGAGGCCCGCGACCTCTTCCTCGGCATCTGCCGCAACTGGGGCCGGGTCGCCCAGACCTTCCGCGAGATGCACGAGCTCGGGGTGCTGGGCCGGTACCTGACCGAGTGGGACGCGCTGACCTGCCTCGTGCAGTACGACGTCTACCACAAGTTCAGCGCCGACCAGCACTCGCTGATCGCGGTGCAGAACCTGGAGGCCCTCGCGCCGGGCCAGTCGGCGGACTCGGAGGGCAACGCGCAGGTGGTGAGCGAGCTGGAGCGTCCGGGGCTGCTGATGATGGGGATGCTCCTGCACGACATCGGCAAGGGGCGGGGGCACGGACACGTGGCCAAGGGTATCCCGCTCATCGAGACCCTCACCGCGCGCATCGGGCTCGCCCCCGAGGACGCCGACAAGGTGATCTTCCTGGTGGCCCACCACCTGACCATGTCGCACATCGCCCAGCGGCGCGACATCGACGACCCGAAGACGATCGAGTCTCTGGCCGCGATCTGCCGGACGCCGGAGCGCCTGCGCATGCTCTACCTGCTCACCTGCGCGGACATGCGCGCGGTGGGCCCCGGGGTCATGACCGGCTGGCAGGCCCAGGTCCTCTGGGACCTCTACGCGCGCACCCTCGCGCACCTCACCGGCGGGCAGCGCGAGCGGCCCACGCGCGAGGCGGTGGCCCAGCGGGTGACCGCGGCCATGCGCGGCGAGGTGCCGCGCACCACGCTGGCCGCCCACCTGGCGATGCTCTCCGAGCGCTACCTCGCCACCACCTCGCCCCAGCGCATCGCGGCCCACCTGCGGCTGCTGGATCGGCTGGGCGAGGAAGGCGTGCTCGCCACCGAGCTCTTCCACCATCCGGACCTCGGCTCCTCCGAGCTGGTCGTGGCCACCCGCGACGTGCCCGGGCTCTTCTCGCTGATCGCGGGCACCCTCGCCGCGCAGGGCATCAACATCCTCTCCGCCCAGATCCACACCCGGGCCGACGGCATCGTCATCGACACCTTCCAGGTGAATGATCCCTTCGGGGAGGCGGTCACCGAGGAGGCGCGCTGGCGCCGGACGCTCGAGGCCCTGCGCCGCGTGCTGCGCGGCGAGGCGAGCGTGGAGGATCTGCTCGCCCGGCGCCGGGCGGTGCACCCGGGCCCGGAGGGCGTGGCCGGGCCGCCCAAGATCGCGCTCGACAACCAGCTCTCCGACAGCCACACCGTGCTGGAGGTCAAGTGCCCCGACCGGGTCGGGCTGCTCTACGTCATCACCCGCACGCTCTCGGCTCACGGCCTCGACATCGCGAGCGCGCGCATCGCCACCGAGATCGATCAGGCCTACGACACGTTCTACCTGACCGACCGGCAGGGCCGGCGGCTCGAGGACGACTACACGATGGGCCGGGTGCGCGAGAGCCTGGAAGACGCCTTGCTGAAGCCGCTCTGAGATGCTGAGCCACTACAAGACGCCGCTCTCGCGGCTCGGCGATCCGGTCGCGCGGGTCCTGCTCCAGGCCCACGTGCGGCCGAATCATCTGACCGTGCTGGGGCTCGGGGTCAGCATCGTCGCGGCCGGCGCGCTCGCCGGGGGGCGCCTGCGAGTGGGCGCGGTGCTGCTCACCCTCGCCGGGCTCTTCGACTTCTTCGACGGCTCGCTGGCGCGGCTCGCCAATAGCGTGAGCGCCTTCGGAGCCTTCCTCGACTCGGTGGTGGACCGCTACTCGGATCTGGTGGTGCTGCTGGGGATCGTGCTCTTCTACCACCGGGGGGCCGACGTCCAGGGCGTCTTCCTCACCATGGTCACCGTGATCGGCACGGTCATGGTCAGCTACACGAAGGCTCGCGCCCAGTCCATCGGGCTCTCCTGCGAGAGCGGGCTCATGGAGCGGCCCGAGCGGCTGATCGTGCTGATCGCGGGAGCCACCTTCAACCTGCTCACCCCGGCCATGATCGTGCTCGCGGTGCTCACCAACCTGACCGCGCTCCAGCGCATCCTCTACACCCGCGCGGCGCCCACGCAGGCGCCCGCGCCGGCGAGCGCGCCGGTGGTGCCGCCGATCGCGGCGGCGGCTCCGGTGAGGGCCCCGGCCGAGCCCGACGCGACGCGCCTGCGGCCGTCGGCCTAGACGAGCTCCGTCCACATTCCGGTACGCGAGGTCCACGCCGGGGGCTTGATACACTGGCGACCATGAGAAGTCTCATCGCGGGGAGAAGTGTCACCGGCGGCGTGTGCCTGGTCTCGGTGGTGCTCCTGGGCGCGGCGCCTGCGGGGCTGCCCCCCGACATGCGGGAGCGGTTCACCGCGGCGGTGGCCACCCACAAGGCGGGGGACTGGAGCGCGGCGGCCAAGGAGTTCGGCGATCCGATGTGGTCGGGGACGCCGCTCGAGGACTATGCGCTCCTCTACCAGGCGGACAGCGCGCTCCGCCAGGGCGATGCCGCCGCGGCGCGGGCGCTCGCCGCGCAGGCCGCCGATCGCACGCCCGAGAGCGGGCTCACCGCCTCGGCCCTGATCTGGGCCGCCTCGGTCGAGACCGCCGCGGGGGACCCGGCCGCCGCGGTGAAGGTGCTGCAACGCGTGCTCGCGAGCCACCCCGATCGGCCGGACGTGCCGCGCACGCGCTACCTCCTCGGCGAGGCGCTCCGGGCGGCGGGCGATCAGCCGGAGGCGGCCAAGGTCTTCGCGTCGCTCTGGCTCCAGGCCCCCGCCTCCTACGGCGACGCGGCCGAGACGCAGCTCAAGGCGCTGGCCGAGGCGGGAGTCACGGTGCCCGCGCCCACGCCGGGCGAGCGCGCCCTGCGCGCGGAGCGCCTGCTCTCGGGTGGCCTGATCGAGCGGGCCCGCGGAGAGGCGGAAGCCCTGGTGGCCGAGAAGCCCGCGCCGGACGTCCGCGAGCGCGCCCTCCGCGTGGTGATGAATACCTCGCGCCGCCTCGGACGCGACGAGGCCGCGATCGCCGCCGCCATCGATGCTCTCGCGCTGGCGCCCGCCGAGCGCCGCCCGGGCTGGCTGCTCGAGCTGGGGCGGCTCCGCCAGCGGCGCGATCGCGAGACGGCCCTGGCCACGCTCGACCAGCTGGTCCGCGAGCACCCGAAGAGCCCCGACGCCGCGGACGCGCTCCTGCTGAAGGCGGAGCTGCTCGAGGCCGCCAACCGGATCGCCGAGGCGGAGAAGACCTACGTGCGCCTGGCCGCCGACTATCCGGACGAGGACGAGGCCGCCATCGCCCTCTGGCGCCTGGGCTGGGCCGCGTGGTTCCGCGGTAACCTGATCGAGAGTACTTCGCGCTGGACGCGCCTGCAGACCGCGCGCGGGGGGGCGAGCCTGCGTGAGTCGGCGACCTACTGGCTCGGTCGGGCGTGGGAGCGGCGCGGCGACCGCGAGCAGGCCGCGCGGCAGTTCGGCGCGCTCGTGCGCGACGCGCCGAGGAGCTATTACGGGCTCCTCGCGGCCAAGCGCGCGCCGGGCGCCGCGCCGGCCGCGGCGTCTCCCTTCGTCTTCCCCGTCGATCCCCTCGAGGCGTTGCAGGGAGACGCGCGCTTCGCCCGTGCGGCGGCGCTCCGCGGGGTCGGGCTGCGCGAGTTCGCCGCGGCCTACGTGGCGGACGAGCGCTACCACATGGCGCTGCGCATCCTGCGCCGGAGCTTCTTCGCCGTGGCCCGCAGCGGCACCGGCTCCCCGCGGGAGTTCTGGGAGATGTTCTACCCGCTCGGCTGGCGCGACGCCCTCACCGCGGCGGCGGGCCGCGCCGCGGTCGACCCGTTCCTGGTCGCGGCGGTGGTGCGCGAGGAGTCGTCGTTCTACCCGGCGGCCCGCTCGCGCGTGGGCGCCCGCGGGCTCATGCAGCTCATGCCGGACACCGGCCGCGCGGTGGCCCAGTCCCGGCAGATCCCGTTTCCCGACGCCGACGTGCTCGACCAGCCGGTCACCAATCTCGAGCTGGGCAGCACCTTCTTCGCGGGCCTGCTGCGCGAGTTCGGCGACCCGCGGCTGGCCGCGGCGGCCTACAACGCCGGACCGACCCGGGTGCGCGAATGGTGGGCCGGGCGCCGCTCCGACGATCTCGAGGTCTGGGTGGACCAGATCCCCTACAACGAGACGCGGGCCTTCGTGAAGCGCGTGATGCTCTCGTATGAGGAGTATCGGCGCATCTATGGAGAGAAGCCGGGAGAGAAGCCGGGCGACGGGCCGAAGGGCGGGGGCGAGTCCTGAGCGGGGGGCGCCCGGCCGCGCTCTGGCGCATGGCGGTGGCCGCGGTCGCCGATGCGCTGGTGGGCGTGGTGGCCTGGAGCCTGGCCGCGATGTGGCTGATGATCGCGCTGCGGCTGGTCCGGCGTCACCCGGACGTGCTGGACGTGGTGTTCCTCGGCGCGGGCGTGCTGCTGCTGGGAGTCGCCCTGCACGTCGTCTATCACACCGTGCTGGTGGGCGGCTGCGGGCAGACCCTGGGCAAGATGCTGATGGGCGTCGCGGTGGTGCGCCGCGACGGCGCCCCCGCCGGCTACGGCCGCGCGTTGCTGCGCTGCCTGGGCGGGGGCCTGTGCCTGCTGACTCTCGGGATCGGCCGGCTCCCCGCGCTCTTCACCCGCGAGCACCGCGGCCTCCCCGACCTCGTCGCCGGCACCCGCCCCATCTCCCACCCTCTCCCCTCAGGGGAGAGGATAGGTGAGGGGTGAGGGGTGAAGGGTGAGGTAGCTATCGCGGCGGCCGCACCCGCGCGACAGGATTGACCGGCTTCGCCGGCGCCTCGAGCGGCTCGAGCGCGGCGAGCCGCTCGTCGAGCGAGGGGTGCGTGGCGAGCAGCCCCTCGAGCCCTTCCCGCTCCTTGGGCGCGTAGGCCGCCAGCGACTCGAGCGCGCTGGCGAGCGCGCGGCGCGGCGAGCGGTAGCCCATCGCGCGCAGGATCTCGACCGCCTTCTGGTCGGCCTGCATCTCCTGGTAGCGGCCGAAGGCGCGGACCACCAGCGGGTTGACCACGAAGTCGAGCAGCCCGGCGCCGGGCGCGAAGAGCCCGAGCGCGCCGAAGCTCGCAGTGAGCGAGAGCGAGAGCTTGCGGCGGGTGCCCACGTGGCCCAGCACCTCGTGCGCCACCTCGTGCGCGACCACCGCCTCGATGACCGGGGTGGGCTGGCGCATGAGCCCGTCGGTGAAGTAGAAGACCGCGTCCTCGTCGCTGTAGGCGGCGGCGGTCGGGCTCTTGATGAAGGCGAAGCCGTAGCGGGCCGGGTCGTCGCCGCCCGCGACGGCAGTGCGGCTCAGGATCTGGGCCATGCGAGGAGTGCTCGGGTCGGAGGGCCTGGCGAAGTAGGTCCCCTCGGGCGCGGTGGCGCAGGCCGCCAGCAGCAGGGCAGCCAGCAATGCGGTGACACCGCCGCGAATCTTCATGATGGCCGCTCTCATCTTAGAGGGCGGCCCCGGCAGGGCCCGAGGAAATAGGGACTTCTAGGGCTTGGGGCGGGCGCGCCGATGCCCTCTCCCGGTGGGGGCGAGGGTTCACACCCTCGTGACATCCCATCCGGCGCGGCTGCTACACTCGGCACCACAGGGAGGACGGGACGGCATGCTCATCAAGCGAGGCGGGGACATCAAGGGCGGGGAGATCACCGACCAGGCGCTGTACGTGAACCGGCGGGCCTTCATGGCGGGGGCCGCCGCGCTGGCGCTGACGCCGAGCGTGGCCGCGCCGGGGATGGCGGCCGCCGCCGCGCCGCCCGCCGCCGGCCAGCCGCTCGCGGCCGCCCGCAACAAGGCCTTCGACATCCCGGACGCGGCCACCAAGTTCCAGGACGCCACCACCTACAACAACTTCTACGAGTTCGGTGTCAACAAGGACGACCCGTCGAACCTGGCCGGGACGCTCAAGCCGCGCCCGTGGAAGGTGCAGGTGGACGGCCTGGTGCACAAGCCCGCGACCTTCGACGTCGACGACGTGCTCAAGATGGCCCCCCTCGAGGAGCGCGTGTATCGGCTGCGCTGCGTCGAGGGCTGGTCCATGGTCATCCCGTGGATCGGCTTCCCCCTCTCCGTGCTCCTCAAGCGGGTGGACCCGACCGGCTCGGCCAAGTACGTCGAGTTCTCGACCCTCGTCGCCCCCGAGCAGTTCCCCGCCCAGAAGAAGGGCTTCTTCAACTTCGGGGGGCTGGACTGGCCCTACACCGAGGGCCTGCGCCTCGACGAGGCGCTCCACCCGCTGACCCTGCTCACGGTGGGGATGTACGGCCAGGTGCTGCCGAACCAGAACGGGGCGCCGATCCGGGTCGTGATCCCCTGGAAGTACGGCTTCAAGAGCGCCAAGTCCCTCGTGCGCATCCGGCTCACCGCCGAGGAGCCGAAGACGGCGTGGAACAAGGCGGCGCCCCAGGAGTACGGCTTCTACTCCAACGTCAACCCGAAGGTGGATCACCCGCGCTGGAGTCAGGCCACCGAGCGCCGCATCGGCGAGTTCCGCCGTCGCGAGACGCTCATGTGGAACGGCTACGACCAGGTGGCGGGGCTCTACGCGGGGATGGATCTGAAGAAGCAGTACTAGGGTGACTCGACGCGGCCGCGTCGCGCTGAAGGTGGTCGCGTGGGCCGCGTGCCTGGCTCCGCTCGGGTGGCTCGGTTATCGCGCCGGCACCGGCGACCTGACCGCAAACCCGATCAGCTTCATCACCAACTGGCTGGGCGACTGGACGCTTCGCATCCTGCTCGTCAGCCTGGCCATGACCCCGCTGCGCACCCTGTCCGGCTGGTCGTGGCCGATCGCGCTGCGACGGCTGCTGGGACTCTTCGCGTTTGCCTACGCGTCGCTGCACTTCTGCGTGTGGCTCGTGCTCGACCACTTCTTCGCCTGGAAGCAGATGGGCGCCGACATCGTGAAGCGGCCCTACATCACGGTGGGCATGACCGCGCTGCTGCTGATGATCCCGCTGGCCGCCACCTCCACCGCGGGGGCCATCCGCCGGCTCGGCGGTGCGCGCTGGCGGTGGCTGCACCGGCTGGTCTACGTGACCGGGGTGTGCGCGGTGCTGCACTATCTCTGGCTCGCCAAGAAGGCGAACCCGGCCCCCTACTACTACGCGGCCGTGTTCATCGTGCTGATGGCGATTCGCGCCTGGGGCTGGTCGCGCCGGGCAAGCAAGAACCCTCTCCCCGGAGGGGAGAGGGTCGGATGAAGATGAGGGGCGGCCCTACTTGGAAGGCGTGTAGTACGGGTTCTCGCCCGAGTCGTGATCGGTGGTGTCCAGCACTTCCTCGATCTCGGGGAGCTCTTCCTTGATCAGCCGCTCGATGCCCTGCTTGAGCGTGACGTCCGCGGCCCCGCAGCCCTGACAGCCGCCGCCCATCTGCAAGTAGACCTTGTTGTCCTTGACGTCGACCAGCTGCACGAATCCACCGTGGCCGGCCACCGCCGGATTGATCATGTTCTCGATCAGGTCCTGCACCTTGGTCATCAGATCGTCGCTCATGGGCTCCTCCGCGGGACTGTCGCGCTACGGCCATACTGTACCACGGCCGGCCTAGCCGAGGTGGTCGAGGAGCGCCCTCGCGGCCCGGAGATCGGCGGTGTCGAAGCCCTCGGTGAACCGGCCATAGACCGGTGCCAGGAGCTCCCGCGCCGGCTGGATCCGACCCCGCTCGTGCCACCGTCGGGCGAGGCCGGTGGCGCAGCGCAGCTCCATCGACAGCGCCCCTTGTCGGCTCGCCCACTGCAGCGCGTGCTGGAAGTGCTCCTCGCCCGCGGAGGCCGCGCCCGGGGCTCCCGTCTGCTCGATGAGCTCGCCCTTGATACGCAGGAGCTCCGCGATGCACCAGTACTCCTCGTCACGCTCGGATCGGGCGAGCGCCTCGTCGATGGTCCCGAGTCCCTGGACGATCTCTCCGCGGCCGGCCAGGCCCTGGGCAACGGTGCCGAGCAAGGCGGTGTGGTGCGGGACGAAGCCGGTCTCGCGGAGCTCCTCGAGGGCGTCGCGGAGAAGGGGGAGTCCGCCGCCGACCTCGCCGCGCTTGATGAGCAGGACGCCGTTCAAGCAGCGGC
>Ga0209648_10005694_pt1 | contig 10691 bp, 9 predicted proteins | sample GraSoi2013_115cm_FD_185830 | JGI IMG/M metagenome (GOLD analysis project Ga0209648, IMG submission 185830) | Grasslands soil microbial communities from the Angelo Coastal Reserve, California, USA - Sample 9_17_2013_115cm (SPAdes) (version 2) | ecosystem: Environmental > Terrestrial > Soil >...
CTGCCGCGTCTCGCGGTGGAAGACCTGCTGCACGGCGCGGCAGTCGAGCGTCTTGCCGTCACCCGTGCACTCGACCCGCCATGCGGCGGGCGGGTTCTCGGAGGACTGCTGTGCTCGCGCCGATGGCAAGGGCGCAGCGATTGCGATCATCAATGCCATCGCGCCGGCAGTCGTTGCGGCGCGCTCGCCCGCCCATAAAGAACTCGCAGACATGGGGCTCACTCCTCGCGATTGGGCTTAAAGCACGCCGATCCCGCCCGCGCTATGCCCATGAATCCAGCAACCACCTTTAAACGACAGGACAAAACGCGAGATGTGCACTGCGGTCGAAAACAGCCGGACGTGGACTCCTCTTGTGCCAAGAACGCCGGAACGACGTTGCGCCGCGCGGGTTGGCGCCATAAACTCGCCGCTGAACACCGGAACCGATCGACCGGAATTACCCGAATCGATCAACGCAGGGTGGAAACATGAATATCCGCGAAACCGCGCCTCGGATTACCGAGCTCGAGAAGATTTCCACGCGTACCGACACCCGCGACTATCTGGCCAAAGCCGCGCCGACCAAGGAGAAGCTGAAGGACTGGCTCATCGTCGACGTCGATGCCCACGTCAACGAGACCGCGTTCTGGTCGGAAGTCACTGACCGCATCGATAACGAGGTTCTGCGTTACATCGCCGAGGCGTTCCGCGACCGCGGCCCGTTTCCCGGCTTGTTGAACGCCAACGGGCCGCTCTACCAGGACGTGGCCGGCCGCATCATGCACCAGCAGAAGCTCGCCGAGGCGACGCCGCCCGGACTGCACCGCCAAGTGCAGCTCACCCAACGCGCCATGGACGCGCTCGGCATCGATTACATGGTGGTGTTTCCAACCCCGATGCTCTCGCTCGGCATGCACCCGCAGACCGATGCCGAAGTGGCGCTCGGCAATGCGTATAACCGCTGGTTGATCGAGGAGATCCTGCCCCAGGACAAGCGCCAGAAGGCGCTGCTCTATCTACCGTTCAACGATCCCGACGCCTGCGTGGAGACGGTCGAGCGTTTCGCCGACGCGCCCGGCGTGGTCGGCTTCTCCGTCACCTCCACGCGCCACAAGCCGGTTTGGCACAATTCCTATATGCGGCTTTACGCGGCGCTGCAGGAGACGGGCAAGCCGCTCGGCTTCCATGCGGGCTTCAGCTGGGCCGATCCGTCGTTCCAGCAGCTCAACCGCTTCATCGGCATGCACTCGCTCTCGTTCGTGCACTTCAACATGATCCACATGACCAACTGGGTGCTCAACGGCCTGCCCGAGCGGTTTCCCAAGCTCAAGGTGATCTGGATCGAGAGCGGGCTTGCTTGGGTTCCTTTCGTCATGCAGCGGCTCGACTCCGAATACATGATGCGCACCTCGGAGTGCCCGCTGCTCAAGCGCAAGCCGAGCGAGTACATTCAGGAGATGTACTTCACCAGCCAGCCGCTCGAGCGCAGCAACATGAAGCTCACCCAAGCCACCTTCGAGGCGATCAGCGCCGACACGCAACTGCTCTACGCTTCGGACTGGCCGCATTGGGATTTCGACGCGCCGAGCTCGATCATCAAGCTGCCGTTCCTCAAAGAGGACGCCAAGCGCAACATTCTTGGGCTCAACGCCGCGCGGCTGTTCGGGCTCGAAGTGCCGGCGGCGAAGTCGGGCGTGAAGGCCTCGCCGCAGCGCGTCGCCGTGCCGGCCGAATGATGGCCGGGCCAAGCGACTGCGTGGGGTTCGTATGAGTTCATCCGCGGCCACGGATGCCGGTAGCGAATCCGGTGCGGCGTTCTGCGCATCGGTCGAGGATGCGCTCAAGAACGGCAGGCCGGATGCCGTGCCGGATGAAGCGCTGCAGCGCGTGCTCTCCGCGGCCGTGCGGCTCTATGCCGCCAAGTCGGAAGACCGCGCGCGAGAGCTTGCGCCATTCGGCGAGCAGCCGGTGAACGCGACCGAGGCGGTGACGGCGATCTGCGCGATCATGCGCGCGGCCGATCTCAACTTCTTCGATCTGCAAATGTGGTACCGCCGCGGCGAGCGCGAATGATTTACTAGATTCGGGTGAAGCGATGAACGAGATCATGGTGGGCGAGCTCAGCGAGTTCGCGGAGGGTGGCTACCGCGTGCTGCGGGTCGATAGCTTCGAGTTCGGCATTTTTCGCCAAGGCGACCGCCTCGTGGCATACGAGAATCATTGCCCCCACGACGGCGGGCCGGTCTGCCAGGGCAAGGTGATCCCGCGCGTCGAGGAAGAGCTCGCGCCGGATCAGACCACCCGCGGACTTCGTTTCTCCAAGAAGCGCAACATCGTCTGTCCTTGGCACGGCTGGGAATTCGACATTGAGACCGGCCGCCACTGCGGCGACCCGAAATATCGCTTGCGTCCCGTCGACGTGAAGGTGCGTGACAACCGCGTTTATGTCAGCGTCCCGCCGGCAGCCTGAGATCGGCTTCATGCTCGCGACCGGCCTCATGCCGAGGAGCATCGCGCCGCCGGGCGTAGGGTGGGCAAAGGCGCGCTCCGTACCATTACGCGTGGCCAAAATCGCACCGCGCCTTTGCCCGTGCGGCGACGGTACGCAAAGCGATTTTGCCCACCCTACTGTCGTCCACGCATGACTACGTCCCTGCTTGAGCTGAGCATCGCCCTGTCGGACAACGAGCGCACGCGGCCGTTGATCGAAGGCCGCGTCGTTCCGCAAGGAATCAAGCCGGTCGTCACGGTCGTGCATCCCTCCGAGATGTTCTGGCGGCAGCTGCGCTTCGCCGAATTCGACGTATCGGAAATGTCGATGTCCTCGCTCATCATCGCGACGTCGCGCGGCGATACCCGCTGGGTGGCGATCCCGGTCTTCACCATGCGCAAGTTCTTCCATACCAGCATCATCGTGCGCAGGGATTCCGGCATTGCGGCGCCGGCGGACTTGCGCGGCAAGCGCATCGGCGTGCCGGAATATCAGCAGACCTGGGCGATCTGGTCGCGCGGCGTGCTGCAGGACGAATTCGGCGTGCATGCCCGCGACATCGAATGGTTCATGGAACGCAATCCGGAGAAAAGTCACGGCGGAGCGACGGGCTTTAACCCGCCGCCGGGCGTGCGGCTGCACCACATCCCCCCCAGCACGAATATCGGCGACATGCTGCTGCGCGGCGAGCTCGACGGGGCGCTGCTTTATCTCGTCCATCCCAATCTGATCGATCGCAGTACGGTCGATGTGTCGGGGGTGACGCGTCACCTCTTCCCCGATCCCGCGGCCGAAGGCCGGCGCTTCTACGCCAAGACCGGCTTGTTTCCGATCAACCATACCGTCGTGGTGCGCCGCTCGCTGCTCGAGCGCCATCCCTGGATCGCGCTCAATCTTTATTCCGCGTTCGTGGGGGCGAAGGAGGAAATCGCGCGCTGCGGCCAATCCCACCTGCAATGGTATTTCGAAACGGGATTGCTCGACGAGAGCGTCAACCGCACGCTGGCGGACAACGATCCGCTGGCTTACGGCTTCAAGGCATCCCGCGCCGTGCTCGAAACCATCGCCCAATACGTGCACGAGCAGGGGTTGAGCGTTCGGCAGGTGAAGCTCGAGGAATTGTTCGCCGCCAGCACGCTCGACATGTGATTTGGCCGCGGATGAATCGTCTCATAAACGAGCGGCACGCATGGGCGTGAGCAAAGGCTACGACTATGTGATCGTCGGCGGCGGCTCGGCCGGCTGCGTGCTGGCCAATCGCCTGAGCGAGGACGGCGCCGGGCGCGTGCTCTTGATCGAAGCTGGCGGCCGCGACCTCAATCCGCTCATCCATGTCCCGCTCGGTATGGGCAAGATGCACGAATACGACATGTTCAACTGGGGCTATTCCACCGAGCCCGAGCCGAACATGAACGGCCGCCGGATCGAAGCCATGCGCGGCAAAGTGCTGGGCGGATCGTCCTCGATCAATGTGATGGCCTATACGCGCGGCCATCGCGGCGACTATGACCGCTGGGCGCAGAAAGGCGCGCGCGGCTGGTCCTATGCCGACGTGCTGCCCTACTTCAAGCGCTGCGAGCGGTGGGAAGCCAGCGAGGATCGTTGGCGCGGCGGCGCGGGGCCGGTCGGCACGGAATTCGCCAGAACGGCCGACCCGCTCTACGACGCGTGGATCCAAGCGGCGCTCGCGGCCGGCTTCCCCGTGACCGACGACTATAACGGCAAGCAGCAGGAAGGTTTTGGCCGCGGCCAATACACCATCCGCGACGGATACCGCTCCTCGGCCGCAAGCGCCTATCTCAGGCCGGCGCGCAAGCGACCAAATCTCGAGGTTGCGACACGGGCGCATGCGACCCGCGTGCTGATGCGAGGGACCCGCGCGAGCGGTGTCGAATACCGCAAAGGTGGCCGCCTGGTGAGGGCCGAAGCCGAGCGGGAGGTGATCCTCTCGGCTGGCGCGTTCAACACGCCACCGCTGCTCATGCTGTCAGGAATCGGTCCGGCCGCGCATCTGCGCGAAATGGGCATCGAGCCGGTGATCGATTTGCCGGTCGGCAAGAACCTGCAGGATCACCTCGCGGTCATCGTCTTCTTCCGGCGCTTGGACGAAAGCACGTTCATCAAGCAGATGCGGTTCGACCGTATGGCGGTCAGCATGATCCGTGCCTACCTCTTCGGCACCGGCCCCGGTACGGTGGTGCCCGGCGGCTTGCACGCCTTCGTCAAGACGCGGCCGGAGTTTGCGGTGCCGGACATCGAGTTCATGTTCCGCGGCGCGCCGGCGGCGCCGCATTTGTGGTTTCCACTCATCCGCGCGGCCTATCTCGACGGCTACGGCATCCGCCCCACGCTCTTGCATCCCGACAGCCGCGGCGAAATCCTGCTGCGCTCGGCCGATCCGCGCGAGCCGCCGCGCATCGTCTACAAGTTCTTCTCCGCGCCGGACGACCTCCCCCGCCTGCGCGAAGGGTTCAAGCGCGCCCGCGATGTCGCCTATCAGAAGCCGATGATGCCCTATCGCGGCGCCGAGACCGCGCCCGGCGACAAGGTCAAGAGCGACGCGGAGATCGACGCCTGGATCAGGAATACTGCGATCACCGCGCATCATCCCTGCGGCACCTGTGCCATGGGAATGGGACCCAACACGGTCACCGACCCGCAGCTGCGGGTGCGTGGGATCGAGCACCTGCGCGTCGTCGACGCCTCCGTCATGCCCGATCTCATCTCGGCGCACATCAATGCTTGCGTGCTGATGATTGCCGAGAAGGCGGCCGACCTGATCCGCAATAAGCCAGCGCTGCCGGCCGACTATGACGCATAGAGAACGAGGCTCCGTGCATTCTCGCTCGAAGCACGCTAGCGCCTTCTCGGGGCTCTGCGGGATCGTTATCGTTAAGTCGGATGCAACCCATGCTTGCGCTCCGGAACGACGTTTCTTGCAGGCTGTTAACGCCGTCTATACGGCGCCCAAGGCTTTGCCCCGTGCCGCCGCGAGGATAGTATTCACGCAAGCGTTCGCGTCAGCCGACATAGACCGCACGCCACCGCGGCCGACGATTGAGGGAGAAACGTTATGGCGAAAAAACATCTGCCGGTGAGCCGGCGCAAGTTCCTGGCGGGAGTGGCAGTGGCAGGTGCGGCGTCCGCGGTGCCGCCGGCGCAAGCTGCGACCACGGCCTCTGCGAGCGCTGCGCCCAGACGGCCCTCCGCGCTGCCGCCCACGGCGCATGTGGCGGCGGCGGAAAGCGGAACCCCGAACGAATTGTCGACATCGCGCATCGGCGGCACTCCCGGCTCCGATTTCATGGTCGACGTTATCAAGACGCTCGATATCAAATATGCGCCGTCGAACTGCGCTTCCAGTTACCGGGGCATTCATGAATCCTTGATCAATTACGGCGGCAACAAGATGCCGGAGTTCCTCACTTGCACGCATGAGGAATCCGGGGTCGGCATGGCGCATGGCTACTTCAAGGCCGCCGGCAAGCCGCTGATGACGTTCTGCCACGGGACGGTCGGGCTGCAGCACGCGACGATGGCCGTCTACAACGCGTGGTGCGACCGCGTGCCCGTGATCATCGTCGGCGGCAACGATCTCGACGCCGCACATCGGCCGCCGGGCGTGCCGACCATCCATTCCGCGCAGGACATCAACGCGTTGGTGCGCGACTTCACCAAGTGGGACGACACGCCTGTTTCGCTCCAGCATTTCGCGCAATCCTTCGTGCGCGCATACAAGATCGCGATGACGCCGCCCTACGGTCCGGTCGCCATCTCGCTCGATGCTGGCTTGCAGCAAGAGGCCATGCGCGACCATGGCGAGAAACTCTATATCCCGCGTTACGTTCCGAGCTCGCCGCCGCAGGGCGATTCGGGCGCCGTGAAAGAGGCGGCGCGGCTGCTTGCCAACGCGCAGAACCCGGTGATCGTCGTGGATCGCGCTGCCCGAGGTGAGAATGGCATTCGACTCCTGGTCGAATTGGCCGAGTTGCTGCAGGCGCAGGTAGTCGATCAGGGCAGTCGAATGAACTTCCCCAAGACCCACTATCTCGGCCGCCCGCCTACCGCCGTGAACAATGGCGATGTCATCATCGGCCTGGAGGTGACCGACTTCTGGGGCACGGTGAATGCCTGGATCGACAATGGTGAACGCGGCATCGGCATCAATACGAGCAGGATCAAGCCCGAAACCAAGCTGATCAGCATCAGCTCCTCCGAACTTCTGACCAAGGCGAATTACCAGGATTTCCAGCGGTTCCAGTCCGTCGACGTATCGATGCCTGCGGACGCCGAAGCGACGTTGCCTGCGCTGGTCGAAGCGGTGAAGGCGGCAATCCCCACTGATCGCAAAGCTGCGATCGACAAACGCGGCGAGGCGGCGAAGAAAGCTTATGCCGAGCAGCGCGAGCGCACAAAGCAGGCCGCCGCCCTCGCCTGGGATGCAAGCCCGGTCAGCACCGCTCGTCTCACCATGGAGACGTGGGCGCACATCAAAGATCTCGATTGGTCCCTGGTCGCCTCTTCAGGCGACATGAGCAATTGGCCGCAGAGGCTCTGGCCGATGGAAAGATACTACCATTGGCTTGGGAGATCGGGCGGCTCTGGCGAGGGATACGGCGCGCCCGCGTCCATCGGCGCGGCGCTCGCCAATCGCGATCTCGGCCGTTTTTCCGTGAGCATTCAGGCCGACGGCGACCTCATGTATGCGCCGGGCGTGCTGTGGACCGCGGCGCGGCACAAAATCCCGCTGCTCGCGGTGATGCACAACAACCGCGGCTATCACCGAGAAGTCATGCACCTCCAGCGCCTCTCGAATTTCCGCAATCGTGTGGCAAGCCTCGGCGGCGACTTGGGTCCGATCGGCACCCGCATCGAAAATCCCGACATCGAATATCACAAGCTCGCGGAGTCCATGGGCTGGTGGGCGAAAGGTCCGATCAACGATCCGGCGCAGCTCGGGCCGGCGCTTAAGGAAGCGGTCGCGGTGGTGAAATCGGGACAGCCCGCGCTCCTCAATGTGTGGACGCAGCCGCGTTAGGAGACCCCCCGATGCGCATGCTTCACGTATTCGGGCCGGTGGCGCTCGCGGCCGGCCTACTCTTGACCTGCGGTGGCGCGTACGCGGCCTCGGCCGAGAAGGGCAAGGCGGCCTACCTGCAGCACGGCTGCTGGCAATGTCACGGCACGCAAGGTCAAGGCGCCGTCACCGGCCCCAAGCTCGCGCCGGACCCCATGCCGATCGAGACATTCACGGCTTTCGTGCGCACCAGCAATCGCGCCATGCCGCCGTACTCCGAGGCCATCTTGTCGAACGACGACCTCGCGGACATTCACGCTTATCTGGAGACGATTCCGAAGCCGGCGGATTACAAGAGCATTCCGTTGCTCAACCAGTAGCATCGAATCCAGCTCATGTAATGGTCGTCCCCGCGCAACGGGGACCCATATCCCAGACTCGGTGGTTATGGGTCCTCGCATTCGCGAGGACGACAGCTTACAAATCCAGCACCAGCCGCTCGCTCTTGCAGCCGGCGCAGCAGATCATGACCTTGGTGTTGGAGGCCTGCTCCTCCTCGGTCAGGATGGCGTCGTGGTGCTCGGGGGTGCCAGAAATCACCCGCTGCTCGCAGGCGCCGCAGATGCCGAGCTCGCAGGAATAGTCGACGTCGACGCCGGCATCGAGCAGCACCTGCAGGATGCTCTTGCCCTCGGGGATGACGAATTCCTGCCCCGAGCGCGCGAGTTCGACCACGAAGCCGCCCTTCTTGTTGGCCTCCTGCTTGGGCGTGAAATATTCGACGTGGATCTGCGCGCGCGGCCAATCCGCGGTCGCCGCCTCGAATGCCTTGAGCATCGGCGTCGGTCCGCAGCAATAGAGGTGTGCCTCACGTGGCGCCTCGGTGACGATCGAGTTGACGTCGAGGACTTTGCCGCAGTGCTCGTCGTCGAAATGGAAGTGCGTATGGCCGATCGCTTCGAGCGCTTGCAAGAAGGCCATGTCGGCGCGCGAGCGACAGGCATAGTAGAGCTGCCAGGAGCGTCCGAGCTTGTGCAAGCGCTGCACCATGCACCAGATCGGGGTGATACCGATGCCACCGGCCAGGAGCACGACATGGCCGGCGTCCTCCCCCAGCGGGAAATTGTTGCGCGGCGCGCTGATCTTGAGCGTCCTGCCGACGCGCAGCTCGTCGTGCACACAGCGCGAGCCGCCGCGGCTTGCCGGATCGCGCTTGACGGTGACGGTGTAGCTTAAAGGATCGGGCTCCGGCTCGATCAACGAGTACTGACGGATGAGCCCATTCGGCAAGTGCAGGTCGATATGGGCGCCGGGGTCATAGGGCGGCAACGGCTTTCCGTCCACTGGCGCAAACTCATAGGCGTTTGTGTCGCGCGCCGCGTAGCGGATCGCGCTCACACGCATCTCGATGAGGCCACCCGCCGTGTGTGCCGGCCTCGCCTCGCCCGCTGCGGCCGTCGTTCTATTCACCGATGTGTCTCCCGCGGCAGCGCCAGCCTCATCGGGCACCGAAGCTCGTTTGTCAATTATCACACCTCAGATATGCTTGCTTCGCGCGCAATCCAACGCGCAGAGAATCGAGTGGATGCGCGGCGCCGCCCCCGCGCGCTCGAGCACGGCTTCCTCGCGGCGAGGCAAGAGCTGAGCGAAAATGTGACGGGACCCGCCCAGCCCCAAGAGAGAAGAAATTGAAAGGCTCTCCCAAAGCCATATCCCTCCGAGTTCTGGCGCTTTCTCTGTCGCTCGTTCCGGTTCTTAGAGCCGGACCGGCTGGCGCGCAGGCGCCGCCCTCTTGGCTCGACCCGGCCTTGCTCACGGCGGCGAAAGCGGAAGGCTCGCTGATCGTCTATTCCTCGACCAACGAGCAAGAGGGTCTGCCGTTGTTCAAACTGTTCACCGAGGCGACCGGCATCGCGGTCGAATATGTGCGCGCATCGGACGCGGTGCTGATGTCGCGCATGGGAATCGAGTTTCGTGCCGGGCAGCGGTCCTACGATATCGTGCAGACCGCGACCATCAACAAGATGCCGCCGCAGATGCTGGCGCAATACGAGCCGCCCGAGGCGACCAACATCTCTTCGCAGGCGCGAGATCCGGGCAAACGCTGGTGGGGCGTTTATGCCAATTACAATTCGCCGGCTTACAACACCGAACGCGTGAAAGCCTCCGAGCTGCCACGCGGCTACGAGGAGTTTGCGCAGCGCAAGGAGTGGGCTGGCAAGGTCGCAATCGACGGCACCGACAACGAATGGCTCAAGGCGATGATCGAGCATTTCGGTGAGGGCGAGGGCGCCGAGCTCGTCAAACGCATCGTGGCAACGCTGCGGCCCGTCGTCACCGACGGCCACCTCGCCATGGCGCGAGCGACCGGCGCTGGCGAATATTGGGTGTCGCTGAACAATTACGTGAACCTGTCGATGAACGTCAAACTTGGTGGCGCCCCGATCGACGTCTGGCCTCTCGACCCGGTCACGCTGTTCTTCGGACAGGTCGGGGTGAATGCGAGGGCGCCGCATCCGAGCGCGGCCCGCCTTGCCGCCAATTTCATGCTCAGCCGCGAATGCCAAGCGTTTCTCGCCAAGTTTGGACGATTGCCGACGCGTCAGGACGTGCAGTCGAACCCGCCGGGTGTCATCGCGGCGCTGACCCAGAAGAAAGTCATCACCGTGCTGATGAGCCCCGACGAGGAGCGCAAATGGCAGCGGCGTTTCGATCAGCTGTTCAAGGGGCGGTGAGTTTTTCTTCTCCTTACCTCGTCTTGCCTCTCCCCGCCTGCCGGGAGCGCATCCTCTCCCCGCAAGCGGGGAGAGGGAGATCGGAGCGTGCTGTTTGAGTATTGCCAACGGCCGTCTAGACGATCTACCCGGCGTAGCGGCTGTCGGCCGCTTGGCTGCTGTCGCGAGCCTGCCAAACCTCATGCTCGTCGGGTGCGTTGTCGTCGTGGTTTGGCTCGTTTTCGTTCCGCTCTCGGCGCTCCTCTACAACGCCTTCACTGAGGATACCGGATTCGGGCCGGGCGGCTTGTCGCTCGATAATTTTGTCGAGGCTTATTCGAGTTGGCACATTCCGGGACTGCTCTGGAATTCCGTGGTCTTTGCGCTCGGCACGGCCCTCGTGATGGGCGCGCTCGTCGCCTGGGTTGTCGAGCGCACCGACGCGCCGGGCGGAAGCCTGTTTCACGTCATGTCGCTGCTGTCTTTC
>Ga0209648_10005695_pt1 | contig 10691 bp, 11 predicted proteins | sample GraSoi2013_115cm_FD_185830 | JGI IMG/M metagenome (GOLD analysis project Ga0209648, IMG submission 185830) | Grasslands soil microbial communities from the Angelo Coastal Reserve, California, USA - Sample 9_17_2013_115cm (SPAdes) (version 2) | ecosystem: Environmental > Terrestrial > Soil >...
TTGACGAAGTTGAATTCGAGTACCTCTACAACGAAGGCGACGATTTCCATTTCATGAATACGGAAACGTACGAGCAAATGCACCTCACCCGCGAACTCCTCGGCGATACCGTCTACTACTTGATTCCTAATACGATCGTGAAAGTGGAATTTTTCGAGGAAAAACCAATCGGCGTGGACCTGCCCGACACCATGGAACTCAAAGTAGTCCACACGGAGCCCACGCTACAAAAAGCCACAGCCAGCGCGGTAGGCAAGCCGGCTACGCTGGAAACGGGTTTGGTAGTGACAGTGCCGCCCTTCGTAAACGAAGGCGACAAAATTAAAGTGGACACCACCGAAGCCCGCTACGTCCAGCGCGTCGAATAGTTTGAGAAGTTGTAGGGGCGCGCTTTAGCGCGCCCCAGCGGCTTTAGCCGCCAGCGCGCAAACGCTGAATGAAGTTTTGTTTTTCCGCCTCCGCAGCTTGCCGCCGCGAAAGTAGCAGCAAGAAGAGGCAAGACGGCGCCCCGGAGAAATCCGGGGCGCTGATTTTTTAATGGGTCATTTTTTGCTCGGCGTGAAGCGCGTTTACTTTTTCCCGGCCGAACCAGCGGCGGACTTTTCCGTCGCCTGCTCCGCAAACACACGCGCAAAAATCGCATCGACATAGCGAAGCTGCCGCTGCAAATCAAATGCATGCGCCAGCGCCTTCGAATCAAGATATTTCGTTATCCTCGCGTCCCCGGCTACGCGCTCGCGAAAATTCGAATCCGTCTCCCACGCCGCCATGGCATTTTCCTGCACGGCTTTGTACGCGTCATCGCGCGGCATGCCCTTTTCCACCAAATCTTGCAGTAGTTGCCCCGAGTAGACGAGGCCCTGGGTCAATTCCAGGTTGCGCTGCATGCGCTGCGGAAACACGCGCATGTCGGAAACGATCGCAGTCATTTTCGCCAGCATGTAATCCACCAAAATAGTGGAGTCCGGAAGAATCACGCGCTCCACCGAGCTGTGCGAAATATCCCGCTCGTGCCACAGCGCGACATTTTCAAACGCCGCCACGAGGTTCGAACGCACCAGCCGCGCCAAGCCGCAAATCTGCTCGCATGTAACAGGGTTGCGCTTGTGAGGCATCGCCGAGCTCCCGCGCTGCTCGCTGCCGAACGGTTCTTCCGCCTCGCGCACTTCGGTGCGCTGCAGGTGACGAATCTCCAGCGCAATTTTCTCGAGCAGTGCCGCAATCAGCGCCAGCGAACTCAGATAATGCGCGTGCCGGTCGCGCTGAATCACTTGCGAGGCCACGGGAGCCACATTCAAACTCAGCCGTTGGCAAATCCGCTCTTCCATTTCCGGACCCAAATGCGAAGCATTTCCTACCGCTCCGGAAATCTTTCCCACCGCCATTTGTGCTGCCGCGTCGCGAAAGCGCTGTTGATTGCGTTCGTTCTCGGCGAACCAATTCGCGATTTTTAAGCCGAATGTAATCGGCTCGGCGTGAATCCCATGCGTCCGCCCAATTTGCGGCGTATGACGAAACTCCTGCGCCCGCCTTGCAAGGACGTCGCCGAATCTGACCAGCGCCGCCTCAATCAGCCGCGAAGCATCGCGCACCAGCAGCGCCTGCGCGGTGTCCACCACGTCGTTTGACGTAAGACCGTAATGCAGCCAGCGCGCCGCCGACGGATCTCCGATCGATTCGCCGACAGCCATAGTGAACGCAATAACATCATGCTTGACGCGCGATTCCAGCTCCAGAATCCGCGCAGCATCGACCTTCGCTCTCGCGCGAATCACCGCCGCGGACTCTTTTGGCACCTGGCCGGCCTCCGCCAGCGTCTCGGTGGCGGCCAGTTCCACGTCCAGCCAGCGCCCAAACTTGTTCGCGTCGCTCCAGACGCGGCCCATCTCCTCACGGGTGTACCGTGCTATCAATTCCGCTCCTCGCTGCGGGCAGCCTCTAAGTAGTCCCGCTAACCCGTAAAACCCTTGTAATGATACGGTATTTCGCTCCCCGGCGCGAACGAGCTCCATTCTAGGCCCGCGCGTGCCGGTGCCCTGTAGCTCAAGGGCCGCCTTTTGGGCCTGAGGCTTTTCCCACCCACGCTTTAGTCAGTCCGCCCTCAAGGGGGGCTTTGGGGGTTAGGCAGAAATTGGACCTAACCGCGACCCCGAAATCCTGTCTAATGAACCGGATGAGGCCGAGCGTCGAGACCACCTTCGAAAGCGACGCCGTCGCCGTCGAGCGCACGCTTGCCGGCGATCGCGAAGCATTTCGCGTTCTGGTGGAGCGGCACAGCCGCAACGTGTATCGCCTCGCGTATCGCATGACCGGAAACCAGCATGACGCCGAGGAAGTGGTGCAGGAGGCTTTCTTGCGCGCGTATCAAAAACTCGGCCAGTTTGCCGCACGCGCGAATTTTGGCACCTGGGTTTACCGCATCGCCGCGAACTATGCGATCGACCGCATGCGCCAGAAAAAAGGTGAAGATTCGAATCGCGCCCTGCCGGCCAGACAAACCGAGGATGGCGCGGTAATGGATTTGATGAGCACGGTACCCGACGGCGCGCCTTCACCGGAGCGTCTGGCGCAAAGTGGCCAACTCGCTGCGCAAATGCGCCGCGCTCTCACGCAGCTCACGCCCGCCGAACGCACGGCATTCGTGATGCGTCATTGGGGCGGCTCCGGGATTGAGGAAATCGCGGATGCGCTGAAATCAAGCACAAGCGCCGCAAAAAACACGGTCTTTCGCTCGGTGCAAAAGCTCCGAAAAGCACTGGAACCCTTTGTGGAACAGCGAGGGCGAGCGAGAGCCATGGGAACGGAACTATGAAACACCCGAAAGAGGAAGAGTTGATTGCATATCACGATGGCGAAGCCGCTGAGCGCGCGGCGATCGCCAGACATCTCGGCGACTGCCCCGAATGCCGCGCTGAGCTAGATCGCATCGACGCGCTTCTGGCTGCAATCAACACCATTCCGGCGCCCGACCCTGGTGAAGACTATGGCCAGCGCGTCTGGCAACAGATTGCGCCGCGTTTGCCCGAGCGCCGCAGCGGCTCGTGGCGCTTTCTTCTGAGCGAGCCGAAGAGTATCCACTGGCTCGAGCCGCGCCGCTGGGTTGCGGTCGGCGCGATCGCCGCACTCGTCCTCGCCGCATTCATCGCCGGCCGCATTAGCAGGTCCATCGAAGGACCAAGCACTGTCGCTGTTGAGGCAAGCAAAGTGCGCGAGCGAATTCTAATCATGGCCGTGGGCGAGCATCTTGGGCGCTCGGAAATGGTTCTGGTCGAATTGGCCAACAGCGGGCCGCAGAGTGCCGGGCAGAAGCACGTCGACATCTCCGGCGAGCAGCGTCGCGCTGAAGACTTGCTCGAGGAAAATCGGCTCTATCGCCAAACCGCGCTGGAACAGGGAGATTCCGCGCTCGCCGGTGTACTGGATGAGCTTGAGCGCGTTCTTCTCGACGTCGCGCACAGTCCGCAGCAGGTAACCCCGGCGCAGTTGGAAGGTATTCGCCAGCGCATCGAAGCGCGCGGCATCCTCTTCAAAGTCCGGGTGGTCGGCAAGGAACTGCAGAAGCGCGGCGAATCGGGCAACGCCCCTGCAAAGCCAACCAGCTCCGCGAAAAGCGAAAGGAACAAGGTATGAGCATGAAAGATGCATCGATGATGCGAAACAGAGCCTGGATTGTACTCGCGCTTTTGCTGGCGACGCCGAGCTTGGCACCGCGTGCCGCGGCTGCATCCAGCCCCATCGCCTCGCCGCAATCCGCTACCGCCGCGCAAAGTCAGACAACCGCCGATGCCGACCGCGACGAAGAAGCCAGTGACGTGGAGCAGGATCGCCAGGACCGGGAGCAAGAAAAGCGCGATCGCGAGCAAGAGGCTCGGGACCGCGAGCAGGAAAAGCACGACCGGGAACAGGAGCGCCTCGATCGTCTGAGCGAGCTTTACGACAACGGCCGCGAAGCGCTTGACGAGGAGCGCTACGACCGCGCCGAGGCCACGTTCGATGAGCTTGCGAAGCTGAACGGCTCGCAGACGGATGCCGCCCTCTACTGGAAGGCGTACGCCGAAAACCGCCTGGGCAAACGAGATACAGCGCTGGCCACCATCGCCGAACTCAAGCGCCGCTTCCCACAAAGCCGTTGGCAAAAAGACGCCTCCGCTCTGGAACTCGAAGTTCGCCAGTCCGCCGGGCAGCCGGTTCATCCCGAAGGGCAAAAAGACGATGAACTCAGAATGCTGGCTCTGCACGGAATCATGAATAGCGATCCGGAACGCGCCATGCCGCTGCTCGGCAAAGTCCTGGAAAGCGGCTCCGCATCTCCCAAGGAAAAATCGCAAGCGTTGTTTATCCTGGCGCAAAGCGGCTCACCGCAAACGCGAGAGATTCTGGGCAAGATCGCGCGCGGGCAGAGCAATCCGGAGCTGCAAAGCAAAGCCATTCAGTACCTGGGAATGTTCGGAGGTTCGGAGTCGCGAAAGATTTTAGCGGAGGTCTATGCCTCAACGTCCGACGTCTCCATCAAGCGCGCCATTCTGCGCAGCTACATGATTAGCGGGGACCGCGAGCACCTGTTTGAAGCCGCCAAAAACGAAAAGGATGATGAAGTGAAGCGGGAAGCAATCCGCCAGCTTGGCCTGGTCCATGCGCAAAACGAATTGCAGCAACTCTACAGGACCGATAATTCGCCGGCTGTGCGGCGTGAATTGCTGCAGGCGTTTTTCCTTGCGGGTGACGCACCGAAGCTTCTGGAAGCCGCGCAGAGCGAAAAAGACCCGGAACTGCGCCGCGTCGCCGTTCGCAACCTCGGCCTGATCCATTCCGATGATTCCGCCAAGGCGCTGCAATCCCTTTACGCGAAGGAAACCGACCGCGGAATCAAGGAAGAGGTGCTGAACTCTTACTTCCTTCAGGGAAACGCCGCGGCCATCGTGGCCATCGCGCGCAACGAAAAAGATCCCGAGCTCAAGAAAACCGCCGTCTCCAAACTGTCCATCATGCACTCCAAGGAAGCTACGGACTACCTGATGGAGATCCTGCAGAAAAACTGACAAAACGGGCGAATCGGAGGCTGCCTCGGTCTTGTTTACCCCGAGCCTCGAAGGGCCGGCGCTTTTACGGTCGAGCCACGCAGAAAGCCGCAGGCCCAAAGCCCGGCCTGAGCTACAAGGTAGCCCTTAGCAACGGTGTGTGCGGATGCTGCTATAATTTCCTTCTAGATGGTGAAATCCGCTCCAGAAACGGCAGGCATCGCTCCCGAAGTGCTGACTAAATACGAGCCGGTAATCGGGTTGGAAGTGCACGTCCAGCTTCTGACCAACTCCAAGATTTTCTGCGCCTGCTCTACACGCTTCGGCGATGCGCCGAACAGCAATGTTTGCCCGGTTTGCCTGGGACTGCCCGGTACGCTGCCGGTGCTGAACAAGCGTGTAGTCGAAATGGCCACACGCGCCTCTCTGGCGCTGAATTGCACGGTGCACGAACATTCGCGGTTCGCGCGAAAGAATTATTTCTATCCCGACCTGCCCAAGGGCTATCAAATCTCCCAGTACGAGCTGCCGCTGGCCACCGGCGGCTGGATCGAAGTCGAACACGACGGCGCAAAAAAGCGCATCGGCATAACGCGTCTGCACCTCGAAGAAGACGCCGCCAAGAATTTGCACGAAGGTTTTTCGCAATCGGCCACCAAGGCCTACATCGATTACAACCGTTGCGGCACGCCGCTCTGCGAAATCGTCTCCGAGCCGGACATGCGCGCGCCCGAAGAGGCCTACGCGTATCTGACCACGCTCCGGCAAATTTTGCTCTACACCGGCGTCAGTGATTGCAACATGGAAGAAGGCTCGCTGCGTTGCGACGCCAATGTGAGCGTGCGGCCGCGCGGCTCGCGCGAATTCGGCACCAAGGTCGAAGTAAAAAATCTCAACTCCTTCCGGTTTCTGCAAAAGGCGCTGGAATACGAAATTGAACGCCACATCGGCGTCATCGAAAGCGGCGGGCGCATCTCACAGGAGACGCGGCTGTGGAATCAAACCGCAAACCGCACCGATTCCATGCGCTCGAAAGAGAAGGCGCATGACTACCGGTATTTCCCCGAGCCGGATCTGCTGCCAGTGCACGTCAGCGCGGCATGGCGCGAGGAAATCCGCCGGGCGCTGCCGGAGTTTCCGCACACCAAGCAGGAGCGCTTCGTGCGAGAGTATGGAATTACCGCTTACGATGCGGAGGTGTTGACCGGCTCGCAAGCGCTGGCGGATTACTTTGAAGCGGTGGCCAAGGCCGGCGGTTCGGCAAAGAACGCCGCAAATTGGATGCAAACCGAACTTTTGCGCCGACTAAACGATTCCGGCAAAGAGATCGACGCGTCGCCTGTCTCGCCGGCGGCGCTTGCGGAATTGCTGAAGTTGGTGGAAGAAGGAAAAATCACTGGCGCTGTCGGCAAAAAAGTATTTGCCACCATGTTCGAGTCCGGGCGCAGCGCTGCGGAAATCGTAGCTGCCGAAGGTTTGGCGCAAATTAGCGACACTTCGGCAATCGAGCAAGCGGCACGCGATGTGATCGCGAAGAATCCCGACAATGTCGCGAAGTTCAAAGGCGGCAATGAGGGCGTTTTCAAGTTTTTTGTCGGTCAGGTCATGAAGGCCACACGCGGTCAGGCCAATCCCCAGTCGGTGAATGATATTTTGCGCCGCCTGCTTTCGTAGAAGAGTTCGTAGAAGAGATTGCAGTGCTGCCCAGCCGATAAAAGCGGCGGCCCGCCTGCGGAAGGCAGGCCAGACCGTCGCAGTTCACAAATATCCGAGGTGACTCTAGATGCTAAAACCAGGCGACAAGGCTCCCGACTTCCGCGTAAAGACCGACGACGACAGGGACATTTCGCTCTCCGATTTTCGCGGCAAGCGTGTGCTGCTATTTTTCTTTCCCAAGGCGAACACCTCGGGTTGAACGGTCGAAGCGTCCGAGTTTCGTGACGCAAAAAAGCAATTCGACAAGCTGAATGTGGCCATCCTGGGGGCCAGCGGCGATCCCATAAAAGCGCTCGTCGGCTTCAAGGGAAAGTACAAGCTGAATTTCCCTCTGCTGAGCGACCCCGAGTTTAAAATGATCGAAGCCTACGGCGCGCGCCGCATGAAAACATTCGTTGGCAAGTCGTTTCTTGGAATCGTGCGCAGCTCGTTTCTGATCGACGCCGACGGAAAAATCGAGCACGTCTGGGACAACGTAAAGGCGAAAGGCCACGCCGCCGAAGTGCTCGCGGTGGCCTCCGCAAATGGCGGCAGCGCTCAGGCCGCCGCTAAGCGAAGCAACTGAAAGAAGTAACTGAAATTAGTTGATCGTCACCGGGGCGCGGGTCGTAAAACTGAGCCGCGTCTCGGCCGGGAATTCGACTTCTTTCTTTCCTGTGGCTGCGGCGCCCGCGGTTCCGGCTCCTGCGCCCGCGGCTGCGCCAATGGCCGCGCCTTTGCCGCCGCCGGCGAGTCCGCCGATCAACGCCCCTGCGCCTGCTCCACCGCCGATGAATCCGGCGTCGCGCTTGCCCTTACCGCCCATAGTCCGGCCCGTCGAGCTCGTTGCAATCGTGTAAGTTTTCCCGTGGACTTCAACGCTCTTCAGGCGCAGCCAAAGTTTGGCGGGTGTCGATAGGCGCCCGGAAGCCTGCGCGCTGCTCACTACCAGTTTGGCGTGCGAACCCTTGGGGATCACCACCTTGCCGTTGGCGGTCACGTCTTGCGCCACACTGGCGACAATGCCTTGTCCAACTTTGGCATTTTTCGAGCTGATGGATTGATCGATCGTGACCGTAATCGCCGTTCCCGCGGGAACAGAGGTTGCTGCATGCGTCAAAGTGGTCAGGCCCAAAGAAAGCGCCAACACAGACACCGAAAATCGCGTACGAAAATTCATCTCCGTCACCTCCAGCTGATTCACAACTTTTGGCCGAACATAACAGGGGCGCGACACTCCGGCCGAGTATCGCAATGACTACAAATGGTAGGCCAGTTCTCCAGAATCGCCAACTGGCTCAAGGTACAGGTTGTCGATCAGGCGCGTCTTGCCGATAAATACGGCGAGGAGAACATAGCAGGGCCGCGCGATTCGAATAACCGGCTCGAACGCGTCCGCGTCGACAATTTCCGCGTAATCCACCGCGGCCAGCGGCTCGGTTTCCAACACGCGGCGCATCACCGATTGCAATCGCAGCGAGTCGCGCACGCCCGCGGTCAGCTCCGCGCGGGCGGCTTGCAGCGCGCGATGCAAAACGGTGGCGGCGCGGCGTTCGTCGGCGTTCAGATAGGCGTTGCGCGAAGAAAGCGCCAGGCCGTCGGGCTCGCGTACGATCGGGCAAACCACGATTTCGGTGTCGAGATTCAGATCGCGCACCATTTGAGAGATGATGCGCACCTGCTGCGCATCCTTGCGCCCGAAATAAGCGTAGTGCGGCTGGACGATCTCGAACAATTTCATTACGACCGTGGCTACGCCGCAAAAATGGCCGGGACGCGAGCGGCCCTCGAGGCGGTCGCTAAGTCCTTCGACGGTGACGTAGGTGCGAAAGCCGCTGGGATAAATTTCGGCGGCGTCGGGCAGAAACACGGCGTCGACTCCGGCAGCGGAGAATTTCTCGGAATCCGATTCGACGGAGCGGGGATATTTTGCGAAGTCCTCGTTGGGGCCGAACTGCTTCGGGTTTACGAAAATCGATGCAACCACCGGCGCGCATTCCTGCTTCGCGCGCTGGACGAGCGCAGTATGCCCGGCGTGCAGAGCCCCCATGGTAGGCACGAAGCCGATAATGCGGCCCTCAGCGCGGGCTTGCCGCGCTGACTCTTTCATCCAGGCAATGGTTCGGATTGTTTCCACGATGGAGGCGGAGCCGGCAAGATGCCGGCGTTACGCTTTGGCGGCCACCGCGCGCTCTCGATAGAAGTGCATCAGGTCGGTCAGGATCGGCTGCGCGCCGTGCTGCCGCAGCATCGTGGTGACTTGGCCGCGATGGTAGGTGCCGTGATTGACCAGGTGCTGCATGGATTGCCACAGAGGATTGCTGTACACGCCGAACTTCAGCGTCTTGTACTCCATAACACGATCCAAATCATTCTGTGTCAGGTTGCGAACGAAATTGAGCAGGCGCGGCTCGAATTCGCCCCAGCGCTCGCCGAGTGTTGCTACGTCGGGATATTGCGTGGGGTCGGGAAGGCCAGCCGGCGAGCGGCCCTGAAATCGCTCGAGCCAAAGCCACTCTCCTCCGAAGATATGCGCCAGCGTGTCGCGCACGGAGGAAAAGCTCGAACCCATCTGCTTGGTGAATTGCTCGGGCGTAAGCGCCGCGGCAGCGGTTAGAGAGCGGCGATCGGCCCAGGCGTTGTAGTCGTACAGCAGGCGCATTTCTTCCGGAGACATCGAAAACCTCACGAATTAGATTTTAGTGTTGCGCGTAAACGGCTCGAATGTAGCGGCCGCGGACTGTCGCGGGCGCCTTTGACTTTCCGATGTTGAGCCGTTTCCGCGCAACTATTGTCTCGCAACATGCTTTCGTAGCTGCTTCTAGCAAATCGATATCTTGAGATTATCTTTCTTCGCCGACGCACCCGAATGATAAGACTCGCTGTCCGACGGAAAGCCGCCGCTGCGCACATCTTCGCAATATCCACGTACCGCGTTGGAAATGACTTCGCCGATATTCGCATACTTGCGCGCGAACTTGGGCGTTTGGTCGAACGTGAGGCCGAGCATATCGTGTACGACGAGAATCTGGCCGTCGCAGTCAGGGCCCGCTCCGATGCCGATGGTCGGAATGCGCAGCTCGCGGGTAATCTCCGTGGCCAGCTCGCGCGGCACCGCTTCCAGCACGATGGAGAAGGCGCCGGCCGCTTCCACAGCGCGCGCGTCCCGCAGCAACTGTTCCGCGGAGTCAGTCGTCTTGCCCTGCACGCGATAGCCGCCCATCGCATTCACTGATTGCGGCGTGAGTCCGATGTGTCCCATCACCGGAATCTCCGCTTCGGTCAGGCGCGCGATCAGTTCCAGGCGGCGCTCGCCTCCTTCAACCTTCACGGCTTCCGCGCCGGCTTCTTTTACGAAGCGCACGGCGTTGCGCAGCGATTCCGCGGTGTCCGCGTGATAGCTGCCAAACGGCATATCCGCCACGACGAGGGCGCGCTTCGTGCCGCGCCGCACTGCCCGCGCGTGATGCAGCATCTCGTCGACCGTCACCGGCAAAGTGCTCTCATAGCCCAGCACAACCATGCCCAGCGAATCGCCGACGAGAATCACGTCCACGCCCGCTTCATCAAGCAGCCGCGCGGTCGGATAGTCGTATGCCGTCAAGCAAACGATCTTTTTGGATTTTTCAGGGGAACCTGCAGCCGATGCTTTCCGCTGCAGCAGCTCGGGCACGGTGACTTTCCCGTTGCCCGAATTCGGAACAACACTCATGATGGCCTCCGGTACCGTTCCCTGACATCGGGATACAGCCCTGTACCTGAGTCGAGGATATCAAATTTGGATTCACTCAAGCAAAATATCAATTCCCAGGCGCCCGAACACGCTCGAGTCGGCCCCATCCGCCATCCCCTGTAGATTCTCTCTCGAATTTCAAGAGGGTTTTTCTGCTAAGCAGGATGGCAGCAGGTAGACGCGAGTTCCGTCGTAGGGCCGCTGGGACCGGAACATGCCGTAGATGGCATGCAACAGCTTGCGAG
>Ga0209648_10005697_pt1 | contig 10691 bp, 14 predicted proteins | sample GraSoi2013_115cm_FD_185830 | JGI IMG/M metagenome (GOLD analysis project Ga0209648, IMG submission 185830) | Grasslands soil microbial communities from the Angelo Coastal Reserve, California, USA - Sample 9_17_2013_115cm (SPAdes) (version 2) | ecosystem: Environmental > Terrestrial > Soil >...
CGCCCGCCGATCCACCACTGCGCCCACTGCTTGCCATGCGTGAGGTCGACCACGCGGTCGTAGTGGCGGTAGAAGGCGATGTCGATGTCCTTGATGGCGGCGTCCCAGAACCATTCGATGTCCTCGTCCGCACGTTTCAGAAGCTCCGGGAAAGTCTCGATGCCGTGCTGGTCCATGAAGCGCTTCAGGCGGCTCTTCGCGATCACGTCTGGGCTCGGTTCCCAGATCACGTCCCCGATCACGACCGGCTGCATGGCCCTTGGATTCTAGTGACCTGTCTCCGTACACTCCGGCGTGATGCAGCACTTGCCACCCGACTTTGCGGACGACCTCGCCAAGGTTCTGGAGCCATCGCATCGCGGCGCGGCGGCCGGCATCATCGAAGCCGCGACCGCGCTCGATGACGAGGGCCTGCGCACATTCCTCGAGCTTTTTGCGCAGAGGGTGCGCGCGTCCCGTCGGCCGATCACTCAGGGCGAGTTGCAGCGGTTCTTGACTGCCTCGAAGAAGACATCCCACTTACACGGCCTCTGATCTCGTCCGCTTCCAGGTAAAGCTCCCAGTAGTTCGACCACGCCGTGCGGGCGACCGCGAGTGCGACATGCGGCTTGTATCGCTCCTGTGCCGCGCGTATTGCGTGCTGCTGCGCATAACACCAGCGGTCCCATGCGCGCTCGACTGTGCACTCAACCAGCTCTAACCATTCTTCGTCCACCTCGCCGCTGGGCGGAGGTGGCAGCGCGAGCAGCTTCCACAGGCTGTTTTCGCGAACCAGCGTGATGACGGGTTGCCCGCCCGGCCTCCCTGCGTGCCGGTTCGGCCTCGGATGCTTTGGGTTGGCCGCCATCAATCGTTGTTGCACTGAGAAGACCAGGTCGTGTGCGGCGTGGAGGGTCGACGGAGGGAGAGGCGGATCGGTGCGGCCGAGGCGGACCTGCAGCGAGCGGATCGCTTCGTGCAGTTGCTGAGGTACCTCGACGTGGTCGTCGAGGCGGAGCCTCTCGACGTCGTCGAGCAGGCAATCGGACTCCGCCATCAGTGCGCGGCGCCGCTCCTCGACCTCATCGCCGTCCACTCTCGAGATGGTTGCAATGGCCATCGCGAGCACCATAGGCGACGCTGGCCACTTGTCAAGTATAGGTTTACAAGCAGGCAACTACTCAACGGCGCGACGGCGTCTTAACAACCACGGTTGGGGAAAGTCGCCCTCCCTCATAAGGTCATTGCTGAGGTTCTTGGATGAAAAAGAGATGGTTGGTCGCGCTGGCCGCGCTGATGGCCGGCGGCGGAGTGAGCGCTGCGCTGCTCGTGTTCGCGGATCCGACGCGTGGCGCCGTTGACGTCTATACGGCAGCGCGTGACCTACCAGCCGGCGCATCGATGTCGACTGACGCCATCCAGCTCAAGCGAGTCAGCATTGAAGGAGGCGCCGCTCAGCTGTTCACCGTCGGTGAAGAGTCGCGACTCTCGGTCTTGCGTGCCGCTCATGACATCCCGGCCGGCCAGTTGATCCAGCGCGGCGACGTCATGAGTGCGACATCGGTGTCGGACCGCCGGTTGGTATTCGTGCCTGTCGGTCAGCTGCCGGTGATGTCGCCCGGCGCCAGGGTCGACCTGCTCCTGATCGCCGGTACAGCGGATCACCCAACCGTCGTGCCGTTCGCACTCGGCGTGGAGGTACAGGGAGCCGTTTCCGGTGGTTTGGTCGTGGCGGTGCCCGCCAAGGAAGCCGCCGCCTTCGTTTTTGCCGCGGCGACGATGCACCTCGCGGCGGTGGTGGCCGAGCCTGGCGCCGCGTATGCGACCGAGGCGCCCATCTCCAGCCCCGAGGATGCGATCGCCATCGCGTCTGGACGGTAAAGGAAGTAGGTCGCCGTGGTCGTAACTCCCGGCGCAGCACCGACCACCGAAGCTCGTGTCAGGGCGCTTGTCGAGGCCGAGCTTGCATCCGAGCTGGCTCGCCGCGATCGGACGCGCCTGCGTGTGGACGATCAGCGTTGGGTCTACGAGCTCGTTGGGCGAATAGTCGGCGAGGAGCAGCGTACGAACGTGCCCGCTGCGACTCACGAAGACTCGGAGCAGCTCTGGCGCCGCGTGTTCGCAGCGGTCACTCCACTTGGTCCGCTCGCGGAGCATCTCGCGGATCCGGAGGTGGAGGAGGTGCGGATCAACGGCACAGAGGCCTGTTTTGTTTTCAAGGGCGGCCGCCGCTACGTTGTCCCACCTCCGTTCGCGGACGAGGCCGGACTCGTTGAGCTCGTCCACTGGTACACCGACGGCACTCCAAGCGCGCGATTGGATCGCGCCAGTCCTACGGTGACGATGACCCTGCCCGAAGGTAGCCGCCTGCATGCTGCTCTTTCGCCGCCTGCCCGACCGATGAGCGTGACAATCAGGCGCCACCCTTCGGAACGGTTTCGAGATCTTGATGCCCTGGCCGCCTCAGGTTTCTTGCCGAATCAACTCATCGTGTTTCTCGAAGCCGCCGTCGCCTCGCGTCTGAACATCCTGGTGTCGGGCGGTGCAGGTTCAGGCAAGACGACATTCATGCGTGTGCTGGCTCGCCTCATCGGTCCTGACGAGCGGGTGGTCACCATCGAAGACCAGGCCGAGTTGCACCTGTGGCGTGAGCTCGCAGACTGTATCTCGCTCGAAGGTCGGCTGCCAAACACCGAGGGTCGTGGCGCGATCACGATCCAGATGCTCGTCCACGAGGCATTGCGAATGTCGCCGGACCGCATCGTCATCGGCGAGGTGCGTGGTGGCGAGGCTCTCGACCTTCTTGACGCGATGAATACGGGGCACCCCGGATCGGTGTGCACCATTCATGCGGAAAGTCCGCGGGAAACCCTGCCGCGTTTGGCTCGGCTCGCTCTTCGAAGTCCCCATTCGCCTCGAGCCGAAACAGTGATGTCCGAGGTCGTCAACACAGTCGATCTCGTGCTCCACGCGGGATTTGTCCGACCTTCGGCTGCGATGGCTGATGCGCGGGTTCGGCGGCTGACGTCTGTGAGTGTGGTTGCCGGGCTGGATGACGGCCGCCCGGTTGTGCGTGAGCTCGTCTCGTTCGGGAGCGACGGCAGCTGGCATCGCGTCGGCTCACTGGAGGCTGTGCCTGAGCGTGCGTACTCCAAGCTCACCGCGGTCTGCGAGCCGTCGCGACTCCTGGACGGTTTCGATGCTTGAGTTCGCTGCTGCCCTCTGCGCCGGCTTGGGAGTAACGGCGGCAACTCTTTCGATAGCGGCTCCGGCGCCGGTACCGCCCGACAATTCAGTTGCTCCGCCTTGGATCGAGCGAATGGTGCGCAAGCGCTGGGCACTGGAGATCGCGCTGGTCACCGCCGCAGGTTGGCCAAGTCTCGGCGCTGCCGGCCTCGCCGTGGTCGAGCTGTCGGTCGCGCTCGTTGGCGGCTTTGCCGCCGCCCTGGTCACCGGGTTGCCGGTGCTGGCTCTCGCAGGTGCCGTAGGCGCGATTGCGGTTGTGCGCGGCGCCGTTACCGCTCGAGCGCGGGCCCAACAGGTTTTGCGCCAGGACGCGGTGCTGGAGGCGGTGCGGATGCTGCGCCAGCTCCTGGAAACCGGTGCGAATGGAGTCAACACTGCCATCGCCGTACTGGGCGAGCGTGGTCCGGCGCCGCTGCGGTCTGAGTTTCGGATCATCGCCGCCACCTCGGTTGGCCGGCGCCAAGCCTGGAGCGCGGCACGGCAGCGGGTCGGCGAGCCGCTGTTCGATTTGCTTGCGGCCGCGGTCCTCATACAGAGCCCGAGCGGGGGCGAGCTGGCGCCGCTCTTCGCCGACCTCGAAGTCTCGGTCAGCGGCGCGCAGGAGGTCGAGCGCGAGGCGCGCGCTCTTCAGGTGCAGGCGCGCTCGGCCGCGGCGATCATCGTGTCGCTCCCGATCGTATTTCTCATCGTCCTTTCCACACTGCGCTCGCCGTACCTCGACGCTTACCACACCCTCGCTGGTCAGGCCTTCTTGCTCGCGATGCTCGGTGTCATGGCGTGCAGCTACGTATGGATGAGAAGACTCCTGCTGCTGCCGGGGCTACAGCGCGTGAGGTTGAGCGATGCCTGACCCAACCCTTGCGGCTGGTGCAGTCGGTGCCGGCGCTTTGGTTGGCACCGCCGTGTTCGTTGCGTGCGGCGGCACTACGCGCGTCGGCGCCAGAGCGGGTGTGGTTGCACGGAATGCCATCGTCCGTGGGCTGCTCGTTCGTCGCGCCCGAACGAGATTGGCGGTCGATCTCGACCGAGCGGGCTGGCGCGAGAGTCCGGAACGGATTTGCGTGTTTGCGATCGCACTCGCGGCGTGCCTGGCTGTGCTCGGAGCAAGCACGATTTCCGAACTGACTACGGGGGGCGCCGTTGTCATGTGCGGCGCAGGGATCCTCGCTGGGCTCGGATTGCCGTTCGTCGCGCTCAGGTCCGCGATCGCCAGGCGCCGCAGGCGGCTCGAGGGCGAGCTGGTCCCGCTGCTGGAGCTCTTCACCCTCGAGCTTGGTGGTGGAGGGAGCGCCGTTTCGGCGCTTGGCTCAGTGACGATGCAGGTGCAGGGCGAGCTCGCCGCCGACTTGCGCCGGCTGCTCATCGGGTCTCATGTGGCCGGTTCCGCATCCTTTGAATCGCGCCTGATCGAGTACGCCGAGCGACTGGAGATTCCGGCCATCGGAAGCCTGGCGATGATCCTCGCGGCAAGCCGAGAGTACGGAACCGGCGCGGTGCAGGGTGTGCGAGCGCTCGCCACCGACCTGCGCCGGTCACAGAGACGCGACCTCATCGCGCACAGTCGCCGCGCGCTGAACCACGTGCTCCTGCCGGCTGCGGTCGGAGTGCTGTTGCCGTTCCTGGCCGTCCTCATGTTTCCCGCCGTTACGGCGCTGCAGCGAAACCTACGGTGAAACTGTCGTCGCGTGGAACGGCGCTGATGGAGTTCGCGCTGGCCTGGCCGATCGTGCTGCTGCTGGTACTTGGCGCGGTGCAACTAGCCATATGGGCGAGCGAGTCGGCCGCCGCGAGAGGTGCCGCCCTGGCGGGAGCACGGGCGGGAACTGTGGCCGGCGCAGGGACCGCTATGGCGGCCCGGGTGACGCTGAATTCGCTCATGCCGTCTCTCGTTGGCGCCGGTGCCGCCGTATGGTGCCCGGCCGATTCGGGACGCCAACCGGTGTTGTGGATTTGCGCGACGGACCTTGGTTCCGCGTTGAGGGTGGACGTTGATGGATCCGTGCCGTCTCTCGTCCCGATTGTTACGGGTCTGGGCATGCCGATTCACGCACGCGTCGTGCTTGACAAAGAGAGATTCAGCCAGTGAGGAAGGCGAAAGGTCAAGCGCTTGTCGAGCTGGCTTTGTGCGCGCCGGTGCTCCTCTTACTGGCAATCGGCGTAGCAGCGGTCGTCCAGGTGCAGGACGCCGAGGCGGGCCTCGACGCGGCTACGCACGCAGCCGCCGGCATCGCCGCGCGGGCACCGGATCCTCTGACCGCCGACCTCGCTGCCCGCGCTCGCTTCGAAGCGGTGGTCGCGGGTTATCCGCTCCGGGAAGCCATCCTCCACATCTCAGTTGGAACGTTCAGCCGGTCGGCCGACATCGTGGCGACATCGACAGCGGTCGTCCATGTCAACTGGGCGGGCTTGGTGGTGCCGCATCCTGTCGTGCTGCGCTCACGAGCCGTGATGCGCCTCGAGTCCTGGCGAACCCACACGACGGCGCCGTGATTCACGGTCAACGCGGCCAGGTCATGGCTTTCATCGCGGTGGCGTTGGGCATCGTGCTCATGCCAGTTGCCGCGTATGCGGTCGACTCTGCCACCGTGAGCGCGGCCGCCGCCGCGCTCGAGGAGGCGACGGCAACAGCTGCTATCGAGGCGTCACAGCAGCTGGACATCGCTGCCTTCAGAGCTACGGGAGCGTTGTCGGTTGACGCGGCGGCTGCGCGTGCAGTGGCGCAGGCAGTCGTTGCGGCGCAGGTGCCAACGGCATCGATCACGTCGGTCACGGCCAGTGGCGCGGAGATCACGATCGCGACGCACGAAGAGGTGCCGCTCCCCTTCGATTTCTTTCCAGAGCGAACGGTCCGCCTCCAGGCGAGTGCCTCAGCCAGGCTGATGGGTGGTTACGACAGGCCGGGCAGTCTGTCGCTACCTTGAATCGATGGTCTTACGACGACCGTTGTCACTTGGTGAGTCGGCAAAGCTTGCGAAAGCCGCGCTGCGCGATCGGGGTGGGCCCTACGAGTCCGCCGCTGATCTGGTGATCGAAGAGCGCCGGCGCCGGTTGGACGCGCGGCGTCCGAAGACTTGATCCGAGATCACGATAGGTAATGCGCGAAGGTCTCGGCTAGCGTTTCAAGCGGAATTCGATAGCGGTCGAGACGGCTTGACTCGCGGCTGCCGGCGGGCCGGAAGTGGAATGCGTAATACGCCCCTTCCTTGGCGGCGATCGAAGGCAGGACCTCGGTCGGAATCACAAGACATGTCTCATGAAAGCGACGCTCCGGCACGACCCACGCAAGGGCAATCAAAAACGTGGTCGGCGCGCCCACGAAGCTCGACCGGTGCACGTAGAACTTCCGCGATCCATGAGGCTCGTCGAGCTGGCTGGTTTTAACCTGGATCCCGACGGTTCGTCCAGTCGCGAGGCGCCGGACCAGGATCTCTGCGGTCTCGTTGTCCGGATATGGTCGAAACAGCCCGCAGTCCTCGCCCATGGCCAGCCGACGGCAAACCTCCTCCTCGCCCCAGAAGCCGACGACTCGGTCCTCGTCGGAAACCACTTCCGCCTCAAGGACGGACGCCGCCGTAGGTGGTCCGGCGACGAGTCTTTCGGCGAGATGGTCGAGAGCAACCAGGTCTTCTGTCCATCGGTGACCCGGGATCGGATGAGTGGGCACATCGGCAAGCAACAAAATGCGACCACGATCCTCGATTCGGGTGGCCTTCTTTTTGAATGTGGACGAGTCAGCCACCAAAGCGAAGGGACCGAGGCGGTCCCCATCCAGGTGGACGCCTATGACGAGCTGATCTGCTGTGAACAGATGGTTCTCATAAACGGCGATTGGGAACTCCACGTTGTGCAGCACGGTCCTGGTTTTGACCTGCACTGCGATGTAGGCGCCGTCTTTGAGCCTATGGACCACCGCGTCGATGCCACGGTCGAGCATGGGTAGGAAGACATGGAGGCCCCCGCCTGATTGTGTAATCAGGTTCGCCCAGATGAGGAACTCGCCTGCTTGTCCGATCGCGTCCTGGCTGCCATGAGGCCAGCCAGCCTCTAATTCAGCCACCGCGGTTTAGGACAGGCCGAGCAGCCGCTTGCCGTTGCCGATCAGCAGCTTCTGAAGCACCAGTTCGGGTATCTCTAGCGTCGCGAGCTCGTCGAGGCATCGCTTGGGCTGAATGAACGGGTAGTCGCTGCCGAACACGAACTGGTCCTGCAGCCGGCCCTTCATGTCACGCATCACCTCACTCGGGATGTACCGCGGGGCCCAGCCCGAAATGTCGATGTAGATGTTCGTCTTGTGCAACGCCATCGCCAGCAGTTCCGTGTGCCAGGGATAGCCAAAATGCGCGGCGATGACGTTGAGATTGGGGAACGACGCGGCCACGGCGTCCAGCCGGATGGGGCGCGCGTAATCGAGACGGATGCCCTGTCCGCCCGGTTGGCCCGCACCGATGCCGCTGGTCCCGGTGTGGAAGAGCACGATCAGGCCCAGCTCCTCGCATCGCTCGTACAGCGGCCAATGCTTTTCGTCGTCCGGCGCGAAAGCCTGGAGCGAGGGGTGCAGCTTCACGCCTTTTAAGCCGAGCTCGCTGATCCGGTTCAGCTCCTCGACCGCGCGGTCGCCTTTCAGCGGGTCGACGCTGCCGAACCCGGTGAAGGCTTCCGGGTGATCCCGGCACGCCTGCGCCACCAGCTCGTTGGGCACCCGCGGACGTCCGGTGGCGGTCTCCGCGTCCCACGCCAGCAGCACCGCGAGAACGTCGAGTTCCATGTAGTCGCGGGCCAGGTCTTCCAGCGAGCGCCGCACGACCTTGGACCGAAAGTACGATTCGGCTGCTTCCACGTATCCCTGCATCGACGCGTCCAGCCATTCGGGCGTCGGCAGATGAACGTGGAAATCGATCGCTCTCACGCCGCGGCCGATGATAGATGGCATGCAGGCCACCCTGTTGGTGCTCGCGGGCGGCGAGAGCCGCCGCATGGGCCGGCCGAAGGCCTGGCTCGAGGTAGGGGAGACCAACTTGCTGCGCTGGATGGTGGAACGATTGGGGCCGGCATTCTCCGAGGTGATGGTCTCGTTCGCCGAACCCGAGCAGCTCGAGGAGCTCGTGCCGTACCGCCTGGTATTCGATCGCAAGAAAGCCGCGGGCCCGCTCGCCGGCATCGAAGCTGGATTGACGGTCGCCCGCCACGAGGTCGTATTCGCCATCGCGTGCGACATGCCGTACGTGCCGCGCGGTTTGGCCGAGAGGGCCGTCTCCGCGGCGCGTAGCTGCGACGCCGCGATGCCGCGCATCGACGGTCGGCCCGAGCCGGTGTGCGCCGCTTACCGGCGCTCGTCGCTGCCGGCTGTCACGGCGGCTCTCGACGCCGGTCGCTTGAGAGCGGCAGACCTGGCCGAACGACTTGACGTGACCTGGCTGGAAGGCCTCGATCCCGACCTGTTCCGGAGCCTCAACACGGCCGAGGACTACGAGCGATTCCATGACGCTCACCCGGCTTCGGGATAATGGCTCTCTTGTGAAGATCGTCGTCACCGTCAAGCAGGTGCCCGACCCCAACTCCACCACGATCCTCGAAGCCGACAACACTGTCGCGCGCGATCGAGAGGTGGTCCTCGACCCCGGCGACGAGTGCGGAATCGAAGAAGGCCTGCAGCTCAAGGAAGCCCACGGCGGCGAGGTGATCCTCGTTTCGATGGGCCCGGAGCGCGCCAAGGATGCCATCCGAAAAGGCCTGTCGATGGGCGCCGATCGCGGTGTCCTCATCACCGACCAGCAGCTTGCCGGCGCCGACGTGCTTCTCACCGCGCGCGCTCTCGCGGCCGCGATCAAGCCTGAGCAGCCCGACCTCGTCATCTGCGCCACCGAGTCTTACGACGGCAGCACCGGGATGGTGCCGCCGATGCTGGCGGAGCTGCTCGGCCTGCCCCAGCTGACGATCGTGAAAAAAGTCGAGGTCGACGGAACCAAGATCAAGGTCCACCGCCAGACGGCGGATGGCTACCAGGTCGTCGAAGCTTCTACGCCGGCTTTGATCACGGTCACGGCCGGCATCGCCGAGCCGCGATACGCGTCGCTGAAAGGGATCATGGCGGCGCGCTCGAAGGAGATCAAACAGGTGGGGCTGGGCGACCTCGGTATCGAACGCGGCGAGCCGGGCGAGACGATCGAAGGCGTCGCCGACGCCGAGGCACGCAAAGCCGGCGCCGTCATCGAGGACGACGGGCACGCGGTCGAGCGGATCATGCAGGTCCTCGCCCAGGCCAAGGTCGTGTAGACGATGGCGAAGGTGTGGGTCTACGCGGAGATGAGTGGCGGCAAGCTGCAGTCGACGGCGCTCGAGCTGATGGTCAAGGCGCGCGAGCTGGGCGACGTCGAAGCCGTCGCGCTTGGCACCGGCGCCAAGGCCGCCGCGTCGACGCTCGGCAAGCACGGCGCCAAGGTCGTGCATGTCAACGAGGACACAGCATTCGACGACTTCATCGCCGAGCCCGCGGCCGATGCGCTGGCCGCGCTCCACGAGCAGTCGCAGCCCGACCTCATCCTGTTTGCCTTCACTTCCGATTCGCGTGACGTCGCCGGTCGCCTCGCCGCGCGCCTGGGCAAGGGCCTCATCTCCAACGCCGGCGACGTGGACGCCAAAGATGGCGGCTTCGTCGCCAAGGTGCCTTACTTCGGCGGCGCGAAGATGGCCTCGATGCGCCCCAACAGCAAGCCCGCCATCGTGCTCGTGCGCCCGAAGTCGTTCGAAGCCTCGGAGACCGGCGGGACCTCGGAGGTCAAAGAGCTGACTGTCACCATCGGCGATGGGTCCAAGCGCGCCAAGATCGTCGAGCGCGTTGCTGAAGCCTCAGAGAAGGTCAAGCTCGAAGACGCCAAGGTCGTCATCAGCGGCGGGCGAGGCATGGGTGGGCCCGACAACTTCCCTCTGCTCGAGGCGCTCGCGAACGCGCTCGGCGGCGCCGTGGGCGCCAGCCGCGCCGTGGTCGACGCCGGCTGGGTGCCTTATTCGATGCAGGTCGGCCAGACAGGCAAGTCCGTTCGTCCGGGCGTCTACATCGCGGTCGGCATCTCCGGCGCTATGCAGCACACGGTCGGGATGAAGGCGTCCAAGGTGATCATCGCCATCAACAAGGATGCCGAGGCCCCGATCATGAAGATGGCCGACCTCGGCGTGGTCGGGGACGCGCTCAAGATCGTCCCCGCGCTGACGGCCGCGGTCAAAGCCAAGAAGGGCTAGAGCGCGACGCCCTAAGAAGGCCAACGAGTGGATGCGACCATCGACATCATTCGGCACAACAGTTGGGCAACAGCTCAATTGATCGAGCACCTTCAATTGATGCCGCCCGCAACCCTCGAGTTGACCGCACCCGGGACTTACGGGCCGATCGGTGCCACTTTGGTGCATCTACTTCGCGCAGAACGTGCCTACGTGGCGCGCCTCGAGGGTAAGACTCCAGAAGCCGGGCC
>Ga0209648_10005698_pt1 | contig 10691 bp, 11 predicted proteins | sample GraSoi2013_115cm_FD_185830 | JGI IMG/M metagenome (GOLD analysis project Ga0209648, IMG submission 185830) | Grasslands soil microbial communities from the Angelo Coastal Reserve, California, USA - Sample 9_17_2013_115cm (SPAdes) (version 2) | ecosystem: Environmental > Terrestrial > Soil >...
GGGGAGCATCTACTACCCGCTCCAATTCACCAACCTGAGCCGGCACGCCTGCGCCATGCGCGGCTTCCCCGGGGTGTCCGCCATCGACCGCAACGGCCACCAGCTCGGCAGCCCCGCGGGCTGGGGCACCAGGGTTGCCGCGCACACCGTCGTGCTCGCTCCGGGCGCGACCGCCCACACGATACTGCAGTACAGCGACGCCACCGTGACCACGGCGCCAGGGTGTCACCCGGTGTTCAGCACGTTCGAGCTGCGCGTCTACCCGCCGAACCAGTTCAGCGCGACGCACGCCGCCTTCGACCTGGAGGCCTGCTCGCACGCCGGCCCCATCTACCTGAGCGTCGGGCCCATTCTGCCCGGCGTCGGCACGATCAACGGCTGACCACAGCAGATACCGCCCCGCGGGCCCGTCGGCGTGCGGGGCGGTCCGCTGAGCGCTAGGAGGCTACCGGCTCCAGCACGAACACCGGGATCTCCCGGGTGGTCCGTTCCTGGTACTCCGCGTAGGGCGGGTACGCGGCGACCGCCCGCTTCCACCATGCCGCCCGCTCCTCCCCGCTGACCTCGCGGGCGACCATGTCCCGCTTGTCCGGGCCGTCCTGGAGTTCCACCAGCGGGTACGCCCGGACGTTGTAGTACCATACCGGGTGCGCCGGCGCGCCGCCCTTGGACGCCACCATGGCGTACCGGCCGTCGTGCTCCACCCGCATCACCGGCGTCTTGCGCACCTTGCCGCTGCTGGCGCCGAGGTTGGTCACGATCACCACGGGCAGCCCGGTGTCCCGCAGCGTCGTGCCCTCGGTTCCGCCCGAACCCTCGTAGAGCTCAACTTGATCACGCACCCACGCCTGGGCGCTCGGCTCGTATTCTCCGTCAACAGGCATACTCACAGTCAACACCAGGAATCACTTGCCCGATACCACGGGTCCGGCCTGGCCTCGCGCACCAGACCAGATGCGGAGGCCGAGGCCCCTAGCCGCGCCGTAGTATTCAGGTTACCGATATATGATCCGGTGTTCGAATTATTGTCGGGACGAGGAGATTTGAACTCCTGCTCTCCTGACCCCCAGTCAGGCGCCTTAACCAAGCTGGGCCACGTCCCGCCGCGCCGCCATCGTGCTTCCGGCGACGCTCACCGCCCGACTGCGACGGCACGCGTCAGCTTACCGCACACCGTCCCCCCAAGGGACCGCGAGCCGGTCCCGCCACGCCACGGCCCCGCGGATGCGTGATTCCCGCCGGAGCGGAAAGTTACGATGTGCCGGGCATGGCGCGAGTGCCCCGCTCGTTGTAGTAGCGGCAGTCGCGTAGCCGCACTCACACCGAAGGGCTGGGCCGTTGGGAGCACTCGGGACTCGGAGCTCGGCGTCCTTCGGCGGCGGCTTCCGTCACGAGGGACCGACCGGGCCGGCTGGATCGACCGGGCCGACCCGCCCGATGCGGGTCCGGCGGCGGTCCAGGATCGCCCTGCGCATCGCGAAGATCCTCCTCGCCATCCTGCTCGTCTTCGCGGCCGGGACCGGCCTGCTCTTCGTGCTGACGCCCTCGGCCGGCCAGGCCACCGCGCTGGCCCGGGCCCAGGCGCGGGAGCACCACATCGCCTACCCCGGACCAAGGGTCCCGCCGTACTTCGCCCAGGCCCTGGTCGCGACCGAAGACCACAGGTTCGACAGCGATCCCGGAGTGGATCCGCTGGCGATGGCCCGGGTGGTGGTCTCCTGGATCACCGGCCACAAGGACCAGGGCGGCAGCACCATCAACCAGCAGCTGGCGAAGAACCTGTACACGGGCGGGCACAGCGGCTTCGCCCAGGACATCGAGCAGGTCGTGATGGCGGTCAAGCTCAACCAGGCGTACAGCAGGGCGGAGATCCTGCGGCTGTACGCGGAAATCGCCTACTACGGCCACGGGTACTACGGCCTGCAGGCCGCCAGCTGCGGGTACTTCGGCCGGCCCCCGGACCAGCTGACCTTGGTGCAGGCGGCCATGCTGGCCGGCGTGGTGAACGCCCCCACCTACGACGACCCGCTGGTCTACCCGAAGCAGGCCAGGACACGCCTCGTGCACGTCATCGGCCGGATGGCCGCGGTGGGTTACCTGACCCACGACCAGGAACTCGCGGCGCTCAACGCGCCCCTGGACCTGTCCGCCGTGCGCGGCTGCCCGTGAGATAACCTGCCGGAGGTCTCCGGCTCCAGCTGCTCAGGCAGCGGCGCGTCGTCGTCCGCCATCAGGAACACCCAGCGCCGGTAGCAGTACAGCCGGAACAGCGTGGCCAGGCCGATGCCGAAGATGTTGGCCACGTTGTAGGAGAAGTTATCGGTATACCCGAGCCCGTAGTGCACGGCCGCGACGACCCCGTCGGTGATGAGGATCCCGATGCCGTTGAAGAAGAAGAACAGGAGGGTCTCGCGGCCCCAGTGGCTGCCCTTGCGGTGCCGGAACGCCCAGAACTTGTTGCCGACGAAGGCGAACACCGTGGCCAGGATGTTGGCGAGCGTGGCGGCGGTGATCGCACCTAGCCCGGCACCGGAATGGAAGGCATTGACCAGGACGATGGTGAGCACGAACGCGAGGCTGCCGACGATCCCGAACTTGGCGACCTCATGGATCAGCATCTGGAATCGCTCGTAGAGGTCGCGAATGAGCTTCACCGTGGCTTCATCCCTTGACTTGATCCATCCCGTATAGGCCCGACCCTACCGTGTCCCCGCGCGCGCCCATGTACCAGACGGTAAACCGTTCGAAGAATGTCACACCCCGCAGGTAACGTGAATTAGGTGTCTGAACACGAAGTACTCGTCCGCGCATGTGGCCTGACCAAGCGGTTCGGAGACTTCACGGCGGTGGACGGGATCGATTTCGACCTGTACCGGGGTGAGGCGTTCGGCTTCCTCGGGCCGAATGGCGCGGGCAAGTCCTCCACCATGCGGATGATCGGCTGCGTCTCGCCGCCGACCAGCGGGGACCTTGTCATCCTCGGCCGCGACCCGGTCCGGGACGGCTCGGCGATCAGGGCCAGGCTCGGCGTGGTGCCGCAGGAAGACACCCTCGACGTCGAGCTGACCGTGCGGGAGAACCTGCTGGTCTACGGCCGGTACTTCGGGCTCCCCCGCCGGCTCATCAGGGAGCGGACGGACGCCCTGCTGGATTTCGTGCAGCTCTCGGACCGGGCCAGGGACAAGGTCGACCCGCTGTCCGGCGGGCTGAAGCGCCGCCTGACGATCGCCCGCTCGCTGATCAACGAACCGGAGATCCTGATCCTGGACGAGCCCACCACCGGCCTGGACCCGCAGGCCAGGCACGTGGTGTGGGACCGGTTGTTCCGGCTCAAGCAGCGCGGCGTCACGCTGATCCTGACCACGCACTACATGGACGAGGCGGAACAGCTGTGCGACCGGCTGGTGGTCATGGACCACGGCACGTTCGCCGCCGAGGGCTCGCCCCGTGACCTGATCACGCGCTACTGCTCGCCGGAGGTCCTGGAGCTGCGGTTCGACCCGGAGGTACACGAGCTGGCCGCCGACAAGCTCAAAGATTTTCCTGCCGAACGGGGCGAGGTACTCGCCGACCGTATCCTCCTCTACGTCACCGACGGGGACGCCGCTCTGGCGGCCGTCCGCTCCAGCGGCCTGGAGCCGCTCACCTCGCTGGTCCGCCGCGGCACGCTCGAGGACGTGTTCCTGCGGCTGACCGGGCGCAGGCTGGAGGACTGATGGCGCCCGCCGCCGTGACCCTGGCCCGACGGCCGTCATCGTCTCTCTCCTTCCGCGCGTTCCAGTGCTGGCTGACGCTGTACCGGCGGATCTGGCGGTCCAGCGTCTGGTCCAGCGTGCTGGGCCCGCTGTTCTACCTGGGCGCGATGGGCTTCGGCCTCGGCTCGCTGGTGGACAGGCACGGTACCGCGAGCCTCGGCGGGGTGAGCTACCTGGCCTTCGTGGCCCCGGCCATCCTGGCCTCGAGCGTGATGAACACGGCGATGGGGGAGGCCAGCTATCCCGTGTTCGGTTCGATCAAGTGGAACAAGATCTACATCGGGGCCCAGGCCTCGCCGCTGCGCCCCGGCGACATCTTCCGCGGCCACCTGATGTTCATGACCATGCGGATCGCGATGAACGCCGCCGTCGTCATGGTGTTCATGTGGGCGTTCGGCGCCACCAGGTCCGCCTGGGTGGTGCTGGCCTGGCCGGCCGCGGTGCTCACCGGGCTGGCCTTCGCCGCCCCGATCGCGGCCTGGGCGGTCACCGTGACACACGAGAACAACTTCGCCTACATGTTCCGGTTCGGCATGATGCCGCTGATGCTATTCTCCGGGACGTTCTTCCCGCTGTCCCAGCTTCCCGGCTGGCTTCGCCCGCTCGCCTACGCCACGCCGCTGTGGCACGGCGTCGACCTGTGCCGCGGGCTCAGCCTCGGTCATGTCGACCTGCCGGCCGCGCTCGGCCACGTCGCCTACCTGGCCGTGCTCGCGGCCTTCGGGATCTGGGCCGGCGCCCGCACCTACCGCAGGCGCCTTTATGTCTGAGGTGACGCAGCATGTCTAGCGTGACGCTCCGGATGCTGCCCCCGGCCGGGACACTGGCCCGGCTGCGCCGGGCAAGCAGCGACGTGGGCAGCCTGCGCCTGATCGAGCGGCACGCCCGGGTGTACCGGCACGCCTGGCTGGTGTTCGCGTCCGGCGTGTTCGAGCCGCTGTTCTACCTGCTGTCGGTGGGCCTCGGCCTGGGCGTGCTGATCGGCAAGGTGCCCGGTCCCGGCGGGCACCTCATCCCGTACCGGGAGTTCGTCGCGCCCGGCCTGCTCGCGGTCTCCTCGATGAACGGCGCGATTTACGACTCGACGTTCAACATCTTCTTCCGGCTGAAGTACGCCAAGCTGTACGACGCGATCCTGGCCACGCCGATGCGCCCGGCCCAGCTGGCGCTGGGCGAGATTAGCTGGGCGCTGCTCCGCGGCACCATCTACGCGGTCGCGTTCACGCTGGTCATGCTCGCGATGGGCCTGGTGGGGTCGCCCTGGGCGGTGCTGGCCGTGCCGGTGGCGGTGCTGATCGGCTTCGCCTTCGCCGCCGTCGGCATGACCGGGACGACGTACATGAAGAGCTGGCAGGACTTCGACTACGTGATCCTGGCCAGCATGCCGCTGTTCCTGTTCTCCGCGACGTTCTACCCGCTCGGCGTCTACCCGCGCGCGGTCCAGATGATCGTCGAGTGCACGCCGCTGTACCAGGGCGTGGTGCTGCTGCGCGACCTGACCGTCGGAGTGGTCGGGCCCGACCTGCTATGGCGGGCGGCTTACCTGGGCATACTCGGGCTAGCCGGCCTCTGGGTGTCCGGCCGGCGCATCGCCAGGCTCCTGCTGGTCTGACCCGCACCTTCGCGGCCGGAGAAGGTAGGCTGCGCGAGGATACTGGAGGAGCAACAGATGCCGTCTGGTGCCGAACCGGTCCAGCACGGGACCGACGCCCTGCCCGCGGCGCTGGAGCCCGCCCCGGAGCCCGGACCGCTGCCCGCGCCGCGGCGGAAGCACAGGCTCGACGGCGCCTACACCGATCCGTACGTCCGCGCGTCCTCGCTGGCCGTCCTCGCCGCCTACCTCGCCATCCCGCTGTTCCGGCTGCGGCAGCTCAACCCGTCCTCGTGGGACCTGGCCATCTACACCGAGTACGTGAAGCAGGCCGCCAGCTTCCGCGCGCCGGTCGCGGACATCAGGACCGCGGGCTTCAACCTGCTCGGTGACCATTTCCAGCCGGTCGTCATGCTGATCGCCCCGTTCTTCCGGATCTTCCCCTCGGCGGCGACGCTGCTGGCCGCGCAGGCGCTGCTGGCCGCGCTTTCCGTCTTCGCCGTCGCCCAGGCCGCACGCGAGAAGCTCGGCCCCGGCCCGAGCCGGGCTATCGCGGTCGCGTACGGGTTGTCCTGGGGCCTGCAGCAGATGGCCGACTTCGAGTTCCACGAGATCGCGTTCGCCGTCCCGCTGCTGGCCTTCTCCCTGTCCGCGCTGGTCCGCGGGCACCTCAAGGCGGCGGTCTTGTGGGCGCTTCCGCTGGTCTTCGTCAAGGAGGATCAGGGCTTCACGGTCGCCGCGCTCGGCCTCTACCTGACCCTGGCCGGGATGCGTGCCGCCCGCAACCCGGGCGGCCTCGCCGGCCCGGCCGCCCCCGAGGCCCCAGAACCCCAGGACCCCCTCCTGGCCACCGGCGAGGTCGCCGGCAACCTGGACACCGGCGACCTGGACACCGGCGGGCAGACCGCGGACCTGGACGCCCTCCCGCAGGCCGCCGATCCCGACGGCAGCCGGCGCATCAAGGCGGGCCAGTTCCTCTTGATCTGGGGTTTCGCCGGGTCGTTCCTGGCCATCGGCGTGATCATCCCGCACTTCAACCCGGCCCACCAGTACGACTACTGGAGCGACGGCGGGATCCTCGCACCTGGCGGGCACCCGACCGTGACCGGCCTGATCGGCCAGCTCTTCCACGCCTGGCCCGACAAGCTGCAGACGATCGTGATGCTGCTGCTGCCCACCGCGTTCGTCGCGCTCCGCTCGCCGCTGGCCCTGATCGCCGTGCCGAGCCTGCTGCTGCGCTTCCTGTCCACGAACTCGGCCTACTGGGGCACCTACTGGCACTACAACACCACGGTGATGCCGATCGTCTTCGTCGCCGCCATCGACGCGATGGCCAGGATCGGCGCCGCCATGGCCGCGGACGGCCCGGCCGGATCCGAAGGCTGGGCCAGCGGAAGCCGGGGCGCGCGCCGCGCGGTGCTGGCCGGAGCGCGGCGGTACGGTGCCGCCATGATGCTAGCGATCACGGTCCCGCTGGCCTTCCAGTTCCCGCTCAGCACCGTGTGGAACGCGCAGAGCTACCGGGTCAGCAGCCACGTGAGGTCCGCCGACGCGGCCATGGCCCGGGTGCCCGGCGGCGCCACCGTGCAGGCCACGCTGGATCTCCTCGCGCCGCTCGCCGCCCGCACCGACGTCTTCTGGATCGGCAACCACGCCAACCCGAAGACCCAGTACATCGTGTTCGACGGCCAGGACAGCGGCTACACTCCCGCGATCGGCGACGTCCCCGCCTTCATCGCCCAGATCTACCCGGGCCACGTCTACGCCGAGATCTACAAGTCCGGCCGCGTCTACGTCTTCCGCCGCACCACCTGACCCCGCGCAGAATCCCGGACGATAGCCCGGTGCGGCAAATTAGGACAAACCAGGCATTAGTGACGCCCGTCGCCGCCCTCTCCGTGATCGTGGACAGAAACCTGCGGAATGCGGGGGTAACTGTCCACGATCTTCCAGGCGCACCTGCGGAACCCCAGGCCGCCAGCCGTGCGACCCGGCCCCCGGTTACTCGTAGTGCTGGAGAGACTGCTGTTACTTAACCCACGCTCTACCAGCAGCTCTATGCTGGCAGCAGTCTCATCTACCTCACGGGCACCACTCGTCACCGCCCACGATGCCCCGGTACGGCGCTGTGGCCCCCCCGCCCCCGTCTAGGGGGTGGTATCAACTGTGACACTGCATTGGTGCTGGTAGCTGCGGCGGGCAGGGTGCTCGGCTGGGTGTCGCTGTCGGTGCGGGGATCATCCATCAAGGCGGCGATGGTGGCGGGGGTGGCCGGGGTGATGGTGGCCCAGATGGTGACATGGTGCTGGTCGTGGCGGTAGAGGGCGTGGATGTCGAACGCGGCGTAGATGGCTTCCTTGATCCGGCCGGGGCGGCGCTGAGGATGTCCCCGGCCAGCGGGAGCTGGTCCAGGAGGGTGGGGTCATCGGCCTGGGTGGTGGCTGCCTCGGCGGCGGCCAGGGCCGTCTCGGTGCGGGTCCGCTCGTCGTAGAGTTTCGGCGCACCGGGCGCGGATCCGGGCACGGTAGGCCGGGTCGGCCTGGGTTTCCAGCTCGGAGATCAGGGCGCGCTCGGCGGCGTCGATCCGGGCCAGCTGCTTGCGCAGGTGCCCAGCCTGTTCGGTTTGCCGGGCGGCCTGGTCGGCGGCGTCGGCCGGAAGCACGGCGGCGAGCATGGCTTTGCGGTCCGGGCCGAGGAACCGTTCGGCGATGAACGCGGCGACAGCCTGGCTGATGGTCTCCTCGCGCAGTGTGACCCGCGGGTGGTCCGGGTAGAGCGCGGCCAGCCTCGGGTTGGTCGGGTCGTGGGAACACACGTAGTAGGACTAGGGCCGGCCCTGCCGGTTGCGCTTGGTGATGCCGTGCATGTGGCGCTGGCAGGCCTGGCAGCGGGTCTAGGCGCGGAGCGGGTAGTGCGGCCGGGCTGGGTGGTGGGCATCTCCGCATCGCGGGTGTTTCCCGCTGGCCTGCTGCGGTCTGGGCGGCGTCCCAGGTCGCCCGGTCGATCAGCGCCGGGTGCGACGGGGCCGGGGACCACAGCCATTCGGCGGGCGGCACCGGACGCTTCTTGCCGTTGATGGTCCGCTTGCGGCCGAACACCATGTAGCCCGTGTACTCCGGATTCCGGAGGATGCCGGTCACGGTGCCCTGCGTCCACCCGGTCCCATCGAGCGAGGGGCAGGCGGCCGGGTCGGCGTTCAGCCGCGCCGTGATGGTCGGCACGGCCACCTTGCTGCCGGGCCAGCTCGGCGTCGATGGCGCTGATGCGGGCCATGATCGGCACGCTTATCCAGCGCTCGGGTGTCTGGACGGGAGCCGGGGTCCCGTGGGTCGCGGGTGACCTGGGATCGGGCCGGGGGTGTGTCATGGCGTGTCCTGGGCGAATGTGTCGAGCAGGCCGCGTTCGGTGGTGCCGGGCTAGTACCCGTCGGCGCAGATCTGGGCGACCCGGCGCAGGGCGGCCATGTGGCCGGGGACGATGATCTTGCCGTAGGCTAGGCGGCTGTTCTTCTTCTCGGACAGGTTGTAGCGCCACAGGTTCCCGCTTTCCTCGGTGACGGTCAGCATGAGGCATGCCGCCCCGGCAGCCAGGGTGGCCTTGGCCGTGATCAGGATGACGGGTGGTGCGGCGCCTTCGACCCGGGTGCTCACGCACTCATCCCCATGCCGGCGGCTTGTCCGTTCTTTCGGGTTGCTCGGCTGTCGCGGTGCCGAGTTGTTCTAGCAGTGCGTACAGTTCTGCTTCAAGCCCGTCGGAGATCTTGTCTGGATAGCGGAGCATCGTGGCCGCTGCTGTCCGTACGGTGGTTTCCCAGGTGTCAGGCATCGGCCGTCGTCTTCCGTGATTCTTCCCGGGCCGTGGCGCTGGCCCGGCGGCGGTCGTCTTGCTCGATGGTCAGGTCGGCGTGAAGCGTGCTGATCTTGATGTTGGTCATCTGGTCGAGGTAGGGCGAAAGGGTGATCAGCGCGTCGCATGCGGCGAGCGCGTTGGTCAGCTCGGTGCTGGTGAGCTGCCCGTGAAGTCCTGGCATGAGCGCTCCTGGAGTCTCGGTGGCGTGGCGTGTTTTTCGTTTCCTACGCTGGCAGGCCAGGCTCGATAATCGGGAGTAGTGTCCTGCTTACTGATCAGCACTGAACTCGGTAACGTGAGGTGCGTACCATGGCGACTGCCCGGGAAGAGCTGGCCAATGTGCTTCGTCAGTCCCGTATTGACGCTGGCTTTGGTTCGCATGGGGCGCTTGCGCGGAAGCTGAATGTTTCCCGTCCTGTGGTCAGCAGGGCTGAGAATGCTAGTCATCCGGTGCCGAGTGATGCGGTGCTGGCGGCGTGGGCGGGGGCTACGGGCGTGGGGCTTGACGTGCCGATGGAGCTGGCGGAGCGGGCGAAGTCGGGGACTCCGGATTGGTTCATGGTCTACCGGCAGGCCGAGGCCGTGGCGGATACCCTGCGCTGCTGGTCGCCGGTACAGGTGCCGGGATTGCTGCAAGCTGAGTCGTACGCGCGGGCCACTTTGGCGGTTGAGCCCTATACGGCGGAACGGCTGGCGGAACTTGTCACGGCGCGGATGGAACGCCAGGCGGTGATTGGGCGCGCGTACGTTACTGCGATCATTGATCAGCACGTGCTGGAGCGCCCGATAGGGTCACCGGCGGTCATGGCTGAGCAGTGCGCCCATCTGGGGAGCATGGCCGAGCGGGCCGATGTCGCGTTGCATGTGATCCCTGAGGGAGCGAATGTGGGCTTGTGGGGTGGATTTGATCTGGCGACACGGGACAACGTGACGACGGTGTGCCTGACGGCCATTGAGGACATCACCAGCACGGCCGGGAAGCTTGTCGCCAAGACGATGCAGGCGTTTGAACGGATGCTCGGCGCGGCGCTACCGCGTGTCGAGTCGCTGGACCGTGTACGGGTAGCGGAGGAGACATGGAACAAGCAGATCTGACCGACTGGCGGGCGAGCACGTACAGCTCGAACGGCGGGGCCACGTGCGTCGAAGTCGGCGCTGCCCCGCAGGCCGTGCTCGTACGCGACACCCGGGACCGTACCGGCCCGGTGCTCCGGTTTACCGCGGAGGCGTGGCGGAGGTTCGCCGCGGATGTGAAGCGCTCGTTAGCGACTGCAGCTCACCAGGGTTGGCGGATGCTCTTAGCAGGGGGGCTCCCGGTGTGCCCCTGTGGTGTTCCTCGCCGGCCGGCGCGGTCCGCGGCCGGGGTGTCGGCGCGCCGGTGTGCTGGTTTCCGTGAGTGCCGGGGTCGGCGGCGTGGTATTCGAGTCGGCTGTGGCGCGCAGCGCGCCCTCGGGCCGGGGGCGGCGGGGAGGGGGTCCGGGGAACCGGGAACCGGG
>Ga0209648_10005699_pt1 | contig 10691 bp, 13 predicted proteins | sample GraSoi2013_115cm_FD_185830 | JGI IMG/M metagenome (GOLD analysis project Ga0209648, IMG submission 185830) | Grasslands soil microbial communities from the Angelo Coastal Reserve, California, USA - Sample 9_17_2013_115cm (SPAdes) (version 2) | ecosystem: Environmental > Terrestrial > Soil >...
TCCATAGCTGCTCGCACGCGCGCCGCGCGCGCTCGCCACAAGCGGTCGGCCACCGTTCCGGGCTAGGCCCCGCGACTCAGGCGGTGCACTCCAGGAGCGCACCCTTCTGGCGGGCTGAGGGCGGCCTTTCCTGTATTAACTGGCCAGAGCCCGTCGCTGCCCACCTGGCAGCTTACGTTTGGGTCAGCTTCGAGGTAGTGCACCTTTAGCAAACACGCGGCACCAAGGGCATCGTGTGCATCAACCGATGCTGGAATCCCTCAACCCAGTTTTGTGTGGTCTATACCCAAGGTGTCGTCGCCCTCGGCCTCATGGCTCGGCCTCATGGCGGGCCAATTGCGGTGATCAACACTTATACAAAGGACGAGCGTCCGACAGGGCCCACTGCGCATTCCCAAAGCGGAGCGATTCGGTCCGAGACGAGGGTCAAAGCGGTATCTCTAACGGTGCAGCCCAAAAGGGCTGTTCAGTTGTTTCTAAACAGCTGGTCATAAGGCCCTTTTTGGCCGATTTCGATCTCAGAGGCAGACCACCTGTTTACAAAACAGCTGCTCTGCCAATTGAGCTACGCCGGCGTCCTCTGAAGGGTAAAGGAACCCGCGTCGTCCTAAAGGCGTGCACAGTGCGTCCTGGATTTCGTGGAGTCGGATTACTGGATACGACATGCTGCTGTCCGATCCGAACAAAGGGAGGACAGCATGGGGCGACGGGGTTATCCAGCAGAGTTTCGCCAACGGCTACTACGCGAGACGCTCATGAGCGCCCTCGCTGCGCTCCATCCGTCACGAGTGGCTCACCGATGTGATCCGCCAAGTGCACGCGGTCACTCGAGGCAATTATGCTCGAAGATCTACTGAAGGCTTATGAGAAGGCGCTGGGCGATCGCTGCATCAACCAGCACGACAGTTGGTACTGGCGCTCGAGGGCGATGAGAGGGAGCACGGCGCTCACGTCGGTACCAGCAGCAGCGCCGCGGCAATCCACCTGGTGCTCACGGCCCGTTCGGGGACGTGCTGCTTGACGAGGTGTTCGCCTGTCCTCCGCAGCTTGCGATCCCCGATGCCAACCGCAAGCACAGCCGCTATGACAGCCACCCGTAACAGCCCAGCCCTGATGACGCGTCCGTTCGGATTCGACAGTTGCATTACGGTTCTCGGATTCAACGGGTTCACCCCGCCCACCTGGGGTTCACCCCGCCCCACTTGGATTGAGCTTCAATTCGATCCTCCAGCGCCCATGTCGATTCGCACTTCTGCACAGCACGGAAAAGCTCCTCCACCTGGCTAAGTAGGGGACGGTTCTCAAGGCGCCTAGCGCGCGCGTCCGCCATCTTCTCAACGTAAAACCTGTAGTTCTCGCTCATTTCCTCAACACCTTGCAATCCAAATTCCGTGCGACAACCACGGCGGTGCTTGAAACAGAGGTCTGGATGACTCTGCTGCTCATGTCCAACGCTCCCTATGTCCCGCAACCGAAACTCACGCCCGGGCCGCCTGCGCTGTTCACGCTTCCGCGCCGGTAGCGGCCTGTTCCGCGGGGACCAAGCCAAGCTGCTGCAACACTGCAAACTGGTCGAAGTAATCACGCTGCGCTTGGATTCTTCCGGCTCCATCTACCTGGCCGATGCTCACGGCCTGGACAGTAAGCTCCCGGTTCGTAGCCGGCAGCCGCTGACCGCCCGGGAGGGAAAGCGGGCCACCATTGATCCCCTTCGACTCGTATTCAACGGCGACCGTATCGCCCTGCTCGACGATGCGCTTGATGGTCACCTTAACGTCGGGGAAAGCTCCCAGTAGTTCGGCGTAGAAGGCCACCACCGCCTGGCGGCCACGCACAGCAGGTAACCCTGGCCAGATGAACTCCGCATCGTCGGCGTAGAAGTCGCCGATCGGATTCAGGTCATGCGCGTTGACCGCCGCGTTGAGTCGCCGTGCCCGGTCCGAAATCACTCCCATTCCATTACCTCCAACGCTCTGTTGGCGACAGTGTCAGGGCTCGGCGTCAGGCGTCGAATCGGGGAAACCCCTACTTCTTGTTTCTGTCCAAGGCAGGCATAAGATTGGCCAAATGTTCCTCGGGAGGGATGCCGATCGAGCCCGAATCGACGCCCTCTTGGAGCACGCCCGCTCGGGGGTCAGCGGAATGGTCATCGTCTCTGGTGAGCCGGGAATCGGCAAGAGCGCGCTTTTGAGCTATGCGGTCGACACAGCCGTCGACATGACGATCTTGTCGACCACAGGGATCAAGGCTGAATCCGAATTGCCGTTCTCCGGCCTTGCCGAAGTGTTGCATCCAATTCTTGACCAAATCGGCGAGATTCCTCCGCTGCAGGCGGCGGCGCTCGCCGGCGCCCTTGCAATCGGTCCGCCGGTGATGTCCGATCCGTTCGCCGTCTCGGCGGCGACGCTAAGTCTCATCGCGATAGCCGCCGAGGCACGACCGGTGTTCGTAGCGGTCGATGATGCGCACTGGCTCGATGCTGCCTCTCGGGACGCATTGGTATTCGCGGTCCGTCGCCTCCATGCCGATCGGGTCGCCGTCATCTTCGTGATCCGCGAAGGGGAGAAGACCGATCTCCAGCTCGCGGACTTCCCACGAATGACGATGCAGGGCCTCAGTTTCGAGGCGTCCCGTGATCTGCTCGCACAGAGTGCTGGGTCTCCCGTGCCCACAAGAGTCGCAGAACGCATATGGCAGGCAACCCAGGGCAATCCTCTCGCCATCCTCGAAACCCCACACCTGCTGACCGCAGCTCAACTGTTGGGAACCGAGCCCCTGCCTGAACTGCTTCCGGCGGGACCTGGAATTCAGACCTCGTTCGAGCGCCGCGTGGCAGCCCTTCGCAAAAGGACTCAGGCTGCTCTCTTGGTCGCTGCCGCGTCGCAATCCGGCTCCATCAATGAGTTGGCACGAGCATGTGCGAGCTGTGAGGTAGCGCTTGCCGATCTGGACCCCGCCGAAGTAGCTGGACTGATCTCCAATGACGGTCTCAAGATCCAATTCCGACATCCCTTGATGCGCGCGGTTGTCTACCAAAGGGCAATGCCCGCGAACCGGCGTGGGGCTCATCGGGCGCTCGCAAGCTCTGTTGATGCCAATGGGTCACCGAGTGAGCGCGCCTGGCATCTTGCTGCAGCAGCGCAGGGGGAGAACGAAGAGGTTGCCGCAGCCCTCGAGGCCGCCGCGAATGACGCTCGCCGGCGTAGCGGCCCCGCTGCCGCCTGGCGCGCTTTTGAGAGAGCGGCGCGGTTGACGCCAGACCCGGAGCAGCGTGCGCATCGCTTGCACGAGGCCGGCAAAGACGCCTATGCCGCAGGAGAGTCGGTGCTTTCAGGGAAATTACTGTTGGAGGCCCTCCAACTCGCGAAAGAAACAGGGCTTCGCGCGGACATCGAACTCAGCCGGGGCCGGATAGAGATGTGGACGCGGTCCCCGGCGGCGGCACGCAAGATCCTCACCGCGGCCGCTGACCTGATCGAGGCACAGGACCCAGCGAAGGCAACTCTCATGCTCATCGATGCCGCGACGACAACCATCCAGGAGGGCGATGCCGAAGCTGGACCGGCCGGATTGATCCAACTCTCGCTGTCAGTCTCGAAACGCGCCTATGAAGTCGGGCGCCGAGTCGGCGGCGCACCCGAGGCGGCGGCAGGCGGAGCGTACGCGAAGGCTCTTCTGGCCATCGGAGGCCAGGCTGAGGCGCGTCCGTTGTTGCTTCGCTCGCTGGACGTCATCGACGAGAAGAAATCGCCCTGGCAGGCGGCGCAGCTGATCCAATGCGCAGCGATGTTCCTCTACTACGAAGAATTCGACCGCATGCGGGTACCGCTTGAGCGGCTCATTGCGGCGGCGCGTTCGGCCAGCGCTCCGGGCCTTCTGCCCTACGCGCTCGGCCACCTTGCCGAGCTCGACTTCCGGACCGGTCGCTGGGCGTCGGCCCAAGCGGGCGCAGACGAAGCGGTTCAGCTGGCGGCCGGGCTCGGCCACACGTTCTCGCTGCTATACGCACTTGCCATCCTTTCGTGGGTCGAGGCCGCGCGTGGTCTGGAGTCGGAGTGTCGGTCTCACGCGACTCGTCTATGGAACGTATCGGAATTCGCTCGATCCGCCGCTGGCGCATATGTGGGACGAATCCTCGGGCTGCTCGAGCTCGGGATGGGCCGTAACGAGGAGGCGATCAAGCATCTGCAGCCGGTGCACCAAACGTTGGCGCAGGCAGGCCTGCTGGCTCCTGCTCTATTTCAGGAAGCTCCCGACCTCATCGAAGCATACGTCCACACTGGACGCCGGGCCGAGGCGGAATCCGCACTCCTCCTCTTGCGAAAACAGGCCGATGCGGATTTAGGAACGTGGGCGCACGCAGCCACTGCACGCTGTCGCGGGCTTCTTGATGAGGACTTCCAACCCGGGTTCGAAGAAGCGATAAAGCTGCACGCCCGCACCGAGATGCCTTTTGAGCGCGCCCGCACAGAGCTTTGCTACGGAGAGCGACTCCGAAGGGCGCGCCGCCGCGCCGAGGCTCGCGACCAGCTGCACGCCGCGCTGGAGACTTTCGAACGCCTCGGTGCCGAGCCCTGGGCCGACCGCGCCCGCAATGAGCTCCGAGCTACGGGAGAAACCATCCGCCGCGACCGATCTGCCTCAGACGAGCTAACCCTTCAGGAGCTTCAGGTCGCTTTGAAGGTGGCCGAGGGCGCGACCAACCGCGAGGCCGCCGCGGCTATGTTCCTCAGCCCGAAGACAATCGAAGCGCATCTAAGCCGCATCTACAGCAAGCTCGGAGTTCGTTCGCGGACCGAGCTGGCCCACAGATTCGCGCAAGGGAGCTCGGCGACGCCTACCGCCGTTACGCCGACCTCCAGGCGGTAGCGCCGCAGATTTTGCACTGATATTCCGACTGATTCTCGAAGTTCCGCCGGCCGGTCGCCCTCCAGATCAGACTTGTCTTGGTCGCCACGTGGCAAACGCACCACTTCGTGTTTGCTTCGGCAGAGCCAGGGTTGTTCTTCACGTCGTTACCTCCAATGTTTCACTACGCGGTTGAGCCATGGCCATGATGCGGTCGGCGATGTAGGCGGCATCTCTCCCGACCCCGTCGACGAGTGCCGAGCTGTGTCCGAACTGAAATGGGAGACCCATGAAGTAAAGTCCGGGTTCCGATAGCACAACGCCTCGCTCGTGGGCGGGGATGTTGCCGCTGGCAGCGGCCGGCAATTTGATCCAGCTGTAGTCGTGCTTGAATCCTGTGCACCAAACCACGTTCCTGACGTCAAGTGGACGACCATCCTCGAGTCGCGGCTTGCTTCCCTCGACACCCTCGACCCTGGGCACTCGCGCGATGCCGGCGGTTGCAAAATCACTTTCTCGGATGCGCACAAGTGGCGTCCCCTTGGTTCGGAGCTGGGTTGCCATCTTGCGGCCCATCGACGTCTTCACGGTAATCAGCTTGGTGGCAAGCCACCAAGAGGGACGCGAATACAGGACCGGTGAGACAGTGCCCGTCGCACGGCCGGCCAACCAGACTTTGTGGTTCTTGGCCGCATCCATGGCTATTTCAGCCCCCGAATTGCCGGCACCGACTACGAGGACATCACCTTCTTGTAGCTGCGATGGATCGCGATATTCGGCGGAATGCAGCTGCAAGATGCTTGTAGCCAGCTCGCCGGCGAAGTCCGGCACTTTCGGTACTGGATGTCCACCTGTTGCCACTACGACTTGATCCGCCTCGAACCGCCGGTCGCCGGCCGTCAGGACATAGCGGTCGCCCTCGCGGCTGAGGGTTTCAACAAGGATGCCGAGTCGGACCGGGAGCCTGTTGCGTTCGGTGTACCTCTCCAGGTAATTGGCCATCTCATCTTTTGTCGGCAGGGCGCCGGAGCGGTCCGGGAACGGCATGCCCGGGAGGCCATCTAAGCGGGCAGGTGTAAATAGACGCAGGGATTTCCATCGCATGCGCCATGCTTCGCCGACACGTGGGTAGGCGTCGAGAATGACGAAATTGATGTTGCGCCTCGCCAGGTGGAAGCCGGCCGCAAGACCCGCCTGGCCGGCACCGACAACGACAACTTCGAAATGCTCCGACGTCACCTGACCTGTCCGTTCATCGGATAGTCAGGCTAAGGCGTCGGCTCGGCCTGTGAATCGGGGAAACCCCCAATTCGCACGGTTGCGGGTTCCGTGTGTTCGGGCCTTCGCCCCGAACCACGCGTATCCTTGTCCACGCAGCACAAAGGGCTGTTCAGTTGTTTTTATACAGCTGGTCATAAGGCCCTGTTTGGGCCGATTTCGTATTCAGCGGCAGACCACCTGTTTACAAAACAGCTGCTCTGTCAACTGAGGTTCGCCGGCGGGTGGGGGGACTGTCACCGCTTCCTTAGCCGGCGGGGCTTCGACTTCCGTTTGGGTGTTCGACAGAGCAGGCGAACGAATCGCGGTTGCTATGTTGACCAGTCGATGCCGCAGCCTCATCACACGGCGGCTGAAATGGGAACAGCGATCCGCGGCCAACGCCATGACACCATGGCCGACGGCGTGGCTCTATTCTCGCCGGAATGACGCAAGGTAGGGTGAGCTCGCGGCTCCAACAGTGGACCTGTAAGCCAATCGGGCCTGGTGCCAGGGAATGGGTTTGCTAGGAAGCGCTGCTAGGCAGCGATTATTGGCGATAGCCTCTGTATTCGATCTCAGCGGAGCACCTTCGGGAAGTTGGTCTGCCAGCACTTCCTTGGTAAGGAGAAGGCCGGCGGTTCGAGTCCGCCCGTGGGCTCCCAATTCAATAGGACCGTTTCCTTACATCTTCTGACTGATTTCTTCTCCCCAGAAATGCGGTAAGGAAATGCTCTGCGGCAAATGTTTAGTGCCCCAATTTTTGTAGTCGCGCGTCTCTGAGGCACTTGGCCGATTGGGGTCGTGAAGCGACAGCAGTCGGTCGGGTCGGGGCTACCTCCAAGCCTCAGGACGCACGGGTCAGGACCGTGAGGCACCGGGTTTAGTCTGGAGCCCCCGACCAGCTCCGCCCAACCGACTTCGCGTGGAACAACGATGCGCGGTCTGACTCCTCACGAGTCGTGCTGGGGCACCCAGACTTGTTGGAGGCGCCAATCCGGAATGTACCTCGTGAGCCGAGGGGTACCATCGGTTCCCTAACCATGGCGACGCAGCCCGTCGTTCAGCTCACTGGCACTCCCTTCCTAGAGCGCATGCCGCGCGCGAGTCGTGAGCAGGTTCTGGTCAATAGCAGCAGGATCAGGTATTCGGCCGGAACAATTCCCTTCCAGCCCGGGGATGCCGACCGAGCCGACATCCTCGAAGAGGGTTTCGCTCGGCTCTATCTGACATCATCCGAAGGGCGCCAGACCACCATTCGATACGTTCACCCCGGCGAGCTCATGGGTGGGATGCTCGTCGTGGGCGCCGTCTTCGACGGCTCTGTACAGATTGTCGTTGACTCGACGGTGATCCACCTCGACCTCGTCACCGTGCGGCGGCTTATGCACGCCGACCCCGCGGTGGGAAGTGCGTTGGCCGCCGATCTCGCCCAGCGATACTCACACTGCGTCCGCACGATCGCCCTTCACGCCTTCGGGTCGGTTGTGCAACGCGTCGCATTCGACCTCCTGGATCGAGCGAGCCGAACACAGCTGTCGGCCGGACATCTGGAGGCTGCGGTGTCACAACAGGAGATCGCTGATGGGATCGGCTCCGCTCGACCAGTGGTGGCCAAGGGTATGACCGCCATCCGCGCACACGGCCTCGTCGACACAACCCATCGCCGCGTGAGAATCATCGATGCCGCCGGCTTGGAAGCGCTGGCCTTTACGGGACTGCTGTAAGACTCAATCGGTAGGCCACTTGTCATCTGGGTGACAGCTATTGCCGCCGGGAATCACTAGCGTGCGAACCAATGTTGGTTCGACCACAACCAAGAAGTGGTCAGGAGGTTTCGCTAATGCTCACCTCAAACGTTCGCAACACCGCAGACCAGATCGAGCGCGCAAACGCGACGGGCCTGACTCCCGTTGTGTTCGTCCATGGCCTTTGGTTGCTCCCCAGCAGCTGGGACCGCTGGGCCGGAGTCTTCGAAGAGGCCGGCTACACGGCATTGACGCCGGGCTGGCCCGATGACCCGGAGACGGTCGAGGAGGCCAATGCGCACCCCGAGGTCTTCGCCCACAAGTCAGTCGGGCAGGTGGCCAACCACTACGCCGACGTAATCGGTCAGCTCAAGAAGAAGCCGGCCGTAATCGGACACTCCATCGGGGGCCTGCTCGTGCAGATGGTCGCTGGACGCGGGCTCTCGGCAGCCACTGTGGCGATCGATCCAGGGCCCTTTCGCGGCGTACTGCCGCTGCCGTACTCAGCCCTGAAGTCGTCCGCGCCGGTGCTTGGCAACCCGGCCAACCGCAACCGCGCAGTCCCACTCACCTTCGACCAGTTCCGCTACGGGTTCGCCAATGCCGTCAGCGAGGACGAGGCCAAGGAGCTGTACGAGACCTTCGCCGTGCCGGCTTCCGGCGTGCCCCTATTCCAGGCGGCTGCGGCCAACCTCAACCCGTGGACCGAGGTAAAAGTCGACACCCTGAACCCCGACCGTGGACCCCTTCTGATCATTTCCGGTGAGAAGGACAACCAGGTCCCTTGGGCGATCGCGAACGGCGACTACAAGCGGCAGAAGCGCAATCAGTCGGTGACAGAAATTGTCGAGATGCCCAACCGCGGGCATGCACTTGTCATCGACAGCGGCTGGCGCGAGGTCGCAGACACGGCTCTCGCCTTCATCCAGCGGTACGCAAAATAGTCCCAAACACCATCGGCGCCCGGATCAAACCGGGTGCCGACTCCAGAGTGGCGTCTCCTTCCCTCTTTTTATAGCCAACACGGGACAGGCTGTCCAATTCTGCACTCGTCGCGTTCAGCAACGCAGGGACCGTTGAAAAAGGCAGAATGACATGAGTTTGACGGCGCAGTCGGATGCTCAGCGGGCGGTCATTGATGAGCTGTCGCGCCCCGCTGGGCGAGTCCTATCGCAAAGAAGCTCGCCAGGTGGTTGGATCGCCGAGCTGCGAAAGGCCGGCGGAGCTGACGCAGATGCAAGCACCGTTCAATTCGTCAAGGAGCGGCGGATAGGGGCCAAACAGCTACACGCAGTCGCGTTCCGAACCGTCGACGGGCAGAGCCGCTCATTTGTCATCGGCACCGAACAGGACAAAACCGGAGCCTGGCACGTTTCCGGCATGGCAGGTGGCGGTGGCAACGACCCGCATCGAGAGCGCCCATGGGTCAACCTCGCCGGCTGGGGTTGGCCAGCTAGCTTCTACGGAGGCGGGAATGTCATCGGTAACGGTTGTGAGGCGGCGCACCGCGTTCGCCTCAGATTCAAAACGAAGTCCGAGTTGGAGGACACTGTCGATGACAGCCTCGTCCTATTCATCGCCGATCGCGCGGTCAACGCTCCAGCTTCAGTAGACATCCTAGACAGCGCCGGGCTCGTGATGGAGACTCACAGGGCCTACTGATTACGGTTTCGTGAACCGTCGGACGACGCGTATCTAAGCTACCTCGCCTAGGGGCCCCAAAGCTTGTTTCGTTCCCGGTAACAGCTTCTGCAAACCGAGGCAGTTCCGGTCCAAGGAGTGCCGGCGAGTGGCGGCCGTCGCTGTATCGCGCCCTCAGACGGGCGAGCATTATTGGCGCCAACCAGGGCAGTGATTCCTTGACTCGCAGGCTTTTCCCGGCTCTACTCGTCAGCATGCTGCTCTCGTGCGGCCAGCCTGCAGCTCAGCTCAGCCCACCACCCGGTACCCCGCCACCCGGTTGCACAGGCGACCTGGCGGTTGCCAAGCTTCAAGCGCTCTTCGATGCCCTCAATAAGGGCGACGCAGTCTCAGTGGTGGCAATGTTTCCGGAGCCCGGGTCGACCGCCGTCGTCATGCAGCCCGAGCTCGAGTTCGCCGATACGCCGTCCTTCCCGCCAGGCGACGTTCACAAAGCGAGCAATCCAGATGAGTTACGGTCGCTGGTCCAAGCTGCCACTCGCTACCACTTCCAGTTCACGGAGACGCCCCGTGGTTGGGCCAAATATGTCGATTACTTCCTCGGCGGCCAGAGGATCTGGGTTTGGACGGCCGGGGTCGACGGGACCCAATGGCGCGCAGTGGGTCCGGGTGGCACCTTTGGTGCTGGAAGCAAGGTCGCCTTCAATTGCGAAAGCGGGACGTTTCTAAGAGTCCTCCTCTGATCAGACTGGGAGAGCAGGCTTTGTAGCCGGCTCAAAAGCGGGCGGTCGAACTCGAGTTGATGCACTTTTAGCGAACACGGGGCATGGCGTAGCTATGTGGTTCGAGTCCGCCGTGGCCCACCGGGAAGGACTCGAACCGCTCGCCTCACGGCGCCCATGTTGGCCTCCATGGTGCAGGTAGGCCACCTTTCAAGTCTCTTAGCTCGGAATGCTCCAGGAGTTTTCCACGGCCGGCGAGTCGATTCCCTAGGAAGCGCTGCTAGGCAGCGATTGTTGCAGATAACCTCTGCAGTCGATCTCAGCGGAGCACCGATTGAGAAATCGTCCTCCAGCACTTCCTTGGTAAGGAGAAGGCCGGCGGTTCGAGTCCGCCCGTGGGCTCCCAATTCAATAGCACCGTTTCCCTGCATCTTCTCGTCGATTTCTTCTCTCCAGAAGTGCGGCAAGGAAATGC
>Ga0209648_10005700_pt1 | contig 10690 bp, 12 predicted proteins | sample GraSoi2013_115cm_FD_185830 | JGI IMG/M metagenome (GOLD analysis project Ga0209648, IMG submission 185830) | Grasslands soil microbial communities from the Angelo Coastal Reserve, California, USA - Sample 9_17_2013_115cm (SPAdes) (version 2) | ecosystem: Environmental > Terrestrial > Soil >...
GCAACCGCGTCAGCTTGACAGAATCTTCCTGAGTCTTCACCGTGTCGCGCGTGATTTGAAGTTCGAGATCGAGCTGCAGAAGCGTGAAATAGTCACTCGCCACGTCGCTGACAAGCGTGAGGATGACGGTCTGCTGCGCATCCTCGGTAGCCAGCAGCTCAGCCCGCGAGGCCTCAGTCGCGCGCCGCAGGCGACCAAACAAATCCAGCTGGAACGCGGCATCAGCAGTCAGGCCCAGAATGTTGAACTTCGATTGGGTGCTTGCGTCCTTTCCGCCCCTGAAATTGGCATCCCCTTGTACCTGCGGAAACAGACTAGAGCGGGTGATGGTGACCTGGGCGCGCGCACCGGCGATGCGCTCCGTGGCCAGTTGGAGGTCGTAATTCTCCTTCAGAGCTGTGCGGATGAGTTCCTGCAGCTGCGGGTCCTGGAAGACTTGCCACCAGGGAAGGTCTGCGAAGGACGCCACTTGGGCTTGGGCCGGTGGATTTTCGCTCAGGTCACGATATACACCCGGAGTCTGAACGACGGGCCGGTGGTAATTCGGGCCGGCCATGCACCCGGCCATCAAGATCGAAGCCAAAATCGCAGCAAAGATCGCGGACATCAACAACGCCATCTTTTTCATGACTATCTCCGCAACTCGTCTCTCGTGTCCAAACGGCAGTGGACCTTTCAGTCTCCCTCCGCCGGTGCAGACCTTCCTGGCAGCGGGGTGGGGGCCAGTTCCCTGCCCGCGCCGGACCACTTCTCCACCAGGTAGAAGATCGCCGGCACGAAGAAGATTCCGATCACGCTGGCGGCCAGCATCCCGCCGATAACCGTAGTGCCCATGATTTGGCGGGCAACCGAACCGGCTCCCGTTGCTGTCCACAGCGGCACGCAACCCAGAATGAATGCGAAAGAAGTCATCAAAATCGGCCGCAGCCGGAGCCTGGCTCCTTCCAGCGCGGCATCCGCCAGAGGCTTTCCTTTCTCGTATTCGTCCTTGGCGAACTCGACGATCAGAATCGCGTTCTTGGCTGCCAGACCGATGAGCATGACCAGTCCGATTTGCGAGTAGACATCGTTCTCGATCTGGACCATATAAGGCGGCAGGAAAACGCCGAGCAGCACGCGCCGCAACCAAAGGATCCCAAAGGCTCCAAAGATCGCCACGGGCGTGCTCAGCAGCACGCTGAAGGGCAGCGACCAACTTTCATACAACGCCGCCAGAATCAGGAATACAAATAGCAGCGAGAGTCCGAAAATCGCCGCAGGGGGCACTCCCTCTCGCGCTTTCTGCTCCTGAAATGACATGCCCAGGTAGTCGAAACCCATCTCCCGCGGCATCGTCTGTTTGAAGACGTCTTCGAGGGCCGCCGTGGCTTGGTTCGAGCTGTAACCCGGCGCGGCGCTGCCGTTGATTTGCGCCGAACGGAATTCGTTGAAGCGCATCGTAAACTCCGGACCGAGCCGAGGCTTTACGGTGGTTAGCGTGGACAGCGGGACGTTCTCCCCTTTGTTGTTGCGCACGAAGAACTGACCGACGTTTTGTGCCTGAGCACGGTCTTCGCCTTCCGCTTCGATATACACCTGCCACTGGCGGCCGAAGCGGTTGAAATAGTTGATAAAATAGCCTCCCATGAACGCCTGGATCGTCCGGTAGACATCGTTGAGATTCACACCTTGTTTCAGCACTTTGTCGCGGTCTACGTCGACAAATTCCTGCGGCACGCTGGACAGGAAAGTCGTGCTCAGGCTGGCAATCTCCGGCCGCTTGCGCGCAGCCTCAAGAAAAACTCCCAGGTTCTTGGCGAGGAACTGCACGTCCCCGCCCGAGCGGTCTTCGAGAATAAAGGCGGTATTTTGCGCCTGAATGGCGCTGATAATTTCCGGGACGGTAATGCCGAGCTTGGCCAACGTATCCGGTCTTACCCAAAGCCGCATCGCATACTGGCCGGAACCGAATACCTGAACATTGCCAATCCCTGGCGACCGCAGGATAGGATCCACGAGATTGATGTACGCGTAATTCGCCAGAAAGTTGGCATCATAGGTTCCACGCGGCGAGTAAATGGCAACCCACATCAGGGGCGCGGTCACGGATTTCCGGACCGTGACTCCGTAGTTGTTGACGTCGACCGGAAGCTGGGAAGCAGCCTGCGTCTCACGGGATTGCGTGAGAATGAAATCGGTGTTCGGATCGGTTTTTACGTCGAAGTCCACAATCAGGCTGGTGCTCGAGTTGCCGGTAGCATTCAGCGAATACATGTAGTTCATGTTGTCCACGCCACTCATCTGCTGCTCGATGGGAGTGGCAACCGCTTGCTCCAGGGTTTGGGCGTCCGCCCCGACGTAGGTGGCGACAACTTGAATCTCCGGCGGAGTGATGTTGGGAAACTGGGCGACCGGCAAGCTCAGGATGGTGAGGCCGCCCACCAGCACAAGCACGATGGAGATCACCATGGCGACGATGGGACGGTTGATAAAGAACTTTGACATTGGATTACCTTCCCTTGGTTTCCACACCAAATGGCTTGGGGTTCACCTGCATGCCCGGACGCACCTTCTGTACGCCTTCCGCGATCACCCTTTCGCCCGGCTTAAGTCCGTCCGCAATAATCCACTGGCTGTCGACACGGTCGCCGACCTTGACCGCTCGGATGCTCACTTTGTTCTTGTCGTCCACCGTCGCGACTTGATAGCTGCCTTGCAACTCCGAAACAGCACGCTGCGGCACAAGCAACGCATCCTGCTGGAGTCGCACAGCCGCGCGAACCTTGCCGTACCCGCCTGGACGCAGAATATTTCCAGGATTCGGAAATAGCCCGGCGATCCGAATTGCGCCCGTACTCTCATTTACCTGGCGGTCCGCAAAGTAGAACGTGCCCTCGTGCGCATAGCTTGAGCCGTCCGCCAAAATCAGTTCGAGGCGCAGATTCCTGTCAGCCGCCAGTCGACTAGTCTCAGTCGGGAAGCGTTTTCTCCATGCCAGGTATTGGGGCTCGCCGACGGTGAAATAAACCTTGATGGGGTCGACGGTTGACACGGACGTCACGGGTCCGCTGCTTAAATTGACCAAGGCCCCGACCTGAAGCTGCGCCTGCCCAGCGATGCCGTCGATGGGCGCCACGAGCCGGGTAAAATTGAGGTTGATCTTGGCCGTTTCGACGGCAGCCTCAGCGGTCTTAATTTGAGCTTCGGCTGTAGCTACCGTTGCCTTCGCCGCCAAGTTGTTCTGAATGGCGTTGTCCAGATCCTGCTGGCTCGCCGCTTGTTCTTTGGCCAGCGGCGTGTACCGCTCTACATCAAGCCGAGTTCTGCCTTGAACAGCTTCGGCGTTAGCAAGCTGTGCTCTGGCCTGCGCTAACTGTCCTTGAGCCTGATCAAGAGCCGCTTGAAAGGGCCGCGGGTCGATCTCGAAGAGCAACTGGCCCTTCTTGACGAATGCGCCTTCCTGATAACCCTGCCGCAGTAGGTAGCCGGTGACCTGTGCCCTGACGTCGGCATTTGTGAGACCGTCGAGCGTCCCGATCCACTCGCCAAAAATCGGAACATCTTTCTGCTCAACCCGCACGACCTCAACGTCCGGCGGAGCGCCCGCCTGTGCTCCCGATACATGCTTGGGGTACATCGCTCCAACAATCAGGCCGACGACCAGCAAGCAAACGGCCCCGCCTATCCAGAGTTTGTATTTCGAAAGCTTGTTCATTTTCTTCACCGTCAGCGTGCTTTTTATGCCAATCTACCTGGACTACCTTTGCATGGCCACGCCGTTCATCGGAATGATACGCCTCGCATGTCTCCAGTTCCTTCTGAACTTCGCCGCCATTGACGGTCTGCACTTGCCGCCGCAGTGCAATCTAAGTCCTCGAAACTCCTCGCCCCTCCCTTCATCGGGTTCCGAATGAGGTTTGTCCAAACGAACTTGATGACGCGGGCGTCGTTATAGCAGTACGCGAGGTTGTGGTTAAGGGTGGAGAAGCAGTGTTGTTGACAGGTCTTCTTCATACCCGCCAGCTGGGTCGCGTCGAATTTGTGCTGATCTATGTTGCCCCAATCGTAGGTTGAGGGATACATCGGGAAACATGGGGCCCACCGTCCCGTTGGTGCGGATGATCACATTGTTCTGGCCAGCTCGGCAATTCCATTCGGCGAAGTGCAGTTCGCCATTTTGATCCTGCACGATTCCCGACATTTCCTTCACCTGCTTCGCGACATGGCCGTTGGTGCCGGTTCCGTCGCCATTCCATCCGAGGCGATTCAGGTCTGCACCGCTGGCCATCCGTACGAATGCTTTTATTTCCTGAAGGCGCAGATTTCGATAAGGCGATCGGCTAAACGTTGCCCATCCGAACGGGCTATGGCAAGAAAAAGATCGGCCGCGCGCCGTCTAGCCGTGGGCGTGAGGCGCCCTATCTTGCCAAAATCGATCACGGAAAGTGAGCCGTCATCCTCCATGAGGAGGTTACCGGGATGCGGGTCCGCATAAAACATGCCGTGTTCGAAGGCCGGCTCCAGCACGAAGCGCGCGATCCGGCGCGAGATCACAGCCCGGCGGCGTTTCGGCAGGTCGTCGACATCCGAAGTTTTTCGCCCTTTCACCCGCTGCTCTGTAAGGACGCGGTTCTTGGAATATTTTCCGATTACTTCGGGAATTTTGAATCCATGTTCATTCGCGAAAATGTCGCGGAAAAACTTCACGTTCGCCGCTTCGTGGCCGTAATCGAGCTCTGCCAGCAGAGTATCGCTAAACTCTCGTAATAAGCCGCGCGCGTCGTACTGCGTAAGCACCGGAAAACGCGGAGACCACTCGTCAATAAGACCGGCCAGAATATCGAGATCGATTCGCACGAGTTCCTCTACCCCTGGCTTACGAACTTTGAGCACGACGTCGCGACCATCAAACAGCCGCGCGGCATGAACCTGACCTATGGAAGCGCTTCCCAACGGCTCTGAATCGAAGAATGCGAAGAGCTTTTCGGGCGGTTCACCCAAATCTTCTCGAATGACCTCAGCAATGGCGCTTGCGGGGCACCGGGGCAACTTCGTCTTGCAATTTCGCGAGTTCCGCACGATAGGCGTCGGGCAACAAATCGCCGCGGGTCGAAAGTATCTGGCCGAGCTTGACGAACATGGTTCCGAGTTCCTCGCATGCACGGCGAAGGTGCTCCGCACGCGCTTGATCGCCGGACTCATGTTTGATCAATTCATCGTCAATAATGCCGATGCCATGACGCGCAAGTACAGTCAAGATTTCGCGGTAACGCTGGCTCTTCGTGATCATTGTGCTCTCAACTCGCTTTGCAGGAATATACTCCTGCTGATGATCGATAGTGGCTTAGGCGATTGTACGGTCAAATGCGAAATTGATTTCAACGGCAAGGGCAGAGAACATGAGCTATACCAACGAACTGGAACGCGCTGATAATCCCAGAACAGTGCTGCATTGGTACGACTTCATTTGCCCGTTTTGTTACGTCGGACAACAGCGAAACGCAATCCTCATTCGGCAAGGATTTCATGTAGAGGAGCTGGCGTTCCAGGCCCATCCCGACATTCCCCCCGGCGGTATTCCGGCGGGACCTCGCAATGGGCCGGTGTACACCACGCTGGAGCGCGAGGCCAGAGAAGCTGGATTGCCGCTGCACTGGCCTCCGCGCCTTCCCAATACGCGGCAGGCCTTGGCCTCTGCCGAGTGGGTCCGACTACATCAGCCAAGCGGTTTCCCACGGCTACACAGAGAGCTCTTTGAAGCGCACTTTGTCCTTGGCGAGGACCTCGAGGATCCCGTCGTGATCGACCGGCACGCGAGTGGGGCGGGTATTGACCTCACTCCTTTGCATGCTGCGTTTGCCGATGGCAGCGCTGAACAGGCCGTGACGGAGGCCGAGATGATGGGCCGAAAATATGGCGTTCAAGGCACGCCCGCCTGGCTGTTGGACCAACGATTGATTACGGGACTTCGCCCGGCAGCGGAATTCGAACGCCTGGCGGAGCACGCCATGCAGATGCCGCGATGATCTGCATCGCTCTGGAGCGGAACGTTATTGGAGGAGCAGTCTATGTCTTGGCGAAAGGATACGAGACTGATTACCACCAATCCTGCCGCAACAAGTTCATTCGCACGGAAGAGCCAAAGACTAGTAGTCGTAATAGCAATCAGCGCTGTAGTCCTGATGATGATCTTGATTGCGGCACTTAGAAGAACCGATCGGAGACAGCTTATGGAAAGGACTTCATTACCGCCACGGGACGAAAATACGATCGAAGCAAGTGTAATCATCCAGCGCCCCGTAGAGAAGGTTTTCGGGTTTTATCGTGATTTTAAGAATCTACCCAGCTTCTTGGGGGACGTTATGGCCATCGAGCAGATCGGTCCGGTCACTTCTCGATGGACAATAGAAGGCCCCCTGCGCATTCGAGCGCACTGGACGATAAGGGTGACTGAGGAGCGCACAAACGCGTTAATCCGATACGAAACCGTCACCTCACCCGGACTGAAAACTTACTGGGAAATCCACTTCTCCCCTGGATCTGAGGCGGGTGAGACGGAAGTTCGCGAGGTGATGAAAGCGCCTCTTGGAAGACTGGGGCGCGCCGCACTCGCTCTGATTGGAAAATTCCCGGCTGAGGAAGTGACTTCAAATTTGCACCGGCTGAAAGAGGTAATGGAAACGGGAAAAGTGACTGACACGAGCTATTCCGTGGCAGGAAAATTTGCTCAGCGGCCGAACCAAGACGAATTGAAGAAATGAGGCAGGGATGAACAGGACCAAGACGCGGCTTTTACTATACGGAGCTTATGGCTACACGGGTCGCCTGACGGCCGAACTCGTGGCAGCAAAAAAACTCGGTGTTGTTCTCGCAGGCCGCAACAAAGAGGCGCTGACAGGGATGGGCGATTGGCTGAGTTTGCCAACACGTGTGGTCGGGCTCAGTGACGCCAGGCAACTGTCTGAAGCCCTGAAAGACATTGCGTGCGTTGTGCACATGGCAGGTCCATTCGCGGCTACTTCCGCTCCGATGCTGAATGCATGCTTGGCTACGCAGACGAACTATATTGATATCACCGGTGAAATTGAAGTCTTCGAGGCGATGTGGTCGCGAGAAGAGGAGATCAAGCGGGCCGGAATTACTGTAGTGCCGGGAGCTGGCTTAGCTGGCTTTGATGTGGTTCCGACAGACTGCCTCGCGGGGTACGTCGCCAGCAAATCAGAGCGACCGGCTTGGCTGGTCATGGCGCTGCGCGGGCTGGAAAGCGCATCTCAAGGCACCCTGCGCACCGCCATTCGCCAAGTTTCGAAACCTGTATTGTGCCGGCGGGCGGGAGCCATCGTTGCCCTCGAGGACCGGTCACCCCGCTGGATAGATTTCGGCTCCGGAGATGAACCATGTGTTCCTGTTTCCTGGGGAGACGTTGCCACTGCTTTTCATAGCACCGGCGTCGGGAATATCACTGTCTATTTCCGCCGCACGAAACTTTTCCGTTCGGCGGACATTCTAGGAAAACTGTTTGGGCCATTGCTTCGAAGCCGGATGGGACAAAGAGGACTAGCGGCAATCGTCCGCCGTTTTCCAGAAGGACCCAACCAAGCCGAAAGAAGCGGCCACGGTCCACGATTTGGGCGGAGGCGATTGGCTCTGCGGGAAAGCCTTTCAAGGCAATTTTAGGTAAGAATATAGTTGACAACTCACACGTATTTTGCTAAGATTTAAGCATGGAACCGAACACACTTCAAGACGCAATCCTTTACTTCGCAAGCCCCGACAACTGCCGCGAGTACCTTGTAGCGCACCGTTGGCCGGACGGCGTTACCTGCCCGCGTTGCGGGAGCAAGAATGTTCTGTTCCAGCCGAAGTACAACCGCTGGCAGTGTGGCAGTAGACACGCGCTGAGACAGTTTACCTCCAAGACTGGCACAATCTTCGAGGATTCGCCGCTCGGTCTGGACAAGTGGCTGCTCGCCATGTGGCAGGTAGTGAACTGCAAGAATGGCGTTAGTAGCTACGAGATCGCCAAGGCCATTGGCGTTACCCAAAAGTCGGCATGGTTCATGGATCACCGGATTCGGTGTGCGCTCGGCATGACTCCGACCGACAAACTTAGCGGCGAAGTGGAAGCGGACGAAACTTTCATTGGCGGCAAGGCGCGGAACATGCACGTCAGCGAACGGAAACGCCGGATCACCGGGACTGGCGGCAAAGACAAAACCGCAGTCATGGGCATCTTGGAACGCGGCGGCAAGGTCCGTACCACTGTGATTGGAAGCCGCAGAAAGAAAGAACTGCAAGCGGAAGTGAGAAAACATGTCGAAGCGGGAGCGGCGCTCTACACCGATGCGCTCATGTCGTACGAAGGGCTGGAAGGCGAGTACGCGCACAAGGTTGTTGACCATGCCGTACAGTACGTAGATGGCCGCGTGCATACAAACAGCCTTGAGAACTTCTGGTCACTCTTGAAGCGCGGCATCAGTGGAACTTACGTCAGCGTGGAACCGTTCCACCTGTTCCGCTACTTGGACGAGCAAACCTATCGCTACAACAACCGCAAGATGACCGATGGTGAGAGGTTCAGCATGGCGGTTTCTGGGATCGTCGGCAAGCGTCTGACGTTCGATCAGCTCACCGGCAAGACCGGAGCGGAACGCCCGATTTAGTCTGCATCGCAGTAAGCGCGGCCCAAAGCGGAAACGGGCTTGACTCTGCTTCCGCTCTACAAGGGTTCCAGCTTCTCAAGGAAGTAGGTAACAATTTCTTCCTCTGTCGCATAGCTGGTTTCAACGGTTTTCAGAATCACTGCGGTATAGCGTCGTGGTATTTCCGCTACCTGGGATTCACTGATTGCATCGCTGAAGTTGCCGCGAATGTCCTCATCATCCTTGCTTGCGACGAAGTGAAATCGGTGGCTTTTGATGTCCGCGCCCACAAGCCAACCCGTTGGCTTGATCGGTTGCGTATCCTTGCCGGATAATTTGTCAAAAGTTTCCGATAGCGCCAGAAATTCTGGTTCCTGTATTAGCACGCCAGCGCGCACCGAGTCGCTTCGTCGCCATTCGATGTCGGTTCCTGTTCTGTTCTGAGCGTTCGCCTTGGCCCACGAATAAACAGCTCTGAGTGTCGCTTTCCCCAAGCGGTGCTCTACGTCAGATATCATTTGCCGGTTGTCATACGCCTTCCCTAACCCAAGCACTGTTTGCATCGCTTGATCTAGTTGCGAAGGGATATCGGGAATCAGCATTCTCTGCGTAGGAACAGTGAACACAACTCCGAATGAACCTGGATACGAATAGGCGACCTGTAGCGCCGTTTCTGCCGCAATAAGCATGGAGTACGAGCGACGGCTCTTAGGGCCAGATCGAACTGCATCATAGGCGACAGTAATCGCTTCCTGAAATGTTCCGACACTGCTCGACAGCGCCTTGGCGGTAGGACGCTCCTCTAGAAGTCGATAGTGCAAGACGTCCAGTCCTAATTGGTTCGCCGCATACGCGAAGTCCTCTTGCAGGTTGTCATGCAGTTTGCGTAATGATCGCATGTTGGCGACCAGTCCAGACGATGCGGGATGATGAGCCACTTCCATTTCTAGTCGGCCCATAGTAGCCCCGACAGTCTGGAGTTTTTCTTGTAAATGCATTAATTGGCTCATAGCCCGCTCTCCGGCGAAATTCTCACAATTACGATACCGCGAACTCTCTTGTAGGTAACGCTCTTGGACCAAAGATTTACCCACCACATACGGTCACAGATTCCCTCAAACCAGCCCTCGTCTTCCTGTTTGTAGTCAACGCACAAATAGCAATCACATAGATGCTCACGCTTTATGTTCTTGTCCTCCCCGATCCAGTCCAGTAACTTGCGCTGTTCTGGCGTGCAGTTCTCATAAAACGCAGGGGACACGACCACGGCGAAATCAATGTCTTCAGGGTTGATTTCCTCTGTGAGATAGCTGCCGTCCACGATTACTTCGCAGGAGATGCGCTGCTGTTCCAGCATCTGGACGATCTTGCGGAAGCCATCCATGATGGCGTACCGCGTAGTCGAGAGCGGGAATCTGCCTACGCATAACTCTCGGATCTGGTCAATGCTTCTGACGTGCTCACCAGCCTCTAGCAACGGCGGGCAGTCAGAGGTTCGATTAGACATGTGGCGCGAGAATCTTAGTTGCGTCCGCGCACACGTCCGTGTTAACGTCTAACCGTAGCGCGAGACGCAAATGATTTGGGGTTTCGTAAAAGCCTCGACCGACATCGAGGCTTTTCACTTTTGTACGATATCACGGCGGCATCGCCGCGAGATCACCGAGAAGTCGCGGAGGCATCAGGCTTATAATGCCCGCATGAGACCATTGCCAGTAGCACCGGAGGTTTCCGGAGATACGCCAGCGGAACGGCTGAGCAACGCGTTGAACAGAATTCTGAAGGTATCAAAGGCCGACTTGCTGAAGAAGGAAGCACGGCTCAAACGGGCCAGCGAAAGGAAGCGGGCGGCAAAGAAACGCGCTTCCTGACTCCGCGCAACCCTGTCACGGCCCTACAAACATACCCTTTTCAATGGTGAGTTGCTAGCTATATTAATACCCAATTTTAACTACCCCAGATGCCTACGACTTCGCGGCGAACAGCGCCCTGGAAATCTCGTCCAGAATCACTTCGCTGCCGGCTCCACTTGGCCTAGTTACTCCGTTCCAGGCATTCGGTGCGGATTT
>Ga0209648_10005702_pt1 | contig 10689 bp, 8 predicted proteins | sample GraSoi2013_115cm_FD_185830 | JGI IMG/M metagenome (GOLD analysis project Ga0209648, IMG submission 185830) | Grasslands soil microbial communities from the Angelo Coastal Reserve, California, USA - Sample 9_17_2013_115cm (SPAdes) (version 2) | ecosystem: Environmental > Terrestrial > Soil >...
GGTAATGCAGCCAAGCTGACAGAATAGTGTGCCGCTCTGGCGGAGTTATCATAGCGCCCGCACAAGTTGTATAATCCAGTTCGCAGGTCGACTAACATTCCGCATTGCCGGAGGCCCCATGAATCGTCGTATGTTCCTGTTCAATACGGGCATCGTCGGCGCAGGATGGCTCGGGGCAGGAAACGCTGCTCCCGGTTTTTTGCGCGCTGGCACTGCGATCAAGTCGGATTTAAATCTCAAGCTAGAGGAAAAACCCGTGGCCTTTACCGTGCCCCCATTGCCGTACGCATTTGACGCACTCGAGCCTTACATCGACACCAAGACGATGGAGATCCATCATGACAAACATCATGGCGCCTACGTCGCCAACCTCAACAAGGCCCTGGAAGGCCATGCCGATCTGCAAGCGAAGTCCATCGACGATCTGCTGAAAGGTCTCGATGCGATCCCGGAGGGTGTTCGCAACACCGTCCGCAACAATGGTGGCGGCCACTGGAACCACTCACTCTTCTGGACGTGGATGAAGAAGGGTGGCGGGGGAGAGCCCCAGGGGAATCTAGCGGCGGCGATCAACTCGACGTTCGGGTCGTTTGCTGGATTTCAGGAAAAATTTGCAGCCGCCGGGCTGGGCCGCTTTGGTTCCGGCTGGGCGTGGCTGGTCGTCCGGGACGGGAAACTTGGCATCGATTCCACCCCGAATCAGGACACTCCCTATTTGCTCGCGGGCGGCGGCAAGGCCGTTCTCGGGCTGGACGTCTGGGAACACGCGTACTACCTGAAGTATCAAAACGTGCGAGGCGATTACATCAAGGCTTGGTGGAACGTCGTCAATTGGGATAAAGCGGCCGAGCTCTACAATGCGGCGAAAAAATAGTCTTTTCCAGGAGGATTTCCAATAATGAAAAGGCCCCCGATGCGGCCGGGGGCCTTTTCACTGGTTTCAAAAATGGACTGAAATCCGAATTAGGCCATCAATTGCCGTTTGGCCAAGGGAACGACGGCTACCGACCGCCGGGCCGCGGAATAATTTCTTGGAACGGGCGCAAAAGTGCGAGCTTCCCGCGTCGCTACCGGCATGGGCATGGCGCCGGGGGTCTGCCGCAAAGCTTCGCGAACCAACTCCATACGGCCGCGCACGCGGAACTTCGCGAGCAGCGAGGAGACATGAAATTTTACGGTGCGCTCGGAAAGATTCAGGTTGGCGGCGATTTCCTTGTTGGCGAGGCTCTTCAGCAGGCCACAGAGAACTTCTTCCTCCCGGCGCGTCAAATTCACCTGCCCGCGGACTAACTTCCCCGCCTCCAAGAGCTTATCCGCTTTCTCATGGACGCCCTCCAGGATTTCGTCCCCGGCTTGAACCATCACAACGTAATCGCTGGTGGACTGGCCCCGCACCATGCAGTGCATGGCCAGCAGTCCGGCGGCTTGATCCACGGGAAAACTGCCGTCCGGTCCGGCTTCGATATGGAAGTGAGCCGCTCCAGTGCTTTTTTCATAAAAAAAGAAAACATCGCGGGAAGAAACGAGGCGGGAATTTGTCAATTGCTGCGGCTGTCCACTTCTGCGCATCACCTTCACGTGCACCCCCTCCGAATGCAGCCTCGTGACAGAACCGAAGCGGATTTAATTTTCTATTCACCGCCCCTTGACGAGGCGTGTTCCCCAGAATGGGTAGACAGCGAGGCAAGAAGCCAAGATGAGGGCTGAAGGCTCGTCGACTCTTACCCACTGATCAGCAGCGCCCAAGCTTGTGCAGGGACTTCCTAAAAGTCAGCTTGAGGCAGTTTTGCCGAGCGTTCCACCTGTGCAAATACTCTTCCGAACGGATGAATATGTAACTTACTCAAGAATCGGGTACTTACACTTGGGTTCACACTGACCACGAGCTCGTTTAACGGTAGGAATTGCACAGCAGGCGAAATTTCTCCATGTTAGCGGGGAAGAGTCCGAATCAAAGGAAAGAATCGCAGCGAGCAGAGAGCTTCTCTATGCCTGTGGAAAACGTCAAGGCCTGGCCATATGTAATCGAGAGCTTCAGGATGAGATGATTCTCGTTTGCTCCGGGCCGAGCAATTCGTAGGCCATGCCGCGCCAGCGAATCTTGCGGGTGAGGAGAGAGTTAACAAAATTCAAGAGGTAGAGGAACGGGACGAGAACGGTCAACAGAATGTAAATCCAGGCTTTCCCCATGATTTCGGCTCGCCCGGCGGGGAGGGCTTCCGTCACGCCGATAAGCCGGAGGGAACTGCGGATGGAGGAGAGCAGAACAGGAAGAAAAGTCAGGGTCACGAGGTGAAACGCGGGTCGTTGTTCGAAGAAGTCGCTCAGGATCAGAATCACGCCGAGTAAGAGCGTCACGCAGTAGAGAAGATGCGTGACCGCCGCGGGCGCCCAAACACTATCCGCATACACGCGCGTGATCAGGATTTGGCGGTTGGTGAATTCCAGCAAACCTGGGAAATCGGTTTCGACGTAAGAGAGCGTCAAGCACTCCGGCAGGAAAACAATCGAACGATTGTTGCGTGCGAGCGCGCGCGTCAAGGAATAGTCGTCGCTGACTGAGTTTCTCCACTCGTCCAGAACGCCCGATTCCTCAAAAATGCTGCGGCGGATGGCGGTGCCACCGCCCCAGCAGAAATTTTTGCCTTTCTCGGTGAGCATGGTGACAACCGGAGCGTTCCACGCGGCGAGGAGCGCCGTCGGGAGATTGTCGCGATTAGGAATCAGCCATCGCATGGTGGTTGTCGCGCCGACCCTTGCGTCACTCAGCGGCGCCACGAGGTGATGCAGCCAGGTTTTGCCCGGACGCCCGTCGGAATCCGTGAAGACGAGAACTTCAAATTCCGGGGGCAGCTGCTCCACGGCCACGCGCAAGTTGTTCACCTTTTCGCCGGAGTTGCTCGGGCTTCCCGCGATGAACACGTGGGCTTTGACCTTCGAACTCGCAGCGATCCTCTCGATGACGCTGCGCGCCGGATCCGAATCCGAGGCGAGAATGAAAAAAATCTCGTAGCTCTGACGCGTGAATTCCGTGAGCGACAAAAGGTTGTGCTCGAGGCCCGGCTCGATGCCTTTGCAGGGGCAAAGCACGGCCACCCGCGGCATGTAGAATCCTGGATCCGAGTGCAAGCGCCGCCGCACGTAGCCGAGCCACTGCACACCCTGCCAGATGAGGTACACCCCTAGGAGGACTTGTAAGAACGCAAGGAAATAAAAAAGTGTCTCCACGCTTTCCGAGGATAGCAGAGGAACATCGCTCGCAGAGCGGCGTTCGAACGGTTAGAATCGCACTGGTCAACGTCCGTTCAAAGGAGAACAAGAATGCCACGAGTGGACGCAGGAATGGTGACGTCGGCGCTGGAACTGCCGGGTCATCGGATTGTCAGGAACTTTGGCATCGTGCGCGGAATTATCGTGCGGTCGCGCAGCGTGATCGGGAATCTCGGCGCGGCGCTTCAGACTATCTTCGGGGGAAACATCACCATTCTCACGAATCTCTGCGAAAAGACGCGCGAAGAGGCCTTCGAACTGCTGTTGCAGCACGCTGGCGAACACGGAGCCAACGCCGTCATCGGCATGCGCTATGACGCCACCGAAGTGATGCAAGGCGTCACCGAAGTGCTCGCCTACGGCACGGCCGTGCAGGTTGAGCGCATTACTTGATTTTTCCGTTCTTCAGCGGGGACGTGAATTTGGCGGTGACTGTACTTGAGCTGCAACAATCTGCGCTGCCAATTCCTCGATCCCCGTTAGCGCCCGGCTCGCTGCCAATCGCGCATTCTCCATGAACGAGGAATCCAGCAGAAACGCGCAGCGGTCGACGAAGGGATGGTCCGCCGCCTCGAAGGGCTTTCGGCGGCGATGCGTCGCAGCGGCGCGCGCCAGCAGCTCCTCATACATTTGCAGGTCGCGCTGAAAATCGAGCGCGTCGCCCGCGGTCCAGCCCTGCTGCCGCGTCATTGACGCCAGAAATTTTCTGCGGAACGCCGTGGCATCCCGCCGCAGCATGAGACGCGGTTTAGATTTGCCCGCAGGCTGCGGCTCGTCGCAAACGATGGCCAGGGCCCGCACGGTCAAAGCCAGCAGCGCCTCGCGCTGCAACAGGGTCAGAAGATCGCGGTAGAGCGAAGCGTGGACCTGCAGCGCATGCCGGCCATTCTCGACAACGTAAGAATCCACAAAGCGCGGAATGACGCGCTCCCGTAGAAGCGCTTCCGAAATCCTCTTCGCAAGCTCCCCAGGTCCATCACTCAAGTTTTGCTTTTCGCGCCCCATCTCTCGCGAACAATGTTAGCAGGAGTTTGTTTCCGGGCCGCCCATCGTCGCTGAAAATGAAAATGGCCCTCGACAGTGTCGGGGGCCAGCGACAAACTTTCGTTGCTGGGGCACCCGCCGCGGCGGGCGCCCCCACAACCCGGACTAAAGCTGCCTTAGTGAATCGCCCGTGGGCTATCCGGGCCAACGCGCTTCGGTTTTGGCTCCGGCTGCGGAACGATCGGCGGCGTCACCGCGTCCTTCTGGAGCGCGTGCTCCAGGACTTCGTCGAGCGTGCGCACGTAGGTGATCTTGATATCGCCGAGAATTTCCGGAGTGAGATCCGCAACGACATTGGGCTCGTTGTCGGCGGGCAGCAGGACGTGCGTGATTCCTGCTCGCTTTGCGCCGAGCACTTTTTCCTTCACGCCTCCGATGGGCAATACCACGCCCGAGAGCGTCATTTCGCCGGTCATCGCCAGGCGGTCTTTGATAGGGCGTCCGCTCAGCAAGCTTACCAGCGCGGTGACCATCGCCGCACCGGCGGATGGGCCGTCCTTCGGCACCGCGCCTGACGGCACATGGATGTGAATGTCCTGCTTGCGGAAGAAGTCCGGATCGATGCCGTAGCGCTCGCCGTTCGCGCGCGTCCAGGTCAGCGCGGCGGTCATCGATTCCTGCATCACTTCGCCAAGATGCCCGGTCATGGTGAACTGCTTGCCGCCACGCATGCGGGTTGCTTCGATGAAAATGATGTCGCCGCCCACCGGCGTCCAGACAAGTCCGACGGCAACGCCGGGCCTCTTGACGCGTTCCTCGACTTCCTTCTCCGTGCGGAATTTCGGGACGCCCAGGAATTCGCGGACCACTTCGGGCGTCGCGACCATCTTTTCCATTTTGCCTTCGGCGATGCGCCGCGCCTGCTTCCGCGTGATGGTGGCGATCTCGCGTTCCAGGTTGCGCACGCCGGCTTCGCGCGTGAAGCTGTGAATGATTTCGCGCAGCCCTTCGTCGGTGAAGTCGATTTGCTCGCCGACCTTCAGACCGTGCTCATTGGCCTGCTTCGGGATCAGGTACTTGTGCGCGATGTGCAGCTTCTCTTCTCCCGTGTAGCCCGGCAATTCGATGATCTCCATGCGGTCGCGCAGAGGCTCCGGGATGGGATCCATCCAGTTTGCCGTGGCGATGAAGAGAACCTTCGAGAGATCGAACGGCACATCGAGATAGTGATCACGGAACGAGTTGTTTTGCTCCGGGTCGAGAACTTCCATCAGCGCCGATGAAGGATCGCCGCGGAAATCGCGGCCGAGCTTGTCGACTTCGTCCAGCATCATGACCGGGTCGTTCGTTTCGCCGCGCTTCAGTCCTTGAATAATTTGTCCGGGCAGCGCGCCAATATAGGTGCGGCGGTGGCCGCGGATTTCGGCTTCGTCGTGCATGCCGCCAAGAGCGATGCGCACGAACTTGCGTCCCAGCGAACGCGCGATCGATTTGCCTAGCGAGGTCTTGCCCACACCCGGAGGTCCGACGAAGCAAAGGATAGGCCCCTTCATGCCGGGCTGAAGTTTCTTCACCGCCAGGTAATCGAGAATGCGCTCCTTCACCTTCTGCAAGTCGTAGTGGTCTTCGTCAAGAATCTGGTGCGCTTTCGCAATGTCGATTTCGGCGCTGCCCGAGGATTTGCTCCACGGCAGGGAAGTCATCCATTCCAAATACGTGCGCGAAACCATGTACTCCGCGGACGCCGGCGTCATTTTCGCCAGCCGCTTCAATTCGCGGTCGCACTCCTTCTTGGCTTCGGCGGACATGGCCGCTTCTTCCACTTTCTTGCGAAGCTCGTCGATCTCTTGCATCGAATCGTCGGATTCGCCGAGTTCTTTCTGAATCGCTTTCATCTGCTCGCGCAGGAGATACTCGCGCTGGTTCTGGCTGACCTGCTCCTGCACTTGCTCATGGATTTTCGACCGAAGTTCCAGAACCTCGAGCTCCTTCGAGAGTTCGCGGATCAGTGTTTCGAGCCGCTTGCGGACGCTGGAGGTCTCGATCAATTCCTGGCGCAGCAGGGTGGAAAGAGACGGGAGAGTCCCGGCGATGAAGTCCGTCAAGCGGCCCGGATGGTCGATGTTCATGGCAGCGGATTGCAGATCGTCGGAGAGCTGCGGAGAGTGGCTCACCACGTCGCGGAAGAGATCCTGCGCATTGCGCTGCAGCGCTTCCAGTTCGGTGTCCGCTTCGCCGATGATGTCCGGTTCCGCCTGCACGCGGGCCTGAAGAAAGGGGCGCAGGCCAATCAACTCGAGCACTTGAACGCGCTGGAGGCCTTCGAGGAAGATGACCACGTTGCCGTTCGGCATTTTTACGGTCTTATGGACCTTGGCTAACGTTCCGAGTTTATGGAGATCGGCGGCGGCAGGATCCTCGATACGTGGATCGAGCTGCGCGACCACTCCCAGAAGCTTCTCCTCGCCCTGCAAACTATTCACTAACGCCAGAGAACTCTCTCGTCCCACGGTCAGCGGCAGGACAGCGCCTGGAAACAGGACGGTGTCACGAACCGGAAGGATGGGAAGAATCTCTGGCACGACAATTTTTTTCTCAGCCATAAAGTCCCCTAGTCATCGACGCAGCAAGAAAAAAGCTGCATGATGCCATTTTAGATGCAAACGTGCTGGAAAAGGTGCACAAAAGTATAAAAGTTGCTAGCACAAAATATTAGTGCGTTATGCTCACATTTTACCGAAATTCATACCATTCTATAGAATGTTCATTAATACATTTGTTTTCAATAGATTACGGCCATTCGAAGCCGTCCACCCCAGTTCGATTGCGCCATTCCTCCCGTCGGCCGAACGCCTACTGAGTTGAAGCCTTTCGCTCTTTCGATCCAAATTTACTCGAAACATGCTCCTCGGCCTCTTGGCGTGTCTTGAGCTGCCCCTCCAGTTGGGCGTCCTCCACCGAGCGGAGAATCTCAGCAAAGAGCGGGCCGGGCCGGAAACCCATTGCCTGGAGGTCATCCCCCGTCAGGAGGCGCTCCGGACGGACCTGCTCCGGAGGGGTCACTTCAAGGAACCGACGGACGAATTCATAGGAATCGAGGTTACGGTGGCTGGAAAGACAATCGAGCCGATGCAGCGCCAGATGTTCCTCAAAGTGCGGGAGCCGCACAAACTTCTTTAGCCTAGAGGTGCGCATCTCCTCGACGGCCCCGAACTTCATGTGATTGTCCACCAAGGAAAGGATCTGCTCAGTGTCCTCGTTGGAGAAGCGCAATCGCTTGCAGATGGCCTCGGCCATGCGCACACCGACTTCGACGTGATTGTTGAAACGAATCCGGTCCCCCGTCTCCGCGGCGGACTGGAATGTCGGCGGCTTGCCAACATCGTGCAGAAGAACCCCCCAGGCTAGAGTTGGGGAAGCGTCCTTGGAAAGCCCCTCGAGCATCAGTAGCGTGTGAATCCACACGTCTCCTTCGGGGTGAAATTGCGGAGGTTGTTCGACACCTTTCATCGCCGCGATTTCGGGAAGCACTTGCTGGAGGAGCCAGGTTTCATCCAGCAATTCGAAAGCGCGCCGGGCCGCACCCTCGGTGAGAAGTTTGGTGAGCTCTTCGCGGAGGCGCTCTGGAGAGACTTGGTGGATGTCGGCGACGTGGCGGCGAAGCGCGCGAAACGTTTCCGCTTCGATTTCGAAACCGAAACGCGCGGCGAATCGCACGGCTCGCAACATGCGTAGCTTGTCCTCCATGAAACGGCGGCCGGGCTCGCCGATGGCCTGGATGGCTTTCGCTTTGAGGTCGGCCTGTCCACCGACGTAGTCGAGCACTTCGCCGCTGTCGTGGCGCATCAGCAAACCGTTGATGGTGAAGTCGCGACGCTGAACATCCTCTTGCGGCGTTTTCGAATAAACCACGCTGTCCGGGTGGCGGCCGTCGGTGTAGCCCAGATCCGAGCGGAACGTGGCGACTTCGACCTTGAGCCCATCACGCGGAATCAGGATTACCCCGAATTGCGCGCCAACGGCAATGCTCCCTGGAAAAAGTGCCATCGCCTGCTCCGGAGTCGCATCGGTAGTCACATCGTAATCGGCAGGCTCACGGCCCAGGAGCAAGTCGCGCACGCATCCGCCCACAAGCAGTGCCTGGTAACCATTGTGGCGGAGCGTATCGCAAATTGAGTTGGCCATTTCGCGTGGCGTCACGCAGTGATTATGCGACAGACAGGGCCGCGAAGGGAGGTCGGTGTTCTCGAAAGTTTCCGTAAGCGATTATTTGCTGCGAAAGACGAGGCAGGTGATGTCGTCGGACTGGCGCGTGGCGCCGGCAAATTCATCCACGCGCTTCATCAGGAACTGAAGAGTTTGCTGCGCATCCCAATCCGGCAGATTGCGAATGGCGCTGAGCCAGCGTTCGTTTCCGAATTCTTCGCCCGATTCATTGAAAGCCTCGACAACGCCATCGGTGAAGAATATCAGAGCGTCGCCTGGCCGGAGCTCGAGCGAAGCAGTTTCGTAATTGCGGTCCAAGCGAATGCCAAGCGGCAGGCCACCGGCTTCCAGCGTTTCGAGGGTGCCATTCGCGCGCCGGAGAATCGGCGCGTTGTGCCCGGCATTGACGTAGGTCAGTCTGCGCGATGCTGGGTTGTATTCCGAGAGAACCGCGGTCGTGAAGCGCAGACCATTCAGGCTATGCGCGCAGGCATAGCGATTGAGCCGCGTTACGAGATCCGCGAGCGGGGCATTTTCTCCCGCGATAGTTCGCAGGCTTGCTTGCAGAGTCGCCATGAGCAGCGCTGCAGGCACGCTCTTGCCGGCGACATCGGCAATCACGACCATCAGCCTCTCGCGATCCTGGGGATGGGGATAAAAAGCGTCGTAATAATCGCCGGCCACGGAATTCTGCGGGCGCGTGGCGAAGGCGATGTTGGCGCCCGCGACTTCCGGCGGCTGCGAAGGCACCAGCCAGGTTTGAATCTCCCTCGCGATTTCCAGGTCGCGCTTCATGGTGACCTTGTCGGCCAGCTCCAGGGAGAGCAAAAGCAGGAAGAGGATGGCGGCAACAATTTCGAAATTCACGTCAGATTTGAATCCCGAGATCACCAGCATCACAAGAGCAATGAGCAGAAGAATGCGCCGGGCAGGCGTCATCTTCAGCAGCAGCGCCCAGAAAAATTGCCTGGCGACGTGGAGTGGCCGGCGCCAGCGCGGAAGGTTGCGAATCTCTTCCCAATCGACGTCGCGGCCATAGAAACCGTAGCTGGAGCGCGCATCGGCAGCGAACTGCGACCAGAGATCGTCGATCTGGCGGCCCTCGCTGATGCGTTGCCAGAAATGGCGCACGCGATCTGCTCCGTGGAGCCGAGGAGGCGGAGAGGAAACATCGGGAGTGGGAGGCACGCTCATGGATGGTCGACCACGGAAGATAAAGTATAAGACATTCGGCTGAGGTTTCGCTGCAAGTTAGGAATCGTCGTGATCGTGCCCGGTTTCGTCGCGGCGAAGCGAGCCGCCGAATTGCACTTTGCCGAAACCGAAGCGCTCGCGAAGACGGTCCGCGGCGCTGGTAAGTTTTTCCAGTTTCGCGCGGCGCTCGGCGTCCAGCAAATCGAGTTGTTCACCGCCGTGAGTGAATCCGCTGAGGCTGACTCCGAGAAGCCGGACTTTTCTTTTCACATTCCAATGGATTCGAAAGAGCTCTTGAAACACGGCAAAAATGTCGGAATCGAGCCGCGTCGGTTCCCCCAGAGTTTTGGACCGCGTGTGCGTATCGAAACCAGCGTACCGAATCGTCAGCGTGAGCGTTCGCGCGGCAAGACCGGATTCGCGCAGGCGCTTGCAGGCTTTCTGCGAAAGATAGCTCAGCATGGCGGACAGCGCGTTTGAATCGTCCGTGTCCTCACCAAACGTGTGATTGTGCGAGATGGATTTCGGTTCGGCGTCGATGACAAATTCGTAAGAATCGCCGCCGCGCGACTTGCGATAGAGCGCCGTCCCCCATTGGCCGAAGATGCTTTCGAGTTTTTCCTGTGGTATGGCCGCGATCTGTTCGACGGTTTCAATACCGAGGGCGCGAAGAGCGCGTTCCGTGACTTCGCCGATGCCGGGTATTTTTCTCACGGGCAGCGCCGCAAGGAATCGCTGTTCGCTGCCCGCCGGCACCCACACGAGCCCGCGCGGCTTGGCTTGGTCGGAAGCGACTTTGGCAACCAGGCGCGTCGCGGCAAGTCCGCCCGAACAAGGCAGTTCCGTCATGCGAGTGATCATTCGAAGCAGTTTGTCGGCCACCGCGAGTGGTGGCCCGTGCAACCGCTCGGTGCCGGCGAGATCGAGGTAGGCCTCGTCGATCGAAACCATTTCGACGATGGGAGAAAATTTCGCGAGAATACCCGCGACGCGGTCACTCCACTCCGCATATTTTGCATGATGCCCATCCAAGAA
>Ga0209648_10005705_pt1 | contig 10686 bp, 7 predicted proteins | sample GraSoi2013_115cm_FD_185830 | JGI IMG/M metagenome (GOLD analysis project Ga0209648, IMG submission 185830) | Grasslands soil microbial communities from the Angelo Coastal Reserve, California, USA - Sample 9_17_2013_115cm (SPAdes) (version 2) | ecosystem: Environmental > Terrestrial > Soil >...
TGACCACCGCCCTTTGTTTCTTTGACGGCTCGCAAAGGAGCCTTCTCTCCGTCTGTGAGACGTACATCGTCAATGTTTACGTTGAGTTTGCCGCCGCGAGCCATTCGACGTTTGTGCTCTGCCTCAGTTATTGTTGCCAGAGCGAGCCCACCACGCGGAACCACGATCACGTCCTTCACTTTGACATCTTCAAGCACTTCGAAATCCACGCGATCACCCGTTGTGGCGTCTGCCGAAGTCAGATTTCGTGTAAGTCGGAGTTTGACCGGGGTACCATCTTCCAGGCCGAAGGCAAGCGGCTGCTTGAGGGGCACTGTTTCAGGCTTTTGAGCTGGCGGCTGGTCCTGGGTTTGCTGTGTCGGCTGTCCAGTAGACTGTCCAAAACTCGGATAAACCATTAGCGCTGAAAGAAAGATTGAGCAGGCGACTCTCATGGGCTGGTGCCTCCATCGACGGTTTGTGCGGGGATTAACCGCAACTACAATCTACGCAAAGCAAAAGGGTGTCAAGGACTAATGTACCGCATCATACGTGCCAAAGACGTTGACGGCCTCGAAGAGTTGGTACATGCTACGCGCACATCCTGTCCCCAATTTCCACTCGGAGGATTCAGCATGCAGAAATCAAGATTGCTCACTGTTCTGGCTCAGATCATGGTATCGATTCTTCTTCTCAATCAAATTCCATTCGATATTTCCGCAGCGACCTGCACAGGTGCCGACCCCTGCCATGCCTGCAAGAATTGCAAGTATTGCAAGCACTGCGCCAAAGAAGGCGGAAAGTGCGGCGTTTGTAAGTGATAAGGAGAATCCAGTCCATGAAGCACTCGCGCTCTCTCTTATGTCTCTCCTTCTTCCTGTCTGAATTCTTACTAGCAACGCCGTTGGTCAAAGCCGAAGTCCTGAGCGTAACGAGCACTCCAAGCGGAGCAAAAGTTGAGATAGACAACGTTGCTGTTGGCACGACGCCATACGAGGTCAAAGTGCCGGGAGGTTACTTCCACAAAACACGCACCCTCATCGGTGCTCGGCTCGAACACGCCATGACCCTCCGAGTAAGTATGGATGGCTATGCCACTAAAGAAATTACGATGACCAACGGCCCCATGCATTGGATGGCGATAGACGGGACCTATCATGGAGACTATTGGCTACTAAAGACCGACCATTTTGACGTCGTACTGGAGCCTCTATCAAAATCGTTCACAGGAACAGTTATCGCAACTGCTGCCGGAAATTCCAAGTTTGAGATGCGGCCAGAATTGGCGGTCGAGGAGATCGTTGAAAGGTGTAAGCCAGCGGTCGTCGTATTGAATCGGCCAGACGGACAAGGAAGCGGATTCTTCATCAGTGACACTGGAGTGATCGTTACAAACGCTCACGTAGCGCGTGGTGAACAAACACTCGTCGCGACTCTATCGTCAGGGCAAAAACTTGACGCAAAAGTTGTCTACATCGACCAAGACAGGGATATTGCTCTGGTGAAAGTTGAAGGTACTGGTTTCCAGCATCTCGCTTTGACAGACGTTGCGAACGTGCGCCAGGGTCAGACTGTGGTTGCGATAGGCAATCCGGGACTCGGGATGCCTTTTTCCGTGACGAAGGGCATTGTCAGTGCAGTTGGCGGTTCAGCATCCGAGACTCACGGAAAATGGATTCAGACAGATGCGGCGATCAATCCCGGCAACAGCGGTGGTCCGCTCCTCAACGCATACGGTGAGGTCGTAGGCATGAACACATGGAAAATCGTGGACAAAAGCAGCCAGAGTCTTGGGTTCGCCTTGAGTTCAACAGACCTCATCTCAGTCCTGCACCGTTTCTATCCTAATGTTTCAAGTCCGGCCCAAGCCCCGACCCAACAGACAGACGGGGTTGGCTCCGTCTCTATCTCCTCGGTGCCTGACGGTGCTGAGGTATTTGTTGACGGGAAGTTTGTCGGCAATACGCCGGAAACACTGAAACTGTCTGTTGGCTCACACAGCATAAAGTTGAAGGTCGACGCAAGAAAAGATTGGGAGAGATCGATTGAGATTCTTAAAGATAGCCAACTAAACCTCAAGGCGCAGCTTGCGCCTGTGAGCTAATGGCTTCGCTAGGATGAGCAGAAAAGGCGCTTGGCCGAATCCGTTTCCCAAGACGCCGCTATTAAGGCGCATATGCAAATGTTTGAGGTTGATCGGGGGACGGCGAGCTACTGGATTCACGGCGCGTCGGAAGTGGTCTGAGAAACCTGATTTTGTCTTCTTTAAGTTGGCCTTAGATTCGAGCGAGGACAGCATGACTCATCCCTTTTACCTCATGTTTGGAACCATGGTATTAGCTGGCTTTTTTGGTGGTGGCCTGAATTACCTGTTAAGTCGGAAAGAGAACACGGAAAGCGCCGCGATTTGGCAGAGTCTAGTGGGAGGACTGGTCGCCTCGTTCATGGTTCCTCTTTTCCTCAACATGATTTCTAGCAATCTTATTGACTCAATTAAGGGCATCTCACCGAACGCGGGTGACCCATCGAAGCTTTTTGTCTTTGCGGGTTTTTGCCTCGTGGCTGCGGTATCTTCCAAGGCTTTTATAAACACTCTTTCTCACCGCATACTGAGTGAAGCGAAGGCTACCAGGGAAAAAGCAGAAGCAACTAGCGAAAAGGTAGAACAGATAAAGAACGAAGTTGATCCAATTATCGCCAGGGAAACTGAGAAAGAAAGCCAGGAGCTAGCGCCGCTATCAGTGTCCGCCGAAGAGAGAATGAGCCTAGGAGAGAATCAAAAGAAAGTGCTTGACGCTCTGGTGAACGGAAAGTTCACTCTTCGCACGAGAACAGGCATTTCCAATCAAACTGGCCTTCCGAAAGATGAAGTCATTAAGATACTTGACGAACTGGCGACAGAGGGTTTGGCGCGCAGCGTGATGGTATTAGTTCGAGGGGAACCCAAGCCACGGTGGTATGCAACTGACGAGGGGCGTGCGGCAGAGCACTGAGGGAGGGTGGCCCTGGTCGGCGCGGACCAAGAGGAATCGTCTGTTGGATGCGGCCTTGTGGTAGATTGGCCGCTCGGAGGATTCATGGATATCTTGGAGGCATTGAGGCAGGAGGAAGCGAAGTTACAAAAGCACGCGGATATAGTGCGCCAACAGTTGGACGCGGTGCGTGCAGCGATGAAGATTCTAGGCCGTGAAGTAGTTAGCGGCGATAAACCGATTGGCCGGACGAAACGGGTCATGTCTGCGGCTGCGAGAGCGAAGATTTCGAAGGCAACAAAAGAGCGATGGGCAAAGTTTAGGGCAGCGAAGGCGAAGGAGAAACACTAGGGTTGCTCTTTGACCACGCTGCGAGCGTCTTTGTCCTCACGCAGTCCCACGAATCTCCTATCACTGAGTGGCGTATTGCCGTTTGGCTAGCTCACCACGGACAAGCGCTTTATCAATACGGGGGTCCGCGTCATCTAGCATTTTCTGAAGAGTTTCCGTCTGCATGTTCGGAGCTAGCACTCTTAGCCATCTCCTGACAAGCTCGTCTGGTCGATTTAGCCAGTGAATGATATTGCGAGCACGCTGAGGCGAGACAGTATGGCGATCATCTAGCCACAGCTTTGCCAGAGCCTCTTGTTCGCTTGTTTGAGATGCCCACCATTGAGCGGCGCTAAGAGCTATCTGTTGCTGCTTGCCGAGAACTAAGAATGCAGTTGCAAACTCGTCGGCCATATCTTCGTTGTCCCAACCCGGTTGTCCCCATGAACGCAGCAGCGTATGTCCGAGTTCATGGAAGAGAACGAACGAGACGGCCTGATCTAAATTCTGGTCATGCAGGCTTTCGATTAGCTCCATGCAGATTGTGATATTAGGGTCGGAAAAAGCATTTTCGAGTCCACAGTGCTGGATTGAAATGCGGAAGTCATCGAAAATGAAGAAGGATTTCAGGCCGTAGTACATGGAGTTCATCTGCTTTTGAACTTCGAGTTGCTGAGGCGTTTCCTGGGGCAGTGTGGCATAGACATATAACTGGACGTTGCGGGGAAGCAGCCACGCCCCTCTGTTGTCGAGCACCAGATAGTAGATATTCGCTTGCGGAACCTCAAAAGCGTACTTGGCGGTATTGCGCACGCTTCCAGAAGTGCCAGTGAAATATTGGAACTCTCGCCCGGCCAAGAGCAACTGGTAGTTCTCCGCATCTACGAGCCACACCTTAAGCACAGCCACATAGCGATAGAGTCGAAGCTCGACGCCCGGATACACAGCACCTCGCCTTTCGTTCTACGCGGGGCTACTACCTAGCTTTATTCTTGCAGTTGCAAATTCCTGGTGTGAGTTGGAGACGATCGCTGACTCCATAGTGGCGCAGTCCCCTCGCACATGAGGTACGTGGCGGACAACGTACATTCTTGATACACACCCCTGCTCTCACAGTAGACATGAAATCGATGGAAAAAGTTTTGCGAAAATGCGCACTAGTACTTTTTTTGTGCTGCGTAAAAGGGCGGTGTTTTGTACCAATCGAACCTAGAAATAAATTCCTTTGGTCCTTAACGGAGTTCTTTCATCCGACAAAAATCAGTTGTATGGTGTGTTCAATCTCGTCGAGGGTTTTCATGGCAGAAGAGGCTATTCTTTATGATCGCGGTGCGCATTCTAAGACTCTCAGGATTTCGAGCGGAGAGCGATGTGAGAGGTAGAGATGACTTTCTCGAGCCGACCGCGTAGTCCGGAGCAGCTTAAACGTCTTCCGGATGAATCGCTATGCCGCGAAGCGTCGCAAGGGAACCAGGAAGCGTTCCTTGTTCTGTTCGACCGCTACTGGGGTCAAGTTTTCCGCCTCGCGAAGGCTGTAATCCGCGATGAAGCAGAGGCCGAGGACCTCGCTCAAGCACTTTTTCTCGAAGTCCACGCAAGCATGCTTCGGTTCGATGAGCAGAAAGGTTCGTTCCGCACGCTACTCCTTCGGTACGCCTACACCCGTGCGATTGACCAGCGCAGGCGACTCGAAAGTCGCCGCTTCTATTCCAACGTGCAGTTTGATGAGCTTGATCCCTCATTGCTCGTGCAAGACTCCAAAGTAGCCTCTGGCTTGGCACCAGAGGAGGCAACTAGGCTGGTCGAGCAAGGCATGAAGCACTTGGACGAGAAGCAGCGCGTGGTTGTCGAGGCGTACTTCTTTCGCGGACTTTCCCTAAACGAGATTGCGCATGAACAGCACGATTCTTTCGGTAATGCCCGTCACTACTTATACCGAGGTCTTGAGAAAATGCGCAAAGTTCTCGGTGCAAGGGGCGAGGCGGAAGAGCCAGAGGAAGTGGAGTTGCGCATTGAAACGAGAGTACCGCGCACTGTGGGAAAGCGAGTGGCTCCGGAGGTGTCAGTTGTCAGAGCACGAACGATTTGAAGAACTAGCATCTTTGGCGGCGATTGGAGAACTCTCTCCCGACGAGCACGAGGAGTTCCTTCGTCACAAACAATCTTGCAGCAAGTGTCGGGAAATCGTTGCGGAAACTAGGTCCGTAGCGGCGACGGCGTTCCTGGCGGGCGGGCGAACAACCGAAGATGCCACCGTCGAAGACGAGCGGCGCCGTCGTGCGCGAGCGGCTGTCGCACGACGCCTCCCCGTGGTGGTTCCGGTTCCTTTTGCGCCGGGCTACAAACGGCTAATCGCGGCAGGAATTGCAGCTGCTTTCCTGCTGGGTGCGGGAGTTGGAACGGGTGTGGGATTGCGGAGGGGCCGGGCGCCCGATAAGAGGAAGACATCCCCGACAGCGTCTAGCGTGACCAACACCCAATCGTTAAGCGGGCCTACTTTACAGACGGAAGGGACCCACTTGCAGGCCATTGTTGCCGGGCTCCAGAAACAAATGGAGCAGATGCGGGGAGAGAACAGTGCTTTGCGGAAGACGCTCATCGCGTCCGACCAGCACGCGGCTGAAGTGGAGAGCCGTTTGGCCGCTATCGAGGGGCAGTCAAGTACGCACGCTCAAGAAGTGGTACTAGCACGCAACGAATTGAATGCGGCACGCGATGAGCTGTCCCAAGCGAAGGTGTCGGTTGCGAACAGCCAGGGGGAGATTGACTCTTTGCAGTATAAATTGGCGGACCGGGAAGCCCGATTGACTGAAGTCTCGGCGAGTCTCGATCGCGAACGCGAGATGCTGTCGGCGGGGCGCGAAATACGTGACATCATGGGCGCCCGCGAGCTGCACATCGTGGACGTGGTTGACAGGGATGGAAAGGGCCGCGCGAAAAAGCCATTCGGTCGGGCGTTCTACACCCAGGGGAAGTCACTCATCTTTTACGCGTTCGACCTGCCCACGAAGAACACGTCGGACGGCAAATTTGTTTATGCTGCCTGGGGCAGTAACAGCAATCAGCTGAATGCCAAGCGGCCACGCAGTCTCGGAATCTTTTACAACGACGACCAATCGCAGCATCGCTGGGCAATGAAGTTCGATGACCCCAAGGTTCTCGAGGAAATAGACACAGTTTTCGTCACTCTGGAGCCTGCCGGGCGTCGCGCGACGGTGCCTACAGGGAAGCCGATACTGGAAGCATATTTCGGTACGCCGCCAAACCATCCCTGAGGAACGGAATGACACGGCGGATCCTCTGAATAAGACTTTTAAAGTTTCCTTCACAGAGTGGGCTGGTACAAAGCCGTCATCCTCTTGCGCATATAGAAACAGAGGAGGAATTATGCCCACTGCTCTGTGTATGAGGTCATTGTTCGCAGTGCTGGTGCTGTGTGTGCTAGCAGGTGTTCCTGCCTTCGCGCAGATGGAAACGGCCACGCTCAGCGGGGTCATTAGCGATCCCAACGGTGGCGTTGTCACGGATGTCGAGGTGATTGCGACACGCATCGAAACCGGAAACGCTGTGACGACCAAGACCAATGGAGCGGGCATTTATTTTTTCACAGGTCTAGTGCCCGGGCATTACCACTTGACGGTCCGGAAGCCAGGCTTTAAGGAAATTGCGATTAAGGAGTTTCAGCTCTACGTCCAGGACAAGTTGGAGCAAAACTTTTCGCTTGAAATCGGTTCGGTGTCGGAGACGGTAACGGTCAATGGCACGAATCCGCTTGTGAACACGACCGATGGTTCGGTCAGCACAGTTATTGACAGACAATTTGTGGAGAATATTCCTCTCAATGGGCAAAGCTTCAACACGCTCATGCTGTTGACGCCTGGGGTTGTGATTGTGCCTTACAGTAATACGGACACTCCGGGACAATTCAGCGTCAACGGACAGCGGACCGACGGCAATTATTTTCGAGTAGATGGGGTGGGAGCGAATTTTGGAACTAGTATTACCGGCTTCGCAGGGGCAGGAGGGACACAGGCACTCAACGCCTATGGTGGTACGGCCAGTCTGGTTTCAGTGGACGCTCTGCAAGAGTTTCGAGTCGAAACATCGAGTTTCTCCCCCGAGTACGGCCGCACGCCCGGTGGCCAGGTCAGTATCTCAACCCGCCCGGGTACAAGCCAATTTCACGGAGATGTATTTGATTACTTCCGGAATACGGTGTTGGATGCGAATGACTGGTTTGCGAACAAGGCAGGACTGCCACGGGCTCCTGAGCACCAGAACGATTTTGGCGGTGTCGTCGGCGGCCCAATCGTCCCAAAGAAGACTTTCTTTTTCCTTTCCTATGAGGGTCTTCGGCTTCGCCAGCCGCAGACACAAATTGTACAGGTTCCTTCGGTTTCCGTGCGCCAAGCAGCCATTCCTGCCGCGGCTGCGATCCTGAATGCGTTTCCCCTGCCGGATCCGAAAGAGCCAGTGTCCCCAGACGGAACTACGGCGCAGCTGACAGGAAATTATTCCAACAACATAACCTTGGACGCGGTCAGCCTTCGTATCGACCAACTTATCGGCAGCAAGGTGACTCTTTTTGGGCGATTCAATTATTCGCCATCTGAGTTTGTTACTCGGATTGACAGTCTCTCCACGATTCAGAATCAGCCGGTCGATACTACGACATTTACTGTGGGACTTAACGCTCAGCTTACGACAAATGCGACAAATTCTTTTCGGTTTAATTATTCGAAACAAAAGGCAGGGCAAACGTGGAAACTAGATTCCTTCGGCGGTGCGGTTCCAATCAGCCCCCAGCTTCTTTTGCCCGCAGTATATCCAGTGTCAAATAGCTCTGCTCTTCTGTCGACGAGCACCGATTTCGGCTTCTTTAACCTAAATGTCGGAACGGGCTTCAATAGTAGAGTATCGCAGTGGCTTGTGGCGGACGATGTGTCGGTTCTGAAGGGTACGCACCAACTCAAGTTCGGCGCCGACTATACCAAGCTTCTCGCCAGTACCGTAGGGCAAGGTGCCGCGCCAAAGTATTACACTTTCAGCACGGCAGATTTTCAGAAATTTGTGTCCAATGGGACTGTGCCAGATTTCGCCAATGTCGCAATCAATCCCTCAAAGATCCTATTGAGCGAACTCTCGCTCTACGCCCAAGATCGATGGAGCATAGGGAAGCGTTTGACCCTGACCTATGGTCTGCGCTGGGAGTTCAACCCAACTCCGACGGCCGAAAACAGCATCCTAGCATCCTGGCAGAACACGAGTAACCCCGCCAACCTTGCTTTGGCACCAGCGGGTACGCCCATTTGGAACACAACGTATGTCAACTTTGCTCCCCGGCTTGGGATTGCCTACCAACCTACGCCCAAGGGAGACCTTGTCATTCGGGCAGGAACGGGTGTGTTTTACGACTTGGGCACGACGCTCGTGCCGAGCTTAGGTACTGAGTTTCCTAATTCAGCTTCTTTTGCAGACTTTAGCGGTGCGAAGGCGTATCCAGTGCCCATTTCGAATACGGCTGCAGTCACGCCGTCGTTCTCTCTGACGCCTCCCTACAGCGGGAATATATTTGGCTTTTCGGACAATCTGAAGCTTCCCTATTCGTATCAATGGAACGTTGCAATAGAAAAGTCTTTTCAGGGGAATCAATCCGTGTCCGCGACGTATCTGGGGCAGGCTGGTCGCCGGCTTTTGCGCCACGAAGTCATCCCGAAACCGAATCCCAATTTCTCTAGTGTTTTTCAGCTAACCGAAAATGGGGACGTTTCAAACTACAATGCGCTGCAGCTGCAGTACAAGAAGAGAGTGTCGCACGGGCTGGAAGCATTACTGAACTACACTTGGTCCCATTCCATTGATACGAATTCAGATGCGACTAACAATACCATTCCTGGTACCCTGCTTCCTATTGGTGGAGACCGCGGAACATCGGACTTCGATGTTCGTCACAGTTTCTCTGGGGCTTTTGTTTATACCGCGCCAAGCTTGAAGAGCAATGTTTTTCTCAGAAAGCTCACTGAGGGCTGGTCGTTGAGTAGCTTCGTATTTGTGAGAACGGGTTTCCCAATTAATATTAGGACGTTTAAAGTGCTGGGTGGATTCGCCTATAGCGCGCGGCCAGATTTGGTTCCGGGTCAGCCGATTTGGATTGAAAACGCAGGCGCAGCTGGTGGCAAGGTTCTCAATTTCAACGCGTTTGCCACGCCTTCTACATTTAGACAAGGGACTCTGCCGAGGAATTTCGTTCCTGGATTTGGCGCGACGCAGATTGACACTTCACTAGGGCGCAACTTCGGCATTACTGAAAGAATACACCTACAGTTCCGAGCCGACGTCTTCAACGTGTTCAATCATCCAAACTTCGCAAATCCGAATGGTTCCCTCTTCAACAAGAGGCGATTTGGAACTACCACACAGATGCTCAATCGAGGCATCTCTAGCAATGGCGCTGGGCTAAACGCACTCTACAGTATTGGTGGACCTAGGTCGATGCAGATTTCGCTCAAGCTGTTCTTTTGAGAATCGATTTGATGGGTGATGCGCCGAGCGATTCAACGAAAGAGGACTTCTCGCGCCGCCTGCGATATGTACCAAACTTGAAATCTTCGAAGCGGGAAAATAGATGATAAAGGAATTTGTAAATAGCTTCTCGGTAATTTGTTTGTTCGTGCTGCTTTCGTTGGGCGGACAAGCAAAGGAAACTGAAGGTTCAGTGAGTATCAGTGTCGGGAAAAACGTTCGTGTCAGTTCAGATCACGGCGATTGGGCACTTGGTGAGGGACTCGCTGCGGCAGACCTGGTGGATGCCCGACATCTCATAGTTTGCAGCACTGGGCATTTGCCCACAGACATTGAGTTTTACCACGCAATGGTGAACGTTTTCTACGTCTCCTTTGACGGCGGCGCGACGTGGACCTCATCCCTCAAGGATGAAGGGGCCGACCCATCCTGTGGCTTTGGAAATGACGGGGCCGCTTACGCGGTGTCGTACGGCACTGTCGAAACCGACCGGAAACTAGAACCAACAACAAGAGTTTTTCGGTCCGATGACGGAGGAAAAACGTGGCAGGGACCAGCAATCATCAGACTTGGTCGGTCTTTCGACCGCCCATATGTGACCATCGATCAGACCTCCGGCAGGCTAAGCGGTCGCGTATACATCGTTGGCTCGCCTGACCCGGGTGAATTGGGCGGCTCCCCCATTGCGCTGGTGCACTCGGTAGATGGTGGCAAGTCGTTCCGAAAGAGTGTTGGTGTGCCCCTAACTGCGGACAAGAAGGCCTCCGGCAACGCCGGAACAATGGTGGTTCTCCGCGATGGAACCTTAGTAGCGTCGTACCGTAATCGCGAACCTGACAAGCGGGTACAGGTGACGACATCCATCGACGGGGGCGAACACCTG
>Ga0209648_10005707_pt1 | contig 10684 bp, 7 predicted proteins | sample GraSoi2013_115cm_FD_185830 | JGI IMG/M metagenome (GOLD analysis project Ga0209648, IMG submission 185830) | Grasslands soil microbial communities from the Angelo Coastal Reserve, California, USA - Sample 9_17_2013_115cm (SPAdes) (version 2) | ecosystem: Environmental > Terrestrial > Soil >...
GCGAATCGTGTGGGAGCGTTGGTCGCCAGCCGCCGCGGCGCAATCCCGGATTGGACGATTTCTGAAGCGAACGCGCTTCGAACAAGAACCGGACGGCTGGAGACGGCATGAAATTGAACTCGGTTTTGCTGCGCGCCACGGGTGTGGCTGCCTTGGGCGGCCTGTTATTCGGTTTCGATACTGCCGTCATTTCAGGCACCACGGGCGCTCTGTCACAGGTCTTCGATTTGTCTTCGAAGAGCCTGGGAATCACAGTTTCCATTGCCATTTGGGGCACAGTAGTGGGGGCAATGCTGGCGGGGTTCCCCGGAGAGCGTTATGGCCGGCGCGACAGCTTGCGAGGACTTGCGCTTTTCTATTTGATCTCTGCGCTAGGCTGCGCCTTTGCCTGGAACTGGTGGTCTCTGGTTGCGTTTCGCTTTATCGGAGGACTGGGCATTGGCGGCTCGTCTGTACTGGGACCGATGTATATTGCCGAGATTGCCCCCGCGAAATGGCGGGGAAGATTGGTCGGATTGTTTCAGTTCAACGTGGTGTTCGGTATTCTCCTCGCATATTTTTCCAATTACCTCATAGCTCTGCTGCATTTGGGCGCAACGGAATGGCGGTGGGATTTGGGGGTTGCCGCGTTTCCGGCGGCGTTATTTTTTGTGTTGCTGTTCGCGATTCCACGCAGTCCGCGATGGCTGGTCAAGCAGGGACGTGTGGCCGAGGCCAGGACAGTCCTGCAGATGACGGGAGATGATAACTACGAGCGTGACCTGCAAGACATCGTCAGTTCCATTAATGTGGAACAGAAGCGAGCAGCCGAGAAATTGTTTTCCAGAAAATATGCCTTTCCGATTTTCCTGGCGGTGAGTATTGGCATGTTCAATCAGCTGTCGGGTATCAACGCCATACTTTATTATCTCAACGATATCTTTGCTCATGCTGGATTCAGCCGAATCTCCGGCAACCTTCAAGCGGTCGCGATTGGAGCCACCAATCTTACTTTCACCATGATCGCGATGACGGTGATCGATAGACTCGGCCGCAAGACACTATTGCTGGTAGGGTCGGTTGGGACTGCGGCATGCCTGGCTGGTGTTTCTGCCATCTTCTTTACCCACAGCCATGAGAATCTTCTGGTGTGGCTATTGGTCGGTTACATAGCCTTCTTCGCATTTTCACAAGGAGCGGTGATCTGGGTTTACATCTCCGAAGTCTTCCCCAATGCGGTTCGGGCAAAAGGGCAAAGCCTGGGCAGTTTTTCGCATTGGTTTATGAATGCGCTCATCTCGGGCATATTTCCTCTTATGGCTGCGTCGTCCGGCGCCTACCCGTTTGTCTTCTTTTCGGTAATGATGGTCGTGCAATTCTTCGTGGTTCTGTTTGTGTATCCTGAGACCAAAGGCCTCACTCTGGAGGAGATGCAGAAGGAATTGGCGACCACATAGCACAGAAAATCGCTTTACCAGATTCGGGTAGCGCTTCGTTCAATGAATACAATCAGCTCAAATACGCCGGCCACGACAGATGCATCTTCTTCGTGAGGTCCTGCTTCTAGACGCCATTATCCGGAGTCGCGGCGGTGGCCTTGACCGATGGGAGGGGCGTATGTAAAACCGTGTTAGGAAAGAGAACAGTTCTCATCTAAAGCTTCCTCCCGAAGGGACAATTAGTCTAGTTCTCATACTCTTGCTCGCGTTGTTGGTTCGCATATTCTTCGCGTGAAATTCCCAATTTCTGCATTTTGTACTGCAACGTTGTCCTTTTCAGCCCCAGCCGCGCCGCCGCTCCCCTTGGCCCACCTAGCACTCCACCGGTTTCACGCAGCACGCGAATAATATTTTCGCGTTGCAGGCTTTCCAGCGTACTGTCGCTGTGGCAGTCTTCCGTGGCTAAATTTAGTTCGACAAGGGGGACCCTCAGAATCGGACCCTTTGAAAGGATCACCGATCGCTCAATGAAGTTCTCCAGTTCCCTCACGTTCCCCGGCCACTCCCAGCTCACCAACGCATTCATAGTTTCCGTGGGGATGGTTTCGATCCGCTTGTTCATTCGGCGCGCAAACTTCTGCACCAGGTAGCGCACCAGCAGCGGAATGTCCTGCTTCCGCTCCCGCAATTCTGGCAGGCGGATGGGAAACACGTTTAGGCGATAGTACAGGTCACTTCGGAACTGCCGACCGGCTACCCTCTTTGCCAGATCCCGGTTCGTGGCCGCGATTAGGCGTATATCGACCCGGATGGTCCCGGTGCTGCCCAGGCGCTCGAACTCCTGGTCCTGCAGCACGCGCAATAACTTCGGCTGCACTTCCAGTGGGAGCTCTCCGAGCTCATCCAGAAAGAGGGTTCCCTTATCGGCCAATTCCAGACGTCCGATCTTCTGGCTGACGGCGCCCGTAAACGCACCCTTTTCGTGTCCGAATAGTTCGCTTTCCAGCAGTCCGGCAGGAATCGCCGCACAATTAAGTTTGACGAAACTGGCATTCCTGCGGGAGCTCATCCGGTGGATAGCACGGGCGATCAACTCCTTGCCCGTGCCCGTCTCTCCCAGGATCAGCACAGTAGCATCGCTGGGCGCCACGATCCTGGCTTGGTCCAGCACTTTTTTGAGCGCTGGGCTCTCACCCACGATCTCTTCGAAGTTCAGTTCAGAGCGGATTTCATCTTCCAAATAGAGGTTCTCCTTCGCCAGTTTGTCTTTGAGTTGCTCGATTTCGCGGTAGGCGCGGGCATTGTCGAGGGCGACGGCTACTTGCGCCGCGACCTGTCTTAAGAAGTCGAGATCCTGGGCCACGAAGGCGTTCTGTTCCCGGCTAGCCAGATTCAACGTGCCCAGAGTGCCTTTGCGCGTAACCAGCGGAATGCAGCAAAGGGATTGAACCCCTTGTTCGAGCATCTGGCTAACAAAGTCGGACCTAATCCCCACCAGATCCTCGCGGCTGAAGATTTTGGTCTCCCCTTCCAGCAAAGCGCGACCGGCGGGAGTCTCTTTGACGGGAAGCGTCGTATCCGTACCGGCAAGTCCCTGCGTCAATGGAGAGTCGAGCGGATACAGGGATAGCGCGTGAGCGGCCTCATCATAAACAGCCACACTGGCGTAGTCGTGCCGGATCACCCTCCGCATGAACCCGGAGATTTCCGGACATAGCTTCTCCAGGTCCCGGTTAATCAACAATGTAGTATTGACCTCCAGCAGCACTTGCAGCCGTTCCTTCTGCTGCTGGAGAGCTTCGCGTGTGAGCGCGTTCTCAACGGCCAAGGCCAGCAGTTGCGCCACTCGCCGCAGCAACGGTAGATTTTTTTCGCTATAGGCACTCACCCGGGAACTGCCGAGACCCAAGGCTCCCAACCGTTTTTCCACAGTCGTCAAAGGCAAGGCGCAGTACGACCGTATTCCTTTGTCCCGGAGAAAATTCATTTCAGGGGAAAAGCGGGTCTCCACGGTTACGTCAGGTACTACCAGCGGCTGCTGGGTTCGCCAGGCGAGACCGCCAGGCGAGTCCATAACCGCAACCTCGATCGGGGCTCGGGTAAAGTCCTTGCCCTCAAGGACATGCAGACGCATAACATTTCTCGCGGGATCATGCAGCGAGAAAGCGGTGAATTCAGCTGCCGCCGCTTTCCCCAGTTGTTCTGCCGCTGCAGCAAAGAGTTCGGGCAGGTTCCGATGGTGCACCATGAGGTCCGCCACCTCGAGAAGCACCTTGTGATGATCAATTTCAGCACGGCCAGAGTTGGATGGTCGTGGTTCTGATTCCAAGTTCGCCGACATGGCTCTCACCTCCTCCTCGCGGCCAGGGAACACTGTCTCGCGTAAGACGTTCGCCGACATGGCAGTTATCAAGGCTGTGTAACCCCGTCGCTAAGTTTCAAGGCCGAGCGAATTCCACTGAGCAAGGCTTCCGCTCCGAACGGCTTGTTCAGGAAGTCCACTGCTCCAGCTTCGAGCGCCTGTTCCCTGGTCCTCTCATCCGGGCGAGCGGTGATGAAAATGATCGGAATGCGATAACCTGCACGCGCCAAATGACTCTGAAGCTGAAGTCCACTCATGCCTGGCATATGCACGTCAATAACAAGGCACGACGTGTTGCGCAGGCTGCCGAAGAGTAAGAGTTCCTCTCCAGAAGCGAAGACCTCAACCGTAAAGCCGAACGATTTGATCAGTCTTCCCGCTGCCTCGCGGACCGAAGCGTCATCGTCTACCACCGAGAGCACTCGAGTCTTTGGCAACTCGCCCTCCACATATGTTCTGTCGCGAAAGTAGCACCTGGCGTGATCCGAATCCATTGTGCGTTGGTACTGATGGACTTCATGTTCGGAAGGTAGGGCTTTACCAAGGTTTAGGGCGATTTTGCGATGGGAGTCCCGATCCCCTCAGCCATCCTCGCCGAGTCGGCCCAATCCTGGTCTGTCGATTCGGTTTAACGGGAATGGGGCGGCATTATTTGGGACCTTAAGGCGGCGTGCCGAACAGAAGAATGATTCTTGTTCCGGAAACAGAACAGAGGGGCGACGCCATGCGCGTCAATTTGCTTCCCGCCGCTGCTAGGTTTACATTGGCACCGTCATGCACAGGATTCGTTTCTCATCCGGTTGATTTGAGGTTTTCAGCTCAGATGGATAACACAAAACTGACTTGATGTCGGATGGCCGGGCTTTCAGAGGGGGGAAATGGTTCCGGAAAAGTGCCAGCATCCCAATCGGGTCAGAGGTGTGGCGGAGTTAGACTCTTCGCACCCGGAGGCTCCAGATTACCCTGTTTACTCCGGGGCGGTCGCCGTGTCCGTGTGTGAAGATTGCGCACATGTCGAACTATACGCGAAGTTTCACCACGAGCTCTGCGATTGGCTAAGAAAGAGCTGAGAACTGACAAGGCGGAGTTCTTCGGGCCGCAGATGCCCGAGTGTGACTATGACGCAGGCTTTCGTTCGCGGCAGTATAAATTCCGTTCAGACCTTGGATTCCAGCCCTTCCGCTGATTTCTGTCGAGAAGTTTGGAGCCTCACGCGAACCTGCGAAGGAGATACTTTGTGATGATCTCCGCAAGCGCGACGTTGACTGGTTTCTACGACTACGGCGAGGTGGCACGCTCGATATTAATCGCCATCGCCTCCTCCTATGCCGCACTCGATCTTGCGGGGCGCGTAACCGCCGCCTGCGGCCGGGCTCGCGCGGCCTGGTTGGCCGGGGGCGCCATTGCGATGGGTATCGGCATCTGGACGATGCATTTCAAGGGGATGCTGGCCTTCCACTTGCCGGTCACAGTGGCCTACCACTGGCCGACAGTTCTGGTGTCGCTCGGGGTCGCTGTCTTTTCCTCGGCGGTCGCGCTCTACATAGTCAGTCGACGGGAAATGGGCCCGTTTCGACTTTGGACCGGCAGCTTTCTCATGGGCGGCGGCATAGCAGCCTTGCATTACATCGATATGAGCTCCATGCGGCTGGCCGCTGTATGCCGGTTCAACCTCCTAATCGTAGCCCTGTCCGTTGTGCTCGCGATCGGGTTTTCTCTGATTGCGCTGTTGATGGCATTTGGCTCACGAGATGAAACCCAGTTGACCGTTCGGCGGCTGGGGAGCGCTTTGATGATGGGTGCTGCTATCTCGGCCATGCACTATACGGGAATGGAGGCGGCGAGCTTCATACCCTCCGTGCTTCCCGTGGATCTGTCGCACGCTGTGAGCATCTCCTCCCTCGGCAACAATGGAATTGCTATTGTTACCCTTCTCGTCCTCGGTGCAGCCATCTTGACGTCAGCGCTGGATCGGCAGACGGAGGCGGAAGTCCGGCGAGCCAATGAAAGACTCGAGCAACGTGTCGTCGAGCGGACCAGACAACTTACAGCCGTCAACGAGGAACTGCGCAGAGAAATTGCCGAACGTCAGCGAGCCGAAAATGAGCTGCGGCGGAGCGAAGATCACTTGCGACTCGTGATCGACGCAATCCCGCAACAGATCTGGAGCGGCCCGCCCGATGGCTCGCTGGATTTCTGCAACGCGCGATGGCGGTCCTACATCGGCCTCACGCAGGAAGAATTGCAAGGCGAGGGTTGGCAGCGCATGCTTCATCCCGACGATCGGGAGCGGGTGCTGAAAGCCTGGCGCGAGTCGGTGATGAATGGTACGCCCTACGAACAGGAAGAGCGTCATCGCGGAGCCGAAGGGGAGTATCGCTGGTTTCTAGCGCGTGGCGTGCCGCTCAGGGACTCTAACGGGCGCATCGTCCGATGGTACGGCACGAATACCGATATCGAAGGTCGCAGGCGGGCTGAGCAGGAACTGAGGCAAGCTGAGGAGCACATTCGCGCGATCTTGGAGTACAGCCCCAATTGGATCTTCTTAAAGGATACGGAAGGTCGCTACCTCCTGGTGAACAGAGAAATCGAGAGAGTGTTTGGTATAAGCCAGGAGCAGATCAAAGGCAAAACGGATAGCGAAATCTCTCCCCCTGAACAGGCCGCTGAGTATCGAGCGAATGATCTTAAGGTGCTTCGCGCAGGCCTTAGCATGGAATTTGAGGAGACAGCCCTCCTCGAGGACGGACCGCATACAAGTATCGTCCACAAATTCCCGCTGTTCGATACTCACGGAAATATTTACGCAACTGGCGGTGTTGCCACTGACATTACCGAACGCAAGAGAGCCGAAGAGGCGAGGCGGTATAGCGAGGAACAATACCGTACAGTTGTCGAAACTGCGACCGATGCCGTCGTCAGCATCGACGAGGATAGCAAAATTCTTTTTGTAAACCCTGCGACTACTAAGATTTTCGGGTATGACACGTCCGATCTAATTGGACGGCCCCTGATGATGCTCATGCCGGAATCCTTGCACTTGCTGCACGAGGCTGGGTTCAGGCGATATTTGGCGACTGGCCAACGGCACCTTAACTGGCAGGGCGCCGAACTTACAGCCCTGCGCAAGAATGGTCAGGAATTTCCTGTGGAAGTGTCGTTCGGAGAAATGATCAGTAACGGGCACAAGGTATTTACCGGCTTTATCCGCGATATCAGCGAAAAGAAGCGGGCTGAAGACGAATTAAGAAGGCAGAAGGAGGTTTTGCAGAAGATATTCGAGAACATCCCCGTGATGATCGTGCTTATGGACCAGGGGGGCCGCCACGAACTGGTCAATCCGGAATGGAAGCGCAGGATAGGTTGGACACTGGAAGAACTACGTGAACAAGGTCTGGACATATTTGCCGAGGTTTTTCCTGATCCGCAGTATCGGCAAATGGTTATGGATGATATTGCGGCGTCCACTGGCGAGTGGACCGACCTCGAGGTCCGGGTGAGGAAGGGGCGCATTATCGATGTGGCCGCTACTTTCGTACATCTCTCCGATGGTTCGACCCTTTTCATCGGACGAGACATCACCGAGCGAAAGCGGGCGGAGGCAGAACTACGCGAGAGTGAGGCACGCTTTCGGCTAGTGGCCGATAGTGCTCCGGTGATGATCTGGATGTCGGGGACTGACAAGCTCTGTACTTACTTCAACAAGCCCTGGCTGGACTTCACCGGCCGATCCATTGACCGCGAGCTTGGCAACGGCTGGGCGGAGGGGGTTGATCCAGAGGATTTGCAGAGATGCCTGGATACGTACATTCAGTCCTTTGACCGCCGACAGGAATTCAGGATGGAGTATCGTTTGCGACGGCACGACGGTGAATATCGATGGGTTCTCGACATCGGGGTGCCGCGATTCAATGCGGATGGGTCCTTTGCCGGTTACATTGGCTCGTGTATTGACGTGAGCGAGCAGAGGCGAGCCGAAGAGCAGCTGCATCAGGCGCAGGAGGATCTGGCCCGTGTGACCCGCGTGGTTGCGATGGGAGAACTGGCGGCAGCGATTGCACACGAGATCAACCAGCCCCTTACGGCGATCGTCACAAACGGAAATTTTAGCTTGCGCGAATTAGCTGGTGGAGGGCGGAATCTCGAGAAGTTGCGGGAGGCGATCGCAGAAATCGTGGCGGACGCAACCCGTGCAAGCGCGGTGATTTCGCGAATTCGCACCTTGCTCATGAAAGGCGCTCCCGATAGAACGGAACTGGACATCAATGAGGTTATTCAAGAAACGGTCGTACTGGTGCGCGATGAGGTGCGCCGAAACCGCGTCTCGCTCCAGACCGACCTCGCAGACGATTTGCCACGTCTGCTCGGCGACCGGGTGCAATTGCAGCAGGTTTTGATTAACCTGATCATGAATGGCATCGACGCTATGCGCCCCCTCACCGGTTCGCCTCGAGAGCTGCTGATCAAGTCGGCAAAAAGCCCGGACGGTGTGCTGGTCCAAGTGCAAGATACAGGAACCGGACTCGATCCCCAGCAAATGGAGCGAATCTTCGAGCCGTTCTTTACCACCAAGCCTCAGGGCACCGGGATGGGATTGTCGATCAGCCGCTCAGTTGTCGAGTCCCACGGCGGTCGTCTGTGGGCTACCGGCGCGCCGGCATCCGGTGCAATTTTTCAATTCACTTTGCCACGGGCGTAACCCGTTAGTCTTGGACAAAGCAGGGAGAGCACAGTAGTTTCTTAAATCGCAGATAAGGTGTATTGTTCTATCGGGCCCCGTTACGTTTTCCGAAGTAATCGAGTTGAAGTGATTGCAACCAAGCAGTGGGATTAGCCATGAATCCTCTGCTGGGCCCAGATCTTCTCCGACTTCCCCAAACAATAGGGATAGTATCGCCCCAAAGTAAGCGGCATTTAATGAGCGAGCCAGCATCCACTGTCTATGTGGTCGATGATGACCCATCGGTTCGCCGTGCGATCAAGCGGCTGGTTGAATCCGTGGGTCTGGAAGTCGAGTTATTCGAATCGCCACAGGAGTTCCTGATCAGCAGGCACCGGGACGTGACCAGTTGCCTTGTCCTCGACATCCGGTTGCCTGGTTTTAGCGGGCTAGACTTTCAACGGCAGTTAGCACAGGCCAACATCCCGATTCCAATTATCTTCATCACTGCCCACGGCGATATTCCGATGACCGTGCGGGCGATGAAGGCGGGAGCGGTTGAGTTCTTGACCAAGCCGTTCCGCGATCAGGATCTGCTGGATGCGATTCAGGCCGGGCTGGAGCGAGATCGTGAACGGCGAGAGCGAGAGGCGGAAATTGTTGTTCTGAGAGAACGCTTCGAATCGTTGACGCCCCGGGAGAGAGAGATTCTTCCCCTGATAGTTTCGGGCCTGCTCAATAAACAGATTGCCGCTGAGATCGGGACTAGTGAAACCACGGTCAAGGTTCATCGCGGCCAACTGATGCGAAAGATGGCAGCGGAGTCCTTGCCCGACTTGGTAAGGATGGCAGAGAAAATTGGGATCCGGGTTACCAGATTTTAGACTCCCTAAGCTATCGGGGCAGGGCGCCCCAAACCAGGCTTGGAAATGTCTCCGTGACACCGGAGGCCTGGCTCCGACGCTTTCAAGTGTTCCCTCGCTCCTCTTCTGCCGCGCCCGGTTCCGAGTTACGGTGCCACTCTGAACTGACTCTGCGTTTTTGGTTCCGCGTCCACTATGGCTCGAAATGGAAAACGTCCAGCACCATGTATGTGCGTCGATTCAGCAGCACGACATTGCCGCCCACCACAAAATGCGCATATCCAACTGGAGGCGGAGGCAGACGTTGCTCGAGCTCCTCAGGGCACGGAATCATCTTCTTCCGCAATCCTGGCGGGAGTGTTCCGCGCGCGACGAGCTGTCTTTCCAGGCCGGGAGGCAACTGGTCCCTCTTGGCCAAACCGGGCGGAAGGTGGTCGCGATGTTCGGCGTACCAGCCGCGTATTTCGTCACGGTCGCGATCGCTGTAATAATGACGGTCCCTGTCTTCGTCCTGGTCGCCGTGTTTGTCGTGGCCGCGACCGTGGCCGTGTCCCTGCCCCTGAGCAAAAGCCATACTGCAGGCAAGCGCGAACGACGCGGCCGTGCACATGTGTAGAAGTTTTCTGAATGTCACGGATTTCATCCCCCATGCGAGCCCCATAAAACCAGAAGCTCAATCTATGACGCTGTTGTCATTGCATCAAAAACGGACGCCCGCTGCACGTTACGAACGTGCATTGAACATTGAACGATATGGGCGCAGGTGCGCGCGCTCCGGCTGCCCTCGCTCGCAACGAATTTTCTGGGATTTCAGGACACGCTTAGCGCGTGGCTGACTTACCCCGCGAGCAGGGGTACTACTTTCACATTATTGACCTATCAGTCTGCCTCCCTATAATCACGGCACTTCGGTTTTTTGGGGTGAAATTTTCGCATGGCCCTGCACGTTTGGCGACCGGGAGTGTCTTCCGGTATCGGGGAACGATTCACTAAGAGTCAGGGAAACAGAGTGGGGAAACGCATGATTAGTCGGAGAAGCTTGGCTTGTGTGCTGCTCACAGTGTTTGCGGGTTTGGAGGTTGCCGCGCAGCAAATCACGTGCAGTATTCGCGGGACCGTGCGCATGTCGCCCGTAAGGCCAAGCCGGGTCCGTTCGGCTTCAAGTCGGAAGAGTTACGCGCGGCGCTGGGGAGGTTGGTAAATTAAGCGGTCCGCGTTGTATTCTCGTGGCGTGCTGCGTTCCCCTGCGCCCCAGCGGACTCCAACTCCCGGGTTATTTTTAGGGCTGATCATCACCCTCGCGGCCGTGGTTGCTTACTCCGGATACATCACGCGGCAGATCTCCGGCCTGCGCGAACTGCAGAACAATCTGGTGGACCGC
>Ga0209648_10005709_pt1 | contig 10683 bp, 5 predicted proteins | sample GraSoi2013_115cm_FD_185830 | JGI IMG/M metagenome (GOLD analysis project Ga0209648, IMG submission 185830) | Grasslands soil microbial communities from the Angelo Coastal Reserve, California, USA - Sample 9_17_2013_115cm (SPAdes) (version 2) | ecosystem: Environmental > Terrestrial > Soil >...
CCGCATCCTTCTGAACACTTATAGCCGGGTATGGGAGTTGCCTCGCCGGCTCGCAGAAAAACTGGGCCTGGTGAAGAAGACCCTGACACAAAACTGGCTAATGGCGTCCGACGTTGAGAACCTGCTATATCTGGCGAATTTTGAGATGATCCGGGTCGGCCGCGAAATTCTCTGGCCCGTTCCCACTCCTTTGGTCAGCACTTTCTTCAACAAATTCGTGGTTAAGCTTTGGCCATTTGACGTACTCGCGTTGACCAGCATCCTGGTTGCCCGCCCCATGCCCAAACAAGACCGGGAGAAAGTCAAGGTCAGTGTCGTGGTGGCCGCCCGCAACGAGGCCGGCAATATCCCTGCCATTTTTGACCGTGTTCCCGAGATGGGATTAGGGACAGAACTCATCTTTGTGGAAGGCCATTCCAACGACAACACTTTTGAAGTCATCAAATCCGAAATTGCACGGCGGCCAGAAGTGGATGCGAGGCTCTACAAACAACCGGGAAAGGGAAAGGGAGATGCAGTTCGGACTGGCTTCCAGCACGCCACCGGGGAACTGCTGATGATTCTTGATGCCGATATGACCGTCCCGCCCGAAGACCTTCCCCGCTTTTACGAAGCATGGCAATCGGGCAAAGCCGATTTTGTGAACGGCGTGCGCCTTGTGTATCCCATGGAGGATCGCGCGATGCGCTTCTTCAACCTCCTTGGAAACCGTTTCTTCAGTCTGCTGTTCACGTGGCTGCTAAACCAAAACATCCAAGACACGCTTTGCGGGACGAAGGTATTGAGCAAGCGCAATTATGAATTAATCGCGGCGAATCGCTCGTATTTCGGAGATTTTGACCCGTTTGGAGATTTTGACTTGCTGTTCGGCGCAGCCAAACACAACCTCAAGATTGTGGACTTGCCCATTCGCTATGCCGAACGCACTTATGGCGACACAAACATCCAGCGCTGGCGGCATGGCGTGATACTACTTCGAATGGCCTTTCTGGCCATGCGCCGAATCAAGTTCGTTTAGCGCTGATTCGAGTAAAGCGCTTTTCCGCCGCTTTCCGCCAGAAGGTAAGTCCCTGCCATCGGCAGCCGTTTTTGCGCCTCGGCACGTTGGTCCTCTGGCACGAAGAGGAACACCCGCTTGCCCCCGGCCCACAATGTGGAAAAGTCTGCGTCGGTCAGGAAAATATGGGGAGCGTCAGGATAGTACGATCCGGCCTCCAGGTTATTTTTACGCCCGTTCCAGATCAGCACGTGGCGATGCGTGTAGAAGGCAACGCTCGAGGACGCGTCATATTCGCCATAAATCGCGATAGTGTCCTCTGGCCGGAGTTGTGGAACTACTTTTTGCGCGAGCGATTGCGTCGAGAGGTATGGACCAAACACTCCCAACGCTATATTTGCCGCAAATAGGAACACGGCCATGGAAATCGCAACCGTTATGGTCGCTCCCACCGGGCGTTGCTTGCGCCGCAACCACCAGGCGGTGCCAAATCCTAACAAGAACGTCGCTGCCGCCAGGGCTGAGGGCAGCCGCAGAGCCGCAAATGCCTGCGGCGTCAGATCCAAAATGTGCGCCATGGAAACGCGATAAGCATCGTTCTGTTGCGCTTGCAAAAGGGACGAAATGTCTCCTTTTACCTGAACCTTTGCCGAGATCCACAGCATGACGCTCAAAATGCCAGCGATGGCTGCGCCCAGAACCGCAAGCACTCCCTGCATGCGCGGAACCCACCTCTTCTCTGCCTCCTCAGCTTGCGCCAGGCCAGAGCCCAGCAAAATCGCGATCGCCGGCCAGGCGCCGAAACTGTAGTACTCCATGCGAGAGCCAAAGGTCATCGAGAAAAAAAACAGAATGAACCCCATCCAAATAATGAGGAGCAGGCGCGCCTGGCCCTCCGGCCGAAGAGTTCTCCATGTTCGCGGCTTGGGAAAGCCCTTCAGCAATCCGAGGACGAACACACTCCACGGAAAGAACCAGATAAGGTGAGCGCTGAGCCATAGCCACAGCGGCACAGCCTCGTAGTCCGGCGGGTAGCGCGCCCCCACTGCGCGCTTGAAATGTTCATTAATAAAATACGACCAGAAAAACGTGTTGGCACGCAGGCTCGCGAGAATATGCCAGGGCGCTGCAATCGCAAGAAAAATCAGGCTGCTCGAAAACGGACATAATTCACGCCAGCGGTTCCAGCCCCGGGTCAACACAATGAACAAACCGATGATGGCCGCCGGAAAAATCACGCCAATAAGCCCTCGCGTGAGCATGGCGAGCGCCGTCAGCGCCGCTACGCTCCAGTACGCCATGCGCGGTTCGAGCGTGCCGGTCCAGCCACGCAAGAAAAGATAGAAAATCGCCGTGAATTCCAGGGCATAAATAGCTTCTGGGATCATGATGCGCGTAAAGAGAAAAAACCCCGCGCTCGTGCAGGCCACCAAGCCACTGTATAAACCTGCTCGCTCTCCGAAATAACGCCTCGCAAAAGCATAGACCAAGGTGGCAAGGCCGATCATCGAGAGCGCCACGGGCAGCCGCGTGGAGAATGCGCTAGAGCCGAACAAGCGGTAGCTGATAGCGACCGCCCAGTAATGCAGCGGCGCCTTCATCAGATAGCGGATCCCATTCATGTACAGGATGACCCAATCGCCACGCTCCAGAATGGACTGCGAGACCGTCGCGTGGGAGGAATCAGCATCGTCCAACAAGCCCGGATAGGCCGCGTTGCCGATATAAATTCCCGCCGCGATGGTCAGCAGCAAGAGAAGGGCGAGCCTGGATTTCGTGCGGGATCTCTCCACCACGGGCTCCGCCATCAGAAGTTCATTGAGCTGTGCCATGCTCCTCTGCTAAGCCGTCCTGTGTTCACCGGATTGGGGTTTCGAAACCAGGGCTACGCTGCCCATGCCGCGGACGTAAATGATGAGGCCCAAGAGCCCGACCATGGCCTTCCATACTCGCCAATACAGGAACGCTTCGGCTCCACCCTGCAGCCCGGTTAACTTGAACAAAGCGTTCAGAGCGGTTTCTCCCACGCCTAAACCGCCCGGCGTCAGGGGAAGTCCGTTCACGGCCTGACCAATTGGAACTACCAGACAGATTTTGGACGACAGGCTAGCGGGATCCAAGACCAGCACCGCCAGCGCGGTAATGACGATCACCGAAAGATTAGCAAGAATCGAGAGAAGAAGCGCGCTCAGAAGCGTTCCAGGATTTCGTCCACAGGTGCGAATGGTTTCCAACACCCGGTAAGCCAGCTTCCTCCACCGGGGAAAAGGCCCGGATTCCCGCGCCAAAAAATGGAAGAGGCTTTGGTTGAATGCGCAAAACAGAAACACGGCCAGCGATCCAATGGAAACACACGCGATCAGGATGAGGATGGTGCGCAGCGCCGGCACTGCCTGGATAAGCGGGAGAAACATGGGCACAAAAAAAAAGGGAAGAAGCAACATCGCGAATAAACCAATGGCTCGATCGAACATCAAGACTGTGGCGACTTCCGTCCGGCGGCCGGTATTTTCTTTTGTAGCGTAATAGAGCTTCACGAGGTCGCCTCCCCCGGATCCTGGGAGGAACGTGGAGAAAAAAATACTCACAAGCGTCAGCTGTGTGGACTTCAAAATCGTGAGCTTCATTCCTAGAGGCCGAAACAGCCAGGATGTTCTTAGGCCCATGAGAAAGATATCCACCAGGAAGATCCCAAGCGCCGCCAGGGTGATCGGCCACGCCACCATGAGTTTCGACAACGCGCCGAAAGAGATGATGCCGGATTCTGCCAAATAGACGAGGATGGCTATGCCGGCTGCCAGCCGCAAGGCAGAAAACGCAGCATGGCGCATGGTTTTTTGCGAACCGGTGATTTCGCCCTCCGGCAGGAAACTAATCGCCGGCACGATGGCTCACAGCTCCCGCATGCAAATTCGTTTCGTTCACTGGCAAACCAATTCTCTCAGACTGAGCGTAGTGTCTCTGCCTCATACAGCGGGAGAGGCCAAAGGAAGCCGGGCGTCGCGGCGAGTGCGAAAGATATGACGCGCAAAGGTGTTTTGGTAAAATGAACAATCAATTTTCCTTCCAATGATTGTAACACTGCTCCAGCGAGCCGCCGCCAGCGCACAGCCGGTTCTGTGCTTTTTGGCTTGTCGCTTTGTCCGGGACGGCTGCTTCTTTTCCCGCTCGGGTATAATATGCTTCTCGTTTTCTTAGGATTGTGCGCGCCCACGAATAATTGAAGATCGATTGGAATGCGGAGGTTGAATGGAATTCATCCATGATGACTTCCTATTGACGACCAAAGCCGCTCGGCGTTTGTACAACCAGTACGCCGCGGCCGAGTCCATCTTGGATTATCACTCCCATCTTTCACCAGGCGACATCGCTGCTGACCGGCGATTCAATAATTTGTTCGAGATTTGGCTGGAGGGCGATCACTACAAATGGCGGGCCATGCGTGCAAACGGAGTCTTGGAGCGCTACTGCACGGGCGATGCGTCTCCCTTTGAAAAGTTCCTGGCCTGGGCGCGCACCGTGCCGTTCACGCTTCGCAACCCCCTTTATCACTGGACGCACCTTGAACTGAAGCGGTACTTCGGCCTTGGAGTTTTGTTGGATGAGGCCAGCGCGAAGACTGTCTGGGATTCCGCAAATGGCTTGCTTTCGACTGCTGACCTTACGGCGCGCGGAATCCTGAGGGAATTCAACGTTCGCGTTCTCTGTACTGTGGATGATCCCTGCGATGACCTTGCGCATCACCGCGCGATTGCGGCATCAGAAAAAAGCTTTAGCGTTTTTCCTACGTTCCGTCCTGACAAGGCTTTTTCTGTCGATGCTCCTCAGGAGTTCAATGCCTGGCTCGGCCGATTGGAGGCGGCCAGCAATACTGACGTATCATCGCTCGATGATTTTCTGCGCGCGCTCAAGCAGCGGCATGACTTCTTTCACGCCAACGGAGGAAGGCTTTCCGACCACGGCTTGAAGTACTGTTGCGCCAGGCCGTGCACCGAGCAGCAAGCTTCTGCTATTTTTTCCAAAGCGCGCGGCGGAACGGCCACTACGAAGGAAGAGTCCGAGCAGTTCGCTTCCTATCTTTTGCTGTTTTTCGGCCGTTTGGATGCGAAGAGAGGCTGGACCAAACAACTTCATATCGGCGCTTTGCGAAATGTAAACACGCGCCGCACGCGCGAACTGGGTCCGGATAGAGGCTTCGATAGCATCGGAGATTGGAATCAAGCTGAGGCACTTGGTTCTCTTCTCGACAAACTCGACCAGGAACACAGCCTGCCAAAAACCATCATTTACAATGTCAATCCCTCAGATAACTACGCATTTTCCACGGTGATTGGCAGCTTTCAGGAGGGGCCGGTAGCAGGCAAAGTTCAGTTTGGCAGCGGATGGTGGTTTCTCGACCAGAAAGAAGCCATCGAATGGCAGCTCAACGCTCTTTCGAACACCGGACTCCTCTCACGGTTCATCGGCATGATTACCGATTCGCGTTCGTTCATGTCTTTTCCTCGGCACGAATATTTTCGCCGCGTTCTTTGTAACATGATCGGTCGTGACATCGAAAATGGAGAGCTTCCCGATGACGAAAAGCTCGTCGGGAGAATGGTGAAAGACATCTGTTACGGGAATGCTGAACGCTATTTGGGACTTGGCGCGGCGCCCGCTGCGACTGAAGTCAAATCTGCTTCCGCTTCCACGAAATCAGAAGTTGCCTAGCGACAGCCCACCTGAGCAAGGCAAACTAGTCTAAATTAGACCAGTCTAAACTAGTCTAATTTAGACTACTAGTTTTTACCAACTGTGGACGGTCCCGTCCAGTTTACGGTTGATCGGCAAGTATGCCCGCTGGTACGGATGCCGGGCCGCGAGCGTTTCGTCGATATCAACGCCCAACCCCGGCGCGTCGCCTGGATGCATGAAGCCATTTTCGAAAGAATAAGAGTGCGGAAAGACGGCGTCGGTTTCCGGCGTGTGGCGCATGTACTCCTGAATTCCAAAATTGTGAACGCTGAGATCAAAATGGAGCGCCGCTGCCATGCACACCGGGCTGAGATCGGTGGCGCCGTGCGATCCTGTGCGCACGTGGTACATTTCTGCAAGGCTCGCGATTTTTCTTAAGTGAGAGATTCCTCCAGCATGCACGACGGTCGTCCTGATGTAATCGATCAACTGTTCTTGAATCAGTTGCTGGCAATCGTAGATGCTGTTGAACACCTCTCCGACCGCCAATGGAGTTGTCGTGTGCTGGCGGATAATCCGGAAACTTTCCTGAAGTTCCGCGGGCGTAGGGTCTTCCAGCCAAAAGAGATGAGAAGGTTCAAGCTCTTTGCCTACGCGAGCAGCTTCAATCGGCGTCAGCCGATGGTGCGCATCATGCAGAAAATGCAATTCCGGCCCAAACTCCTTGCGCAAGCGCGTAAAAAGCTGCGGAGCGAAATTCATGTACAGTTCGGAAGACCAGCGATTTTCGGGAGGTGCATCTTTCTCCGCGGGCTCGTAATGCATTGCTCCGCGACCTACGCCATAGGTGCTGGCTAATCCCGGGATGCCCGATTGAGCGCGAACGGCTTTGTAGCCCAGCTCGACATAGTGGCTCACCGCTTTCACTGTCTCTTCAATGTCGCCCCCACTCGCGTGACCGTAAACCAGCACGCCCTCGCGAGACGCGCCGCCAAGGAGTTGGTAGAGCGGGACGTTTAAGCTCTTCGCCTTGATGTCCCAAAGTGCCGTGTCCACGCCGGCAATCGCGCACATCGTGACAGGGCCGCGCCGCCAGTAGGCTCCTTTATAGAGATATTGCCAAATATCCTCGATGCGGCGCGCATCGCGCCCGACGAGCAGCGGAAGAATATGATCGCCCAAGTAGCTCGCGACCGCGAGCTCGCGGCCGTTCAGCGTGGCGTCGCCTAGTCCGTGAACCCCGTCTTCCGTTGTAATCTTGACCGTGACGAAGTTGCGTCCAGGACAGCAAACAATCACCTTGGCGTCGACAATCTTCATGTTGCGCTTCCTTCCTTCGGCACTCCCAAAGTGGCACACTTTATCATCATTGAAGAATGGCGTAGGGGGTTTTCGCGGTCTATCACCGTATCGGACGTGGGAATATTCCGCGAAGCTTGCCGGAGCACTTCGCTGACTTTATGATATGGCGCGTGCGCTTCGGAATCGTACTCGGTGCCGTCTGTGTTTTCAGCGCTCCTCTCCACGCGCTCACGATTGGTGAGGAGCGCTATGTTGATAGTGCCTATCACTCGGGCGATTTCAAGATTGTGGCGCAAAACACGGCAGCATCCCTCTTCGTGGACCCTAAGGATCATGCTGGCGTTGTTCGTGCTGTCAACGATCTGCAAAAAGACATCGAACGTGTCACCAATTGCACCGCCTCGATTGCCCACGACGAAAAGAATCTTGGTTCGAACGCGATCATTATCGGCACCATTGGAAAGAGCGAAATAATCGACCGTCTTGTCCGCGATCGTAAAATCGATGTCACATTAATCGCCGGCAAATGGGAATCGTTTCTGATCCAGGTCGTTCCGAAGCCGCTGCCCGGGGTAGCCAGCGCGCTGGTGATCGCCGGAAGTGACAAGCGCGGAACAATCTACGGTATCTACGACCTTTCCGACCAGATTGGTGTTTCGCCCTGGTATTGGTGGGCGGACGTGCCTGTCCTGCATCAAGACACACTTTCCGTCAAGCCCGGTCGCTATTTGCAGGGGCCGCCTGCGGTGAAGTATCGCGGAATTTTCTTGAACGATGAAGCGCCCTCACTCACCGGATGGGTGAATGAAAAATTCGGAACTTACAACCACGAGTTTTACCCCAAAGTATTTGAACTGCTCCTTCGACTAAAGGCCAACTACCTCTGGCCCGCGATGTGGAACAGCGCCTTCAACGAGGACGATCACCTGAATCCCCGGCTCGCCGACGAATACGGCATCGTGATGGGCACTTCTCACCACGAACCGATGCTGCGCGCACAGCAGGAGTGGAAGCGCCACGGGCGCGGACCGTGGGATTACTCAAAGAATGCGGATGTCCTTCACGAATTCTGGGATCAAGGCATCCAGCGCAACAAGAATTACGAGAGCATTATTACGCTTGGCATGCGTGGAGACGGGGACCTTCCCATGACCGAAGGCGCAAATATCGCCTTACTGGAGAAAATTGTAACGGACCAGCGCAAGCTGATCGGCGAGCGCGTGAATCCCGATCTCGTCAAAGTGCCGCAGGACTGGGCTCTCTACAAGGAAGTGCAGGAATACTACGAGAAGGGTATGCGCGTTCCTGACGACGTGACCCTGCTGTGGTGCGACGACAATTGGGGCAATATCCGCCGCTTGCCGACCGCCGAGGAACGCAAACGCACCGGTGGCGCCGGAATTTACTACCATTTCGATTACGTCGGAGACCCGCGTTCTTATAAATGGCTGAACACGATTCCGATTGCCAAGGTCTGGGAGCAGATGAATCTGGCCTATCACTATGGCGCCGATCGCATCTGGATCGTGAACGTGGGCGACCTGAAGCCAATGGAGCTTCCTATCGATTTCTTTCTGAACATGGCGTGGAATCCCAAAAAGTGGCCCAAGGAGAAAATCTCAGAATTTACCAGGTTGTGGGCGGAGCGGCAATTCGGGTCGCAGTACGCGCCGGAAATCGCCGAAATCCTTGCGAAATACACGAAGTACAACGGCAGGCGCAAACCGGAATTGATCGAACCCGGCACCTACTCTCTCGTGGATTACGGTGAAGCGGAAACGGTGTTCGCCGATTTTCAAGCGCTTGTAGCGAAGGCCGAGGAGATTTACAGCAAATTACCTGAGAACCATCGCGATGCTTTCTTCGAGCTTGTATTCTACCCAACAAAAGCTTCCGCCATTGTGACCGAACTCTATATCACCGCTGCCAAAAACGAGTTGTACGCCCATCAAGGCCGCGCAAGCGCCAACGATCTGGCCGTGCAGGCGCGCGCCTTATTTCAGGCCGACGCCGATCTCACCGCCTATTACAATCACACGCTGGCGCACGGCAAATGGGACCACATGATGGATCAGACGCACCTCGGCTATACCTTCTGGAATCAGCCGCCCGCCAACGTCATGCCTGCCGTTTCGGAGATCCAGGTGGCGCCCGCAGGCCAGATGGGTGTTGCCGTCGAGGGCTCATCGTGGGGTTGGCCCGGCCCTCCGGTCGAACCGGTTCTGCCGGCGTTTGACGTATTCAATCAACAACGCCGTTACATCGACGTGTTCAATCGGGGGCGCGCGTCCTTCGACTTTTCAGCCACGGCCAGCGCCCCATGGATGATACTGAGCGAATCGAAAGGAACGATTAATAAGGAACGGCGCGTTTGGGTCAGTGTGGATTGGAGCAAGGTCTCGGAAGTTTCCACGAACGGCCAGGTGAAAATCTCGGGGACCGGCGGCCCGGATGTCATCGTGAAGCTGCACGCCTTCCGTCCAAAGGCGCTCGCGCGAGATTCGCTGGATGGATTCGTCGAGGGTGACGGGTACGTCTCCATCGAAGCAGCGCACTATACCAGGAAAATCGATGGAGCTGCAGCGCGTTGGGAAACGATTAGCGACCTCGGACGAACTCTTTCGTCGGTGAGCGTTTTCCCTGTGACCGCGGACAGCGTGACGCTCGCTCAGGATTCTCCTCATCTCGAGTACAAAATGTATTTATTTGATCCAGGTGCGGTCGAAGTAGAGGGGATCCTCGCTCCCACCCTGAACTTCGTGCCTGGCCGTGGCCTCCGATATGGTGTTTCATTCGACGACCAGCCGCCCCAGATCATCGATGCTCTTGCACACAACTCGCAGAAAGACTGGGAAGAGTCGGTGAGAGACAGCGTCCGCAAGGTGAAATCCAAGCATACCGTGGCCGAGCCGGGTTATCACACTCTGAAGTTTTGGATGGTGGATCCGGGCGTGGTTCTCCAGAAACTCGTCGTAAATCTTGGTGGCGTGAAACCAAGCTACCTGGGCCCGCCGGAGAGCTACCACCACGCTACGTTGGTAACCCCGCCACACTGAAAAACTACCCCATTCGGCGAAGCGCGGGTATACTCCCTCTGGGAAAATCGCCGTAAAAATAAGGATTATCCGGATTCAAATCCTACTGGAAGGGCGTACGGATGACACACGTTGCCACTTTGTTTCTGCTTGCAGGCGGAGAGTCCCGCATCACGAGTCTGGATTGGGTAGTCATCGCGTTTTATTTCAGCATTCTGCTCTGCGTCGCCTGGTGGGTGGTCAAGAGAGGTAAAGACTCGGCCGCGGACTATTTCCTCGCTGGGCGCAACCTGAGCTGGTGGATCATCGGCGCATCGATCTTTGCCTCAAACATCGGATCCGAGCATGTGGTCGGTCTGGCTGGCGCCGGTGCGACCAGTGGAATGGCGCTCGCTCACTATGAATTGCACGCCTGGGCGCTTCTGGTCCTGGGATGGGTGTTCGTGCCCTTCTATATGCGCTCCATGGTTTTCACCATGCCGGAGTTTCTCGAGCGCCGCTACAGCACAAATTCCCGCTACGTTCTCTCCATCGTGTCGCTCATCACTTTCATTGTCTCTAAAATCGCGGTAGGCATTTTTGCCGGTGGCGTGGTCTTTGGCACTTTGCTGCCCGTACTGCAGTTGCGCATCGGTGGAACTGTAATTGACAGCTTCTGGATCGGCTCGGTTCTTG
>Ga0209648_10005710_pt1 | contig 10683 bp, 9 predicted proteins | sample GraSoi2013_115cm_FD_185830 | JGI IMG/M metagenome (GOLD analysis project Ga0209648, IMG submission 185830) | Grasslands soil microbial communities from the Angelo Coastal Reserve, California, USA - Sample 9_17_2013_115cm (SPAdes) (version 2) | ecosystem: Environmental > Terrestrial > Soil >...
AGAAACCCGAGCCCGGCGAGCGGACTGACGATCCCGTGCGCATGTATCTGCGGGAAATGGGCTCGGTCGAGCTGTTGTCGCGCGAGGGCGAAATCGCGATCGCAAAACGCATTGAGGCCGGCCGCGAGGCAATGATCGCCGGCCTGTGCGAGAGCCCTCTCACCTTCCAGGCCATCATCATCTGGCGCGACGAACTCAACGACGGCAAAGTGTTCCTGCGCGACATCATCGATCTGGAAGCCACCTATGCGGGCCCGGACGCCAAGGCGGTGCCGGCCATACCGGCCGGCGATGGCGCGGCCCCCGACGGTGCGGCGTCGCAGCCGCCCCAGACGGCCGCTCCCGCGACGGCTCCCGCTGCCGCCACGCCGTTTCGCGCCAAGCCGGAGGCCGTGCCGGGCGAAGAGGACCCGGCCGATCCGCCGGAGGGCGAACTCGACGAAGACGATCTCGAAAACTCGATGTCGCTTGCAGCCATTGAGGCTGAACTCAAGCCCAAGGTGCTTGAGACCTTCGACAACGTCGCCGACAGCTACAAGCGGCTGCGCCGCCTGCAGGACCAGGACATCGAGAACAGGCTCAGAAACCAGTCTCTGTCGCCCGCCCAGGAGCGCAAGTACAAGAAGCTCAAGGACGAGATCATCGCCGAGGTGAAATCGCTGCGACTCAATCAGGCGCGCATCGATTCCCTGGTCGAGCAGCTCTACGATATCAACAAGCGCCTCGTCGGTTATGAGGGCCGCATGATGCGGCTCGCCGAAAGCCACGGCGTTGTGCGCGAGGATTTTCTCAAGAACTACCTCGGCTCCGAGCTCGATCCGCGCTGGCTCAACCGCGTCTCCAAGCTGTCCGCCAAGGGCTGGAAGAACCTCGTTGCCCGCGACAAGGATCGCATCAAGGACCTGCGCACCCACATCCACGAGCTGGCGGGCGAGACTGGCCTTGAGATCCAGGAATTCCGCAAGATCGTCCATATGGTGCAGAAGGGCGAGCGCGAAGCGCGCCAGGCCAAGAAGGAGATGGTGGAGGCCAATCTTCGCCTCGTCATCTCGATTGCGAAGAAATATACCAACCGCGGCCTGCAGTTCCTCGATCTGATCCAGGAGGGCAACATCGGCCTGATGAAGGCGGTCGACAAGTTCGAGTACCGCCGAGGCTACAAGTTCTCGACCTATGCGACGTGGTGGATCAGGCAGGCCATCACGCGCTCGATCGCCGATCAGGCGCGCACCATCCGCATCCCGGTGCACATGATCGAGACCATCAACAAGATCGTGCGCACCTCGCGCCAGATGCTCCACGAGATCGGTCGCGAGCCGACCCCGGAGGAGCTTGCCGAGAAGCTCGGCATGCCGCTCGAGAAGGTGCGCAAGGTGCTGAAAATCGCCAAGGAGCCGATCTCCCTCGAGACCCCGATCGGCGACGAGGAGGACTCCCACCTCGGCGATTTCATCGAGGACAAGAACGCGGTGCTGCCGATCGACGCTGCCATCCAGTCGAACCTGCGCGAGACCACGACGCGGGTGCTGGCCTCGCTCACCCCGCGCGAGGAACGCGTGCTGCGCATGCGCTTCGGCATCGGCATGAACACCGACCACACGCTGGAGGAAGTCGGCCAGCAGTTCTCGGTGACGCGCGAACGCATCCGCCAGATCGAGGCCAAGGCGCTGCGCAAGCTGAAGCATCCGTCGCGGAGCAGGAAGCTGAGGAGCTTTTTGGATAATTGATTTCGGCGGAGCGTTCTATGAGCACTGTGCGGCGTATTCTAGACCTTGATCCGGAGACAGACGCGCGAATCGAGACCCTCGCAGCTAGGAAGGGTCAGGATGCTTCTGCTGTGGTGGCAGATGCCGTGGAACTGCTCGATTCGGTGATCGACATCGACGCGCCGGATGTGGAGGAAGACATCCGGCGATTAGAAGATTTCGAGCGTACAGGGAGGGCCATTCCAGCAGCCGAGGTTAAGGCTTGGATTGATTCCTGGGGCACGAGCAGCGAGCTTCCACGACCCCAGCCGCGCAAAGTCATATGATCCTGTTCTCGTCCGAGGCTATCTCGGACATGGAACGCGTTCGCAAGTTTCTCGACATTAAAAATCCCGATGCCGCAGCGCGTGCAGTCAGAGCGATCTGGGCGGCGCTTGAGCGAGTCGAGCATTTTCCCAAAATCGGCAAGCCCATCGGGGATGGCCGCATTCGGCAAATCGTCGTTCGCTTTGGCCGACGCGGCTATATTGTTCGCTACAGGATTCAGCCAAACGACGTTATCTTTGTTACGCGCATCTGGCATGGTCTTGAGGACCGACGATAGTTCCTCTTCTTCGTGGGCGTTCAGTAGACAAGTCGATCGCGCCATAAACTACAGCGGCCAGACTTTCTTGATGTTCCGCAAGATTAGTGCCACCTTATGTCAATGAATGCTCCGAAGCGCCTCATTGAAGTTGACGAACGGACCGCTACCGCCCTCGAAGCGCGAGCGGCACAGCGGGGGTTGTCGGTTCCCGAGCTTGTTGCCGAAATGACCGCGCTCGCTACCTCGCCGGAGGCGCTGTCCATGGATGAGGTCACCGAACTTGATCGTCGCTGGGCCGCGATCGAAGCAGGTGAGTTGACCATCTCGAACGATGCCGTCGTGCGATGGCTCCGCACGTGGGGATCGCCAGCGTTTAAGTCATGGCATGACCGGTGAAGCTCGAATGGTCGGTGGACGCCCTCGCCGATCTCGATCGATTTGAGCGATTCCTTCGGGACCAGCATCCCGATCTGGCACCGATTGTGGCCGAGGCGATCATCGATGCCGCACAGGTGCTTGAGGAACATCCGAAGCTTGGGCGGCCGATAGCAGGGCGCCACAAGTATCGCCAAATGGTTCTACGGGTTCTGAACGCAACGTACATATTTCAGTATCGTTATGACGGTGCGCGGCTGGTGATGCTCAGAGTCTTTCATAGCCGTGAGCGGCGATGATCGCGGCCGAGTCTTGAAACTGAGGCATGCCAAGTTGATGGAGAACTAGCATTATGCGCAAGCGGACGGCCGCCGCTTCCGGATCGCAGGCCCCAAATGATTGATGTTGTCTCTGTGAAACCGATGGGAGGCTATAGATTACGCGTCGCATTTTCCGACGGCTCATCCGGCGTGCATGATTTTTCATCGACCACGGCGCGCGACGGAGAGATGGCGCGCCCACTCAAGGATCCGGCGTTCTTCGCGCGCGTCTTCGTGCAACTTGGGGCACTGACTTGGCCGAACGGATTCGATCTCGATCCGATTGCTCTCCATGACCGCATGTCGGCCGCCGGTGAGCTCAGGCGTGAGGCGGGCGGAATAGCATCGGTCGTAGGACAGGTACGATCATCTGGTCGGCCACGGCATGGATGCTTACGTCATCTCAAGCCAACTGAAGTACGCGAGGGCCCGTGCCAAGTCTAAATTACGGCTGGTTCGAGCAAGCGATCCGCATGCGGCAGCAAATCGTCTGTATGTACGGCGGCTATCTTCGCGAGCTCTGCCCGATCATCCTCGGCCACTCGCAAGGGCAAGAGAAAGCGTTGACCTTTCAGTTTGGCGGCCAAAGCAAATCGGGCCTGCCGCCTCACGGCGAGTGGCGTTGTCTCTGGTTATCGAAGGTCGGCGACGTCCAACTGCGTGAGGGACCGTGGTTTGTCGGTTCCAGTCATACCCGGCCGCAGGACTGCGTCGAGATCGTCGACCTTGATGTCAATCCTTCGAGCCCGTATCACCCAAAGCGTCCCATCGAGCTTGCCAACCGTCGTCCTCTTGCACGCCGACCTATTCGTCGGGGACCCTGAGCCCTTATCTTAAGGCGGAGGCGATATTTTTCGGTTGCTCGCCGCGTGAAACGAAGCTTCATGGGTCGAAGCGACGAAACGCCGCCTCGACTTCGGCATCGGTGGCAAACTCTCGGCGCTTGGCCTGAGCGAGACTTTCGAGGACATCCGGAAGATGAGCGGGTTCGATTGCCTCTGGTTGCCGCTGCAAAAATAGAGCCTCAGCATTAGGATGCAGTTCTTTCGATACATCGACAATGTCGGGCTCTCGCCAAAAACGCTGGGTGAGGCTGATATACCATCCCAGTTGTCGTTTGCTCCACTTCATATGTCTTAGTACAGTTTGTCTTGGAACGATGATGGCTCGCTTGATCATGAAGTCAGCGTCAAACATCGCGAGTGCGATGAGGTCCCAGCTTTCTTTATCGCGAATGACGCCGGAGCGCATCGAATCCTTTTCGCGCGTCATGCGTCTGGCCTTTATCTGTACCTTTTCCTGCTTTTCGGTGATCGCATCAAAATCTTTCGCCTGATTTTGCTCGCGGTGCCAGCCAAGAGCGGAACAGAAAAGACGCTCTCCGAGATCGGCGACGGGATTATTCGCTGTCCGCACCAAGTCTCGTTTGCGCAATTCTCGCATCACGTTCGCGAGAAGAGCAAACAGCTCTCCGTTGGTCTTGTCCGAGAAATCCATGCCATTTGCACCCAACCTCACCTCCCGCTCCGCGCCAGCGAATGCACCCAGCCGTGCATGCGCGACTTGGCGTTCGCCAAGTCCTCCTTGCTGAAAAAATCCTCCGGCCGCACCTTGTCGACGGGGTAGACCGGACGCAGGAAATCGCTTTCGTAGCCGAACGGCACGGTGGCATCGATGCCCATGCCGCCCTCGAAGCGCGTGTTGGAGGCGGTCCACTGGGCGCCGCCGGCGGTCATGCGCTCGGCCGGCATGAAGGTCTGGCCGCGGCCGCCCGGGATCGGGTTGAGGATGTCGGTCTGCGGATTGACGCGCGTCGTCAGGCACCACATCACGTCGTCCATGGAATAGGGATCGACGTCCTCCGACACCGCGATGGCGAGCCGCATGCCCTGCGAGCACGACAGCGCCGCAGCGAGGAAGTTGCGCTGCCAGCCCTCGTCGATCTGGTGGCGCTTCTTCACCTGGATGATGCAGCCGCCCCAGTCGGTCATGCAATACGGAATGACCACGGTCTGCACGATGCCGGGCTGCAGCCGCTCGCACAGTTCGAAGATCGCGGCCTCGCGCACTGTGGTGTCGATGTTGTGGTCGTCGAGCATGTGGACGCCGAGGCAGTAGATGATCGGCTTGGTCTCGGGCCTGCGCATGGTGACGGCGGTGACGTGGAACGTCGGCGCCTTATAGGCCTTGCCCATGTAGCCCGCCCACTCGGGATGGAAATGGAAGCGGCCCTGCACGCCCGCCTCTTCGGACTGCGCCGTCTCGTAGCGCCGGTCGCGCGGGTGCACATAGCCTTCCAGCACCAGCTCGGCGTCGGCGAGCGTATAGGCGTCCACCGTGCGGCACTTCACGAGGCGGATCGGCGCGCCCTGCACCGCGCCCGCAATGCCGATCTCGTCGCAGCCCATGGGCAGGATGGCGTAGTCGAAGCCAGCGCCCGCGAGCAGCGTGCAGGCCGGCGGTACGCCGAAGCACATGCTGATCGGGATCGGCTGGTCCTCCTTGTAGTATTTGTTGGCCACCTGCCACATGTGCGAGCCGGGCGAAATCTGGAACGTGCCCACATTGCCCCAGCGGAAGTTCATGCGGTTGTAGCCAAGGTCGGTGCCGCCGTCGAACTGGTCGAAGCTGATGCAGCGGATGCCGGAGCCGACCGTCAGCTCGGTCTCGTATGCAGTGTGCCGGATCGGCACCATGTATTGGTTGACGTCCTTCGGATTAAGCACGACGTGCTCCTGCACCGGCGCGTCGGCCTGGGAGATGATCTCGGGCTTGAGCGGCTTGCGGAAGGCCGCCGCGATGTGGCGCGTGCGCTCGACGTCATCCTTCCAGCCGAACATCTTGTTGATGACGTTCATGTCGCCGAACAGGTTGGTGATGACCCGGTGGTGCGGCTTGTCCTTGACGTTGTGGAACATCACCGGGCAGCCGCCGTCCATGTGCTTTTGCAGGCCCGTGACCTCAAGGTCGGGGTCGACCTGCTTTTCGGTCTCGATCAGATCGCCCTCTGCACGCAGCCATTCCAGCGTGGAGCGAAGATCGCGGGGGCCGGCGTTGGTGAGAGCGCGTTCATGCGCCGCGGCCGTTGTGGCGGGCTTCTCCTTGGGCACCGGCTGCTGCATTTTCTCATGCTCCTGAGGGTGTGGCTTGGCCGCAATATGACGGGTCTAGGCCCCGCTTGGAAGGCCTTGAATGCTTGGCAGCATTGTCGCCCGGATGGGGCGGCGCATCGCGCCGCGTAATCCGGGGCATGCCTCTCGATGCGCCAGGAGCGAGCCCACGGCACCGCTGTCCCCGGATTTCGCGACCGAAGACGGTCGCTCCATCCGGGCTACGGGTTGCGGGCTCGACAAAATGTCCTTTCGCGAAGAAACTCCGGCATCGGAAAGCAGCGTCCCATGTGGATGCTGTTCTGTGCATTGGTTGCCGTGCTTTGCGCAATGTCGCCCGCATCTGCCGACGACACGTTCCGGATCGCGGTCGGCCAGCGCGGCCTGTGGGATACCTCGGTCGTCGAACTCGGCCAGCGTGGCGGCATCTTCAGGAAGCACGGCATCACGCTCGACATTCTCTACACCCAGGGCGGCGGTGAGACCCAGCAGGCGGTGATTTCCGGCGGCGTCGAGCTTGGGGTGTCGGCTGGGTCGCTGGGCGTGTTCGGCGCCTTCGCCAAGGGAGCACCGCTGCACATCATCGGCGCCGAGATGACCGGCGGGGCCGATCTGTTCTGGTACGTGCGCTCGGATTCTTCGATCCGAACCTTGCCGGACACCGACGGCAAGACGATCGCCTATTCGACCAACGGCGCGTCCACCCACGCGATCGTCACCGCCTTCATCAAGCAATACGGCCTCAAGGCCAAGCCGGTCGCGACCGGCAGCCCGCCCGCCACATTGACGCAGGTGATGTCCGGCCAGATCGACGTGGGCTGGGCGGGGCCGCCCTTCGGCCTCGACCTCATCGACCAGGGGAAAATCCGCATCATCGCCAACGGCAATGATGCAGCCGCGCTCAAGAACCAGACCGTCAGAGTCCTCATCACCAATGCGGCGACTTTGCAGGCGCGACGGCCGGCGGTCGATCGCTTCATGAAGGCCTATCGCGAGACCGTCGACTGGATGTACGCCGATTCGGAGGTGTTCCGGCACTATGCGGCGTTCATGGGGATCGGCGAGGCGACCATGCGCCGTGCCCGCGACGGCTTCTATCCCAAGGCCGCGCTCGATCCCGACGCCATCGTCGGCATCGATGCCATCAACGCCGATGCAGTCGGGTTCAAATACACGGCCACGCCGCTGACGCGCGAGCAGCTCGCGGAGCTGATCCGTATTCCGCCGCGGTGATTTTTTCTAACCCCCCGTCGTCATGGCCATGTTCGCGGTGCGAAGGCCCGAACCGATCGTCATCGCGCCGCCGCCCGCCCGTTGATAAGCCAACCAAGAACGAAAGCTCCGGCGACAAAAGCTCCAGCGACAGACGTGAGAACAAAGAGGAGCCCTCCGGCGCGCAGCCTCGTCGGGTCGAATCCGATCACTGTCGTGCGGGCTTGGTTGTCGAAGCGACCACGCGACCCTGGATCGCCCGATGGTGGAGAAAAGAGATTGTCGGGACGCGCGTTGTCCCGCGGTTCGGTGGTCAACTCGCCGTCGTAACCTTCTTGAGAGGGAATGCCGTCAGCAGCGCCCGGAAGCAGCATCGTGCCGATGATCGCGTTCACGGTCGAACGCCCCACCCAAAGCTCAGGCGGCGCCTCTCGTGCCGCCCGCACGATCTCGCCGGCGATCGCCTCGGGCTGGAATATCGGGGGCGTCGGCCGCGCCTTTTCCGCCATGCGGCTGCGCGCCCAATCGAACTGGGGCGTGTTCACGGCGGGCAGTTGCACCATGGTGACGCGGATTCCGCTGCCCTCGTGTGCGAGCTCCGAGCGCAAGGCGTCCGTAAAGGCGCGCACCGCAAATTTTGCTGCGCAACAGGCGGACTGAAGCGGTGCCGCCCGATAGCTCAGGGCCGAGCCGACCTGGACAATGGTTCCCTGATTTCGCCGGCGCATGCGTCGGAGCGCAGCCAGGGTTCCGTGCACTTGCCCGAGGTAAGTCACCTCGGTGACGCGGCGGAACTCGTCCGACCTGATCGCGCATACGGGCGCGAAAATCGTGGCCATAGCGTTGTTGATCCAGACGTCGATCGGGCCGAGCTCGGTTTCGACGCGCTCCGCGGCCGCATCCAGAGCGGCGGGGTCTGCCACGTCGACCGGGATCGCCAACGCTGCGACCCCGAACGCTTCCGCTTGTCGCGCCGCGCTTTTCAGGCGCTCGATCCCGCGCGCCAACAGCGCCACGTTGCAGCCCAGCCGCGCGAACTCCAGCGCCACGGCTCGCCCAACTCCCGCACTCGCGCCTGTAATGACGACTGTGGTGGCCATGGGGATTTTTCTCGCCGGCACACGGGGCTCGAAACGATGCGTCCTTGCAAACGGCAGCGAGCGCTCGAACGGACGGATGATTTAAGTTCTAGGGCATAACGTCGGCATCAATCGGTCGTTCCTCCCGAAACGCACCTCGGTCAATCCTCTATGATGCATGAAGCGGCGGCGTCGGTAGGTTTCGGCGTCGTCGTGGCCTCACGCGTCAATGTAATCCGCAATGCTGGTCGGTTCGGGCACCGCCAACCCGTCTTCCCTCAATCCCGCCACGTGAAATCTGATCGCCTCGCGAAGTTCGTCCTCCACGGCCTCCACGGTAGGCCCGGTGGCAACGCACCCCGGCAGGTCGGGCACATAGGCGGAGTAGTTTCCTTCCGCCTTTTCGATCACGACCGCATAGCGCATTGCCTTTTCTCCTTTAGGCCGGCTTGCTCAGAGCTGTAGCCTGGGTTGAGCGTCAGCGAAACCCAGGAAGGCGGCGCCGCATGGATAGGACAATCCCGGATTTCGCTGCGCTCAATCCGGGCTACAGCTCCTGCGACTGGCGATTCTGCACCATTTCGCGGCAAGCCGCGTGCTGGCGATCCGGCCTGCCCTTGGATAAACTCCATCTTCTTCTCCCATGATCCGGAGCTCCGCCATGGCCACCCTGCTCAGCATCGGTTTCCGCCACCCTGCGCTCGCTGCCTTCAGCCTCTGCCTTGCCTTGACCGTACCGGCCACCGCCGCGCCGGTCGAGCCCGTGCGGTCGCTCGCGGCCAAAGAAAAAGCCCCCCTCATCGAGACCCTCAAAGGCCTCGTCGCGATCGAGTCCGGCAGCGGCGATCGCGAGGGGCTCGACAAAATCGCTAACGTAATCGCGGGACGGCTCAAGGCGCTGGGCGGCGCGGTCGAGATGATCGAACCCGATCCGGCCGATATCTACCGCATGGTCGATACGCCGAAACAGATCGGCAAGATGGTGCAGGCGCGCTTTACCGGCGCCGGCACCAAGAAAATCCTGCTGATCGCCCACATGGATACGGTCTATCTGCGCGGCATGGGGGCGCAGCAGCCGTTCCGCATTGACGGCAACCGCGCCTATGGGCTCGGCATCGCCGACGACAAGCACGGCGTTGCCCTCATCCTGCATACACTTGCGATCCTCCGGGAGATGAATTTCCGCGATTACGGCCTCATCACCGTGCTGATCAACGGCGATGAAGAGGTCAGCTCGCCGGGCTCGCGCGCCACGCTCACGCGGCTCGGCGGCGAACATGACGTGGTGTTCTCCTGCGAAGGCGCCCGCGTCGGCTCCGACCAGCTGTCGCTGACGACCGCCGGCATCGCGGCGGTGGTGCTCAACGTCAAGGGGCGGGCTTCGCACGCCGGGGCCGCGCCGGAACGCGGGCGTAACGCGCTCTACGAGCTCGCCCACCAGATTCTCCAGACCCGCGATCTCTCCGACCCGGAAATCGGCGTCAAGATGAACTGGACGATCGCTAACGCCGGTACTAACCGCAACGTGATCCCCGCCAATGCGTCTGCCACCGCAGATGTGCGCGTGCTGCGGGTTACGGATTATGACGGTATCGAGCGGAAGGTGCGCGAGCGCATCAAGAAGCAGCTCATTGAGGACACCACCGTGGAGATGACGTTCGAGCGCCGACGCCCGCCGCTCGAGGTGACGCCGGCGTCGCGCGCGCTCGCCAAACACGCGCAGGGCGTCTATGCGGAGATCGGCAACACGCTCATCGTCGGCGACGTCGCGGAGGGCGGCGGCACCGATGCGGCGTTCGCGGCTCTGCGGACCAAAGCTGCGGTCATCGAGCAATTTGGGCTGCGCGGATTCGGCTCTCATTCGAACGACGCCGAGTACGTCGAGATCGATTCGATCGAGCCGCGGCTTTATTTGCTTACCCGAATGATCATGGATGTGGCGCGACAGATGACGGATGTCAGATGACAGATGTCAGATGTCGGATGACGGATGTCAGAGGACAGAGATGCCGAGGAGGGACGAACTCGAGTGGCTTTCCCAGTCTCCTCCCCTGACATCCGTCATCTGGCATCTGACATCCGTCTTGACGACCCGCCCATTTCACCGGCAAGCTAGCGAAAAGACGAGAAATAATTTTACCTCATCGCCACGCATTCGGAGCCTCTCATGCACGTCAAATCGCTGCTCATCCTGACGACGGCCGCGTCCCTCCTTGCCGTCGCCTCTGCCCAAAGCCAAGTGGTCCAGCCCACGCCCGGCGTGCCCGGCGACTATGCGTTGCCAGACGGCAACGC
>Ga0209648_10005711_pt1 | contig 10683 bp, 8 predicted proteins | sample GraSoi2013_115cm_FD_185830 | JGI IMG/M metagenome (GOLD analysis project Ga0209648, IMG submission 185830) | Grasslands soil microbial communities from the Angelo Coastal Reserve, California, USA - Sample 9_17_2013_115cm (SPAdes) (version 2) | ecosystem: Environmental > Terrestrial > Soil >...
GCGCCACGCCAGGGTTTTTCTAAGAGTGTCCTCATGAAAAAACTCAGAGAGGGGCCGCGGATCCTCACCGCAGCTCTTCCGGCGGGGCAGGTTCTGCTGGCAGCCAGGTGGTGGAAGTCGCCGCCCCTAAAGGGGCCGTTGACAACCTTTAGGCATACCCTGATACGAATCGCCCGGATGCGAATCGGGAGGACACGAATCGCGAGTTTTCGCGAGCCTGTGAAGCTGTGCCCTTCCCGAAAAAATTTATATGTCTATAGCATCTCGCCTCTACTCGGTCGCGGGCGATTGCGGCGCTCGCACCCGGCGTCGAAGGGCGTGCAGGAGGAGCGATCCGCTGATGCCGAAGCAGACCACGGCGGCAAACGCGACCAGATCCAGCATACCGCGCGTCATCCGGAGGTAATCCGCGAACAGCGAAACCATCGCACAGAGAATGCCCAGGACGTTAAGCCAGAGAGGGGAATGAATATTCGGAAGATCCCGGCGAAACCAAACCTGGAACAGCAGGGCGGCCAGCCCGATCGCGGCCACCACCACTAAAGCGATGGGACTGAAAAAAGCATTCGGCCCCGTATAGATCACGACCAGCGCGAGCGCCAGCAGGAGCAGACCTGACGCGATCACCGTCCATCGGCGCGCCACTTTGGATGTGGGCTGTGATTGGGGCTGTGACTGTGACCCGTCACCCGTCACCGAGCGATCTCCTCGCCTTTCCGCATCTTGCCATTGTATTCCCGCCGGCCTTTCTTGGCGCTCAGGCGTTGCTCGGCATCCATTCCGCCGGGCGATTCTCGCCGTGCGACATGGCGTAGAGGACCAGTTCCACCCGGCTCGAAATCCCCACCTTGTCGAAGATGCGCAGCAGATATTTCTTGATAGTGTGTTCGCTGAGCCCCAATTCGGCGGCGACTCCGCGGTTGGTCAAGCCGTCGGCTACGAGTGCGACCACCTGCTCCTCGCGGGGCGTCAACAACAACCTGCCATTGGAGTTGACCACACGCAGCGTGGGCACCTCCGATAAAGCATCGAGCGCGTAATTCATCTGCTGGCTGTTGATCCAAACCTCTCCCCGAAAAACGCAGTGGATGCACTTGCAGAGCATGGGGAAAGGAGTGTGGGTAAAAAGAAAAATGCCTTTCGCCCCCGCGCGCAAGGCATTCACCACCAGTTCGCGGTCATCGTTCTCGGCCAGCAGCACGGGAGCGACCTTCGGATACGAAACGCGCAACCAGCGCAGCAGGCTGAAATCCGGCAGGCGGTTCCCGGCAACCAAAACCACGTCGGCGTGATTCGATTGCATAAAGTTGTGGAGATCTGACGTATGCAAAGCGACCGCGGACACCTGAAAGTCTCGCCGGCTCTTCAAGGCCCGCGTCAAGAGTTGAGATTGAATGGGACCCGAATCGGCGACCAGCACTTGCACTGTTTCGGTTTCGACCGGCGGGGTTCCTGTGGATGGCTTTGTGGAGCGCATGGTTTTCACGCTACCATCATGCCCAAAAGCGCATGGACCGTATGTAGCCCCCGTCACACCGTGTTGGTGATGAATTCGGAAGTGCATGCCTACTTTCGCAGGGCTACTCTTGTGCACAACTTTCGCAGCAGGGCACTCCCCCGCCCGGCGTGCGACCGCGACTGGTAACCCAGCCCTGGCGGCCCAGACTGCCGATTTCATCACCTTTCCGATAGCCGCAACGTGCCCCGTACCGCGGTGGACAGTACTTTCCAAGTCTTGTTGCGTTTGGGACGCCGGGATAGCTTCACTGCTAACAGCTCAAACGCCCGAGCTGCTTAGTTCGCCGTTCTGAGCAACGGTGAGAGTCCGGAGATGAATGTCTTTGCTAAACAACTCGTTTTGGGGGCTGCGGGCATGCTCATCCTTCAGCTAGCCGTGGTCACCTCCGCTCAGGAGACTGTACCGTCGCCTGCTTCGGTGCCTGGTTCCTCTGCTCCGCCAACCGGCAAGCTCGCGGCGGCGGAGAGCTCGCAGAGCCAGGGCCGGTCCGGCACGGACGGCTCCACGAACGGAGCGATCGCACAACCCGTAAAAGCGGGTGGCGTGGGAGATCCTGCATTCGGAGGGGAACGCCATCCGCTTTATCGGCTTTCGAAATCGGACACCGTAGACGTAAATTTCAGCTTTTCTCCCGACTTCAATCAGACGCTGACCGTGCAGCCCGATGGCTTTGTAGCACTGAAAGGTGCAGGCACGCTGTTCGCGGAAGGGCTCACGGTTCCCGAGATACAGCAAGCGGTTGCCAATGCGTACCGCGGCTTTCTGCACGAGCCCGAGATCACCGTAACTCTAAAGGATTTTGACAAGCCTTACTTCCTCGCCTCGGGTGAGGTGGCACGGCCAGGGAAGTATGAGCTGCGGGGAGATCTGACCGTAAATGAAGCCGTGACGATTGCCGGCGGCTTCACGCAGCAGGCCCGTCATTCGCAGGTTGTTCTGTTTCGCCGGATTTCCGCGTACGTGGCCGAATCCCACGTGATCGACCTGAAGAAGATGCTGGATTCCCGCGATCTTCGCGAAGATCTCCACCTTCAGCCCGGCGACTTCATCTTTGTGCCACAGAGCCGGATTTCAAAGATTCGCAAGTATGTTCCAACCAACTCCATGAGCTGGTACATGAACCCAATGCAGTTTTAGCAGGAAGGAGTGGCAGCGTTCACTAGTTTGTGTCTCCAAAATCTGGCGAGTTCCCCCCCAAAAGCCCGCCGGGTGTGATCGTCTGCTCTACGATCCATGTCCGCGGAATCGATCGAAAACTCGCGCAGCCCGCTTTCCCCCACGCCGCGCGAGCTTGCGGCCACGCTGTTCCGGCGTCCGCGACTGGTCGCCGCTTCGTTTGGGTTCGTATTGCTGGCGACGATATTCTTCTTTGTCTTCTCGGCGCGATATGAATCGCACTTCAAAGTTCTGCTGCGCCGCGGCCGCGTTGACCCCATCGTCTCCTCCCAGCCTGCCAGCGCCATGGACTTCGCCCGTCCCGGTATTACAGAAGAAGAACTCAATTCCGAAGTCGAACTCCTGCGCGACGAGGACCTTCTGAAGCAAGTTGTGAAAATGGCGGACCTTGTTCCTGCGAACACCCCTGATTTCGACCGCCCAGCCGAGATCGAACATGCCGTTCGCAAGCTGTCGTGCCGCTTGGATGTCGAAGCTCTGAAGAAGTCGAACCTCATCCAGGTCCGCTACAGGGACACCGATCCGGAACGGGCCGCCCGCATACTCTCAGCGCTTTCTACGCTCTACGTGCAAAGGCACACGAATCTCCAGCGGCCTCCGGGGGAGATCCAGTTTTTCAACCAGCAAACCGCGGAATACGAAAAGAGACTGCGTCGATCCGAAGCCGAACTGGTGCACTTTACTCGTGCCCGGGGCGTGGTTTCAGCGGCACTGGAACGCGACATCGCGCTGCAGAAGCTGGGCGAAGCCGATGCGGCGTACCGCCAGATCGATCAGGATCGCGTCGAGACCGAGCGCCGGATTTCGTCGCTGCGCGAACAGCTGAAGTCGTTTCCCTCCCGGTCGGTCACCCTCAAGCGCTGGGCCGATAATCCCGAGATTCTCGAAAAGATGAAAACGCACCTGCTGGAGCTCCAACTCAAGCGCACCGAGCTTCTCACCCGCTTTGAACCGTCCTACCGGCTGGTGCAGGAAGTTGAACGGGAAATCGCGGAAACACGCGCGGAGATTGCCGCCGAAGCGCTCACCCCCGTGCGCGACGAAACCACCGACAAGGATCCCAACTACGAGTGGGCCAGGATGGAATTGGAAAAGAGCCAGGTGCAGTGGGATGGCTTGCGGGCACGGCAATCCGACGCATCCACCCAGGTCGCATCCCTGCACACGTTTGCCCAGCAGATGCAATCCGACTCCGTGGATCAACAGGATCTGATGCGCACCGCCAAGGCCGAGGAGGACAACTACCTGCTCTACCTTCGCAAGCGCGAGGAATCGCGCATCGGCGACGCGCTCGACGAGCATCGCATCCTCAACGTGGCCATTGTCGAACCGCCCGTAGCCGCGGCGCTGCCGGCGCACTCCGTGTTCCTTTATTTCCTGCTCGCTTTCGGACTGGCCATGGCGTTCAGCGTTGGCGTCGGCTTTACGACAGAGTATTTTGACCCGACGATTCGCACGCCCACGGAAGCACGCGGCCTGCTGGGAGTCCCAGTGCTCGCCTGGTTGCCGGCGCCTGAGCCCGCGGTTTGGCGTCCTTCTCCTTCTTCAATCGGTCGGCCCAAGGTGGTGGTCCAGTGAGCACTCTCGGTAAGTATCTTGTGGAAACACCAGCCGCCGCCGGGCAGGCGCGCGCAACTCCGGTTCGCGAGCGAATCCAGCCCAAAGCAGTTTCTCCGGCGGCATCGGTTCACGAGGAGCGGATCCATGATGAGCAGATCCATGCGCTGGTTCAACAACTTTTCTTCCGGCATGAATCGAGGCCAGTACGGCACGTCGGATTTGTCACCGTCGAAGCATCGACTGAGACTGCGAAGCTATGCCTCGAAACCGCCAGAGCGCTGGCTGAAGAAGACAGGTACGACGTCGGGCTGATCGACGTCTGCCCGGGCTCGACCCCTCTGCAAACCCAGTTGCAGATTCCGTCCCCGAAATGCGCGGAGGCCACCTGGCCGATCGCACCACGTCTCTGGATGGTCCCTCGCCAGAGCTGGCTGCCGGACGACCGCGGGCAGCGGATCACCGACCAGAACTTATCGCGGCTCCGCGAACTTACGGCGGAGTTCGACTTCTCCATTCTGTGGTGTGCTCCGGTCTCCTGGCTCACCGCGAGCATCGGCCAGATCTGCGACGGCCTGGTGCTCGTGCTGACCGCCAACAAAACCAGACGCCTGGTCGCCGCTCAAATCAAGGATCAGCTGATCAAGGCACAAGTTCCTCTGCTCGGGACCGTCCTCGCGGAACGTCGTTTTCCTGTGCCGCAAAGCCTTTACCGGAACCTGTGAATCTTATGGACGAATTGACCACAAACCGGCTCTGGGACAGCGGACCCAAAGATTGTCCCTCGCAGTATGCCCGCATGATTCTTGGGACTCCCGCAACCCCGCCTTCCAGAGTCCCGACGGCGTTCGCGCCGACGGCCAACGTCACCCCCACGCGTCCGCCAACGCAACGCCTATCGCAACCTGCCGTCGATCGATTCATGCTTTGGCAGTTGGTGGCAGCCGATTTGACCGTTCTCGTGGTAGTGTGCGGCGCGTCATCGCTGTTCTTTCCCGCCTGGGCCCTACCGCGGGCTTATCTGCCGATTTTTGCCGCGCTGGTGACGCTCTTCGGCTTCTGCGAGGGGCTCTATGAACGCGCTGGAGATCCGTCTCCCGCTGGGATTGTTCCGACCCTGGCGAGGTCAACCCTGTTCGCGATCGGGCTAATCTTCATCGCTGCCTGGGGCGGAATGCGTCCTCTCGCCGCCGTCACGATATTTGCCAGCAGCCTGACCGGCCTCGTGCTCGGCCGCCGGTTGAGGCAGATCGCATGGAAGAGGCAGTGCCGCAAAACAGAGGCGCGCAGGATCCTCATCGTTGGCGGAGGGCCGGTCGGCCGCTCCATCGCTCAGGCTCTGCGCAACGACCCTCTCCACCGCGCAACCGTGTGCGGTTTCGTGGATGACGAGCAACCTCTATCTCCTGCGGTATTGGGGCGAATCGCAGACCTGGACTGGCTAGCTCGCGGCGAATTTATCGATGAGGTCATCCTCGCTCTTCCCGGTCAGCCCGCCCAGGCGCGAGAAGCTGCCGAGGTCGCGTTCCGTAACCACCTGGACATTCGCGCCGTACCCGAACTGCCGCCGGGTCCCTGGCCAGACTCGGGCATCGATTGCATCGGAGAAGTGCCGGTCGTCACCCTTCATCGCGAGCGCTTACCGAACGCCGCCTTGTTTCTGAAGCGTTCGCTGGATGTCGCCGGTGCGGCGCTCGCTCTTGCGTTGGCCAGTCCTCTAATGGCGATCGTGGCCCTGCTCATCCGGCTGGACTCGCCCGGTCCGGTCGTTTACGCCGCGGAACGCACCGGCGCCAAGGGCCGCCGCTTCCGCTGCTTCAAGTTTCGTTCCATGGTGAGCGACGCCGAACACCTCAAGGAAGAATTGCGAGCCCGCAACCAGAGGCACGGCCCGATCTTCAAAATCGACGACGACCCCAGAATCACCCGCATCGGCCATATCATCCGTCGCTACAGCCTCGACGAACTCCCTCAGCTCTGGAACGTGCTGCGCGGGGAGATGAGTCTGGTTGGACCGCGTCCTCATCCGGTGGACGAGGTCAGCCATTACGAACTTCACCACTACCGGCGCCTTGACGTGAAACCCGGCATCACCGGTCTCTGGCAGATTACCGCTCGCGACTGTCCGTCGTTCGAGCTCAACATGCACCTCGATCTCACCTACATCGAGAATTGGAGCCTGCGCCTGGACCTGCGTATCCTTGCCAGCACAGTTCGCGTGCTGTTCGCGCCGGAAGGAGCCTGACCCGCGCTATGAGCAGCCGCGCACTAGCTTTAACCTGGGACAGCGACGACAACCCGCTTTGGCGCGTTGCCGGTCTGCTGCTTCGCCCCCTTCATCTGGGATTGGCTTTTCCCTCCATTCTTTACGTGGCCGCGATGTCCGTCTTCCTGTTCCGGCCACCGGACCTGTTTTCTTTCTACGCCGACCGCATCGCCTTCGGCATCCTGGTCTTCTTCGTAGCTCTGCGTACCATGGCGCTCCGCGACAAGATCCCATTCTTTGCCGGACTCAGTTTGCCCATGCTCGGTCTTCTGGCGCTCGCCGTGTTCCGTGCGTTTCAGGAACCGTTCGACGCACAAACCTGGAGCATTATCGCAAGCAAGTTCATCGTGCCCTTTGCGTTATTTCACCTCGCGGTGCTGGTCTTCCGAGGCGGATCGCAACGAAAACACTTCGAAATCTTCGTCATCCTTGCGCTCGCCTACCTCGTGTTCGTTGCCGTTGCCTTCCTTGCGGACGCCCGCTCCTTCATTTTTCCGCGTTTCATTCTTGACGAAAGCCTTGGTTTCCACGCGGACCGCGCTCGCGGCCCATTTCTCCAAGCGGTGGCCAACGGGGTTTCGTTGAATATGCTTGGGATCCTTGTCCTTGCGCTCCCGCAAGAACGCAAAATCGTCGTCCGGCTGCTGTGGCTGGTTCTGCCTCTGGCCGTGCTTGCAACCATGACGCGCGCGGTTTGGATCTCGTTCGCCGTTTCCATCATCGTTCTCGGATTCCGCCTGGTCGAATGGCGTCTGCAAGCGGTGTGTACCTTGTTGGCGGCTGTGGGTCTGCTGGTTGGCCTGGCAATCGGCCTCAGCGATCATTCGCTGAAAACAATTCTTTGGGACCGCACCGCGGAGCGCGGCCCGGTGGCAGCGCGACTCGCCGTGTACGACGCCGGGTGGGCGATGTTTGAGGAACGGCCGTTCACTGGTTGGCCTGCCGGAGGTATGTACGCCGAGCTTGCCCGCCGCATGGAGGGCTACCACCTCCGCACCTTCTACGTGCACAACACGTACCTCGCCTTGCTGGTTGAGTTCGGTGTGCCGGGATTGGCCCTGTACGGCATTCTTTTCTTCAACCTCTTCCGCCTCTCCTGGCGCGGTCCACCCGGCGAGGCCGGCCCGGTCGCTTCCCTGCGCAAGGTCTGGCCGATCTTGCTCAGCGTGTATCTATTCAACGCCTTTTTCGTCGACATGGCGTACCAGTTTGTCATTGGACTTATGTTCACTGTTGCCGGGATGCTCTGCGCGCCAGAGGAGTCCGTCGCATGACCACTATCGCCTACATCGCCAACGAGTTTCCTTCGTCCCTCGAACCTTACGTGATCGATGAAATCACGGAACTGCGCCGCCGCGGGGCGCAAGTGATCTGCTCCAGCGGCAAACGGGTCTCGCCGAACGACCTCAGTCTGGCGGAACGCGCTTTCTGGAAAGAGACGCGCTTTTTTCAGCCGCTCTCCGACGATGAGCTGCTGCGGGCGGCGCGCCGGCTCGCCTCCGATCCTCACAACCTCTGGCAGCTGTTGCGGCCCTTGCTGTGGGATCGCGGAGCTTCCCCCATCCGCCGCATCTGCGCGCTGGGCCACACGGTGATGGGCGCCGCACTGGCAGAACAACTCGCACCACTCGATGTCGAGCACATCCACGCTCATCACGGATACTTCGCCTCATGGATGGCCTTAGTCGCTGCCCGTCTGCTCGGAATCGGCTTCAGCTTCACCCTGCACGGCTCCGATCTGCTGCAGCGCGCCGATCTGCTCTCGACCAAACTGCGCGCTTGCAAGTTCTGTGTAACCGTCTCCGACTTCAATCGGCATTACATTTTCCGCAACTACCCTTCCACGCCCTCGGAGAAAGTCATCGTGCAACGCCTTGGAGTCGATCGCGTGCTTCCCTGGCCCATATCCGCAGCCGAGGCCGGCCACCGGAAGTTCTGTCTCCTCTCCGTCGGCCGCCTGCATCGGGTAAAGGACTATCGCTTTCTCATCCAGGCCTGCGCCGTGCTTCGCAACCAAGGTCTCGACTTCCTCTGTTGGATCGTCGGCGAGGGGCCGGAGCGCCCGGCTCTCGAACGCCAGATCATGGCGTTGGGGCTCCAAGGGCGTGTTTCCCTGATCGGTCACGTGCCTCGCACCGACCTTCCCGGCTACTACCGCTACACCGACCTGGTTGTCATGACCAGCAGGAGCGAAGGAATTCCGGTGGTCCTGATGGAGGCCATGGCTCACGAGAAGCTCGTGCTGGCGCCTGCGATCACCGGCATTCCCGAACTGGTCGAGCACCAGCGCACTGGATTTCTTTACCAGCCTGGCTCTTTGCCCGATTTCGTCAGCGCCGTCAGGTGGATTCAGGCCAACAAAGCTTCCCTGGCCGGAATCCGCCGCGCGGCCGCGGCCAGCATCGCCGCTTCCTACAATCGCCAGCGAAATTTACGCACTTTTGCGGAGCAATTCCTGGCCCGAATTCCCCCATCGGACGGAGATCATGCGCATCCTGTATTGCAACAAGTACGACTATCCGTTTAGCGGCACTGAAGCGTACCTCTTCGACCTCATCCACCAAATGGACGAGCGCGGCCAGGAGACCGCTCTGTTCAGCATGGACCACGGCCGAACTCCCGCTTTCGCAGGCCGCAGCTATCGCATTCCGCGTATTGACTTCAAGGATCCAAACGCCGGTTTCCTGAAGAAGGTTAAGATGGCGGCGCACGCCCTCTATTCACCATCGGCCCGCCGCGCTATGCGCCGATGCCTGGCTGATTTTTCACCCGATCTGGCCCACGTTCGCGGCATCTACCATCACTTGTCGCCCTCGATTCTTTGGGAACTGAAGCGCCAGGGGGTCCCCGTGCTCTACCACCTGAACGATTTTAAGATTTTGTGCCCCACCTACAATTTTGTCGCCGAGGGCCGCGCCTGCGAACTCTGCAGCCACGGCGCTTTCCACCACGCTGCCACGAAAGGTTGCTATACCGGCCCGCGATCCAGCGCGGTCGTTCTTGCCGCCGAAGCGTACCTGCACAAATGGCTGCGGACTTACGAACGCTGCGTGGACATGTTTCTGGCTCCCAGCGAATTTGTGCGCAGCAAGTTGATCGACGGTGGTTTCCCCGCGCAACGCATCGAAGTCCTGGCCCACTTCCAGGCTTTGCCGAGCGCTGAACGCCTCACCGCCGACGAAGGATACCTGCTCTACTTCGGACGTCTCTCTCCCGAGAAAGGCGTCTATGAGCTCTTGCGCGCCATGGTGCGGCTACCACACACTCCTCTCGTCATCGCGGGAGACGGTCCCGAGCGTCCTCGCCTCGAAGCGCTGGCGCGCGAATTGAACTTGAGCCAAGTCCTGTTCGCGGGCATGGTCCATGGCGAGAAACTCGAGAAACTCATCGCCGGTTGCAGTTTCTCCGTGTTTCCGTCCCACGCCTACGAGACCTTGGGGAAATCCATTCTGGAATCCTATGCCTGGGGACGGCCCGTCATCGCCTCCGACCTGGGTTCGCGCCGTGAACTCGTCCAACATGGCGTCACCGGCCTCCTTTATTCCGACGGGGACCGCGAACAGCTCGCTCATTCCATCGGATTTCTGTTTGACCGCCCCGATTTGATCGAGAAGATGGGCGCCGCCGCTCGCAGTCGCGTGAAAGCAAACCACGACCCCGATCGGCACATGGAGAAGCTGCTAGAACTCTACTGCCGGCTCACATCTATAAAGAAGCTTCTGTCTTTCCCCGCCGCACCGGAGCACCCTGTCCCGCGCCGCGGCGTCCGCGTCGCGTTCATCGGAGGTCGCGGCCTGGTCTCCAAGTACAGCGGCATCGAATCCTATTACGAGCAGGCTGGCCACGAACTGGCCCGCCTGGGCCACGAAGTCACCGTATACTGCCGCAACTATTTCACTCCTCCCATGAACACGCACAACGGCATGCGCGTGCGGCGGTTGCCAACCATCCGCTCCAAGCATCTGGAAACTCTCGTCCACACACTGTTAAGCACGGCGCATGCCATGACGTCGGACTACGATGTTGTCCACTACCACTGCCTGGGACCCGCATTGTTTTCTTTTCTTCCCCGGCTTGCCGGGAAGAAGACCGTCGTCACTGTGCAGGGTCTCGACTGGCAGCGCGGCAAGTGGGGCCGGTTCGCATCGCGCGTACTGCGCTGGGG
>Ga0209648_10005712_pt1 | contig 10683 bp, 8 predicted proteins | sample GraSoi2013_115cm_FD_185830 | JGI IMG/M metagenome (GOLD analysis project Ga0209648, IMG submission 185830) | Grasslands soil microbial communities from the Angelo Coastal Reserve, California, USA - Sample 9_17_2013_115cm (SPAdes) (version 2) | ecosystem: Environmental > Terrestrial > Soil >...
TCTAGTTGCCCAGGGGCTTTCCAGCCGGGAGATTGCCACCCAGCTTTATTTGAGCGAGAATACGGTGAAGGGATATGTGCAGGAGATCCTGCACCGCCTGGGTGTGAAGAATCGGACCGAGGCGGTAATGGTGGCTGTTAAGCAGGGGTGGTTGTAGATTTAGCTTCAGTCAATGACTACTTTCATTTAAAGTACCCCCATTCGTATACTTCGGATTACCTACGAAAGGAGGTAACACCTGTAGAAAATGCGTGCTACACTAAACATAAGTTAGGTTGCTGCACTTCCTAACGTATAGCCTCCCCTTTGACCTGACGTTTTTCCTTTGAAGCGCAAGGAGTTGCGCGGTTAAGACTATGTATGGAGGTGACACTTTGATTCCTGGTTCCTTCGATTATCTAGTGGCGCAAAGCGTAAACGAAGCAGTCGCTCTGCTAGATCAACATGGCGAAGATGCCAAAATCCTGGCAGGAGGCCAGAGCCTCATTCCCCTCTTACGATTCCGTCTCGCAGGGCCGTCGGTTCTGATAGATATCAACCGAATTAATGGCCTTGAATACATTCAGGAGACGGATGGCACACTGCACATCGGCGCTCTAACACGCGAGGCGGAATTGGATAGCTCCAGCCTCATTCGTGACCGCTACCCCATCTTATATGACACCTCGATTATGGTGGCAGACCCCGTGGTGCGAAATTGGGCCACTGTTGGCGGCAATTTAGCTCATGCCGACCCTGCTAATGACCATCCGGCAACCATGCTTGCCCTGGGAGCAAGTGTCGTAGCCATGGGTCCAGCGGGCGAGCGGGTTTTGTCCATCGAAGATTTCTTCACTGATATGCCTTTCGAAACTGCCTTACGGCCCAATGAGGTACTCACTGAGATTCGCGTTCCTGCTCCCATCCCCAGAAGCGGTGGAGCATATTTTAAGCTGGAGCGTAAGGTGGGAGACTATGCTATTGCAGGCGTGGCAGCTTATATTACGCTGGACAATAATGGCAATGTCAGCTACGCAGGCATTGGCCTGACCAACGTGGGACCGGTTCCGATTAAAGCGAGAGATGCCGAACACTCGTTACTCGGTAAACCGCTGGACGATGCCAGCATCCATCAAGCTGCTGATCTTGCCGCTGCTGCTGCACAGCCCACGAGCGATACACGCGGTCCCGCCGAATATAAGCGCGATATGGTGCGTACGCTTACTGTTCGTGCGTTGCGAAAAGCGCGTGCCCGCGCCACAGGAGGAGAATAGCATGAGCACCCATCATATTACTGTCACCATCAATGGAACGCCCTACGAGGGGGATGTCGAGTCACGCACATTGCTTGTACACTGGATTCGTGACACGCTGCGTTTGACAGGAACACATATCGGCTGCGATACGACATCCTGCGGTGCATGTACCATTCTTGTGGATGGCAAAGCCACCAAATCTTGTACCATGTTTGCTGTGCAGGCGCATGGACGGCAGCTCATGACTGTTGAAGGCCTGGAACAGAACGACAAATTGCACCCAATACAGGAGGGATTTCACCAGGAGCACGCTTTGCAGTGCGGGTATTGCACACCTGGCATGATGATGACTAGCCTTGCTCTTTTACAGCGCAATCCCAATCCTACGGAGCATGAGATCCGCGTAGGCATCTCGGGCAACCTGTGCCGCTGCACCGGCTATGTCAATATCGTCAAGGCTATACAGTTTGCTGCCGAGAAAATGCGGGCAACTGAACAGGTTCCGGTAAGCGCCGGTGAAGGAGGCGAATAATGGCGACTCAAGTTTTTGCACACGGCCTTGGGGAAGCATATAAGCGCAAAGAGGACGCCCGTTTCATCCGTGGTCAGGGCAACTATGTGGATGACGTGCAACTGCCGGGAATGCTCTATGGAGATATCGTGCGTAGCCCCTATGGGCACGCGCTCATCAAGAATATAGATATCAGTGAGGCGATGAAGGTTCCGGGGGTCGTGGCAGTGATTACTGGTAAAGACCTGGATGCCGCAGGGCTCGCGTGGATGCCAACGCTCTCGGCTGATACGGAAGCTGTGCTGGCGCTGGATCGTGTGCATTACCAGATGCAGGAAGTAGCCTTTGTTGTTGCTACCAGCCGTTATGCCGCAGCCGATGGCGCTGCTGCTGTCGGGGTAGATTATGAGCCTCTGCCGGTGGTAGTCGATCCCAAAAAGGCACTCGCGCCCGATGCGCCATTGCTGCGTCCCGATAAGAAGGATAAGCAGCCAACAAACCAGATTTATCACTGGGAGACTGGCGAACGCGAGGCCACCGATGCTGCCTTTGCTGAAGCCGCAGCCAACGGCGTGGTCGTCAGGCAAGAGATGTATATTCCACGCATTCATCCCGCGCCAATCGAGACCTGTGGCTGCGTTGCCGACTTCCATAAAGCGACCGGGAAACTCACAGTCTGGATGACTTCGCAAGCGCCGCATGCGCATCGCACGCTCTTCGCCATCGTTGCTGGCCTGCCTGAGCACCGGATCCGCATCATTTCACCAGATGTTGGTGGTGGATTTGGTAACAAGGTGCCGATATATCCAGGATACGTCTGTGCTGTCGTGGCATCAATCACAACGGGTAAGCCTGTCAAGTGGATTGAAGACCGCACTGAGAACCTGTGCAGTACAGGTTTTGCACGTGACTATCACATCAAGGCAGAGATCGCTTCCGAAAAGGATGGGACTGTCAAAGCGCTGCGCGTATACACACTGGCCGATCATGGCGCATTTGATGCGGCGGCACAGCCGACGAAGTTTCCGGCAGGACTGTTCCACATCTGCACAGGTTCATATGACTTTAAGAACGCCTTTGTAGAGGTGGACGCGGTCCATACTAACAAGGCGCCGGGTGGCATCGCCTATCGATGTTCGTTTCGCGTAACTGAAGCTTCCTATTTGATTGAGCGCATGATGGACACTCTGGCCTATGAAGTGGGTAAAGACCCGGCGCAACTGCGCTTCCAGAACTTCATCAAACCGGAAGCCTTCCCCTACCGATCCGCTCTGAACTGGACGTACGATAGTGGTAACTACGAAGCTGCCCTTCAACTGGCAATGAAGAATGTGGACTACGAGGGGTTACGCCGAGAACAGGCTGAGAAACGGGCGCGTGGAGAGCTGATGGGTATCGGCATCTCAAGCTTCACCGAGATCGTCGGTGCTGGCCCTGGCAAGCACTTCGATATCGCTGGCATTGAGATGTTTGATAGCTGCGAGATTCGTGTGCATCCTACAGGCAAGGCCCTCGCACGCATTGGAGTCCAAACACAAGGCCAGGGGCATGAAACAACCTTTGCGCAGATCATCGCTGCTGAACTAGGTATGTCACCGGATGATATCGATGTCGAGCATGGCGATACGGATACTGCCCCGTATGGATTGGGCACATATGCCAGCCGCAGTACACCGGTGGCTGGTGCTGCAACCGCCATCGCTGCCAGAAAGGTACGTGACAAGGCCAAGAAGATCGCGGCCTACCTGCTGGAAGTTGGCGAGGAGGACCTTGAATGGGAGCCAGGACGGTTCTATGTAAAGGGATCACCGGGTAAAGGCAAAACCATCCAGGAGCTGGCGTTTGCGGCCTACACAAACTGTCCGCCATACCTGGAGCCAGGTTTGGAGGCAGTGAACTATTATGATCCACCCAATCTGACATATCCGTTCGGTAGCTATATCTGCGTTGTGGATATCGATCGAGGAACCGGGCAGGTACATGTACGTCGCTTCATGGCAGTGGATGACTGTGGCACGATCATTAATCCAATGATCGTAGAGGGGCAGATTCATGGCGGTTTGACGCAAGGACTTGCTCCGGCATTGTATGAAGAGTTGTCATACGATGAGGATGGCAACGTTCTAGGCAGCAACTTCCAGGATTACTTGATCCCCACCGCGGTCGAGACACCACACTGGGAGACCGATAAGACGGTTACGCCTTCGCCACACCACCCGATTGGGGCCAAGGGAATCGGCGAGTCGTCCACTGTAGGTGCTCCACAGGCGATTGTCAATGCCGTTGTTGATGCGCTCGCTCATGTGGGCGTGCGGCATATAGACATTCCGATTACGCCGTGGAAGGTGTGGAGTGTCCTGAAAGAAAAGGGGTTGACTTCGGATTAGTTTTGGTTGTCCGGTGGTGAAACCTGGCGACCCTCGCGGTCGCCAGGTTACCTATAGGTAGGGAACCATTTCCAGGGGAATAACATGTCGAATGCTATACTTGAACTTGCTTACCAGTTGACACAGGCGGATGAGCCCTTTGTACTGGCGACTGTGGTATGGTGTGAGAGGCCTACTTCTGCGAAGCCTGGGGCGCAGGCGATTATCCAGGCTGATGGAACAATGACGGGCTGGATTGGTGGCAGTTGCGCTCAGCCTGTTGTGCTGCGTGAAGCTTTGCGAGTACTACGGGAAGGAGATGGTCCCTATCTTTTACGTTTGGGTGCTCCAGAAATGGGAATTGTGCGTAACGATGTGCGGGTTTTCCCTATGAGTTGTACCAGCGGGGGTATACTGGATATCTATATGGAACCGCATCTGCCTCAACCACAACTTGTGCTGATAGGCGATTCACCTGTGATTGCAGCGCTCGGTCGCCTGGCTGGAGTTCTCGACTACACGGTAACGCAGCTTAATTCTGCCGATTTGAGTAAAGTGCTCATGAATGAACGTACGTATGTGCTTGTTGCCTCACATGGGCAATATGATGAAGAGGCTTTAGAGCAGGCGCTGCGCAGTCCTGCTGTCTATGTGGGCATGGTGGGTAGCCATAGACGTGCCGAGGCTTGCCGGGAATACCTGCGTACTTCTGGGTTGACAGAACAGCAGATTGAGCGTCTTAAAGCACCTGCTGGATTGGATGTGGGGGCTGTGACACCGCAAGAAATTGCGGCCAGTATTCTGGCAGAGTTGGTGGAGGTACGTCGTCGTGGTCCTCTAGTCAATCAAGAACAGACTCGTTTTGCTAGTGAAGAACATCTTGAAGGTAAAGACGCTATCCTTGAACATGAACCTGAGACAGCTATTGATCCTGTCTGTGGTATGATAGTAGAAATAGCTACAGCCAGGCACCGGGCTAAACTTGATGGGCAAGACTTTTATTTCTGTTGTCCTGCCTGCAAGCGCCTATTTGAGCGAAATCCGCAAGAATATCTCGTGCAAAACGAAAGGTGAGTAAAAAATGGAGTTTTCTGGTACCCAGACGATTGCCGCGCCTATTAAGGACGTGTGGGCATTTCTGATGGATGTGAATAAGGTAGCATCCTGTGCCCCTGGTTTTCAGAGCCTGGAGGTTATGGAAAATGAGCACTGGAAGGCAGTGGTTGCAGTGGGAGTTGGGGCAGTAAAGGCCAAGTTTACATTGGATGTCACGCGGCCAGAAGTGGAAGAGCCTACGCGCATGGTTGTGAAAGGCCGGGGCAAAGCGCCAGGTAGCGCTGTTGATATGTCCGGGGATATGCAGCTCACCGATCTTGATAGTGGGGAGACACGCATGGATTGGAAAGCATCGGTGGTCGTGAGTGGTACTATCGCCAGCGTAGGTGCGCGTCTACTGCAAGGCACAGCAGAACGACTCACCGGGCAATTCTTCGATTGCCTTAAAACCAAGTTACAGGCCCAGGCTACTACGAATACGAGCAGTTAGTTCCGATGGAGAATGCCGTTCAGCGCTGGAATGAAATACTTGATGCACGGGCGCAACAAATGGACGCCGCCTACACGCGCCTGGGGCGTACTAGTGCCGATTTCTGGGATCGCAGGGCACATGGGTTTCATCGTTCTACAAAGGATACCGCGACCAGTGATCCTTTTTTTCTCCAGATGAGAGACATAGTCACTCCACAGACAAGGGTGTTGGACGTTGGCGCGGGAACAGGACGCTTTACACTCGCGCTTGCACCGCAGGCTGAGCATATTACTGCTATTGAGCCAAATCCTGCGATGCTGGATTTCCTGCGCCAGGATGCGTATGAACGAGGACTAACCAATATTTCATTTGTTCAAACTACCTGGCAAGCTGCTCCTGATAATCTCCGGGCCGATGTTGTGATCTGTAGTCATGTGCTTTATCCAATCAGGGATATCGTGCCGTTCCTGGCAAAACTGCAAAAGGCTGCACGCCAGGCTTGCTACATTTATTTACGAGCCACCCCTATCGATGCCATAACTGCTCACCTCTGGCGGTATTTTCATGGTGAGGAGCGCCGCCTGCCGCCGGGTTACATACATGCCCTTGATGTACTGTACGAGATGGGGATTTATGCAAATGTAGAAATCGTCACACTTCCTCCGAGCTTGCGTTATCCCTCGCTAGAAGTAGCTGTCCTGGAGCTGCAGGAGCAGCTTATTTTGCCCGATGATGAGAAGACACGCGAAGAATTGCGTGCATTATTAAAAGGGTGGTTGGTGGAGCGGGATGGTTTATTGGTGCCACCTGCTCAAAATACGGTGTGTGCTTTCATTTGGTGGAAAACACGGTAAGTAATCACTTACATTCCAGCAGGATTACTTCAAATGGACGAAATGTCCTCCCTCTCCTCCACAAAAGATCTGGCTTTGATTTGAGCCATTAAACTCAAATCAAAGCCAGGTCCTATACGATGGCCCTGTCTAACTTTTCAAAGAAAGATTTGAGCGAATTTTTGGTAATGCCCTGGCCGATAGGGTTGTTGGCGATGGCAATGGGGCCTTCGAGATCAGCAGTGGCGTCATAGGTGAGTACAGCACCATCAGGCTCGTCATTGATGTTGATCTGGCTGGTGGCGTTGATTGAGCCACCGGTGCCCTTGCGGTTTACTTCCAGAACGAGCACATTTGGGTCCTGGCGCTGAGCGATACGAATAACGGCGCCATATGGCCCTTTCAAACCAGGCAAAGGGGTTGTAATGTTCGCCTGAAGGCGAGTAGGATCTAGATATTGGACCGAGTTGCAGCCAGGAATACAGGATTGGAGGACTGCGGGATTGAGGATAGCGTTAAAGACTTGCCAACTGCTAGCCTTGAACTTATGACTTCCGTTAAGCTTCATGAAACCCTTCCTTACACATACAAACATAACTGGCCTTGTGCAGGTCAAATTAATTGGGCGTATCTCACCCGGAGTGTATTGTAGCGATTCATTGCTGAACTTTCAAGGGTGAGATAACATGTTACCAAATATTCCTATCCTCGTGGGTAGAATGCCCTGGTTAGAACTGCTGGTGTAATCAATCCCGGGGATGTGGTGCTTGAGGTTAAGGCGAACGTGGTTTATTATTTTTGCCTGGCCCAAATGTGCTATTATCTGCTTTGAAATTATATGAGGGTGTTATACTGCGATAAAGTGTTTCATCGTGTGTCAGAGCTTTAAACTTTATATAGATGATTTCAATAAGGGGTGCATGATGGCATGGCCTGGTGAGCTTGATCAACAAGCACGGCAAGGATGGCGATCTCTTTTTGCAAAGAAAAGGGCAGATCTTTCAATTTCAGTCGAGGAAACGCTCGCGGACGGTACTTTAGAGGAAGATCTTGTTTCAGATGAACCGGATGAATTGGAAGAAGGCGTGCAGGGAAAAAGCAGTTCAATGGTCATACCTCCCAGATTGAGTCTCCAATCCAAAGTGATACCTGTGGTACGCGTTGAGCCTAAGGAAGCTAAAAACGTGGTAGTGGCCGATGCCCGCTCTACTACTGAACCCGACGAGGTTCCGCAGACTGAACCGAAAAAGCAGCGCCTGGCAGGTCGAACAACCAAAGTGCATTTACAAGCTGTCGCCAGGCCGGAGAAGAAATCAAGCGGAAAAATATCGAAACAGGCAGATAAAAACGAACGAACTACTGACGGTGAAGTTCAAGCAAGTGTCCGAGACGAGGCGAAACGAAGTTCTGCGCATGAAGCCGAAGCCTTGATCGAGGGACAGGTTAAAAGTACTGCACGCGGAGCATTAGCGGGTTCCAGTGTGTTTAAACAAGGCCAAAGAGAAGTGATGGTTGCTAATGTCCATATTTCTGAGACAAGTGTGGTGGTGATAACGCTCGTAGGGGACCCTGGTCCTGTCGTTGTAAAATATATCTCCTTAAAGCCTCGGGATGGATTTACTGTACATTTGAGTGCGCCTGCTGAGGTGCAAACGCCATTTAACTATGTAGTTCTGATGGGGGAACTTTTCTAAAGATTCCCCTCAACCTCTTGCCGAAGACGCGCTAAGAAGTCTTGCATAACGCCCCTACACTTTCTCTAGCGCAGGTAGTGTGAAAATAAAGCGACTGCCTTCACCGAGGATACCACTGCTCTCTACGTGAATAGCGCCACCATGCAAGCGGAGTAATTGAGCAACAATGTAAAGGCCAAGGCCAACACCTCTTGCCTTACTTCCCTCAATATTAGGGGCACGGTAGAAACGTTCAAAGAGACGTGGTTGTGCATCAACAGGAATACCGATACCTTGATCTTCGACACAAACTTCGATGGTTGCTTTGTCTTCTATTTTTGGGCGCCGGCGTAACCAGACATTCACGGGTCCGCCAAGTGGACTGTATTTTATCGCATTATCTACAAGGTTGGCAATGATTTGCTGCAGGCGTGCGCTATCACCCATGACCAGGTAGAGCTGTTCGCTCGGCTCGATAAAGCAACTGATAGTATGCTCTGCCGAGACCGAGCTAAGATGTGTGACTACTTGACGAGCTATAGCGGCCAGGTCAACCTCTTCTAATGTTAAGGTGAGCTCTCCGCGATTGAGCCGTGACACCTCTAAAAAGTTGGCAACTATGTTGGTCAATTGGTGGGTCTGTTCCTCGATAATAGAAAGATTATCGATCAATTGAGGCAGCTTTATAATTCCAGGATCTTGAGTCTGATCCATGACACGTCTGAGTATGCGCGTAACTAACTGGCTCTGTGCAAGAATGACTGTTAATGGAGAGCGAAACTCATGCGCGGTAATTGCCAGAAATTCGTCTTTAAGCGTATTGGCTTCGCGCATGGCTGCTTCACTAGTGCGAGCATCGATGGCTTCTTGTTGCCAGCGAGCCTGGTCAACGGCTAATCCCGCGAGTTGGGCAATACCTTCGATAACCACCATATCCCAAACCGTAAATTCATTTTGCTGTGCATGTCGTCCTTCCTCAGACTGCTGTGTTAATCCATCAGCAGGGGCCCTGGAACGATCCAAAGCAATAAGTCCGTGCAGCCGATTGTTGTGCATGATCGGTGCTGTAAGTATCATCAGGTGGTTGTATGGGTTAGGTTGATGGAGACACTGTTCGGCATTAATGAGCGTTGCATGACCTTGCATGAGCTGTGCCAGGAAGTCATGATTTTGGTCAGATTTAGGATAAAGCCAGGCAGCTTGATCGATTAACCATTGCCGCTCGCCTTCTGATGAGAAACCGATTGAAAACATTGGTGTAAATCGTTGCAGTCTCTCGTCATAAAGTTGGACGACTCCACGCTCACAGTTGAGTGTGAGAAGTGTTCGTTCAAGCACACTGTGCAGGATAGCTTCGATATCAGTAATGCCTGATACCGCTTCTGCGACGTGCAAGAGTGTATCTAATGCCTGGCGGATACGTTGATCAACACGAATTTGTTCCGTGATATCGCGAAAAGCGCTGACGATGCCAATCTGCTTCCCCGTACCATCTAGCATTGACGCGATATTTATCTCTAAAATGCGCTCAGCTCCATCGGCACGTATAGTGACGAAGCGTTCTGCACGAATACGTTCACCACGAAGTGCGCGAGCAAGGGGGAAGTCTTCTTCCGTCATTCGTTGTCCGTGGAGGGTGTAGGTTGGGTAACGATGAAGCAAGGACTTCAGTTGAGCGGTAAAATTTTTGGGTACGCCAAGGAAATGAGATGCCGCGTTATTGAGTATTAACACCTCTCCTTGCTGGTTCGTAACAGTAATACCTTCGGTCATGGTGTGGAAGATGGCATCAAGTGTATTGGCTCGCTCGGTTGCCAGCCTGGCAGCTTCATGTGCGTCCGCCAGTAGACGAGCCTTTTCGACCGCAAGCGCGCACTGTGCTGCTATTTCTTGCGCAAAGACAAGTTGACCCTCAGAGGGATAAAAATCGGGTGCGCGGTAGTTAACAAAAGCCAGGCCGACGCAGCGTGAAGCATTAGTCGAAGCTATAGGGTTGGTTTCCTGCTTATTTTTTGATACCATACCTATCATCAGGGGTATAATCATTGCATTGTTTAAACTTAGCTTGCGAAACAGGGTAATCTCTTCACCTTCGACCTGCTCGGCAGCGACAAAGAGCGGAGTGCACACATGGGCAGCGTGACGGCAGTTCGGAAGTTCTGCCAGAACAGCAGTAGTTTGCGTACTGAGTATGCCTTGTTGCGTGCTACTACTCGCTAAGTGTAGTGTATCGCTTTCCAAAAGCGCAATTGAACCTCCGTCAGCGTTTAAGCCCTGTACCAGGTGATTGATAGCGATTTCGAGTATGGCTGGTAGGTCCTCTCCTGAATTGACAGCAATTGCTACCTGGTATATGGCGCGTGCGCGATCAATCAATTGTTCTGCACGACGGCGTTCCGCCTGAGCCTGTTGATACAGTCGAGCATTGTCGATAGCTATGGCTGCCTGCTGTCCAATGGCACGTGCGAGTTGCTGCTGTTCGGGTGAAAATGTGCGTGTTTTACCGGGATCATCCAGGGTAAGCATTCCAACAGGGC
>Ga0209648_10005716_pt1 | contig 10677 bp, 4 predicted proteins | sample GraSoi2013_115cm_FD_185830 | JGI IMG/M metagenome (GOLD analysis project Ga0209648, IMG submission 185830) | Grasslands soil microbial communities from the Angelo Coastal Reserve, California, USA - Sample 9_17_2013_115cm (SPAdes) (version 2) | ecosystem: Environmental > Terrestrial > Soil >...
GGACGTCCACCTGCCGATGTCTGGCTGCTGACGGATTGACCGATGGGTTGTATCTCGTCGGAGCCTGCGGCAAACCCACAAGCATCGCCGCCTGGGCAAGCGTCAGCGCTTTCGCCGTGGTATGAAAGTAACTCCGTGCCGCAGCTTCGATCCCATAGCTCTGATTGCCGTAGTAGACGGTGTTGAGGTACCACTCCAGGATCTGGTCCTTGGAGTAGGACCGGTTCAACTGCAGCGCGAGGATCGCCTCTTTAACCTTGCGCTGCACCCGATTCTCTTGCGGTGAACCCATCAGGGCAACCTTTGCCAGCTGCTGCGTGATTGTGCTGCCTCCCTGCTGAACGCTCTGGTGACTGAGGTCGGCGAGGGCCGCCCGCATCATCCCGAAGGGATCGACGCCGGCGTTGGTGTAGAAGGTGCGGTCTTCGATCGCGATCGTCGCCTCGAGTGCGTAGCGCGAGATTGCCGTCAGCGGGACGACGATCCGATGATCACCCGACCGGCCAATGTCCGCGAGCAGGGTGCCGTGACGGTCATAGATCAGGATGTCCTGGTTGAGATAGGACATCGCCAACTGCTGCACCGAGGGAAGGTCTGCGCCTTGCACACCGACACCAAAAGCAGACACCCCAAAGAGAATGAGCGCGATCACCACCCCGATCACCGCAAGTCGGCCACGACCGATGCCATGATGGCGGCGCCTTCGTCTCGCGCGGAATCGAGACGCCAGCGTGCTGGCGCCGGGATGCAGGCGCACGTGTCGGGCGGTTCTCACAGGGGGTCAATTGCTCACTCTGGCGACGCGCCGATAGAGCAGTAAGGGCCGAGCAGCACGAAACGGCCGTGCCCCAGGCCTCAAGTTCCGATGGTCCAAACGGCGTCGTCACGATTGCTGTCGTCAGCAATGATGATTGCCCGCGGGATGGCGCGGCTCGCACCGTAAAACACATGGCTACTGCGACGGTGATGTGAATGAAGGCTTCGCGTCATGACCATAAAAGTCAACTGGCGGGCCGTTCAACACGCGAGGTCCTTGATTGAGCGCCGCAGGGTGGTGCTCGACGATCGAGATGCCTGGCGTGCCCACCGGCCGACAGCCCGCCAGCGCGATGCCTATATCCGGGCCAACGGCATTCGTGCATATGGGACCTGGTTCCTCGCTATTGACGATCAGGCCCCTGAAGGCACCAAGGCACGTCATAAGTTCCCCTACGGAGACTTTCAAAGCGTTCATCGTTGCGCCGTGCTGTCGGCGGAACAGCGGGCCGGTCAGTACAGGTATTCCGATCTCGAACTGGCAGCGGCCCAGCTTCACCGGATGCTGGATGAACTGACGTGGTCCAGAGCGATGTAGTTTCAGGAGGTGCAGGCATGATCGCAGCGGCGAACCGGGACATTCGACGGCAGTTACAGCTCGCCGAACTCCGCCGAGCGCAGGTAATGAACTCTCCGATCGCTCAGCTTGACCGAGTCATCACCGAGCTGGAGGAAAAGCATCTGGAGGGCCTCCGGCGGGTGCCCGCCAGCCTCGTCCCCATCTTGATTGCCATAAATCGACTGCTCCCGGAGGGGGTCACACCGCTTCCGGAACAAGAAGGCTCGATCCGCGACACCATCGACCGCTGTTTCGATCTTCAAGAACGACTGCTTGGCGTCTCCGACGACGGTCTGCTGGGCCGGCCGGAGTAACCAGATTCTGACCACCCTCCCTAGCCCTCCCCCCCAAAAGGGGAGGGTTTTATTTCGTAGGCGAGCGTTCTATTTCTGCGCGGGAGAAGGGCTTCCTTGGAGGAGCAAATTCAGGCGCTGCAACATGGGCGGCGAGCCCAGCCCCGTAAAGATCTCTTTGGCCTCCTCGGCCGCCGCGCGTGCCTTGGCGTGGTCCGGCCCGATCAACATTGCCGCCTCCAGCTGGCACATTCCGAGGCAGTACTGCAAATCCAGCTCTCGGAAGCGCCGTACTGCCTGTGCGTAGGCGGCCAGCGCGTCATCGGCGCGGCCGTCGAGTGCCAGCAGGCCCGCACGGAACTGTTCCCTCATCGCGTCCAACCAGGCGCCGTTCACCGGGATCGAATCGAGGGCGCGCACCGCTTCGCCGGCACGCTCGCGGTCTCGAAGCCACAGGGCAGCCTGGGCGGCGGCCGTGTAGGCCACCACTGTGGCCATGAGATCGCCGTGTGCGGTTGCGACGCTACGCATTGCGTGTTGGTAGGACGCTTCCAGATCACCGGCGACAAGAGCGATCAGGGACTGCAGCATTGGAAGCAGCGCGGCCCACTGCGGATTCGTCCACGAAGCCATCATCGATTCCATCCTCGCCATCCGGGAGCTCTCGGCGGTCATATTTCCGCGATAGGCGTTTATCAGGGCGGCTTGCATAACCAGCTGGGGTCGGCTTTCGAGCGTCACGTCGTCCTGATCCAGCTCGGCGAAGAGGGCAAGTGCCCAGTCCCATTCTCCAACCTGAAACGCGGCGTCCATGCCATGGCTCCCGAGGCTGTTCATCCATTCGCGCTGGCCCAGCTTGCGTGCCAGCTCGAGACCGACGCGCACCGTGGCAAGCCGCACTCGGTGGTCGTCGACAATGTGCCAGGCGGCGATGTTGTTGCGGGCCCGCAACTCCAGACTGGCCAGGCCGTAAGCCTGCGCCATGGCGAGCGCGCCCATGACCTCGGCGAGGCCTTCCTGGTGACGCTGGGCCGCATCACCGAGCGCCGACCCTTTGGTGATGAGCGCGTCCACGATCACCGGTAACAGGTTGAGCGGACCGGCGGCGGCGAGCGTCGTCTCAGCCCAATCGACGGCCTTACCGCGCTCACCATGCAACATGTAGGCGCGTGCGAGCTGGCCGATCAGCGCCGCATACCCCGGATCGGCTTCCATACCTTCGAGCTCGCGGTGCGCTTCTTCAAGCGTGGCGATCGCCGGCCCCGGATTGCCCATCGAATTCAAGACCCGGCCTAGCTCCGCCACGGCGCGGGCGGTTCCGGCCCGATCACCCTGATCTCGAAGCCAGTCAGTCGCTTTGCGGAGATACGCTTCCGCTGTCTCGTAGCGCGCGGCGATTGCGGCCGACGTCGCCGCAAGTTCCCAGAGCGTCGCGCGCTCCCGGTCGTCGTCCGTGATGGCCAGCGCTTGCTCCAGGTAGGCGACCGCCTGGTCGTGCGAGTGCAAGGCCGCCGCTCGCTGTGCGGCCGACCGCAGCGACTCCCGGGCCTTGCCCTTCAGCACCTCGGCGGCCGACCCCTCGGACGTTGCTTGATAAGCGGCGAGGTAGTGACTCGCCACCACTGCGGCGAATTCCGGGTCCTGCAGATCTTCGAAGTAGCGCGCGACCGCCTGGTGCCGCTCGCGCCGCTCCCGCTTCGGCAAGGTGTCATAGGCAATCTCCCGGATCAGGCTCTGCACGAACCCGTACTGCCCTCGCTCCGGCGAGCGTGGATCGGCGTCGTAGGCGAGGATCTCCTTGCGTACCAATGACTGCAGGTGGGGCATCAGCCGCTCCTCCGCCTCGGACGACAGCGCCGTGAGGCCTGAGACGGTGAACCGGTGGCCGAGGACGGCGGCCGACTGGAGCAGTGATCGCTCCTCGCTCGGCAATCCGTCGAGCCGGGCGTTGATCAGCGAGTGGAGCGTGGCGGGCACCGCGAGTTGCGAAAGCTTTCCGGCGAGGCGGTATTTGCCGTCGTCCGCGATGACCTGTCGTTCGTCGAGAAGCATGCGCACCGTTTCCACCGCGTAGAGGGGCACGCCATCGGCACGGGTCACGATCTGCTCGAGCACCGAGTCCGGGAGCCCGGGCACGAGACCGGTCAACAGCTGAGCCATCGGTCCGCCGGCCAGCGGCTCGAGGTGCAATGCCGTGAAGTTCCGCTGGTCAATGCCCCAGCTGGGCCGGCGTTCGCGCAACTCCGGACGGGCCAGCGTGATGATCAGGATGGGGAAGGCGCGGCTCCATTGGAGGACGTGTTCGATGAAGTCGAGGACGCCCTGGTCGGCCCATTGCAAGTCCTCGAAGACCATGACGGTGGGGCCTTTATCAGCCACCCTCTCGAAGAACGTCCGCCAGGCGGCGAAGAGTTGCTCGCGCTGCCCAGCCGGTGATTCCTCCAGTCCCAAGAGTGCGGCCAGCGGCGCGGCGAGCCAACGCCGCTCAGCTTCATCGGGGACGTAGTTGGTAAGGGTAGCGGTCAGCTGGCGGCGAGTGGTTTCCGCATCGTCGGACTCGGCGATCCCGGCGCGCCGCCGGACCATCTCGCCCAGCGACCAGAACGTGATCCCCTCACCGTACGAGGGCGATCGCCCGTGATGCCAGTAGACCTCCTGCGCAAGGCCATCGATGTATTTCTCGAACTCCCAGGCGAGCCGCGACTTCCCGATACCAGCCTGGCCAACGATCGAGATCAACCTGGCCCGCTTCTCACGAGCGGTGGCATGAAAGAGGTCCTTGAGGAGGCGAAGCTCCTCGTCGCGGCCGACGAATGGCGCTTCGAGACGCTCGCTTCGTCCGGCACCGCGGCGCGCCGCGACCACGCGGAGCGCTCGCCAGGCGGGGACCGGCAGAGCCTTGCCCTTGAGCACCTGGTCGCCGAGAGCCTCGAACAGAATGGCCCGGCTCGCGGCGCGGTACGTGCCCTCATCGACCAGGAGCCCGCCCGGAAGGGCGGCGGCTTGCAGCCGCGAGGCGGTGTTGACGAGGTCGCCGGCCACCATACCCTGTCCGGCGGCGCCGACGACGATCGCGGCGTGGCCCGAGCCAACGGCGGCGCGCAGGGCGAGCGGCGCATTCTGGATTTCCGTCCCGAGCGCGGCGACGGCGTCGGTGAGGTCGAATCCGGCGCGAACCGCGCGCTCGGCGTCGTCTTCGTGCGCAGTCGGCGTGCCCCACACGGCAACCACGGCGTCGCCGATGAACTTGTCAACCGTCCCGCCGTAGCGCTCGACAATCTGTCGCGAGGTATCGAAATAGCGGGTCAGAAAATCGCGGACATCCTCAGGATCTCGGCTCTCGGAGAGGCTGGTGAAACCGACAAGGTCGGCGAAGAGCACGGAGACCAGGCGTCGTTCGGTCGGGGGCGGAATGGCCGGCAGCTTCCCCCTGGCGCCACCATCGGGCGCAGAAGATTCAGCGAGCGCTTTGCCGCACTCGCCGCAAAAACGCTCGCCGGGTTCGTTTGGGGCGCCGCACGCCGGACACGCGATCGCCAGCAGCGTTCCGCACTGAGCGCAGAACTTGCGGCCCGGTCGGTTTTCGGCGTGACAGCTGGGACAGGTCATGTTTGCCCGCTTCCCGGCGGGTCACATGAGGGTAGCGAATCGGACGGCCCCAACCCTGCCCCCACCCCGCGAGCGGGGGAGGGAAAAAGTTGCTAGCGGGTCGGCACGCTCTCGAGGGCTGGGGTGGGGGAGAGGAGGGTGGCGGCCTGGGTGCCGCTCGTGGCTGGAAGGCGAAAAACAAAGGTGCTGCCCTTGCCGACTTCGCTGAGCTCGAGAGTGAGCGAGCCTCCGTGCCGCTCGGCGAGCTCGCGGCTGATGAAGAGGCCGAGGCCGGTGCCGGGCTGCGGGCCGAGCCCGGGATCGTCGATCCGGAAAAAGCGCTCAAAAATCTTGTCCTGCTTGTCGCGCGCGATCCCGACGCCGCGGTCCTCGATGATCAGGGCTGGGCCGCCGTCGTTGACGACGGAAAGCTTGACCCACGGCCGTCCCGCGCTATAGGTCAGGGCGTTGTTGATCAGGTTGTCGATGATGCGGGCCAGTTGCTCCCGGTCGGCGGTAACCGCAACGGGCTCATCGGGCTCGCTGTAGGTTATTTCCGCCCGAAGCAGGCCGGCACGGGCCTCGGCGCGTCCGATCGCCTGGCGAGCCATCTCGCGGAGATCGAGCGTCTTGGCATCGGTCGGCACCGTCCCGCCCTCGATGCGCGCCGCAGTCAGCAGGTCGTCCACGATGCTGTTCAGCTCGGTCGCCTTGCCCATCAGCACGCGCAACGGTTGCGCGGCTTTCGACGGCGGGATGCTGCCGTCCTGCAACATCGAGAGGTAGCCGGTGATGACGGATAGCGGAGTCCGAAGCTCGTGCGCGGCCATGCTGAGGAACGCGCTCTTGCTCTTGCTCGCCTCCTGCGCCTCGGCGAAGAGGATCTGCGACTGCTTGAGGAGCTCTTCGGTGCGCATGTTGGCCTCGATCGTGTTCAGCACGACGCCAATGCCGTCGGTCAGCTGATCGAGGAAGTCGAGATGCGTCTCGCTGAATGGCTGGACCGAGGCCAGCTCGACCACGGCCTTAATGCGCCCCTCGAAGAGAACCGGTAAGACCACGATGGTGTTGGGTGGCGCTTCTCCCAATCCTGAGCGGATGCCGATGTACCCGGCAGGCACCGTGGTCAGAAGAATCCGCCTCGCATCCCGGGCGCATTGGCCGACCAAGCCCTCACCCCAGCGGAAGGCCTTACCGGTCGTCTCACTCGCGCTGATCGCGTAACCGGCCGCCATTCGAAGCACCGGATCGCCTCCGTCGCGGTTCTCGACGATGTAGAAGGCGCCGTACTGCGCCGAGACCAAGGGCGCGACCTCGGTGAGGATCAGGTCGGCGACCGTGCGCAGGTCTCGCTGGCCCTGCAGCATCCGGGTGTGCTTGGCGATGTTCGTCTTGAGCCAGTCCTGTTCCATATTCTTCTGGGTGGTCTCTCTGAGGTTGCGGATCATTTCGTTGATCTTGTCGCTCAGTTGGGCCACCTCACCGCTTGCCTCCACCCGGATCGAGCGCGTGAGATCTCCCTCGGTCACCGCGGTCGTTACCTCGGCAATGGCGCGGACCTGGCCAGTCAGGTTGGCGGCGAGCTGATTGACGTTGTCGGTGAGGTCCTTCCAGGTGCCGGCGGCGCCTGGGACGCTCGCCTGTCCGCCGAGCTCACCTTCGACACCAACTTTCCGGGCCACCGTCGTGACCTGCGCGGCGAAGACGGCCAGGGTATCGGTCATCTCGTTGATGGTGTCGGCGAGTTCCGCGATCTCGCCCTTGGCTTCGAAGACGACTTTGCGGCGCAGATCGCCGTTCGCGACGGCGGTGACGACGCGGGCAATGCCACGGACCTGGTCGGTGAGGTTGCCGGCCATCAGGTTCACGCTGTCGGTCAGGTCTTTCCAGGTGCCGGCGACGCCCTTGACCTGGGCCTGGCCGCCGAGATTGCCTTCGGTACCAACCTCGCGCGCCACGCGCGTGACTTCCGAGGCGAAGGCGTTCAGCTGGTCGACCATGACGTTGATCGTGTCCTTCAGCTCGAGGATCTCGCCTTTAACTTCAACCGTGATCTTCTTCGAGAGGTCGCCCTTTTGCACGGCGGACGTGACGTCGGCGATGTTGCGGACCTGGGTGGTGAGATTGGCGGCGAGCTGGTTGACGTTGTCGGTGAGGTCTTTCCAGGTCCCCGAAGCGCCCAGGACGTACGCCTGACCGCCCAGGCGGCCCTCGGTACCGACCTCGCGGGCCACGCGGGTGACTTCGGAGGCGAAGGCGTTGAGCTGGTCGACCATGCCGTTAATGGTGTTCTTCAGGTCGAGGATCTCGCCCCGGACGTCAACCGTGATCTTCTTCGACAGGTCGCCGTTCGCGACCGCGGTCGTCACCTCGGCGATGTTGCGCACGTGGGCGGTGAGGTTACCGGCCATGAAGTTGACGTTGTCGGTCAGGTCTTTCCAGATGCCGACGACACCCCGCACCTGCGCCTGGCCGCCCAGCTTGCCCTCGGTACCGACCTCGCGGGCGACCCGGGTGACTTCCGAAGCGAAGGCATTGAGCTGGTCGACCATGACGTTGATGGTGTCCTTCAGTTCGCGGATCTCGCCCTGGACGTCGACGGTGATCTTCTTCGAGAGATCCCCTCGGGCGACGGCGGTTGTGACGTCGGCGATGTTGCGAACCTGCGCGGTCAGGTTGCCGGCCATTGAGTTGACGTTGTCGGTCAGGTCTCGCCACGTCCCGGAGGCGCCCGGCACGTGCGCTTGGCCACCGAGGCGGCCCTCGGTGCCGACCTCGCGCGCCACGCGCGTGACTTCCGAGGCGAAGGCGTTGAGCTGATCGACCATGACGTTGATCGTGTCTTTCAGCTCGAGGATCTCGCCCCGGACTTCGACGGTGATCTTCTTGGAGAGGTCGCCCTTCTGGACGGCGGTCGTGACATCGGCGATGTTGCGCACCTGGGTCGTGAGATTGGCGGCGAGTTGGTTGACCTGCTGCGTGAGGTCCTTCCAGGTCCCGGACGCGCCGGGGACGCTCGCCTGGCCGCCAAGGCGGCCTTCGGTGCCGACCTCACGCGCCACACGGGTGACCTCGCCCGCGAACGCGTTCAGCTGATCGACCATGCTGTTGATCGTGTTCTTGAGCTGGAGGATCTCGCCGCGCACGTCGACCGTGATTTTCTTGGACAGGTCGCCCTGAGCGACGGCGGTCGTCACCTCGGCGATGTTGCGGACCTGGGCCGTCAGGTTGCCCGCCATGTAGTTGACGTTATCGGTGAGGTCCTTCCAGACGCCGGCAACGCCTTCCACTTGCGCCTGGCCGCCGAGGTTGCCCTCGGTGCCGACCTCGCGCGCGACGCGGGTTACCTCGCGAGCAAAGGCGTTGAGCTGGTCGACCATGACGTTGATCGTGTTCTTGAGCTCGAGGATTTCTCCCTGGACATCGACGGTGATCTTTTTCGACAGGTCGCCCTTGGCGACGGCGGTGGTGACATCCGCGATGTTGCGCACCTGGGCGGTGAGGTTGCTGGCCATGAAGTTGACGTTGAAGGTCAGGTCCTTCCAGACGCCACCGATGCCCCGGACCTGCGCCTGGCCGCCGAGCTTGCCCTCGGTACCGACCTCGCGCGCCACGCGATTGACTTCGGAGGCGAACCCGTTCAGCTGGTCGACCATGACGTTGATCGTGTTCTTCAGCTCGAGGATCTCGCCGCGGACGTCAACCGTGATCTTTTTCGAGAGATCGCCTTTGGCGACGGCGGTGGTGACGTCGGCGATGTTGCGCACCTGGGCGGTCAGGTTGGCGGCCATCAGGTTGACGTTGTCGGTCAGGTCTTTCCACACGCCGGCCGCGCCTTTGACCTGCGCCTGGCCGCCGAGCTTCCCTTCGGTGCCCACCTCGCCGGCCACGCGGGTAACCTCGGAGGTGAAGGAGCGAAGCTGCTGGACCATGGCGTTGACCGTGCGTGCGGTGCGCAAGAACTGGCCCTCGAGCGGGCGACCGTCCAGTTCCAGCTCCATCGTCTGAAAGAGGTCGCCCTCGGCGACGGCGCCGATGACACGGGCCACGCCCGAGAGGTTTTTCGCATTCCGCTCATTGAGATCGATGATGCCGTTGATCTCGGTTGCGATCTTGCCCATCGCCGAGTTCGAGGTGAGGGGCATGCGGACCGAGAAATTGCCCTTCTTCAGCTCCCGCAAGACGGTCAGGATGAGCTCGGCGTCCTCCGGGGCGATGCCTTGCGCGTGGCGCCGCTCACTGCCGTTAGCCACGCGGGAATCCCGCGACCCTGACGACACGCGGGAATCCCGCGACCCTGACGACATCTTGGCGCCATCGGTTCCGTTCCCACCCGCGCCGGAGGCCGGGTGCCCCGTCAGCCCAGCCTTCAAGCGCCGCGGCTTACTGGCCTTGGGCACGGCCTACCTGTATACAAAACCGTTGTGCCAAAGTCAAACAAATCATGGTACCCACAGTGACCAAGTTCACCCTAGCTTATCAATCACTTGCCAGCCCGGCAAGATGAGCGAGCCGACCCGCCCGGGCCCGCCGAGGCCCACGCTTCCGCGCTATGGGAGCCGCTCGCTTGGCGAGCTGGTGCCGTCCCTGCTCGGCTCCCTGGGGGCCCCTGGTTTTGCCAATCTCCTGGCGATCGAGCCGGCCGGCCGGGTCTGCTTCCTGCTGGTGGATGGGCTCGGCTGGGAGCTGCTCCAGGCGAACCAGGCTGCGGCGCCGTTCCTGAACTCGATCGCCCGACCGCCCTTGACCGCCGGCTTCCCGGCGACCACGGCGGCCAGCCTCAGCTCGCTCGGGATTGGCGTCCCGCCGGGGGAGCACGGACTGATCGGCTACACGATGGCACTGCCCGGCTACGCGAGGGCGTTCAATACCCTGACCTGGGCGCTCTACGGGATTGGGCCCCGGGTCGGCCTGCTGGATGAGGTTGTCCCGGAGACCTTCCAGCCACTTCCGACGCTCGCCGAGCGCGCGGCGGTGGCCGGCTTGCCGATCCATCACCTTGGGCCAGACTTCCACGAGTGGTCCGGGCTGACCCGGGCGATCGGGCGAGGCGAGCGATTCCACCCGGCGAACTCGCTGGAGGCGGTCGCCGACGGTGCGCTGCGGTTGCTGAACGCGCCGCGCACCTTCGTCTTCGGTTACCATCCGCGCCTGGACGCGGCCGGGCACGTCCACGGAGTCGCCTCCCAGGCCTGGAAAGACGAGCTGGTCGCCGTGGACCATGGCGTCCGGGTGCTCGCCGAGCAGCTCCCGCAGGACACCCTGCTGGTCATCTCCGGGGATCACGGCATGGTGGACCTGCGGCCCGAGGAGCGGCTCGACCTGGCTGACCATCCGGACCTCAAGGCCGGGGTGCGAATGCTGAGCGGCGAGGCGCGGGCCCGCTACGTCAGCACGGTGCCCGGTGCGACGGCGGACGTC
>Ga0209648_10005717_pt1 | contig 10677 bp, 7 predicted proteins | sample GraSoi2013_115cm_FD_185830 | JGI IMG/M metagenome (GOLD analysis project Ga0209648, IMG submission 185830) | Grasslands soil microbial communities from the Angelo Coastal Reserve, California, USA - Sample 9_17_2013_115cm (SPAdes) (version 2) | ecosystem: Environmental > Terrestrial > Soil >...
GAGTGCACCATGAAAACTAGAATCGTAGGGCTGCTCCCTGTGGCATTTTTGATCCTCGCGTTTGCCTTCATTGTCGCGGCGCCGGCCGCGCCAAACAAGGCTAATATTCCAGCAGCCAACGCGCTACCGGCCACGCCAGCGGCAACTCCGGCGGCGGAACCGCACCCAGAAATCCGCGAAGCACTCGCGGCCCTTCGCCGGGCAAAAGGACACATGGAGCATGCCGCGCATGACTACGGCGGCCACCGCGTGGAAGCCATTGAGGCCACCAATCGAGCGATTGAGCAGCTTGAGCTTTGCTTAAAGTTCGACAAGGACTGAGCCGCAGCATAACGCAGTTTCGTCCCCACCAAGCCAACATCGAACAATAATAGACCCGGGCCGAATTCACGTTCAGCCCGGGCCTTTTCCTTTCACGGACGGAGTTTCGACCTAGCGGGTGCGGTGGAACTCCACGTAATCGCGCCCGGCATAGAGGCGATAGCTTCCCGCCGTTGTTGAGGGGACCACTTGGAGCGGCACGGGGCGCTTCATTTCCGTGTCTTTCTGGGAAGAAGCCTCCAAGACGTCATTGGCGCCAAGGTCCATCACCACAAACTTTCCGCCGTTGATGAAACCAATGCCATAGGCTCCGGGCTTCAAGGTTTGCCCGCCGATTTCAAGCGTTACTTCGTTCAGCAGGTAGGCCTGGTATTTCTCCCTGATGGCCGTGGAGTAGCCGGAGCTGTCCACCATTCCCGCGAGAACATAAAGATCGTCGGCAAAGTGCACCCCGCCGCTGTTACGGAACTGCACCGGCGCGCTCTGCCCGCGGAAGAAAACGCGTTCGGGGAAAATCTTTGGCGTGATGTCCGCTGCTTTGAGGACCACTTCTTTCCCTTCAGGGGGAGGACTGCCGGCCACCGCCGTTTGCAGATGCTGGACACAGAACGCCAGAAGCAACACAGACAACAGAACAAAGTATTTTGTGAAACGCGCCATGGAGGCTCCTTTCGGGATGCGTGCATCGTATAACACTTGGTTTCGTCCAGAAAAGAGATGCTGTGATATCTTACGCGCGCCCGCGGGATAGCCAATCAGGAGGATAAAAATGCTGGATCGGCGGAACTTCATGAAGACCTGTTCGGAAATGGGTCTGGCCGGAACACTCTTTCCAGGAGTGTTGTGGGCGCAAGCACAGGCGCAGGCTGCGAAGAAGATCACTAAAGAAATGATTGAGAACGCAACGGTCATCGCGGACGTTCCGGTTTCCGAGGAATACAAAGAGATGATGCTTGAAGGCCTAAACGATCATGCCGGCGGCTACGAAGAGATCTACAAGCTGCATATCCCTAATTCCGTCGATCCTGCGCTGATTTTTGATCCCGTGACTTCCTCGATGAAGTTCGAGACGGAAAAATGGCCCATGAAAATGTCGGCCCCTTCGAAGAGTTGGTCGAGCCAAATGCCGAAGAACCTCGACGATCTCGCGTTTGCGAGCGTACGGCAATTGGCAGAGCTTGTGCGAACGAAGAGAGTTTCTTCCTTAGCACTCACCGAAATGTATCTAGGGCGATTGAAGAAGTACGATCCGACCTTGAAGTTCGTCGTAACGTTGACGGAAGAACGCGCGCTCGCGCAAGCCAAGAAGGCAGATGCGGAATTTGCCGCTGGGAAATACCGCGGGCCGCTTCACGGGTTGCCGTGGGGCGCCAAGGATTTGCTGGCGGTAAAGGGTTATCGAACGACGTGGGGCGCCGGCGGATTCGAAAGCCAGATGATCGATGAAGACGCAACGGTTGTGAAACGGCTGGACGAAGCGGGCGCGGTACTCGTCGCAAAATTGACACTTGGCGCGCTGGCGCAGGGCGATGTGTGGTTCGGCGGCGTGACGCGGAATCCCTGGAACACGAATCAGGGGTCGAGCGGTTCTTCGGCGGGTCCTGCTTCAGCGACCGCCGCGGGATGTGTGGCTTTCAGCATCGGTTCGGAAACACTCGGCTCGATTTCTTCTCCATCAACGCGCTGTGGATGCACAGGACTCCGGCCGTCGTTCGGCCTGGTGCCGCGCACAGGGGCAATGGCGCTCTCCTGGAGCATGGACAAGCTCGGGCCAATCTGCCGAACCGTGGAAGACTGCGCGCTGGTGCTGGACGCGATTTACGGGCGTGATGGCAAAGACCGAACGGTGCAACCTGCGGCTTTTAACTGGGACGCAAGCCTGGATTGGCGAAAGCTGCGCGTCGGTTATCTAAAGACGGCATTCGAGCGAAAACCAGGCGAGCAGCAAGGAACCGTGAAGGAAGAGCCAGCCGCGACTCCTGAGGAACAGAAGAGACGCGAAGAGCGGAAACAGCGCCTCGAGGCGGCGCGCATGCGAGCGGAATACGACAGAAAATACAACGACGCCGCCCTGGCGAAACTGCGTGAAATGGGCGTGAATCTCATGCCCGTCGAGATGCCGAAACTTCCCTATGATGCCATGAGGACGATGCTCACCGCGGAAGCGGCGGCGGCTTTCGATGAACTAACGCGTACCGGCAGAGACAAGCTGCTGACATCTCAGAAAGATTACGATTGGCCGAATACGTTTCGAACGGCCCGCCTGATCCCCGCCGTGGAATACATCCAGGCCGCGCGTGCGCGCAGAATGGCGATGGATGCCGTTGCAAAAGTGTTTGACGATTTCGACGTAATCGTGGCCCCGACAGGTGGCGAACAACTCGTGATCACGAACCTGACGGGACATCCCGCCGTGATTTTGCCGAACGGTTTGCGCGATAGCGACGCGCCGAAGCCGCCATCGGATGACGTTAGTGATTTCCGGAATGCCGGCGGCCCCGGAACTCCCACGAGCCTGACGTTTCTCGGGAAACTTTATGGCGAAGCAGCATTGCTGGCCTTAGCTCGCGCCTATCAGGAAGCCACGGGCTTCCATCTCCAGCATCCAAATCCCATGCAATGAAAACGACAGCAATTATTTTTTGAGGTCGGCTCGCGTGCGCTGGAGTTTCATGGCCGTGGTGCGGAGAGTTTCAGGAACGTTCTTATTGGAACAGAGACGCTTGAGGTCGATGGCATTTAGCATGGGAAGCATGTGAAGGGTAACGTCGAGCGGCGTTTTGGGATTATTGACGAGGTTGCGGACGACAGTATAGTTCTTGCGGAAAGCACGGTTGCCCGCAATGAGGCGGAGAATCTCATCGGTAAGGCTGGACATCGCGGCGAAGGCCTCGACTTCCTGATCGGTGAGGCGCGGTGACTGCAGCACGGCGCGCTGAACGACTTTGTTATTGTCGCGTATAAGCGTGCGGCGCGCTTCGGACCCGCCTTTCATGGCGAACTGCACGCGCTGCGCGACGGTCATTTTTGCCAGGCGCTGAATCAGCGTCTGACGCCTGGCGGCATCGGATTCAACCGCAGCGGCGGCTTCCGCTAGCGCAGCTTCGTCAATAGGATTGCCCGGGCCGTGAAGCTCGTGAAGCTGATTTTTTTGGTCGGCAGTCAGCGAAGTGGAGTGTTCAAGAGCGGCGGCCAGCGCGGGAGATTCGCTGACGCGATCGAGTTCTTCCATCAGCGCCTGGATGCCGATGGTCGAGAGGTGGCGAACGACGGGAACAAGATATTCGGCGGAACAGTTTTTGTTTTGCACCATGGCATCGCAGACGCCGGACTTATCGGCCAGATTCCGTGCCGCATAAGAGAAGAGCGCGGGGATGGCTTGCTCTCGTTTCAGGGCTTCTACAAAGGATTCGACGGGTTGCGAGAGAATCGCATCCTGCGCGCGTGTCGCGACCATTTCATCCGCGTCGGCGGCGAGAACCGCGAGAATTTCCGCGCGATCCGCGGGAGCAAGATGCGCGCCACCAGTGCATACGGCCATCTTTCGCTCGCGCGTGGCCCGGCCGTGGCGCAGATCCTCGAGAATTTCAGGGCTCAGTGTTTCCACTAGATTACGGCCTCAAGTCTTTCTGGCTTAGCACCATTGTACCGGAGGCATCGGGCGCGCCAAGGGGCGGCATAGTCTTGCCGTTCAACTCCAGCAACACCACCGAGGAGTCCCCGGCGGTTACCTCGAACTGCTGATTCGCAGAGAAATGGCGCGTCGCGCCGGCAGACAGCTCGGTATCAAGAAGAAGGTTGCGGTCGGCGAGGATGCGGACGCGCATGGCGGCGGAAGTGGAAACGGAAAGGTCGAGAGGCGCCGCGAAAAGGGCCACAGATGGAGACTGTTCCGCAGGTCCTGGCGAAATAGAACCGGATTGAGGTTGCGTGGCCAGGGAAGCAGCGGCGGATTGTTTTGTGGCGCGATGTGCGGCGTAACGATGCCAGGCGTATCGGGCGGTAAAAAAAAGTCCGGCGACAAGGAGAAGCACGACAACAACAGCTGCAGCCGGAAGCCACTTCGGCGGCGAAGGAATGCGCTCCTCCGGTCTGGTAGGTGGCGGGGGCGACTGCTCTGCGCGAGCTGAGTCATATTCGCCAAGGAGCGCTTCTTCATTGAGGCCCAGATAACGCGCAATGGTGCGCACGAAGCCGTGGCCGAAGACGCCGCCTGGAAGCTTCGCCCAGTCTTCATTCTCCAGAGCCTGGACGAAGCGAGCACTGATGCGCGTGGCCTTGGTCAGTTCCTCCATGGAAACTTCGCGCAGCTCGCGCTCGCGCTTCAGGCGTTCACCAAAATTTCCCCTGGCCATGAACCGGAACCTGTCCTTGATAATCCAAGCGCAACCGCAAAGCGGTTGACACGGCGGGCGCCCACGAGAAAAACGACGTGCGATCCCTGAACGGACTATAGGCGGTGGAATCCAGCGGTGTCAAACGCGAGGAAACTGCAGCGCTGAAGTGGCGTCGATAAAAGGCAGAAGCCCTTATGCCGCGCCGCGTGGCTGAGCCATACGACGGATTGAGCAGCGGTCATTCGCCGGAATTTTTGCACACGCGTCCACAGATATGCACAACTATTCGGTGAGAATTCGATTGACGGCGCAAAAAGGAAATATTATTTTGCGTGCCAGATTGAACCGGGAAGCTTAAGAACTTTACGGATCAATTTAGAGGGCGCAGCAGCTTAACCGCAGTTGCGCCGCGAGATTGAATCGCGAAGCTCGAAGCCTTTACGGTTTCGTTTGGAGGGCGCGACTAGCCTAACGGCGGTCACGCCAGCTAGGCTGGTTCGGGAAGGTTCGAAACTTTCTTTTCCGTCCAAAGGTGCAGCATGCTTAACCGCAACTGCGTCGGCAGACGGAACCGGGAGCCTAAGGCCTTTGCGGATCGGCTTAAAGGGCGGGACTAGCCTAACGGCGGTCACGCCGCCGGATGAAATCGAAAGGGTTAGAAACTTTACGGCTCAGTTAGAGGGCGCAACAAGCTTAACAGCGGTTGCGCCCTCGATTTTTTTGGCCCGGCACTTGCGCGACACGCGGACTCACTCCTTCCCTTACTAGCGCGAGGATGTTCCTCAGTCCAAAATCGCTAAGTCGACTAGCAGCACCAAGCGAGGTCAGGATGGCGAGATAGCCACGCCTGTACCACGAGCGGGTTGCATGGTTTTTTGGGAGGGGCCTATACTGGCTGAGATTCGCGGATGTTCGTGAGAATCTTGCGAAATCGTGTTTTTTGGCCATCAAACGATCCGCCAAGATCCGATCGAGGATTCCAGGTTTTGAATTGACATGGGAGAGGAACGAGCGCGAGTGGAAGATGTGAACCAGTTTCCGGCAGTGGATCGCCGCCGCAATCCCGCGGTGCCGTCCGAACAACGGGAAAAGGGAGAAGTCGCGGTCTTCCAGGAGTTGGGAAAGGCGCTGACGTCTTCGCTGCAACTGGATCAAGTTCTCCGCACCATTATGGAGAAGATCGATGAATTCCTGAGGCCGGACAATTGGTCGTTGCTGCTGCTGGATGAAGGCAAGCAGGAGCTGTACTTTGAACTGGCGGTGGGGAAAGCTTCGCAAGCGCTGAAGGATGTGCGCATCAAGATGGGGCAGGGAATCGCGGGCTGGGTCGCGCAACACGGCGAGACGGTGGTGGTTCCGGACACGACGAAGGACACGCGATTTTTCTCGAAGGTGGACGAGAAGACCAAGACCGAGACGCAGTCGATCGTCGCGGTACCCGTTAGATTCCGCGATACGTGCCTGGGGGTCATCGAGCTGATCAATTGCATGGGCCCCGAGGGATTCGATCCCCGGGACCTGAAACTGCTCGAAGCTCTTTCGGACTTCGCGGCGATTGCGCTGGAGAACGCACGGCACGTGAAGAAAATTCACGAGCTGACCATTACCGACGACTGTACGACGCTCTACAACGCGCGCCACATGGGCTTCATCCTGGAGACGGAGATTTACCGCTCGCAGCGCTACAACTATGAATTCTCAATTGTTTTCATCGACCTCGACCATTTCAAGCAGGTAAACGACACCCACGGGCACCTGGTGGGCTCGCGGCTGCTGGCGGAGATTGGAAACGCGCTGAAAGAGCATTGTCGGCTGATTGATTTTGCCTTCCGCTATGGAGGGGATGAGTTTGTGATTCTGCTGCCGCAGACTTCCAAGGAGAATGCGCTAAACGTGGCGCGGCGCCTGCACAAATTGGTGCGTGAGCGCACCTGGCTGCAGCCGGAGGGGTTGAATATCAAGCTCACACCCAGCGTGGGCGTGGCGTCCTATCCAGTAGATTCGCGAACCAAGGAAGGCCTGCTGCACCTTGCCGACGAAGCCATGTATCTGGTGAAAAATACCAAGCGCGACAGCGTGGCCGCGGCGAATATCGGGATTTTGCCGAATGCCGCGACTGCCGAATCCGCCGGATAATTCCCGCCTTTTTCCAAACGGGCATTCCCTCTTCTATACACCTCTTCGAAATTTTGCTTAACTGAAGACATGAAGAGAAGCGAAGCGGCGAAGTATGCGCGCTGGTCGGCGGCCGCGGCATTGCTGCTGGCAAGTCTGACGGTTGGCGTGTATCTCGAACGCAAATGGGTCACCTATCGTGAGCAGCAAAAGGCGCCGCCTCCGGCCCCGAAGGATGTGACGCGGCTTTCCAGCGGGCTTACGTTTTCCAAGGGAGAGGGAACGCAAAAGATTTTCACGGTGGAGGCGTCGAAAGCCACCGATTTTAGAGATAAGGACGCCAGTTTACTGGAAGACGTGAAAATCACCATCTTCGGAAACAAAGGAGAGCGTCACGACACCATCCATACGCAAAGTTGCCAGTACGAAAAAATGGGTGGAAACATGGCATGCAGCGGAGAAGTGCAGATCGACCTGGAGAGCCGGGCGGACGCCGAGCGGGCGGCAAAAAATCCGGGAATAAGAACAGAACAAAAGGTGCATGTGGAGACCCGCGGAGTGATTTTTAACCGCGCCACCGGGATGGCCCGGACGGACCAGCGAGTGACGTTTGTCTTTCCGAATGGCACCGGAGAAGCCGTGGGAGTCGAGTATCACTCCGAAGAAGGAACAGTGCGGTTGCTGAGAAACGTGCAGTTCTTCTTAAAGCCTCCGGGAAATGACGTCGCGGGGAAAAAGACGCCGAGTGCGAATGCGAGAGAACCGATTCGCGTGACGGGGAAAAGCCTGGACTTTGAGCGTGAATCGAGGACGATGCAGTTAGATGGGCCCGTAGAAGCGGAAAGTCATGCAGCACGTTTGCGGGCAGGCCAGCTCACGCTGGTGTTGGACTCGGCGTTTCAAGCTGAGAAGCTTGTCGCCGCGCCGGGACCCAACGGGAAAATCCCCGAATTGGAGTCTCAAAGCGCGGATGGCCCGTCAAATCTGGCTGCGGAAACCATCACGGCGCACTTTGCCAAAGAGGGATGGCTTACAAGAATTGAGGGGGCAGGGGACGCGCGCGGTTCGCGGCATACTGGAAAGGAAGCGGACGACTTCCGCGCGGAGCACAGCGTGATGGAGTTGTGGCCTAAGGTCAATCAGCCAAGAAAATTGAACCTGAAAGGCAACGTGCAACTGAAAACGCAAGCAGACACATCCGGCGATACTCGGATGCTACAGACTGGCGAATTACTCGTGGAATTCGCCGGCGAGAAAAAAGGCGAGGGCAACAAACTAAAACGAGCGGAGACGTTGACGGCCGGAAGCATCGAATGGACGGACGCGCCCGTGCAAGGCGGGACCGCTGGAGTTACCGCGAGCAAAGAGCCTGCGCGCACAAAACTGCAAGCCGATAAACTCGAAATGGAATTCGGGCAGGAAGGCAAAGCGAAACAGTTGGTTGCCACCGGCAACGTCTTAACGGAACGAGTGGTCAGCGGCAAACCCACGCAGACGGCTGCCGCGCAAAGCGGGACGGCGCAATTGATGGCCAGCGGCGGATGGTCGCAAATGGATCTGCAAGGAAACGTAAAGTTGAAGGAAGGTGATAGGAGCGGACACGCCGACCACGCAACCTTTGTCCGGGCCACGCAGACAGCTCTGCTGACGGGAAAGGCGCTGGCGCGCGACGCAACCACGGAGACGCAAGCGCCACGAATCACTTTTGTGCAAACCAATGGAGAGGTTCGCGCCGAGGGGGGCGTTCGGTCGACGGATTTCTCGACCAAAGGGAGTGAAGTGCAACTTGCCCCCGTACCGGCAAACATTTCAGCGGACACCATGCAGGGGAATTCGAGGACGGGAAGGGCCTTGTACTCCGGTCATGCTCGGTTTTGGCAGGGTGATTCGGTGATGGAGGCGGATTCGATCGAACTGCTGCGCGAGGCGCGGGTCGTGAATGCCATAGGAAATGTTCGCGCCGTTTTTCCGCAAGCCGCAGGGCAACCGTCAGCGCAGATTGTGGCCGTACAAGCCGGGCCGAAGAAAGCTAGATTGTGGCACGTGACGGCGGGAACCCTGACATACCGCGACGCAGAGAGCCGCGCGCACTTGGAAAAAAATGTGGTGGCGCAATCGGCGGAGCAAAAAATGCGCGGCGCGACCGTGGACTTATATTTTACGAGGGCCGAAAAGCCCAATTCGAATGCCGCGAACGTTCCTTCTCCGCCGAACCCAGCGCCTGGGGCCCAGCAGATCAGCCGGGCGGTTGGCACCGGCGGTGTGATCGTGGAACAAGGGACGAGAAGAGCCACGGCGGAGCGCGGCGAATACAACGCGACGGACGGAAAATTCATTATGAGCGGCGGAAATCCCACGATTTTTGACGCTACCGAAGGCACCACGACCGGTCATCAATTGACCTTCTTTTTAGCGGATGATACGATCATCGTCGACTCAGAAACTGGTTCGCGGACATTGACGAAGCACCGAGTTGAGTGACGCCACTGCTCTGCGGCCGCCCGTGAAGAGGTATGCTGAAGCTCCAGGCCGTCGAACTAAGCAAGGCGTATCGTGGTCGCAAGGTCGTTGACGACGTTGAACTGGAGATTGGACAGGGTGAAGTCGTCGGGCTGCTGGGCCCCAATGGCGCAGGCAAGACGACGACCTTTTATATCCTCGTAGGTCTCGCCCGGCCCGACTCCGGCCGCGTCCTCCTGAACGACAGCGAAATCACGGACCTCCCCATGTACCTCCGGGCCCGCAGCGGAATCAGTTACCTTCCTCAGGAACCCTCGGTTTTTCGCCAATTGACCAGCGAAGAGAACCTGCTTGCGGTGCTGGAAACGCTTCCGTTGACCCCGGAACAGCAGCGCGACCGTTTGGAGGAACTCCTGGTGCAAATGGGGCTGGAAACGGTGAGGACCAGCAAGGCGTACACTCTTTCCGGTGGAGAACGCCGCCGACTGGAGATTGCGCGCTCTCTTACCTTGCAACCTTCTTTTGTTCTCCTGGACGAACCTTTTTCAGGAATCGACCCTCTTACCGTAAAGGATCTCCAGGAAATTATCCGCGACCTTGCGAAGTCGGGAATTGGCGTGCTGATTACGGATCATAACGTAAGGGAAACTCTCAGCGTCACCGATCGCGCGTACATCCTGAAAAGTGGCAAAATATTCCGGAAGGGTCGCCCGGACGAATTGAGCAGCGATCCCGAAGTTCGGCGCGTCTATTTGGGCGATCACTTCCGATTGAACTAAGATAGAGGAAACACGGGACCATCCATGGCCTGGCAGGGACTCAAACTCAACCTCCGCGTGTCGCAGAAGCAGATTCTGACGCCCGGGCTTGTGCAGATGGTGAGTGTCCTCGCGCTGAACCGCCTCGAGCTGCGCGAAATGATCAACCAGGAGATGATTGCCAATCCCGTCCTCGAAGAGCAAAGCGAAGAACCCACGCAAACCGACAACTATAGCGACGAGACCTTCCTGAAAGCGGAAACCGAAAAAGTTCCGGAGAAGCCCGAGGCCAATCCGTTTGACGAGTTTGACGTGGGCACTTTCTTCAACCAGTACCTGGATACCGGCGGCGACGGCGGGCAATCGCAGGAGCGCGAAGTCTCCGAGCGACCCTCGTTCGAAAAGTTCCTCTCTTCACCTAGCGGTTTGAGTGACCATCTCCAGTGGCAACTGAGCGTTACCATCTGTTCCGACGCGGTGAAAGAGATTGCGGACAGCATTATCGGCAATCTCGACGAGAATGGCTATTTGACGGCCTCCACGGAAGAGCTCACGCAGAACGGAAAGTATTCGCAGGATGACCTGGAAGACGCGCTGGCCGTGGTGCAGGACTTCGACCCCATCGGAGTCGGCACGCGGGATTTGCGTGAATGCCTGCTGCGGCAATTGAAAGCGTTTGATCCGCA
>Ga0209648_10005719_pt1 | contig 10676 bp, 9 predicted proteins | sample GraSoi2013_115cm_FD_185830 | JGI IMG/M metagenome (GOLD analysis project Ga0209648, IMG submission 185830) | Grasslands soil microbial communities from the Angelo Coastal Reserve, California, USA - Sample 9_17_2013_115cm (SPAdes) (version 2) | ecosystem: Environmental > Terrestrial > Soil >...
GACTAAACCGCTTCGCGGTAGAGCAGCATCAACGAGAAGACGGTAGGTAGAGGCGTCGTTCCGCTGCTCGGCTGAGTGTTCGGGTCCCTGAGAGGCTCCGTTTGCGAGAGCCTGGGGTGGCTGCATGTGCAGCCCATCCCACCTCGCACAGGAGCTTTCGATGACACTCCTTCGGCAACGCATGATCGAGGACATGCAGGTGCGGAACCTCTCACCGCACACCCAGGCTACGTATATTTTGCATGTCTCCCTGTTCGCCCGGCATTTTTGTAAGTCGCCGGAACTGCTGGGTCCGGAAGAAATACGTGACTATCAGCTATACTTGACGAACCAGCGTAAGCTGGCTCCGAGTTCGATCGTCGTCACCACTGCTGCCCTTCGCTTCCTCTACAATATTACCCTCAAGAGAGGCTGGAACCTGGAAGCGAGCATCCCCGCTCCCAGGCAGCCCAAGAAGTTGCCGGTCGTTCTCAGCCGAGCCGAGGCTCTCCATTTTCTCGGCTGCGTCGAAGACATCAAACACCACGCGATCCTGACGACCTGCTACGCCGCCGGCTTGCGCATCTCCGAAGCCGTTCGCCTGAAGACCAGTTCGCTCGACAACCAGCGGATGGTGATCCGGGTGGCCCAGGGCAAGGGCCATAAGAGCCTGCCCCCGCGAAGGCGGGGGACCGCTACGTCATGCTCTCGCCCAAACTGCTCGACACGCTACGTGACTATTGGCGGATCGTGCGGCCGAAGCAGTGGCTCTTCCCCGGGTATTTCGGCCAACCGATCACCACCCACGCCGTCGAGCATGCCTGCCGAAAGGCGCGCCTTCGGGGCGGCATCTCCAAACCCATCAGCCCTCATTCGCTACGGCATGCCTTCGCGGTTCACCTCCTCGAAGCGGGCACCGATCTGCGCACCATTCAGCTGCTCCTTGGCCATCGTAGCCTGAGCACCACCGCCCGATATTTACAGATTGCGGCGGCCACGGTCTGCGCCACCACCAGCCCACTCGACTTGCCAGACCCGTCGCCTCCCGCCGAGCCGAACCCGCCTGACCAGGGCTAAGCGTCACCCTGATGCCCCGCGGGGCGGCGGAAGTGGCGGACGTGTTCCGCCGCTACGGTGACGCCTATCGTCAACAGCACGGCTGCTCACTATCGACGGCGCAGCGCCGCGTCATGACGGCGATCGAGCAGTGTCGCACGGCCGCGCTCGGCGGCCACGTCGAGCAATGCGATACCTGCGGCCACCAACGCATCAGCTACAACTCGTGCCGCAATCGCCACTGCCCAAAGTGCCAGTCCCTGGCCCGTGCCGAGTGGTTGGAGAACCGTCGATCTGAACTCCTCACCACGCCCTATTTCCACGTGGTCTTCACCGTGCCGCAACAGATCGCCGCCATCGCCCATTACAACAAGGGACCGGTCTACGACATCCTGTTCCACGCCGCCGCCGAAACCCTGCGCACCATCGCCGCCGATCCCAAGCATCTCGGCGCAGAGCTCGGCTTCTTCACTGTCCTCCACACTTGGGGCCAGAGGCTGCTCCAGAACCCTCACTCACGATGCCTGGCATTATCATCTCCTGCATTTTCAATGAACAAGGCAAGCTGATCTTCCGCGCAGCCCCCTTGCAAGATTAGTTTGCCAGTGCGGTGGAGGCGGTCAATAATCGCGCGAATGGGTTCGGCATCCAAATCAGTCCGGCGAATTTCCCACGGTGCACGAGGAGTTACTTGTTCGCACTTTAACAGACCGGCCTCCACCAGCCGTTCGATCGTGCGATGACTGACGCCACATATTCGTGCAGCTTGGCTCAAGCTAACTCTCTCCGGATCAGGCAGAGCTCGCTTTTGACCGGCAATGGAATGGTTGCGCCTGGCCGTCGCCACGCGAATCTGACTCCATCGCATCCCTTTGCCGGTAGAATAGCCGCGTCGGTTCAACACAGAGGCAATCTGATCATCGCCGTAGCGAACAGCCATACGACGAATGATCTCCAGCGCCTCCACAGGCGTGGCGGTTTCGGTTGCGGAACGCGGCCGCTCCATCGCGAGTTGCGTATGCGCGCCTCCCTTCCAGTGAATCACCAACTCAAGGCTCTTTTTATCCTGGTCAGTGCACACGATGATCTCTTCGACGGCTGTGCGGAAGATCATCTTCTTGAGTGTCGGAGGACAGTGGTCACTCTGCCAGACTTGAGCAAAGTGATCACCCATCGAGCGTATTCTGATTTCTTCTTCAGGTGATAACGAATAGCGTTGTGCATCCAGACTGGAAAGCCGTTGCTTGACTGCCTCGATTTCTTCCAGCTTTTCGTTCCACCGCCGCTCCAACTCGCTGGCTGCAAGCCGATTCCGAGCATCCACCGCGTCGTACTGTTCGAAGGCTTTCTTTGCCTCGTACGCCAGTTGCTCCAGCTTGCTGGACAGGGCGGCACGTTGAGCGGCGTCGCCGGCGCTCAGTTCATCCAGCGCTCGCAGACTGGCTTCCATCCCCAAAGGCGCGATCACCTTTAGAAGTTCTTGCTCCACCCGGCGGTCTACCGAGCTGCCGCCAAAGCCGATGCAATACTGCCCGCCATCATCATAGTCGCCCTTGCAAAGATAGCGTGCATTGGTGCCGCGACCACCCCAATACCGGACATGCAGCTTGCGTCCACAATGTCCACAGCGGAGGAGTCCGACCAGAAGACCCTGGCCAGCGCGTATCGCCGCCATCGCCTCGTCCCCCTCCCAGTTCACGGAATTACGCCGCATCATTCGTCGGTTCTCTTCGTATGTGGCCCAGTGAATATAACCTACATGATGATCGCGCATGAAGACGCGACACTCTTCGGCGGGGCGCATCGCGCTCTGACGTTTTTCAAGCCGGCCGTCCACCAGCAACGTTGTTACCGGGCGCCGTCCCCAAACATAGGCGCCAGCATAGAAGGGATTGCACAAAATGTCGCGGATCAGGCTCTGCGAGGGAATCTTCCAGACCAGCCGCGTTCCCTGAATGGGGTTGACCGGGAGCTCCACGTCGTGATCACGGAACCATTGGAATGTCTGACGCACGCTCCACAGTTCTCGAAACTTGGCGAACACGAGTTGAATCGCGTCGCAGATCCGTCGGTCGGGATGAAACACAATCTTTCCCACGGGGTCTCGGGCATACCCAATCGGGAGCCTTTTGAACAGTTCACCGCGGCGCGCTTTCGACTCCTGCCCCGCCAGCAATCGTTGCCGTAGGACCTTGAGTTCGACCACGCTGAGTGTCCCTTTGATGCCCAGCACCAATTGATCGTCGAGATAATTCAAATCGTAGACCTGTTGCTCGTCAGCGATAAGCGTTCCAAAGATCTGACACACCTCCAGCAGCCGGCACCAGTCTTTGTCGGTGCGGGATAGCCGCGATAATTCCCGGCTGCCGACGATTCCGACCTCTCCCAGTGCCACCGAGCTGAGGACACGCTCGAAGCCTTCCCGCTGGGCGGAGGCAATGCCCGCGCTCGATCCCAGGTCACTATTGATGATCTCGACCTGCTTCCAGCCCAGAGCACGCACCCGTTCGGCCACCGCATACTGCAGCTGTTGACTTTCCTTATTCTGTCGCACTTGTCTTTCGCTGGACTGCCGAAGGTAGACGATCGCCCTCCGAGCCAGGTGCTCCGGTTTGATCTTGGCATTGTACAAAACTTCGGTCATTGACGCTTCCCCCCTCCTCGTGAAAGACCACTACCAGAACGCGGGCCATGAGATCGATCAGATCGGCGCGTATCGCTGCGTCGATTGGCACGGCATCGCATTCCTTTGGGATCATCAGGTCCAGAAATTGAAGTTGCACCACGACGATCTCCCTCGCATCCGTTAACAGTCGTTTGCAGGAGGTTATCGTGAACAGGGTCTTTGGAGTCGAGTTGTGAGGCGATCAATGAAGCGAGAGAGAGGAGGGCTTCCTTACCCAGGTGCGGTCGTTGCGAGATCTTGATCTCGGCGCACTCTGGCAACAGCATCCAGACGGGAATCTTCAGTCGCCTCCCAGCTGGGTCCATGACACAGACCGCCCCATCTCCCCGCTTCGGGCTGCGAAGGATCTCCAGGGTAGCACCACGAAGCGGGTGAAAGGGGTAGAAGACCTGAGCATTCGTATTACCCGCGCTCAGGGTATTGTGGGCGTGGGTGCCATCATCCGCACCTGCATTGCGTCGTTGCCGGCGGCGGTCTCTCGGCCGACGGCGGCCGTTGGATCACCTGCCGGCCCAACTTCTTCCTGTCCGTCCGCGTGCTCGCTCGTCTTTTCCGTCGGCTGTTCCTTGCCGCTCTGGAGAAAGCCTTCGACGCCCAAAAGCTGACCTTCTACGGACGCTTGGAGCCGCTCCGCGACCGCAGCACCTTCCAGCGCCACCTCGCTCCCGCCCGAAAGGCAGAATGGTGGATCTACGCCAAACCGCCCTTCGCCGGCCCCGAACAAGTCTTGGCCTATGTCGCGCGATACACCCATCGCGTCGCCATCTCCAACAACCGCCTTCTCGACATCGACGAAGGCAAGGTCCGCTTCTGCTGGAAAGACTATCGCAACGGCAACCGGCAGAAGACGATGACGCTCGCCGCCGACGAGTTCATTCGCCGCTTCCTGCTACACGTTCTGCCCGAGGGCTTTCAACGCATCCGCTACTACGGCTTCCTCGCCAATCGCTACCGCGAGCAGAAGCTGGCTCGGTGTCGTCAACTTCTCGCGATGCCGCTGCCCGAGCCGCCGGACGACCAAGTCGCCGGGGATTATCGCGACCAATACCAGAAACTCACCGGTGCTTCCTTGACGGAATGCCCCGCCTGTCAGCGCGGGCGGATGATCATCATCGAAGTGCTCGAGCCCGCCCAATCATGCCGCCCGATCTACGACACTTCATGACGCCCGCTGACGCCCCCAATGCCTCCGACGGACCGCTTGCCGCGACCAAGCCACCGGGACGACTTTGCTCCCCAACCGACCGGCAACGCTTCGCGCATTCGCCGTGTCCCGGCCGCGGCACAGCGCCAACCCGGCGCGCATTCCATTATCGCTGCTTGCGCTACACGCCCTCGCGCTTCGGCCCGCTCGAAGCCCCGGTTCACCATCGCCGGAGCCATTCGATCCCCATAGCTGGCACCACCGTGCCACGGTTTAGTCCAATCCGTTTTTAGCGCACCGCCGCGGCCCCTCCTTCCGCAACCTCTCCGTAGAAATCGTGCGCCACGACGCCGCGCTAAAAACGCTCTGCATTGCATTCTTAGACGTTTGGTCTTCATAGAAATTTTTGGAGCGGGCGAGGGGATTCGAACCCCCGACCCCAACCTTGGCAACGTAACCGAGCGCTCTACGCCTCGGTATCCGGCCCTCCGCCACGGGTAGATAAATAATTGAAAAAAATGCTGTTACGTCGAAAATGCGATCGCCGACTGCCGCCGTTTCCGCGCCACGAACCGATTTCAAATGCTTCCATTTTGCTTCCAACTGGCCTATCATGGGTGAAATGGAATCAGAAGTGGCCAGTTACTGGAATCCCATGGAAAAGATAAGCAAGCGCACGGTCGACGCTCTGAAACCTTCGAAGGTTGGGGTCAAGGTTTCCGAGAATTTCTTGTGGGATCCCGAGTTGCGTGGCTTCGGCGTACGTGTCAGCCCGGCCGGTCTGAAGAGCTTCATCGTACAGTATCGGACGCCGGAAGGGAGGCACCGCAGAACGGTAATCGGGCGCTACGGCGTGATGACTCCGGAGGAGGCCCGTCTCGCAGCGATGGACATTCTCCGCGCTGTCGCCAAGGGAATCGACCCGGCGGCCGAGCCGGCCGGGAACCCGAACGCGCTCACGGTCGCCAAGCTCTGCGACTGGTACCTGACGGAGGCCGAGGCTGGCCGGATTGTCGGCCGACGCCGACGGCCGATCAAGGCCTCGACCCTCGCCATGGACCGCAGCCGGATCGAGGCGCACATTAAGCCCCTCCTCGGCATGCGGCAGGTCGGTTCTCTCAAGCTCGGCGACATCGAAGGCGCGCAGGCCGATATCGCCGCCGGTAAGACCTCGAAGCCGCGCGTCGGCAGCCGCGGCGGTGCGACGACCGGCGGCGAAGGCGTCGCGTCGCGCACGATGTCGACGCTCCATGCGGCGTTCGAGCACGCCATGCGCGTCGGCAAGCTTGATAGCAACCCCGCGAGAGGAGTGCGCCGCCTCGCCAGTACGCCGCGCGACCGGCGTCTCGGCCGCGGCGAGCTCGCGAAGCTCGGGAAGGCAATGCGCGCGGCCGAAGCGGATGGCGAGCACCCGACCGGGCGCGCAGCGATCCGCTTTTTGCTGCTCACCGGCTTCCGCCGGTTGGAAGGCCTCAGCCTCAGGCGGGAATGGCTCAATGCGGAAGAACGCTCGGTCCGCTTCCCGGATACCAAGAGCGGCGCGCAGATCCGCGTGATCGGCCGCGCCGCGGTGGACCTCTTGCTGGCTCAGCCGCAGGCCGCCAAATCCCCCTTCTTCTTCCCGGCCGATTGGGGCGAGGGCCACTTCATCGGCATCGTGCGGGTGCTCGACCGGGTCTGCGCGCTGGCCGGACTCGCCGACGTGACGCCGCATACATTGCGCCATACGTACGCGAGCGTCGCGGGCGATCTCGGCTTCTCCGAATTGACCATCGCGGCGCTGCTCGGCCACGCCGCCCGTGGCGTAACGCAGCGTTATGTTCATATAGACCAGGCGCTCAGGATGGCCGCCGACAGGGTCGCACAGGAGATCACGGTGATCCTCGATGGCGACGCACGATCAGGGCGTGCTCGCCAGCATGGCGCCGCTCCCGGCGAGCTGTTCCCGAACGCGTCCGCGGCATAAGCCTCGCCGCGCGCCGCTCCATTCGGAGCACCTAGCTGCGACCGAATCACCGATATGTGCAGCTCATGGGTCGGTGCAGCGCGGCACCGTACTGGTGAAAGGATTCGACCCGGGTCCGGACAGTCGCTCTGCCTGCGGGTAATGCAGCGAGCCATCGGCTTTCGAGGCTTATGTCGGTAACCCCGTAATCAGATTATGGGCAGCCGCCTCGATATCATCGTCCCCGGGAGCGCCTTGCCGGCATAGCCGCGCCTTGAAGTCGTCGAGGTCGGACGCGAACATCTTTCGGTCGCGATGATAGATACCGATCTCCTCTTATGGGCGTCAGAATCCGTTCGACCGATTGCCTGTGCAGCAGTTCGACACTTTTGTTGAACCGGACATATGGATGATGAAAGCCCAAATCTCGATCGTCTGAAGCGAGCACGCGCAGGAAATGGCGGCGCACGAGAGCCCGCGCACGACCAAGCTCTATGACCGCACGCGAGAACGGCTGACGCAGGACGAAGTGGAGAGGACCAGGTTTGACCGGCAGCGCCCACAGCGATAAGTGCGGTTTCATTTAGATCCGAATGGTAATAGCGCGACGGCCGCCACCAATGCGCTGGACCACCAGGCCAACATCGCCAAGGTCCAGGAGTGGCTCGGTCACGCCAACATCGCCACCACCCGCATCTACGATCACCGCAAGACCCGCCCGGAGGATAGTCCGACGTTCAAGGTTAATTACTGAAATAGTACAATAGTATCGAGATCGTTTGTTGTATCTATTCTCTAACATAACGTCCTCACATGAGGGCGCTCGGTTCAATCGGAATTCTGCTGCCGATGCCCATTTTGCCATAACGGAATGACAGCCACCTGCTTGGCCACGGCGTCGCGGTCAAGGGCCGAAGCCGGCTTGCCGGGGCGCGTAGCGCAGCCCTTGAGGGCGACGCCGTGGCCAAGCATCATCGACAGGCCGTGAGGCAACCGCTGCTGCCGGCACGCTCCATCAGGGCAAGATATAGCTTCACGCGACATGATCGGCGTATCGCCGTACCATTCCGTTGACACTACGCCCGTCGGCCCGAGCCCATTCTTCGACTGCGACTCCGAGGCCGCAGAACCTCACATCCGGTCGCCGCTCATCGCGGCTGGCACCAAAATCCCTCATACTCGAGGTCGTCGGGCTCGGAAGGGCGGAACCAATCTTTATCGCGGCATCTTGCAGCCAGGACGTTATGCGGTCCGCCCGCCGAGATCGGGCAAGGGTCAGCTTCCCTCGCGGATGGCTGGGTACTCCGTAACGTCGCGAGTTGCGTCACGCCGCTTTCAATACCGCCCCCTCCGGCACTTCCCCGTGCGTCACGTAGCGCCAGAGCGCGATCAGCAACTTGCGTGCGAGCGCGACAATGGCGATCCGCCGTATCCGCCCACGTTCAGTGCCAACCCGCGCGCGGAACCAACGGCTCAGCGCACTGTCAGGCTGATGCCTCACCCACAACCAGGCCAACTCGATCATGATGTGGCGCAGGCGCCGGTTGCCGGCCTTGGAGATGCCCTGCTCGCGATCAATCGTCCCGCTGCGCCACGGGGTCGGCACCAGCCCCGCATAAGCGGCCACCTCACGTCGGTTGGCAAAGCTCCGGTAGAGACCTTCAAGATAAAGCACCGCGGCAATCTGCGGGCCGATCGCCTTGAGCCGTGCGAGCAGCGCGACCGGCGATTGGCTCCCCTCTGCGTCCAGCTCGACGGTATCGCGTTCCACCTCGACCTCGGCAATCTGCCGTATCAGCAGCTCGATCAGCTCGATCTCACGCAGCAGCTCCGCCTTCAATCGCAGGGGTAATAGCTGACCGTCGCCGGTTTTCAGCGCTGCAAGGTGGGCCCGACGATCCTTGTGCAACGGCTCGTAGTCGGTGATCCCCTGGCCGGCAAGCAGACCCTTGATGCGGTTGACATGTCGGACCCTCTCCTGCAGCAGAATGGCGCGTTCGCGTGAGGTGCGCCGGCGATCCTCCTGCTCCGGCGTCGGTGGTACGACCATCGCACAGACGCGTGGCTCCCCGCGCTGCCACGCCAACAGTGTTCTCAGTAGCGTCTCACCGTCGATCGCGTCGGTCTTCGCTCGCCGCCGACGCCGTGGCACGGCGATCGACGCGGGATCGACCACGTGGCTTTCGATACCATTTGCGTTGAGCAAACGGTGAACCCAAAAGCCGTCGAGCCCGGCTTCCTGAATCACAACGATATCGACCGGTCCTCCGGTGATCTGTTCGGCTCTCACTTGCAGGCGTCTCAACAGGCCGAGCAGTGTCGCACCGTCACCTCCAGGGGTCGAGTACTTCGACATCTTCTCGCTGCCGGGCGACAGTGACGTCACGAGCCATGTAGCCTGGCTCAACTCCAGCGATGCATACAGCGTTGTATCATCCCATTGCCGGTGAGACAGATTCTGCGTGGTGGTCTGGCTGATGGGGCGCATCGGATGCCTCCTTGCGATGCAGTTGACGACGACCGCACCGTACCAAGCCGGATTGCCGTCGTTACCCCATGGAATCTTTCTGACGGCCGCAGTCTGGAAGGCTCCGAATGACCGGTCGACGATTTGTTTGGCAGGCGGCAGGCCTCGCCGTGATGCTGGTGATGCCCAATAATGCAGTGGCTCTTACGTTGGTAGCGTCATCGTAGGGTTGTCCGTCGGGAACATCGTGTCGCTGCCGCTGCTGGTTATCCAGCATGAGTTTGCCCCTCGTTCATTCGGCCTCCTCGTCGCGAGATTGACGGCGCTGGTTTGGAGGATACTCATCCGATGGAACCAGATCATGAAGCCTGCTACCGGGCGCTCTCGACACGCGACGCGCGGTTCGACGGCCGCTTCTTCATCGCCGTCCGCACGACAAGGATCTATTGCCGGCCGATCTGTCCGGCGCGCACGCCGAAACGCGAAAACGTTACGTTCTTCACCACAGCGAGCGCCGCTCAGGAGGCCGGTTATCGGCCATGCTTACGCTGCCGCCCTGAAAGCTCGCCGGACCTCGGCGCCTGGCGCGGCACGTCGAACACCGTTTCACGAGCTCTGACGCTCATCGGAGAGGGCGCACTCGACGGCGAGGCGGTCGATGCACTGGCCGAGAGGCTGGGCGTTGGCGAGCGTCAGCTTCGGCGCCTCTTCCGGCAGCATCTTGGGGCCTCGCCGATCGCTGTTGCTCAGACGCGGCGCGTTCTCTTCGCGAAGCAGTTGATTATCGAGACGCCCATGCCCATGGCGGAGGTCGCCTTGGCTGCGGGATTTAACAGCATCCGCCGGTTCAACGCGACGTTTCAGACTCTCTATCAGCGCCCACCTCGCGAACTGCGCCGCTCGCAGCTTGCTGATGCCGAGCAACCGGGGGCTGAGGGGATCACCCTCAAGCTGCCGTACGCGCCGCCTTACGACTGGGACGCCATGATCGATTTTCTTGGCGCCAGAGCGATCAGAGGCATCGAAGCCGTCGACGGCCGCCGATGCTATCGCCGCGCGATTGCGCTGGACGGTGCGCAAGGCGTAATCCGCGTCGCACCCGACGATCGGGAGCCGGCTCTACGGGTGTCGATCCGCTTTCCTCACGTCAGCGCACTAGCGGGCATCGTTCGCCGTGTCCGGCGCATTTTCGATCTCAGCGCGGACCCGCTTGCCATCAGGGATGATCTTGGCCGAGACCCGCTGCTTGCGCCCCTCGTCGCGGAGCGTCCTGGTCTACGCGTCCCAGGCGCTTGGGACGGCTTTGAAGTCGCCGTTCGTGCAATACTCGGCCAGCAGATCACTGTTGTCGCTGCGGTGAATCTCGCAGCGAAGCTCGTCGCCGAGTACGGCGAACCGT
>Ga0209648_10005721_pt1 | contig 10674 bp, 11 predicted proteins | sample GraSoi2013_115cm_FD_185830 | JGI IMG/M metagenome (GOLD analysis project Ga0209648, IMG submission 185830) | Grasslands soil microbial communities from the Angelo Coastal Reserve, California, USA - Sample 9_17_2013_115cm (SPAdes) (version 2) | ecosystem: Environmental > Terrestrial > Soil >...
CGTCAAGTCGGCGTGGACCATCCCATTGACTACAGCCGCGACGATTTTGTCGCCGTCGTTCGCCGCGCCGCTCCCGACGGCATCGAGATGGTCATGGACCCCATCGGTGGAAAATCCTTCTCGCGCAGCGCCCAGTGCCTCGGACCAAGCGGGCGGCTGGTGGTGTACGGTTTTTCGGCGGCAGCCGGCCCGGAAGGAAAGCGCAGCCTGTTGCGGGGCGCCCGCGCGCTGGCTCAGATGCCGCGCTTCAATCCCCTCACGCTGATGCGGAAAAACCTGGCGGTCATTGGCGTTCACCTCGGCCGCATGGCAGGCCGCGAATCGCTTCTTCGCCGGCAGCTCGAAGAAATTTTCAGAATGTACGCCGCCGGAAAAGTGAAGCCCGTGGTCGGCAAGACGTTCCCCATCGAACAGGCGGCCGAGGCTCACCGTTATATTCACGCGCGGCAGAATATAGGCAAGGTCGTCCTGACTGTTGCGGAATGAAAAAAGACGCACGTTTTCGTCTCCCACCACAATCCGCGTTGCGCTCTGTACCGATACCGCGCGCTTGCGCGAGCACAATTAGACAACCTCGCGCAGCGGCCCGTTGCGCTCTGAGCGGGGCGGGGCGACAATGATCCTGTCATGCGCGCCTTGGTCGGTCTTGTCGTCATAGCGGCTCTCGTTTTAGGCGTGTACTACTTTTCTTTGAAACGTCTGCCCGCGGGCGAAGGCGGCGGCCCGGCCACTCAATCCATCAGCCTTACCGGAGTGCAAGGCGACTTGCTGTCTATCGCGCAGGCCGAGCGGATGTATATCGCGCAGAACAGCGGGTGCGGCTCGATGGACAATCTGGTTTCGAGCGGGACGCTTTCCGTTGCCCGGCCCGGCCGCGACGGTTACACCTATTCGATAGACTGTTCCGGCGGCGGAGGAAACTTCACGATTGCCGCGCGCCATGCGCCGGCTCCCGCCGATGCACCGGCCTTGCATTACCCCACAATGGTCATTGACCAGACCATGCAAGTCCGGCAGTTGGACTGATCCTCTTTCAGCTTTGCCCTGCTTTCCAGTTAACGGAACATTCGCTGCGCTGTTTGCGTACCTTCCTTCAGCACAGGAACCCCAAGTCCACTCGCGTCCTGCCATCGGAGGATGCCATCGAGGAGAGAGAAAATGGGCGGAGAAATGATCGGTCTGGTTGCCGTGATTTTGATTTTCAGCGTGCCCGCTGCGCTTTGCTACACCTACTACCGCGTCCGCAAATTGAAATCGGAAGAAAGGCTGGCGGCGATTGCCAAAGGAGTCGCGGTGCCCATGGAGCCGGAGCTTTCGCAAGTGGCCCGTTCGCGCCGCGCGGGAATCCTGCTGGTCGCCGGAGGTCTTGGCTACGCGCTGACCTTTGCGTTGATCGGGCGCGTGGAACCCGATGCGTTCATTGCCGCGGCATTCGGAATCATTCCGGCGGCGATCGGAATCGGCTACTTTATTGATGCTACGCTGGTGCGCCGCGACCACGCCGCCAGCTAGGTTTTCTTTTTCCGTCATCACGAAACTCACGGCGCGCGCTTCTGGTCCGCGACCACGACTCCGGCTTCGGCGTAATTCACGGCCGGAACATCCAGGAAAGAAACGTGAATGTTTTCGCGCTTGGCGCGGCCGTCTTCTTCCAAGGCCTGCGTAATGCGCTGCGCGATTTTGCGTTTCTGGTCGGGCGAGCGCCCTTCGACCCAGGTGACCTGCACGTACGGCATTTGGCGCCTCCTTCTTATGTAACGATAGAGCCGGTGCTGATAGCGCGATAACAGTGCTTCGAGCGCTTGCGGATCACCTCTGCGTAAGCGGGCAACATCGGAATCGAGGCCCACGCCTCCCTCCCAGCTTAAGACTGCTGCATGGCCCATCATACGTTCCCTATATACGTTCGGGGGCGGCAAAAGGACTCAGAAGCCGTGATTCGTGATCCGTGGCCCGTGATTCGTGGTCCGTGATTCGTGTTCGGAGGTAAACAGCCCCCCTCCCCCCCGGTATGTTTTTCGTAAGTGTTGCATGTAAAGGACTTAGGTGCCCGTTCTGACGTAAGTGCAGAATCTAAAGGGCTTAGCGAAGAACAGAGATTGGAGGTATGAGTCTGGAGGTTGGAAAGTCCCCCCCTCTTTCTCGCCGGGCACCTATGGTCCGGACCCCGCCCCCACCCCTTTTTTTGGAAGTGTGTGAAACGAAAGGGTTTTAAGTCCTTTGTTTTGAAAGTGTGTGAAACTAAAGGGGTTGCAGACGCGTTTTTGCGAAAGTGTGTCATTCTAAAGAACTTAGATCGTATTTCGTCCTGTTTGGCGAGCATTCGGCCTGTCGGGCCGAGACAACGGTGAGCACGCAGAAGCAGCGCGTCGAGATTCAGAATAAGCCTCTTGGCCATTGGTCTGAACTCCCAATCGCGAGGCAAGTCGGTACTACGAGGTGCCTGGCAGGCGCTGAGTCCCGAACAGCAGGACTCAGGCTAAATTTTCAGCAGCATTATAACTCAGAAAGACTGATAAATCAAGAGGGAATCGGTAGTCGGGTGGTTTTTCTTTTTTTTTATGTCATCACAGAATGCTTTTCTCATCGCAACTAACTCCGGGTGATAGAGAGTTTCCAAAATCTTCTTCGCTGGTACGACGATTGACACGCCCATGTTAACTGCCTCGGCTTGTTCTGAGGAAGAAAATGAAACGGGCAAATCCCAATGACCATGCATCAATCCCAACAGATGCACTGAGCCAAGCCCGGATATGTGCGCAAGTGTGCCCTGCGTGTTTTGCACGGGCATCTTGACCGTATTGCGTACAAACACAGGTGAGCCGCTCAAGCCGCCGATAGAACGCCCTTCAGCTAGATATGCCTCCATCGCACCGAAATCTCTGATTGGCAACTTATCTTTCGGCATCATCGCGATATTGCCGGTACGAACGAGTGGCGTTAATTCTGTTGATCCGTAAAAGCGAGTGAACAAGCCAACGATCACCAGCTCGTCGCCAAGTCCAATCTCAAAATCCGCAATCCTCTTATCCGTGGCGAAAATGTCCTCTGGAATCCATTCAATGTCGTACTCCTGAAAACGGTGGCTCCCGAATGGGAGGACCGCAACATCCACGGAGTCTTTTTCTGTGGGGTGATAGAACCATTGCCGGTCGCCAGTCCGGAGAAACAACGGAGCGCCATCCTTGCCGTTCATCGCAATTACGGCCTCAGAAGGCTCAATTGCCTCTGCAACATGTTTCGCCGTAACAAGATGCGCTAGTCCAAACGCTGCGTCGGTTCGGACGCCAACGACAAATGCCGTGCCACCAAATTCAAGCCGCGCACCGTCTTCATCCGGTTCGTAGCGCGAAACGAATCCCACAGACTTCAGGAGACGATCTGGTATCCGCATGAAATTCATTATAACACAATTAAGTACCGCGCAAGATAACGCTGCAGATTAGGTAGGTAAATTTGGAATTTTAAGCTCACCGTTGACGGCTTCATATCTGCTAACAGCATCAATCAGCATATCTCGGAGTGCCTTTGCTTGCCCCCAAGGTATTGTCACGGCCGCCCATTCGTTAATTGCCCAGACAGCAGCTTCGGGTTGCTGTTCGGGGTGAGCAACGATCTGCCCAAACCGAATCCGAACATCAAAAAGCGTCCAATTTATATGGAGGAAGTTTGAGTACACGTCGCATATACCTTCCTCTGGTGTAATCCACGTAAACGGACTGATTTCTGGTTTTGGCGTTGTGCTTTCGTCGCTCATATTCACCGTCCAAGATTTTGCATTTTGGGTTCAATATATGCAGTCGAGGCCAATTCTCCTGTAGGACTCTGAGATAGCCCCGGATGAGTTTTCTCAAGTAGGTTACGGAGTCGCACGTCGATTCGAGTGACGTTACTCGGCATCAAATCCAAAGGCATTTGACCGGCTGCATGCGGCGCTTTGTCTGTTGGATATTTGAGCCTTTCTTCTATAGCAACTTCCCGGCTTCCTTCGAGAGATTCCATTTCTATCTGAAAGCTTGGAACGCTGAGGGACTCAGCGGAAAGTCCCCTATTAATATGGGGAGTACCGGTTACCCAGTCGACCAATTCTCCGAACGGCACAAACCGAACCACCAACCCAACATCGAAGGCCGCAGCGAGACGCTTCAATGTTGTCAGTGTGGGCTTTCCGTAAAATGGATTTTCCAATCTGGAGATCGCATTCTGATTCATTCCCACTTTTTCGGCCAATTCCTCTTGGCTCAACTTTTCGCGGTCTCGCATCGTGCGAATCTGAAAAGCAAGATGCTTTCCTAGATTCGATTCAACAAATCTAGCCCTTGCGTCAGGGCCGCCTGTTAATCTCGACCACAGTCCCTTTTTCGAAAGCAAATTTGTGGACTGTTGCATCTCCACACCTGAGCTGGTGGCGTCTGTCCTTGGCAATTGCTTTACCCTCTTCATCATTCTTCACCTTCTTATCGGTCCCATGCAGAAAGCAATACTGTCGGTTGCCGGGGCCAAAATACCCGTATATCCGATAGGTGATGGAGCCACTTTCACTACGAATATCTGGAACTCGAATTTCCGATATGTCTTCCGCTCCTTCCAAAGGATCAAACTCTGGCCTTCTCCACAGCTTGCTAGTTACATTCGCCAGCGTGTTTAGCAAGTCGAGAATTTCATAACGGTCATTCGCTGGCAGGCCATCAAACCAGGACTGAACAGGCCGTCCTTCCTTTTGCGACTCAAAGCCGAGAAACAGCCATCTCCAAGCTTCGGCCATAGCGTATCACAAAAAGGGGATACATCAAAAAAAGATAGAGGTTAGGCTTGATAGTACATCAAAATTGATGTATCCATCAGAATCGCCGGGGCCGTGGCAGAGTGGTCGATTGCGCCGGACTTATAATCCGGTGAGACGTGTTCACGCACGTCCCGAAGGTCCGAATCCTTCCGGCCCCGTCTTCATGGTATCATGCAGCCATGAAGAAAAAATTACTAGTAGAAAAACAGAAGTTTGACACAGCCCTTTCAAGGCTCGTCAATGCGAGACCTGTCCCGCGAACCTCGATAAAAGCGACGGCCAAACGCAGCCCTAAACCGATACTTTCGCGGTGAGCTTCTTGTAGGGCAGCACTTCGCCGTGTAGAAGGCTCTTGAGCGTTCCATCGAACATCTGCAATTGCTCGCCCCGCCGATCGAACGGATACGAGAACTCATTGCAGTAGCCTTGCGGCGGGCCTGACCGGCAGCGGTGACGGCGCACCGTCAGCGCATGTGAGCGAGAACGGCAACGTCGAACTTTGAATAGTACTTCTTCACGTCGTTGGTCCCGTACTTGGCGCGGAATTTCTCGACCACGGACGACACCTGTGCGGCGTCCGTGACAAGAACAACCTTGACTTCGGCCTCTGCGCCCCGCGCATCGATCCGAACCATGGGGTTGTTGAGCACGTTCTTGTACCACTGTGTATCCGACCCCTGCACCGGCAGGAGGTAAAGCTTGTCATCCTCGAAGACGAACCAAACCGGGATGGAGATGGCGCGTCCTGACTTTCTGCCGGTCACGGTGATGTTAATTTCGCGATACCGGGAAAGGCGGTCTTTTAGAGCATCGTTCCGCGTTGGCATGTGCACTCCTGCGCCTTACTGTTCGCTTAGAACTCCTGGCGCGTGGGCCGGTATAGGATCTCGTTTTGCCGCCGAGCTATTTTGGTCGGAGCTTTTCGGCATGCCAGCCGAGGACTTCCGCCGTGAAGATTGAACCATCACGCCCGACAGCGATTTCGTGGGGATCGAAGTGCGGCCCCTGGCCCGGCTGCGGTCCCGTGAAACTGCCCAGCACCTTGCCCTCGGGATCGATCTTCAGGATACGGCCCGCTATGGCGTCGGCCATGTAAAGGAAGTGATCGGAAGTGATCACCAGGCCAAAGGGATGCCCGAGCTTCCATTGCCGCAGGAAGCGCCCGCTGGTATCGAAGATTTGGATGCGCGCGTTCTCCCGGTCACCGACATAGACTAGGTCACCGTCAATGGCGATGGTATGCGGGGTGTCGAACTGTCCCGGCCCGGTGCCCTTCATTCCCCAGCCCGTCAGCACATTGCCGTACTTGTCGAACTTCAGTACCCGCGAATTCCCGTAGCCATCTGTGACGTAAACGTTGCCGTCCCGGTCCCAGGCAACGTCGGTTGGCTGATTGAAATGCAAAACATCATCTCCGGGAATACGCATCCGCCCCAATGCAAGCAGCACCCGCCCTTCCGGGCTCAGCTTCAGAACCACGTGCGAACCGATGTCGGCAGTCCAGATATTGTCCTCGGCATCGATGCGAACCATATGCGCGGTGACGAACAGGTCGTCGGCAATGCTGTGGATGAATTTGCCGGATGGGTCGAATTCCATGAGCGGATGTTTCCCCCGGTGGAAGACGTAGATGTGCCCCTTGGAATTCACCGCAACGCCAGCCGGCTCAACCAAATGCTCTCCCGGCGGCAGCTGAAAGAAATCCGCAATCGCCTCGTAATTGAGTTTCGGCAACGGTTCCGAGACTTGCGTGACGGCCACATCCGGGAAGATGCAGAACAACAGGACCACGACAGCGAGATACACAGCGCGGCGAGTCATGGGCTACCTCCACATGCGGTCGGCAGGCGGCCGCAGCCTCAGAACTCAATTATAACGGCATTTCCAGGAATGGCTGAACACGATAGCAGGTCCGAAGATACTGCGACGCTTCATCTTCGACGAGCGACGGCGTATCATTTGCGCCATGGCGCAGAATGACCTGCCTGCAGCAGTGACTACGAACGTGAAGGGCGCTGACGCGGCCGACCTGACCATCCGCACTTCCGAGCCAGGGTGGTTGGCGCAACTTGCGAAAGCGTATCGCAACCGGGACCAGGTGGTCATCATTGATGACGCCAATGTGGGGATCGACCCCGGCAGCCAGTCGCTTCTCGAACTGGGGTTGAAAGCCGGGCTTTCGCGGAAAGAATGGACCGCTGTGCTGATCGCCGGCGGTATGACCATTTTCGGCGCGGCCGTAATTATCCTTGCCATCCTCGACCCCGATCCCACGAGCAAACTCGGATTACTGATCGCCAGCGGAGCCGTTCTTACGCTGGGCGGAGGGTTCAGCGCAATACGCATCCTTACGAAGCACAAACCGCCGAAGGTGCGCGTGTCGAGGAAGGGCATAGAGATCGAATGGGATTGAGCTGCGTGACATTCCGAGGAGTCAGAGGCGACGAGGAATCTGCTGTTCTTCGTGCATTTCGTGAAAAGCAGATTCCTTCCGACGGAGTCGGAACTCGCGGAGAACGCTCGTCGCCTTTCGCTCGGAATGACACCCAAAGGCACTTTTGCAACAAGCTTCTAGATGGTCAGGAAGGGCGGGATGGGGCAATCCAGAGTGTCGGCGATGGCTCGGAGTAATTCCGCCTCGTTTTCCTGGATGACCCCATCGGCCGCCACGGTCTCGGCGCAAGCGGTCAGGACGCCTTTCTTGATGAGCGGACTGGCCTGATTCAAACGGTCCAGTGCGGCGTCCACATCGCTCAGACGGCAGGCTGAGGCGTCCAATAATTTCATATCGCTGGCGACCAGTTGTTGCCCGCCGCGCAGAAAAGCGGCTTCGATTGCCGCGGAATCCTGCTGGCCCGCACGAGCGAGCGCGGAGAGCAGCACGGCGCAATCGGGGACAACCGGCTTAAGGGTGTAGTACTGCACGACGGGTTTCCGCGGCGGCCCGAAATTTGAATCCAGGTAGCGCCGCAGAATTTTTTGCAGGGCATATTCGAACAGCCCGGTTTGCCCCTCGCCGCCGGTGAGAAGCTTCAGATTGCTCTTGAATTGCAAGTACTCGTCGGGCGAAAGCCGGCGCAAACCGGTCAGCGCAAGGAGCGCCAGGGGCAGGCGCGCCCGGCCTTCCAGTCCGGATGCCGCAGGAAGCAGGCGCGAGAGCTGCTGCGAAACCGCTGCGTCAACCTTTTCTTGCAGCCCGGCAAGCTGTTGCGCGCGCTTGGCCTCATCCGTCTTGAGCAGCAGCGCGTAGATGAGAGCCGTGGCAGCCGATGGTTCCCGGGCTGCGCTGGAAAGAGCCTCGGGCAGCCTGGAGCGCAAGTCCGCGGCATACTCCAGGTGCTGCGGCGTGGGTGTCCCGGCTCGGGACGCGAAGTGCGCGCTCTGAACTATGGCGCCGCCCAAAGCCACGCCGGCGGCTTGCGAGCCGAGAGACCGGAGAGCCGGTTTGAAGCGCTCAGCAACCGCGGCCCTTAATCGCGCGGATTCCTCGGCGGCCTCCTTCAGGTATTCGTCCGGAGGAGCGACGAATTGCCCGTCCCAGCCCGGCTCCAGCGTGGTAATGCGATCTTCCAGAGGCGGGTGGGTGGAGGAGAGCCTCGCAAAGGAATCCGCCATGCCGTTGGCGAAGAACATGTGGCTGGCGTCTTCCGCGCTCGAATGCGTGATGAGCGAGCCGCAGCCGCCGACTTTTTTCAGCGCGCCGGCCAATGCTCCGGCGTTGCGCGTGAATTGAACCGAGGCGGCGTCCGCCAGGAACTCTCGCGCGCGGTTCACCGCGCTCTTGATCAGCGTCGCGAAGACCCACCCAATGTACCCGATCACCCACAGCACCGCGCCGATCAAGGGAAGCGAATTGCGGTTTCCCCGCGTTCTCATGAGAACGCTCCCCAACAGCGCGATGTACAAAATCCCGAAGACCAGACCCATCAAGTACAGGTTCAGCCGCATGTCGCCGTTCAGGATGTGGCTGAACTCGTGTCCAATGACGCCTTGCAATTCGTCGCGCGTCAGCAAGACAAAGCAGCCGCGCGTCACGCAGACGACCATGTCGCTGGTGGAATGCCCGGCGGCAAAGGCGTTGATCCCGCGTTCCGCGTCCAGTACGTACACCGGGGGCACGGGAGTCCCCGAGGCGATGGCCATCTCCTCCACCACGTTCAACAGCTTGCGTTCATCGGGGTCGGAGGTGTCCACAGGAACGAGGCGGCCGCCGAGCATTTCCGCCACGACCTTTCCGCCGCTCGAAAGCTGGACAATTTTGTACGCGCTGCCGCAAAGAATGAACGCGAGGGTGATGGCTGCAACAATCAGGAAGAGCCGGGCGTCCCAGAGGCCATAGTTCTGGGGGGAATCGTACTCGTAATTACGATGGCCGCCGCCAGGCCACCATTGCAAGACCAGCACCACGGCGAAGTAGATGGCCGTGGAGATGCCCAAGATGGCCAGGCCGAAATAAACTTCCAAGAGTTTCGTGTGCTTGCGGGCGCGCTCCTGGCGGTCGAAGAAGTCCATGAGGACACCAATTATAAGGGAAGCGGCCGGAGGGGCCCGGCTATCGTTGGCGCGATGTCACGCATAAGCAAAAGCGGCGCGCACGGTGAAATCGGCGCCCGAAGACCCCTGTGTTAGAATGAATCAGATATGCATCCGGGGATCAAGCATCTTCTCGAATTGCAGAGCGTGGACATCCGTTTGGGAGGACTGCGGGCCATCGTGGAAAGCTTCCCAAAGCGGCTGAAGGAAATCGAGGCGCGCCTCGCGGGGGCGCGGCAGCAGCTTGCCGCAGCCAAAGAGGCCCACATCAACAGCCTGAAGCAGCGCAAGACCTACGAGATGGACGTCGAGCAGTGGAAAGAGCGGGCGCGCAAGTACCGCGACCAAAGCGCCGCCGTCAAAACCAACGAAGCCTTCAAGGCCCTGCAGCACGAAATCACCAACGCCGAGGCGGAAGTGGCCAAAGCGGAAGACCGCCTGCTGGAACGGATGGTCGCGGGCGAGGAGTTTGAGCGGCAGGTGAAAACCGGAGAGCGCGCCCTCAAGGAGGCCGAGGCGGAAACTCAGGCGGAGCACAAACGCCTGGAAGCCGAACAGGCCGCGGCGCAAAAGCAGCTCGAGGAAGTCACCGCCGAGCGCGAACGCATCGTGGGGCCGATTGACGAGGACCTGCTCTACCACTATCACCGCATTGCCAAACGCCACAACGGCGTGGCGCTCGCGGAAGTCCGCAACGAAACCTGCCTGCTCTGCGGGATGCGCGTTCGCCCGCACGTCTATCAGGAGCTGCGCCGGGAGTCTTCGGACGAACTGTTTCACTGCGAGACCTGCACGCGCATCCTCTACGTGGCGGAGACGCAGGCGGCCGGCGCGGCCGCGGATGCGTCCGCCCTCCCTGCGACGGCTCCGCCCCCGGAAGGATAATCGCAGCACCCCATGAAAAAAGCGCTGCCTGCATCGCGCCACGCGCGCTTGTTCGGCGAACCGGAAGGTCCGGGCGCTGCCTCAGCGCATACCGCGCACATTGACGGAGCGGCGCGGGGCAATCCCGGCCCGGCGTCCTACGGCGTGGTGGTGCGGGGTCCCGGCGGGGAAGTGACGGCCGAGCTGAAGGAATATGTCGGGCGCGCCACGAACAACGTCGCGGAATACTACGCGCTGATCGCCGCGCTCGATTATGCGGAAACGCACGGCATCCCGGCGTTGCGCGTGCGCAGCGATTCCGAACTCCTGGTGAAACAAATGAAGGGGAGCTACAAGGTGAAGAGCGCCGACCTGCGTCCGCTGTTCGAGCGGGCCAAGAAAATGGCGCAGAGGATTGCGCATTTCGCGATCGAGTATGTCCCCCGCGAACAGAACCGCCGCGCGGATCAACTGGCCAACGAAGCGCTCGA
>Ga0209648_10005724_pt1 | contig 10672 bp, 10 predicted proteins | sample GraSoi2013_115cm_FD_185830 | JGI IMG/M metagenome (GOLD analysis project Ga0209648, IMG submission 185830) | Grasslands soil microbial communities from the Angelo Coastal Reserve, California, USA - Sample 9_17_2013_115cm (SPAdes) (version 2) | ecosystem: Environmental > Terrestrial > Soil >...
AGATGAGCTGCCATGGACGCGAAGTTTGCCCGTAGCGTCGCCCCCTCCTCGCCGACAAGCTGAGCTCCGAGAAGCTTACCGTTCGAGGGATTAGCGAGCAGCTTCACGGTTAGGTCCTTGCCACCCGGATAATAGGAAAGTCGCGTTGATCCCGTTATTCTGACAGAGACTGGGGTCATTCCGATCTTCTCAGCCATTGCGGTCGTTGGTCCGAGGGTTGCTACTTCGAGGCCGAAGAGTTTCACGGTCGTCACGCCGGTCGATCCCGGGTATCGTGCTTCGCCCCCGGCGGCATTTATGCCTGCAACCATCGACTGTCGGACCGCCGTAGTGGCAAGTTGGAAGAACACATGTCTGCGCGTAATGAGGTCGAATGTCTCGATGCAATCGCCAGCAGCATAGACGCCCTCCGCTGAGGTCAACATTCTCTCGTCGGTCTTAATCCCGCCAGACTCACCGAGCAATATGCCCGCTTCCTTCGCGAGTTCCGTGTTTGGCCTAACCCTAACCGCCACGATGACAGCATCGACCTTGTACGTATGATGCGAGATTCGGACTCCGCTAACTCTTCCATTGTCGCCGAGAATCTCCTCCAGAGTTGACTGGAGGTGGTATTCGACACCGTGTTGCTCTCCTTTCTCTCTAACGACGGAGGCCATGTCAGGATCGAGAATGACCGGGAGAATCTCTGGGACTATCTCTGCTTGCAATACTGTGACTCCTCGGACGAGCAAGGCCTCCGCCATTTCTGAACCGATAAGACCCGCGCCGATGATAGCAACTTTCTTGACTTTCGCTTCTCCGAGGTAGTTCGCGAGTCCTTCCACATCATTCATCGTTCGGATCGTAAACACACCGTTTAGTGTGGACCCCGGAACTGCAAGGGTGGTCGGACTTGCGCCGGTTGTGAGAATGAGACTATCATACTGAAGTTCACTTCCGGGCTGATCTTGCGACTTCAGTTCTAGTACTCGGCGGTCAGGGCGAATCCTTGTCGCGGTGACCCCTAGTTTGAGGTCTATTATGTTTGTATGTTCGTAGAAGTCCTCGTCATATCCGATGAGCGACCGCATGGTAGGAACTATCCCACTGAACGCGTAGGGCAGTCCGCACCGAGAATACTCTGGGAGAACCTCGTCCCCTACAATAGTGATCTCCGAAGTCCTATCAGTCTTCCTTGAGTAGAATGCGGCTGTGGTTCCGGATACTCCGCATCCAACGATGACTATTCGCCGGGCCATACGGTTCCCCAGTGACGAATCGTCCGATAATGGTTTCTCTGATAGCTCATTCTAAACCCATGAGTTAGTTTAATTTGGAGGATTGAGGGATGTCGAGATGACCATTATGACGAAAGCGACCATGGATAACTTCTTGAAAAACGGCAAAGGACTACTCCTTGCCTATGATCAGGGCTTCGAACACGGCCCATCTACAGACTTTAACGAGAAGAACATTGATCCTAACTACGTGCTGGATGTCGCGGTTAAGGGCCAGTTTACTGGCGTGGTTCTCCACAAAGGAATCGCTGAGAAATACTACAACAGCAAAATCCCTCTGATAATCAAGCTAAATGGGAAAACAAGTCTCCCCAAAGGCGAGCCCATCTCTTCACAAGTCTGCAGTGTCGAGGAGGCCATCAGCCTCGGAGCCAAAGGAGTCGGCTACACCATCTATTTGGGCAGCGCGAACGAGAATATCATGTTACAGGAATTTGGCGAGATTCAAGAAGACGCACATGAAGAAGGCGTGCCGGCGATCGCTTGGATCTATCCGAGGGGAGAAGCAGTGAAGAACGACACTTCTCCGGAAATTGTCTCGTATGCCGCGAGAGCAGGACTTGAAATCGGCGCAGACGCTGTCAAGATCAAATATTCAGGAGACCCAACCAGCTTCAGGTGGGCGGTGAGAGCCGCGGGACTCGCCAGAGTCTTCATGTCCGGGGGACCGAAAGCTCCGACCGACGAGACATTCCTCAACCAAGTGAAAGGAGCGATGGACGCAGGGGCGACGGGGCTCGCTGTCGGTAGGAATGTCTGGCAGCATGCGGACCCATTGAAGATGTCAAGTGCGCTTCGAGAAATTATCTTCAACGGAAAGGAAGTGGATCGTGCGCTTCAGATGGTTGTCGCAGAATAAGAACTTCGGAAAGACTCTCGACTCCATCTCTTCTCAGTTTTGCTCTTTGGGGGTTCGATCTATCAAATCGCTGAGAGGTTTCCTCCTGGTTGTGAACTTCAAGACCTATATTGAGGCGACCGGGAAACGCGCGATCGAGCTAGCGAAGATCGCGGAGGAAGTCTCAGGAGACTCAGGAGTAACAATCATTGTGGCGCCGCAGTTCACTGACATTGAACCAGTCGCAAAGACTGTCGACATCTCTGTTTTCAGTCAGCACATCGATTCTGTAAAGCCAGGCGCACACACCGGCCACGTACTTGCCGAGGCCCTCAAGTCAGCCGGTGCTGATGGGTCACTACTCAATCACTCAGAAAAACGGATCGGCTCATCGGAGATCGCTGAAAGTGTCAAGTTGTGCGCCGACGCCGACCTTCGATCCCTCGTATGCGCCGATACGACCGAGGCCAGTGTCGAGATCGCAAAAATGATGCCCGACATGATCGCGATCGAACCACCTGAGTTGATAGGAACGGGCATCTCCGTTTCTAAGGCTCGCCCAGAGCTGATTACGGAGAGCGTCAAGCAGATTAGGAAAGTGAATGGCAGTGTGAAGATCCTGTGTGGTGCAGGGGTCACAACCGCCGAGGACGTTTCAAAGGCGCTAGAGTTAGGATCTGAAGGGGTCCTAGTGGCAAGTGGAGTGGTAAAAAGCAAGGACCCTAGAACTGTTCTTCAGAGCATGGCCATCAAGATGCTTTCTGAAAGGAAAGGTTTGTTCTAGGCCTAGACTAAATACCGACCAGCCGTCCCGTTCCCATCGACGACGGTCATGACTCCCAACGACTGGAGAAGAAACGACTTTATTCTTCGAATCTTCGCCTACGGGTCTGTTATCTCCACGTACGTTCTCATCGTGATCGGCGGATACGTGACAACCAGCAATTCTGGCCTAGGCTGTGGAGAATCCTGGCCTTTGTGCAAGGGAGCGGTCTTTCCCTCACTGAACAATCCCGAGGTCGTGATCGAGCTCACACATAGACTGTTCAATTCCGTCGTCGGAGTCTTCATCCTGGGGATGGCAATCGTGGCTTGGACAAGATACAGGAACCAAAGCAATATCGTTCTTCTTTCAACAATTAGCCTCGTCGCGCTGATCGCTCAAGTGCTTCTGGGAATGGTAACAGTCACCACATCGCTAAACCCTGTTGTTAGTGATGCGCATCTTGCACTTGCATCAGCAATCCTTGCAGTCGTCGTAGCTGACGCGATAATGGTCAGAAATCTAGCACTAAGACCGACTGAACTCAGGCAATAATTATCGATCGATTACCGATATAGCTAGTGCAAAACCCTTTAAAAACAAAACACTCGGGAGCAGAAAAGCTCAGAGAATTCGGGGATGGCAGTCTCCAGTACTCAGGTACAGTTCGACTCACTATTCGGCCTCTTCACCTATCTCGCATTTGCCGTCGGAATAGTAGTCTTTACCTTCATGATCTACCTTATCCTAAGATACAGGGAGAAGGCATCTTCAAGACAACCGGAGGATACTCCGATACTTGGCAAGCAACCTCAATCAAGGGGGCATGTCAGAACTGTTCTCCTCACACTCACGCTCTCGACAATAATCATCGTCCCTCTAATCGTAGGAAGCTTCGGAGCGGTCGATAGCATCCTCACTCCTCCTCAGCAGGTCTGCCAAGGCTGCGCAATCGAGGTCACAGCCCATCAGTTCTACTGGCAATTTACCTACGATAACGGAACCAAGCCCTACAACACGGACAACATCCTCCGCGTCCCGGTCGGCCAGAACATCCGTCTAAGCGTGACCAGCGCTGACGTCTTTCACGACTTTGGAATCATCGGTTACGATATCAAGACGGATGCTATTCCAGGACGCACTAACATTATCTGGTTCCAACCGAATTCACCAGGCAACTTCACGATTCAATGTTTTGAGTTGTGTGGGGTAGGCCACGCAACCATGAAGGGCACCCTTGTGGCCATGCCGTACCCCTCTTACATGGCATGGTACAACAGCACGGTAGTACACTAGAATGGCAGAACAACTGCGAGCCACAGCAAAGAGGTGGCTCTATACAACTAACCACAAGGATGTCGGAATACTTTACCTAATCACATCACTCTTCCTCTTCGCTGCTGCCGGTGTCCTCGCGCTGACGATGAGGACCCAACTCTCAGCCCCAGGCAATACCCTGCTCGCCGCGGATGTCTACAACCAGTTCGTGACCGTTCACGGACTGTTGATGATTTTCTGGGTTCTCTCTCCCCTAGCTTTTGGATTTGCTAATTTCATCATTCCTTTACAGATCGGTGCTCGCGATCTGGCGTTTCCCCGACTCAACGCGATGAGCTTCTGGTTCTTCCTGTTCAGCGGAGTCATGATGATTCTCAGCTTCTTCTTTGGCGCGGCTCCAGACCTCGGCTGGACTCTATATTCGCCTCAGACTGCGGCATTGTTTACTCCTACCATCGGATTCAACCTGGGAGCCGGTGCTCTGATACTGATGACCGTCTCGATAACGATGAGTTCCATTAATTTCCTTGTTACGATGCTCAAGATGAGAGCGCCAGGGCTGAAGTTGAGATTTATGCCCGCATTTTCTTGGGCAATACTGATCACGATCTTCATGATGCTCTATGCATTCCCATCGTTTCTAGCTGCTGTCGTTCTCTTGTATGTGGACAGAGCATTTGGCACAGTATACTTCTCGTCAATTCAAGGTGGATCTCTCCTCTGGGACAATGTCTTCTGGTTCTTCGGACACCCTGAAGTCTACATCGTCCTGTTCCCTGCCCTCGGGATAATCGCTGACATCATACCTACTTTTGCCAGAAGGCCACTGCATGGCGCCAAGTACGTCATCGGTTCGATGGTCGTCGTCGCAATGCTCAGCTTCGCGGTCTGGGGCCATCATATGTTCGTGACCGGAATCGGAATAGTCTCAACTAAGCTGTACACCGTCACAACCATCGCCATTTCACTTCCATTCGATGTTATGATCATCTCACTCATCGAGACCCTAGGCATGGCAAAGCTGCGTCTGAAAGCTCCCGCTCTCTTCGCATTGGGGGCAGTTGCAAATTTCATCGTCGGAGGAATAACTGGTGTCTTCCTCGCTTCTGTTGCTCTAGATTACTCGCTTAGAGGGACTTACTTCGTTGTCGCGCACTTTCACTACCTAATGGTGGGCGCTAGCATAATCGGGCTGATTGGCGGACTGTACTACTGGTTCCCAAAGATCACTGGTCGAATGTATAACGAGAAATTGGCTAAGGTACACTTTGTAGTCTCGATGATAGGCTTCCAGATTCTGTACTTCCCCATGTTTCTCCTCTTGGACATGCCGAGAAGGGTCGTGACATATACACCCGACCAAGGGTGGGGGCTGCTCAACCTTCTCGCCACCTTAGGAGGCTTCATCTTTGGCGGAGCTCAATTACTTCTGTTCTACAATCTGTACCGCAGTTCGAGAGTAGGGCCGCCGTCTGGTCCGAACCCTTGGGAGGCTTGGACGCTCGAGTGGGCCCTTCCCTCGCCTCCGCCTCCTCACGACTTTGATGTCATTCCTACTTTCTTGGCCGATGGGAGTATTCGATTTGGCACCGGCCCTGGTCTTCCAAACGGAGCAAGCCAGTCTAACGAAATCGGCTACCCGAATGGGCATGCTATTGGAAACAGCGCATCGTTGCATCTCGAGGGGCTCAGTCCTTGGCCAGTTCTCATGGCGTTCGCGGCCTTCATTTTCTTTCTCGGTTTGACAATTGGAAAGCCTGCAAATCCGCAACCGGTAAGCTATCAGCCGTTCTGGCCGCTGATTGTTGACGGGGTTATCTTGGGAGTGATTTCCCTATTCGGGTACAGCAGAGAGAAGTTCACGGTTCACGAGGATACGCAGGTTGAGAGTTGGCCCTTCAGACAAGTTCCTAACATGAAACTGGGAATCTGGACATTTCTAGGCGCAGAAGTGATCTTCTTTGGAGTTCTGATCGGATCTTATTTCTTCGTTAGAACCAATGATGCCGCGTGGCCTGCAGCAGGGACACTCTTCGATATCAGGAACGGCTTCGCTATGACGCTTGTGCTGCTGACGAGCAGTCTCACCGCAATAATGGCTCTCGCATCCGCTAGGGCAGGGAATCGGAGCGGCCTCATAACGAGCCTTGCGGGAACTCTCGTTCTTGGTGCCGCCTTTCTCTACATCAAGGCGGGTGAATGGTTTAGCCTAGGCGGCAGCGGCGTCTTCCAGAACTATTCACTCCCCGCAACTAGCTACTTCATAACAACCGGAACTCACGGGGTTCATGTCTTCGCAGGAATGTGCATGACGGTATATCTGCTCGCCAACGCAATTAAAGGCAAATACGTTAACGGAGATCACACAACGCTTGAGCACTTCGGCCTCTACTGGCACTTCGTCGACATCGTGTGGGTATTTCTCTTTCCTTTGTTCTATCTCATCTAGGGAATATCGATGAATACGAATTATCTATATCTCATAATCTTCGCAGCTCTGATTGGAGAGACGGACGTCGAAGTGAATTTATCATCAATTATCCCGGCCTACAATGAATACGTCACTATCCTACTAGGGATTGCTGGGACTAAGGCGATTCTGATAGCAATGTTTTATCAGCATTTGAGGTATGAGCCAAAGTCTCTTTCAACATGGGTCATAATTGGCCTCGTGATAGCATCTCTTCTCATGGGTCTCAGCTTTGTCCAGCTTCACGTCGGTCACTGACCAGAATCGGAGCCGAACGGGATCCTTGACGGGTGAGAAGGATCCATGAGGGTGCAGGGTTGAAACTAGGGATCAACGAATACCGATTCTCTTCCCTGATCAAAATCTCCTTTCTAGGTGGGCTGACTACTCTTGCATCTTTGCTCCTCTATCAATTAACCCTCTCTAGGTATCCCGTCCAGACTCGAGATATTGAGATGCTAAACGAATTTGCCTACGTCGTTCTCGCCCTGGTGTTGGCCGGGGTTTGCCTGTCGATCGTGGGACTAACTCGCTACTTCATGCGAAGCTCACTGAAGAACGGCACCACCAAACCCCCTTTCATCGTGATAGTTCTTTCACTAGCACTCAACGACAAGCATTCATTCCGTGCATTCGTTCTCGCCAGTCTAATGTACGGACTATTCTTCGCGTTTGTTTCCAGCGTACTAGTGTATCAGCCTCTAGGCCAATTCTCTGAAACCTACGGGGTTATGGTCCCATCGGTGCTGCCTGTGGTATGCTGCGGTCCGCTCGGACAAATGCCCCAATTGGTAGTCTACCTGACTCAGGAATTCGCGATTCTGATCGTCCCAATAAATCTGATCCTTCTCCTCACAGTGTCATGGCTGGTCGGCCTAAACGTGGCAATCGCAACGTACTCCTACAAGAATCGATCGAGTAATGTCCGAAATGGTTGGTTTTCCGGACTTGGCGCTTGTGTCGGGTTATTTACTGCATGTCCGACTTGCGCTGGATTCTTCTTCATGACAATGCTTGGCCTTGCTGGGGCAGTCACATTTGCGCTAACGCTGTCATCTCTTCAGGTTGTGTTTACCGCCGTAGGACTGCCGATGCTTCTCCTAACGCCATTCATGGCCGCCCGAAAGATCTCGAAGGGCTGGGCGACGTCATGCTCGCTCCTTGGCGACGAGAAGGCGCGCTGACCATTGGTGTCTTGAATCGGTCAGGTCCGCATGATGTCACTACAATCTCCCTAAGGGGTTGCGCACTTTAGTGATGTCTAGACCCGCGTAGAGAGTGAACGCTATCAGTTGTCGTCTGAAGTGTGAGTGGGCAAACAACTCACCCAAAAAGGTGGGACATCCAAAAACAATGCGGGCGAGACTAACAGAGGTGGATCCTTGATTTAACTGACGACTACTTTTCCGTGCATCGTATTGGGGTGAATTGCGCAGTAGTAGTAGTAGGTGCCAGCTTTGGTGAATACATGCGAGTACGTCGCGCCTGCAGCTATCGAAGGATTAAGGGAATCTAGTCCTGAGGCATCCATCCCGTTCGGGCACGCGCCGGACGCAGGGCTATTAGCAGTATCGCACGTTGTGATAGTGTGTCCAATAGTTCCCTTGTTAGTCCAAACAACAGCAAGACCGTTCAAGCTAGCGTTTGTGGAAGTCGGGTTGAAAAGGCAAGCCGTGTCTGTGGGAGCGCAACTTCCGTCGTCGTTGATTGTGACCTGGGGTCCCGTTGGGGGTGGAGGAGATGAAGGCCTCGTTATGATGTAAACGCCGATTCCAACGACTACTAGGATGACAACTATGATAATGGCGAGGACCATCGTCCTGTTTTTGGGTTTCGCTGATTCCATGGGCTTTGGTGTCTGTTCCATTTTTTCCACTAAACGACGTGTACGTCGGGAGTTTTGCTATAAAGCTTGTTTTTGGCATCTACATACAATTCGAAGAGGGCTTTCTGTGTTGTCCACAACCGATTAAATAGCGGTGCAAACGTTTGAAACGATGACACAACTGGGTCTGCGAAAATGAGAAAGTTTCCACCTTCGCTTGAAGCTTGGCGCGATCCCATCGAAAAAACAATCAACAAGACTCTGAAGGCAAATTTTGACAGACGCGAGGCCAACCAGATCATCAAGTACATGTTCAGAACAGGTGGAAAACGTTGCCGACCTCTATTGGTCGTGCTTTCTGCTGAAGCACTGGGCGGAAAGCCGGAAGAGGCTCTCGAAGCAGCCGCGGCGATTGAGATCATTCACGCCGCGACCTTGGTTTTTGACGATATGATCGATAAGGATCAAGTCCGCAGGGGAGCGCCCACGATTCACATGGCTTTCAGCAACGAAAAGGCACTGACGTCGGGATTATTTCTGGCTTCGAAAGGAGTCCAGCTTCTGTCCAATTACAAGAATCCTGAGGTGATGAGAATGATTGGAACGACCCTGGTCGACATTAGTAAGGGAGAGCTTCTCGATATTCTTGGCGATTTCAACGCAAGTGTGAGTGAATGTATCGCCATCGCGGACTTGAAGACGGCCTCACTTTTTGGGACAGCAGCGGGAATAGGTGCAGCCATAGCGGGGGTTGACGGCAGGGATTTGGTTGGTGTCCAGAAGTTCGGACGATCTTCTGGGATGGCCTTTCAGATCCAGGATGACATTCTCGACTTCACAGACGGGTCTGATGAACCAGTCCTAAAGGCACCGAACATCGTTACCTCCCATTGTCTCCATGAGGCTCCGCGTCCCAGCAAGAATATTGAGCTGTTGAACTCGAATCGCAAGACATCAAATAGAGAAGTCCTGAAGATACTCAAGAAGGCAGGGTCGCTTGAGTTCGCAAGATCGAAGGCCAAGGAATATGCTGGCAACGCGAAGGAATCCCTTGACAAGGTTGCGGGTCTTGAGAATCGAAAGATTCTAGACGATTACGCGGATTACCTTTGGAAAAGAACCGAATAGCGCGAAAGCTATTCTCTAATTCAAACGTTTATAATGACTCAGACTCGGGCTTGCGAAAATAGGCGGAGTCGGCAACAACCGTGGTCTCCCAGGGGATACCCGAGGAAACTGGCTACATCCTCTTCCTCTTCGCCGCAACGTTAGCGCTCATTATCACCTTGAGACTGGTGATCAGTCCACGCGATCCAAGACCTACTCCTGAAAAGAACGCGCCCTTTGAGTCCGGTCAGATTGCGACTGGTCCTGGGAGAACCCGATTCATCATTCAGTACTACCCTTACATTTTGATGTTCGTCGTCTACGACGTTATTGCGATGTTCCTTTTTGCTTGGGCTTTGGATCTTAGAGCGTTGGGTGCTTCCGGGACGATTCCAGTTTTGACGTTCATGGTGGTTGCGCTTGTCCCGCTGGCTTATGCTCTGCATCTAGCAGGTCAACGGGAGAACTGGTAGGAAACACTTGCCGGATCCGGTTAGCCAGATTATCCAGCTGGTAACCAGCACTTACTTCCTCGAGATTGTTCTCTTTCCCGGTCTAACATCAATCGCCATTCTCGGAGCCTTCTTCACATGGTTCGAAAGAAAACTGACTGCCAGAGTTCAACTTAGAATCGGCCCTTTGTACTCGAGCCCGGTCGGAGGGATTCTCCAAGGATTTGCTGACATCATCAAACTCCTCTTCAAGGAACTCATCATACCAGAGGGAGCGGATCGATTCTTCTTCATCATGTCACCTGTGACGGCGCTAATAATTGGCGCTGCCCTCTTGGGACTAATACCGTTCGCACCGGGGATTCAGATTGCAAACGTGGAGGTTGGTTTGCCTGGGTTTCTGGCAATCGTGACTCTCTCTCCGACACTGGTGCTTCTTGCTGGGTGGAGTGCTAACAGTAAGTTTCCGTTCATCGGTGGCCTAAGAGCGCTCTTTCAACAGACCGCATACGAGATCCCACTCTGGCTCTCAGCATTGGGAGTCGTGATGATAACTGGAACTCTGAGCCTAACCGGAATAGTCCAATATCAGCAGAACAATGGATGGCTCATTATCCCGCAAGCTTTGGGGGCGGTCTTGTTTATCATAACTTCTACTG
>Ga0209648_10005725_pt1 | contig 10672 bp, 7 predicted proteins | sample GraSoi2013_115cm_FD_185830 | JGI IMG/M metagenome (GOLD analysis project Ga0209648, IMG submission 185830) | Grasslands soil microbial communities from the Angelo Coastal Reserve, California, USA - Sample 9_17_2013_115cm (SPAdes) (version 2) | ecosystem: Environmental > Terrestrial > Soil >...
GAGAAGCACTAAATGTGCGGGATCGCTGGGATTCTTGAATTCGGCCGCGACGCCAGGGCGAACGCCGGAGCTCTACGCGAAATGTGCCGCGTGATCAGCCATCGCGGACCCGACGACGAGGGCTTTTATACGGATGGCGCTGTCGGGATCGGCATGCGGCGCCTCAGCATTGTCGATGTTGCGGGCGGGCATCAGCCGCTTTCGAACGAAGATGGCACGCTCTGGATCGTATTCAACGGCGAAATCTACAACCATCTCGCCTTGCGTGAGCAACTCATCGCGCGCGGCCACCGCTACAGCACACACAGCGACACCGAGACCGTCATCCACCTCTTCGAAGAGTATGGCGCGGACTGTGTGCAGCATTTGCGCGGCATGTTCGCTTTTGCCATCTGGAATCGCAACACGAAAACGCTTTTCATAGCGCGTGACCGGCTGGGCATCAAGCCGCTCTACTACAAATTGACGCCGGAGCGGCTGCTGTTCGGATCGGAAATCAAAGCGGTGCTGGCGCATGGCGGAATTCGCCCGGAGTTTAATCGGGCGGTGCTGCCGGAGTATTTGGCGTTTGGATATTTGTCAGGCGAGGAAAGTTTCTACACCGGAATCCGAAAGCTGCTGCCCGGGCACATGATGACGATTGGCCCGGAGGGCAAAGCGGAAATCCGGCAGTACTGGGACCTGGACGCATCAAAGCCGCACGAATCGCCAGATCAGAGTTACTACGTCCAGAGCTACCGCGAGTTACTGGAAGGCGCAGTCAACAGCCACCTGATGAGCGACGTGCCGCTGGGCGTATTTCTGAGCGGCGGCGTGGATTCGAGCGCCGTGGCGGCGCTGATGACCAAGATACGGCGCGAGCCAATCGAGACGTTTTCCGTTGGCTACACCGAACAGACTTACAGCGAACTGCCCTTTGCGCGCACGGTATCGGATCACATTCGGTCGCGGCATCACGAAGTGTTGGTCAGCGAGGACGATTTCTTTGGGGCGCTGCCGCATTTGATCTGGCACGAAGATGAGCCGCTTGTGTGGCCGTCGAGCGTCTCGCTTTATTTTGTCGCCCGGCTCGCCCGCGATCGAGTCACGGTGGTGCTGACCGGCGAGGGAGCGGATGAAACTTTGGCGGGCTATACACGCTATGCCTTCACTTTGAAAAATGCGGCCATCGATCGCGCCTACCGCAGCGTGGTTCCGGGCGTTCTGCGGCGGGGATTGCGCAACAACGTCGCGACCTCTTCCCTGCTGGGAGCAACCCTGCGCCGGAAACTGGAACACACTTTTCTCGCCAAGGATGGAAATTCCTGGGCTTCTTTCTACTTCGATAATTTCTTTTCAGCATTTGGCGAGGCGGAGCAGAACGGATTGCTAACCAGTGAGTTTGCACGGGAAGCCGTGCCCAGCACGGCATATAAGAATGTCCTCGAGTACTGGGACCATTCGTCGGGCGAAATGCTGCAACGCCTGCTCTACACCGACATCAAGACTTATTTGGTCGAGCTGCTCATGAAGCAGGACAACATGAGCATGGCCGCATCCATCGAAAGCCGGGTGCCGTTTCTCGACCATGTGCTGGTGGAATTCGCGACTCGAATTCCGCGCGAAGTGCAGATCCAGGGATTGGCAGGTAAACGGATTCTGAAAAAGGCGGCAGAAGATCTGCTTCCGCACTCGATTCTGTACCGGACGAAGCTGGGATTTCCGACGCCGTGGAGCGGGTGGCTGGCCGGGCCGCGGCTGGAATCGATTCGCGAGATGCTGCTTGAGCCGCGCAGCCTGAATCGCGGATACTTCCGGTGCGAGGCGGTCGAGAAGCTCTTTAACGAACATCGCGCGAAGCATCGCGATAATTACGATCGCATCTGGCGGTTGCTCAATCTTGAGTTGTGGCATCGCGTTTGTCTCGAAGGCGAATCGCACGACGAAATTGGCGATCCGGCGATGCGGATGGCGTCGACGCGGTAGCGGTAAGTGGCGCGTGGCGAGGCAACCGAGAATCACAGAGAGCAGTTGGAAAGGATACAAAATTGAAGATCTCGCAAAAAGGGCTTTACGCGCTGCAAGCGATAATGACCCTTGGCCGCCGATACGGAACCGAGACTGTCAAGATCAGGGATATTGCCATTGACAGCGATCTACCGGAGAAGTTTCTTGAGTTGATTCTGCTGGAACTCAAGAACGCGCGCATCGTGGAAAGCGTTCGCGGCGCGAAGGGCGGCTACCGCCTGCGGCGCGCGCCAGCGGAGATCAAACTCAGTGAGATCATTCGTCTGGTTGACGGGCCACTCGCACCCTTTGGGGATGCGGATCAACTCCGCAGCCTCATCATCACCGATCCCGACCATCGCGCGCTCTATGGTGTGTTTTTGGAGGTGCGAGATGCCGCAGCTAAAATACTGGAGAGCACCAGCGTCGCTGACATTGTCGGGGATTCTTCTAAGTCCCGCAAGAAATCGAGCTCAAAGAAAAAGGCTAAGAGAGGTCCTCTTCTGTCCTTCGTTCACGAGGACGCGAAGAGTAAGTAGCGATTCCGCAATAGTGCGGGAAGAGTAGGTCCTTCCCCTTCGACAAGCTCAGGGCCAGGATGACAAATTTATTTGGGGGTCACTTGTACCCCGGCTAGTTATGCGAGAACGGCCTGATACTCGCCATACGCGCCTTTGAAATCGGTGATTTCATGGGTGCCTTCGAAATGCCAAATCCTGGTTGCGACTTCATCAATCAGATCCTCGTCATGCGTGACCAGCAGCACCGTTCCGGAGTAGCGCTGCAGCGAAATGTTGAGCGCATTGATCGATTCGAGATCCAGATGGTTGGTCGGCTCGTCGAGCACGAGCATGTTCGGCTTCTGCAGCATCAGTTTGCAGAAGAGCAACCGCGCCGCCTCTCCGCCGGAGAGTATGTCGGTACGCTTCTCGGCATCATCGCGAGGAAACAGCATTTGGCCCAGTATGCCTCGAATCTCTTCGGTCGAAGCGGAGGGATCCCACTGATGGAGCCACTCCAGAACCTTGATGCCGGGCTCAATTAGAGCCTTGTGATCCTGGGCAAAATATCCCACGGCTGCTTCGTGACCCCAGACAACTTTTCCGCCGTCGACGAACGGGCCATCGTAGCCGCTGGTTTTTCGCAACTCCGACTCCGAAACCGTCGGCGAGTTCGCGAGCAGCGCGTTCACCAAAGTCGTCTTGCCGGAGCCATTGCGGCCCATCAGCGCGATTTTTTCTCCGCGAACCACGCTTGCCGTGAAGCCGGAAATTACTTTACCTTCGCCGTATGACTTCCTGACGCCTTCGATTTCGAGAATGTGTTTGCCTGACGGCCGTTTCTGTTCGAACTTCAGATACGGACGCTGGATGTTGGACTTCGCCAGCTCGGTGACCTGCAGGCGCTCGACTTCCTTGCGCCGCGACTGCACCTGGCTGGAGCGGGTTCCAGCGGCGAAACGGGCGATGAATTCGTTCAACTGCGAGATCTTCTTTTCGCGCTGCGCGTTTTGCGATTCGATCTGCGAGCGAATCTGCGTCTTCGCGACCACCATGTCGTCATAAGTGCCGGTGTAAGTGATGATAGTTTCGTAATCGATGTCGGCGATGTGGGTGCAGATGCCGTTGAGGAAATGACGATCGTGCGAGATCACGATCAGCACACCCTCATACTGATTCAGAAAAGTCTTAAGCCAATGGATCGAGTCCAGATCGAGGTGGTTCGTGGGCTCGTCGAGCAACAAGGCTTGCGGATGTCCGAACAGAGCCTGCGCCAGCAGTACACGCATTTTTTGTCCGCCCGGTATCTCCGACATTTTCCGCTCGTGCATCTCGTCCGGAATGTCGAGACCTTGCAGCAGGATGGCCGCGTCGCTTTCGGCGGTGTAGCCGTCTTCGTCGCCGACGATGCCTTCGAGTTCGCCGAGTTTCATGCCGTCCGCGTCCGTCATCTCATGCTTGGCATAGATGGTTTCGCGTTCCTCGAGAGCGGCCCACAAACGCCGGTTGCCCATGATGACCGCGTCGATCACGCGATGCTTGTCGAAGGCGAATTGATCCTGGCTCAGGACGCCGAGCTTGCGCGGACGGACCACGGTTCCCTTCTGCGGGTCAAGTTCGCCGGTCAGGAGCTTCATGAACGTGGATTTGCCAGCACCGTTCGGGCCGGTCAGGCCGTAGCGCTTCCCCGGAATAAATCCGGTGGAAACTTCATCAAATAGAACTTTAGCGCCGTAGCGCATGGACACATTGCTGACTGAAATCATGATGTTTAGGGAACTGCTCGATCCAATCGGAGGAAGACGCAGCTGCTGCTATTAGAATATCACGAGCTCGCGAGTTCAAAGTCAAAGGCTTAACCACAGGGGACACGGAGGCCACAGCGGGAAGCCACAGGGGGATCGCCACAGCGCTCAAAACCTTTGCCCCGCAATTCATGTTAGCCTTTTCAAACTCATATTCTTTGAAAGCGGAGCGTAATGAACGAGTCTCGGCCTTCTTCTCTCAATCTTCAGGCGATTGCGCGCCAGGTCATGCTGGCACACGGTTTCGAGCCGGATTTTCCGCCTGCGGCCCGGCCACAGCTGGCGGATATTAGCGCGCATCCGCCGCAGCTTGCGCCTTCCGACAAGGTGCGTGATCTGCGCGACCTGCTTTGGTCTTCGATCGATAACGATGTTTCCAAGGACCTCGACCAGATCGAGGTCGCTGAGCGCTTGCCGAATGGCGACGTCAAAGTAATGATCGGCATCGCCGATGTGGACGCCTTTGTTGGTAAAGACTCTCCCATCGATCAACACGCGGAGCGGGAGACGACCTCCGTCTATACCGGCGTAAGCATTTTCCCAATGTTGCCGGAAGAGCTCTCGACCGGCGCGTCGTCGCTGCTCGAAAACTCTGACAGGCCTGCGGTAGTGACCGAATTCATAGTCAATGCCAGCGGTGCGCTGAGCTCCAGCAATGTGTATCGGGCGATCGTTCGTAACAAGGCACAACTCACTTACAATGCAGTCGGAGCATGGCTCGAAGGAACGGCAGCGGCTCCGCCAAAAGTGGCCGCGTCTTTGGAATTGCAGGCGCAGCTCAAGATGCAGGACGAAGTTGCCCAGGCGCTCAAGAAACTGCGGCACGAGCATGGCGCGCTGAATATTGACACCAGTGAAGTCCATCCGGTGGTGCTTAACCAGCAGGTCGTCGATGTGGTGAAGCAGGAGAAGACTCGGGCGACCGAGTTGATCGAGGACTTCATGATCGCCGCCAACGGCGTGGTTGCGCGGCTGCTCGAGAAAGTTTCTTCCTTGCGGCGCATCGTGAAGACTCCTGCGCATTGGGACGGCATAGTACGGCTGGCAGCGGCGCACGGTGTAAAGCTGCCAGCAACCCCTGATTCCAAGGCGCTCAACGATTTCCTCCTCCAGCGCAAATCCGCCGATCCCGATCACTTCGCCGACCTCTCGCTGGCGGTCATCAAGTTGATCGGGCCGGGGGAATATGTGCTGGAACGTCCGGGCGATCCCGAGCAGGGGCACTTCGGACTTGCCGTGCAGGATTACACGCACTCGACTGCGCCTAACCGGCGCTTTGCCGATGTGGTGACGCAACGGTTGATCAAGAGTTTGCTCGACGGAAAACCCGGGCCTTACTCAGACAACGACCTCGCCGGCATCGCCGCGAACTGCACGCAGAAAGGCGACGCGGCGCGAAAAGTGGAGCGGGAGATGTCGAAGCGGTTGGCCGCCATGGCCATGAGCCATCGGGTCGGTGAGACGTTCGATGCCATGGTCACCGGAGTCACTCCGAAGGGAACGTTTGTTCGTGTCTTGCAGCCGCATATTGAGGGGTTGCTGGGTCAGGGAGCGCAAGGGTTGCACGTTGGCGACAAGGTGCGCGCGAAGCTGGTGCGGACTGATGTGCAGCGCGGGTTTATTGATTTTGTGAAGGCGTAGGAGCTTATGAACGGCCGTTCGGAATGGTTGATGTAAACGCCTGATTGCGTCACCGATCCAGTTTCCGCCAAGCTGGATGTTATTAAACAGAGGGGATAAGCTGAGGAGCATATGGCTATCGTCCCGTACAAAGTTTACGTTGTCGTGGATCGAGAATTCGGAGAATAGTTGGCAAAGCTTCTACCCGGCGTGCCAGTTTGGATTGTGGACACGCCTCCCAACCGAGCTGTGGCCCAGCGACTATGGAAGGAGCATCATCAGGAAGGTCATCTGACGGGCATTACTACGTTTAACGATTACAAATCTTCCTCCGCCGAGGACCTTCTAGTATCGGAACTGGACACGATCGACCTGCATCACGGTTCTCACTCTGCAAGTCCTCCCTACACCATCCTCGAAGTGCTTGGCACTCCGCTTAACGACAGAATAAAAGTCGAACTCTCTCAATATGGCTTCGATGAATTCCACCCCAACTCGACAGGTTTTTACGCTGTACGTCCGGTGCCGTCCGACTGAGCACGATGAACTGGTCAACCGCAAACTCGGGCGACTTTCGCTGCGATTGTTGATGTAACATCGCGATTCAACAGCGACGCTCAGCCGTTCTTTTTCTCCAGCTCCGCCCAGCGGGCGTAGAGGGTATCGAGCGCTTCTTGGGCCGCGTCTAGCGCAGCCTGCGCGCTTACGAGTCGCAGAGCGTCCATCGCATTGGCCGGATCTTCTAGTTCCGCACGTTTGGCTTGCACTGACTGCTCGGCTTCTTCCACTCGCTGCTCGATGGTGGCGTATTCCCGCGCTTCCAGGTATGAAAGCTTCTTTTTCGTTGGCGCTTTCGGCGGCGTCGCACTAGGTGACGTCTGCGAACTCGCTGTTATTGCCGCTTCTGGCTTTGAGCGCTGCGCTTGCCATGTCTCCCATTGGCCGTAGTCGGCGAAGGTGTCGGCGCCGCCTTTTCCGCTTAGTCCTAGGACAATGTTGGATACGCGGTCGAGCATGTAGCGGTCATGCGTGACCAGTGCGAGCGAGCCGGGAAAATCGATCAGGCTTTCTTCCAAGATTTCGAGCGTCGGAATGTCGAGGTCGTTGGTGGGCTCGTCGAGCAGAAGAATGTCGGCGGGCTGGAGCATGAGTTGCGCGATCAGGACGCGCGCGCGTTCGCCTCCGGAAAGCCGCCCGACCGGCTGGCTGAGTTGCTCGCCGGTAAAAAGGAATCGCGCCGCCCATCCGGCCACGTGAATTACGCGATCTCGATACACAACAGAATCGCCGTCCGGTGCGAGAGCGCGGCGCAGAGTTACGTCGGGATCGAGAGTGCGGGTCTGGTCGAAGTAGACGATGCGCAGCCAGTCGGCGCGGCGAATCTCGCCCCTGGTTGGAGCGAGGTCTCCCTGTAGCAAGCGGAGCAGAGTCGTCTTGCCGCTGCCATTCGGCCCCACGAGGCCTACGCGCATTCCGGCGGTGAGGATGAAGTTGAGGCCTTCGAACAATGCTCGGGGGCCCATGTTGCTGGTGACGTTTTGCAATTCGATTAGGCGCTTGGTTTTGCGGTCGGTGGCTGAAAAATCGATTTGAGTTGTGGTGCTGCGGGTTCTTGCGTTCAGGTCGGCTAGCTCTCCCATGAGTTCGCCAGCTTTGCTGATGCGGGCTTTGGATTTGCGGGTGCGGGCTTTCGCTCCGCGGCGGAGCCATTCGATTTCTCCGTGAACCAGATTCTCTAGCGCTTCCTGGCGCTTGGACTGCGCGTGCAAGAATTCTTCTTTTTTCTCCAGAAAGGCGCTGTAGTTGCCATGAACGCGGAGCGAGCCGTCGGGATAAATGCGATTGAGTTCGACCATGTCAGTAGTGACGTTCTCTAAAAAATAGCGGTCGTGGCTCACGATGACGCTGGCGAATGCCGCCGCCTCAAGCAGATCTTCGAGCCAGGTAATTCCGGGGAGATCGAGATGGTTGGTGGGCTCGTCGAGCAGGAAGATGTCGGGATGCTGCACCAGGGCCTCGACGATGGCCAGGCGCTTCTGCCAGCCACCGGATAACTCCGTGGCTCGACCATCGAGATCCTCAAAGCCGGCGCGGCCTAGAGTCTCGGCGAAGCGGGCGCCGCGCTCGGAGCCGGAGACGCCACAGCGATCGAGGGCGCTTTCGATTACTCCACGCACCGTCATTGCGGGCTTGAAGCGCGAGTCTTGCTCGACACAGGCGAGGCGGGTTCGTTTGCGGAACGATACTTCCCCGCTGTCGGGAGCAACCTCGCCAGCAAGAATTCGGAGAAGCGTAGATTTGCCGGACCCGTTCGGGCCGATCAGGCCGATGCGGTCTCCATCAGAAATGGTGAAAGAAACGTTCTGGAAGAGCGGGAGCGCTCCGAAGGATTTGGTGATTTCCTGCGCGTTGACAATGGGCGGCAATGATTGCGGTCTCCTGGATGTCGATGTTCTGAGAGTATCAGTTGAAGGGTGTCGGCGCTGAGCCTACTGCAGAATGACTTTTTGTCTCAGATCTTGAGCGGCTTGGGCTACATTCTCAGGGCTGCCGAGATCGCGCCAATAATATTCGTCGGCGCGGAAGGCGAGAATTTTTTCTCCTTGGGCAGCGCGACGCAAATAGGAGGTGACGATGGAGAAAGCGCCGTCTTCAGTCATCATCTCTAGAACGCGCGGAGAAATCACGTGGATACCGGAAAAAGCGAGCGCTTGCAATTGCTGGGATCGGTGTGAAGGTCGAACCAGTTCAGATGCTCCATCGTTGCCGGATCGCCGGCCGCAAAGCCGAAGCTGGTTGTCGAACAGCAAGTAGCGAGAGGTCTTGCGGTCTTGCACCGCTAGAGTCGCGAGCGCCTGATTTTCTCTATGAAATTGCACCATGCGCCCCAGATCGATGGTGCTGAGGACGTCGACATTGTGCATAATGAAGGGCTCTTCACGGCTCGAATCGGGACGGCTGGAATCCTCGAAAAAGAAGTGTGCGGCTTTTTTCAGACCGCCGCCCGTGTCGAGCAACGCCTCCTCGCGCGAGACTTCAATGCGCATACCAAAGTTGTCTTTCGTTTTCAGGTACTCCACAATCATGTCGGCGAAGTGATGGACGTTGATTATCACCTCGCTGACTCCGAAGGTGCGCAGGCGAGAGAGCGTGATCTCCAGCAGCGTGCGTTCGTTGATTTCGACCAAGGCTTTGGGGCGATCGTCCGTGAGGGGCCGCAAGCGCGTGCCTAGGCCGGCGGCTAGGATCATCGCTTTCATCGAATCAGCGCTTTCATTGATTCAGCTGCTCCTGCTCGCGGTGAACCACCACCACTTCCACTCCATTGTTGGCGCGCAAATGTTTCGCCAATTGCTCCGCCAGATAGACGGAGCGATGCTGGCCGCCGGTGCAGCCGAACGAAACCATCAGGTGCTTGAAGCCGCGGCGCTGATACATGGTCACGCTTGCATCCACCAGCGACATTGCGCTGGCGAGAAACTGATGCACACTCTCCTGCTGATTGAGATAGTCGATTACCGCCGCGTCTTTGCCGGTGAGGGTTTTGAAACGCTCTTCGCGTCCGGGATTCGGGAGACTGCGGCCATCGAAAACGAATCCACCGCCGTTGCCCGTATCGTCCTGCGGCAGGCCTCGGTGGAAGGAAAAACTGAAAACCCGCACGGTCAACTGTTCCGGTTCGGAAGTAAGGCCTTGCAACTTTTCCGAGGCGACCATGCTTTTGAAGGCTTCTATCAGCGCCGGCAACGCGATGGGCAACTCCACATTGTGAAGCAGCCAGCGCAGGTTCTTCAGCGCGTAGGGCACGCTTTGCAAGAAATGCTCTTTGCGCTCGTAAAAGCCGCGAAAGCCGTATGCTCCCAGGGCCTGCATGATGCGCACGTAAACGTACGCGTAGTAAAACTGCATGAACACGGAGCGATCAAGAGCGATGAAACCGGCAACGCTGTCGAGATAATGATCGAGCAATTGCTGGCGCAGATCCGGGGGCAGGTCGGCCTTGGCGTCGTACAAAAGAGAAGCAATATCGTATTGCAGCGCGCCTTTTCGACCGCCCTGATAGTCGAGGAAAAATGGCTGGTCTTCGTTCAGAATTTTGCGCAGCATGATGTTGCGCGATTGGAAATCGCGATAGAGAAAATAATCGCGGCTGGCGCTCAACAGGAATTTCGTCAAGCGGCTGAAATCGTCTTCGAGCGCTTGTTCGTTGAAGGGAATGCCGGCGAGGCGGAGAAAGTAATACTTGAAATAATTCAGGTCCCAGGCGATGGACTGGCGATCGAAGCTGGCGCGCGGATAGCACACTTTGTAGTTCAAATCGCGGCCCGCTTCGACCTGAAAGCGCGGCAACACGGCGACCACTTTGCGATAGGCGGCGACTGCTTCGGGAGCGACGGTCGCGCCGCTACGCTGGTCCGAGAGAAGCTCAAAGAGCGTGGTGCTGCCGAGGTCTTCTTCGAGATAAGCGCCGTGGCTTAGATCCTCGGCATAAATCTCAGGCACCGGCAGACCGTGCCGGCGAAAGTGCCGGGAAAATTCGAGGAAGGCGACATTCTCTTCGCGCACGTCATACAGAATGCCAATCGCGCTGAGTTTTTCGGTCGAAAGCCGGACAATCTTGCGGCCGGAACCGCCGAGTTGGCCCTGCAGCGGCTGCACCCGCTCGACCGGCGAGTGGAAATGCTGCTCGAAGAGTCTTTTGAGAACTTCCATGAATCTTATCGCGAGCCCTTCAGCATCCATAAAGATAACATCGGAGGG
>Ga0209648_10005727_pt1 | contig 10669 bp, 9 predicted proteins | sample GraSoi2013_115cm_FD_185830 | JGI IMG/M metagenome (GOLD analysis project Ga0209648, IMG submission 185830) | Grasslands soil microbial communities from the Angelo Coastal Reserve, California, USA - Sample 9_17_2013_115cm (SPAdes) (version 2) | ecosystem: Environmental > Terrestrial > Soil >...
GCGTCCGGTACGCCCTTTCTCCTGCTCCCGCGCATCCGCATTTTCTTCCGGGCGTGCCGTATGAAGCGTATAGTCACACGCCGCAATCTGTGGCGGCTGCGCAGCCGGACACCTCCGTCGCACCTGCGCCGCCGTCCAAGCAAAAAACTCTTGCGCCACGGATCAATCGCACGGCGAGGCTTGCCGCAAGTCGTGGGAAGGAACGCGGTAATTCGCAAAACTCTCCTTCAATGGCGCCCCTTGTGGCCATTCCGCCGTTGCCCGTACTCAATGAACCGGCGGCACAAGCGGCTCTAACTCCCGGCCTTCACATCGAAATTACCTCCGCTGTCACCGAAGGCACGCTGGCGATCTTCGCGGATCACCAATTGCTTTTCACCACAAATTTCGTGACCGATAAGCCGGGCCAGCCAATCCACTTTGAGCATGCACTTCCCGCCGGTTCACATCAGTTCCGCGTGGCGCTTTACAAACCGGATCGCAGCTTGCAACTGGAAAAGGAAGGCCTGGCGGAAATCCGCTCAGACGCGGACAACACTCTGGCCGTTCGTGTCAATCGTCATGCCAAGCTGCTACGGCGGCGCGAGCTCGCCCTCGATGTCGTCTGGCCGGGCGCGCCGGCACCAGCCGCCGGACACGCGCTAACGACTGTAAAAACCGCTGCATTCCTGAAGTAGTTTCGATTCAAATTGACTGGAATCAGCGAAGAAAAGAATCGATGGCGCTATTCGTAGCGCAGCGCTTCGACGGGATCCAGCTTGGCTGCTTTCATCGCCGGCCACACCCCGAAGATCAATCCGATACTCACGCTGACCGCAACCCCCGTCGCGGCCGCCCACACCGGAACCGTCCCGGGCCACTCCAGGGTCACGCGGATCAGCAACACCAGCGCGTTGACCACTACGAGCGCAATGACACCTCCGGCCCCCGTCAGGGTCATCGCTTCCAGCAGGAACTGCCAGGTGATATCTGCGCGCTTGGCCCCAATCGCTTTGCGGATTCCAATTTCGCGCGTCCGCTCCGTCACGCTGACCAACATGATGTTCATCACGCCGATTCCGCCCACCAGCAAGCCGATCGAACTCAGCACCACCGTCGCCAGCGCCACCTTTCCCACGATGTTATGAAATTCCTCCACCTGCTGCTCCGCGGTCGCGATCGAAAAATTGTCCTTCCCTCCAAACGGCACGTTCCGTCGCCGCTCCAGCACTTCGCGGATTTGGTCCACGGCTTGGTCCAGCATCTTGGGGTAGGCCTGCGCGCGCATATTGACTTCGTCCGCGGTGGGATAGACCTTGCGAAACGTACTGATCGGAATCAGCACGCGCCGGTCTTCATCCCCCATGCCGAAACCGCCCTTGGGTTTTTCCACGACGCCGACGACCTGGAAGTCTGATCCGTCGATCATCACGTCTTTTCCGATGGGATGCCCCTCGGGAAAAAGCGCCGGGGCCACGTTCTCCCCGAGCATGACCACTTTTTCCTTGTGGAGATCGTCTCCTTCACTGATGAAGCGGCCCTCGAGGGTCGCGGCATTGGCGTAAACCTCGCCGAAATTCGGCTGCACCCCGCGAAAATCGATGGCCGTCACTTGGCCGGCTTTCGTACGCACGGTGTGGGCATGATCCCATTTCGTCATCAGAAAAGTGGTTACGGTCTTGACCGCTGGGCACCTCTCCTGGATCGCCTTCGCGTCCTCAACGGTAAGCGGTTTGCGCTGGCGTTCCTCCAGCGGCGGCGGTCCGCCGTGCCGTCCCTGGTCCCATTTGGTGATGAACGCCGTATCCGCGCCGAACTGTTTGATATTTTCCTGAATTTTCTGGTCAAAACCCTCGATCAGCGCCGCCACCAGCATGATTACGCTTACACCCAATACGACGCCGAACACGGTCAGCGCGCTGCGCAGTTTGTGGGTCCGCAAAGTGTCCAGTGCCTGTTTCAGGTTTTCGCCATGTGCCTGCGCCATTTTGTTCCTCACCCGTCCATACGCAAGGCTTCGATGGGATCCAGCTTGGCCGCGCGCATGGCTGGAAAAATTCCGAAAAAGAGACCGACCGCCGTCGCCATGCACAGAGAGAGAATCACCGCACTCAACGGAGTCTCCATGGGGAACGAAAAGAGGGTCTTCACAAGGAACACAATGGAGTAAGCAGCCAGAATTCCGATCAACCCACCCGTGGCGGCAAGCACGGCAGACTCCGTCAGGAACTGCAGCATAATGTGCTTTTTCCTGGCTCCCAACGAGCGCCGCAGCCCAATCTCGCGCGTCCGCTCCGTCACGCTGGCAAGCATGATGTTCATAATCACGATCCCTCCGACGACCAGAAAGACGCTTACCAGGGCCATGGCCACGAAGGCCAAATTTCCCGTCAGGTCATGCCACAACTGCATGATTGAGTCGGAGCCCAGAATGGCGAAATTATCGGGGGCGTTGTAAGGCAAATGCCGCCAGGCCCGGAACAGCATGCGCGCTTCGTCCTGGCTTGCCTGCATCATCTCGGCGTTCGGGGCCTGCACGAAGATCGCGACCCAATCATTGTTCGTATGCCAGCCTTTCCGCCACGTGGAGATTGGCATGACCATGTAATTGTCCTGCGATTCTCCGAAGGCGCTTCCCAGCGGCTCCGCCACGCCGACCACTTCGTAAGTGTGCGTCTGCACGCGGATTTCTTTTCCAATCGGATCCACGTTCGGGAAAAATTTTCTGACCAGATCCGGCCCGATGAAAATAACCTCGGAGTGATGTTCTTCATCCGCCTGGGTGATAAAGCGCCCTTGCGCCACGGAGAGGTTTCGAACCTGGGCGAAGTTCGGGGTGGCCCCCATCATTCTGGTGTTTTCCATGGTGAGATTGCCGCTGCGGACCTGGACGTTGTGATCTTCTTCGGCGGCGACGGCACTGGCGATTTTCATGCTGTCGCGGAGCCGTTCATATTCCTCCATAGTAACGAGGGGGCGCTTCTGTGCCTTAATCCATGCGTCTTCGCTGGTGATGATTCCGAACCGGTGGACAAGGTATACGTTTGCGCCCAGATTTGCCACGCGGTCGGCGACGTACATGTTCAGCCCCGCGATGACGCTCATCACCGAGACTAGCGTGGTTACTGCAAGGATGACGCCCAGCAATGTGAGGAAGCTGCGCAGCTTATGCGCCCGCAGCGCATCGAGAGCCAGCCAAAGGGTCTCCCGCAGGGTGATGAACGCCCTACGAAGGCGCACCCGTTTCGCAGCGCTGTCCAGTGCCCGCGGCGCTACGCCGGGCATGGCACCAAGACCGTCGATGGGAGTTACACCCAAGCAGACCTCCGACCTTCCATAGTTAAGACGAAATACCCCGGCGCTTCGTTCCTGCTACTTAGACGTGTGGAGGACTGCTTTGCTATCAACCAGTCTTGCGTTAGCCTTACCGTGATACCGTCAGTTAGTTTACCGTCTTTGGAAAGGATTCAGGAAAGAACCTGGTCCAATTGAAGATTGAAAGGAAGATGAAGATATCGATCCGCAAAGGAGGACGCGATGCGCCGTATCTCTCTTTATTTTCTTGAATTTACGCTGATTGCCCTGAGTTTCGGTATTCCGGCTTGGGCCCAGGACAAGCCGGCCGATAAGGCCACCACCGCAGCTTCCGCCGCCCCTACCTCGGGGCCCCGTGCAGAGTTCCTCGAAGCAATTGCCTATTACGAACAAAGATATACCCGCTTGGCCGAAGCTGTGCCTGCTGAGAAGTACTCCTGGCGCCCCGGTGAGGGGGTTCGCTCCGTCGGAGAAGTCTACGCGCACATCGTGGGCGCCAACTACGGGGCCGCCCGGGCCCTCGGGACGGCGCCGCCTGCCAGCCTCGATTTCAAATCCATCATGGCTCTTTCCGGCGACAAGCCGAAACTCATTCAGGCCCTCAAGGATTCCTTCGCACACTTCCGCGGGGCTATCATTGCGCTCCACGACGCGGATGCGGACAAGCCGCAGAAAATGTTCGGCCGTCAGACCACCTTGCGTGGGTCGTTCATCGTGATCACCGGACATTTTGGTGAACACCTGGGGCAATCCATCGCCTACGCGCGCACGAACGGAGTTGTGCCGCCGTGGACCGAAGAGGCGCAGCAGCAGCAAAAACCCGCCGATAAGCCGAAGCAGTAGCTGCCTGCGACGGACTGCGCGACAGACCAGTTATATATTCGCATCCGCCGCGACATTCCGAGCCACTGGCGAGGTACAACAATTGTGTGGCCGGGCGAATCAAATCAGAGTGCACACGGGCGGCTTTCTCGCTCATTCGAACCATGCGCGCAGGTATCTTTGTTTCCATCGTGGTGCTGTCTTTCGCTCTCGCCGCTGACACGGCGGCGCAATCGGTGGCGCCGGATTCCGCGGCGGCGACGGGCCCGGCGAAACCGAGCCTCTTCGATCGCGTGGTCGCCAATCAGAAGAGAGACGAGGCTGCGCTGGATGTCTACGAGCGCATCGAACGAGTCGAGTTCCGGAAGAAGCCCAATGATCCGGCTCCTGCTTCGGTAAAAGTCTCGCGCGTCATTCCCTCAGGCACGGGCATGGACCGGATCCCCGTGGGACCCGATGGCCAGCCCACGGATGCCGCCGCATATCGCGCCGATCTCGAGAAACTGGAGCGGGCGCTATCGCTGATTGTCAATAACAGCCGGTCGCAACGCGACGCCCTTGAGAAATTCGCCAAGAAGAAGAAAGAACGCAACGATCTGATCGACGCAACGCGGAACGCCTTCCTCTTCACATTTGTCGCTAACGAGGCCCGTGGGGACCGGGTGCTTGCGAAATACAGGCTGGAGCCCAACCCGGCTTTCAAACCCACTTCCCGCTTCACCTCGATCTTCCCCAAAGTGCACGGTTTCGTGTGGATCGACGAGGCCTCCGGCGAGCTCGCACGCATCGAAGGAGACGTCACGGAAGACATATCCGTCGGCCTCTTCCTGGGAAAAATCTACAAGGGCAGCCACTTCATGCAGGAGCGGTACGAAGTCCGGCCCGAATTGTGGCTGGCCAGCTTTTCGCAGTACGATTTCGACGGGCGCAAATTCTTTTCGGGCTTTTCCATCCACGAACGCGCGTTTTATTCGAATTACCGCTACATTGGCCCGCCCAAAGAAGCGCTCGTGGCCATTCGCACGGAACTTGGGCGTGCTGACTTGGGCAAGTCCGGCGCGGACACCTCCGACCCCTGAGACTCAGGGTTATTTCCTGGGAGCAGGTTTCGCCGCTTCGAATCGAATCTCTTTGAGCATCTCCGACTGGCGATACAACTCCGTCTTGCCAGCGGGAAATTTATTGACGCTGAGCATGAAGGCCAGAATGTCCGTGTCCTGCTGACGAGTGAGACGGCCGGGAGCGCTTAGCGGCATGGTCTTGCGGATTCGATCAAACAAGTCTCCCAGCGTGAGCCCATTCCAATTCGAAAGAAACGCGCCGCCCGTGAGCGGCGGAGCGGATTCACCGCCGGTGAGCACGTCGCCGTGGCATGAAGCGCACTCCTTGCGATAAAGCGGTTCGCCCCGCTTGGCCTGCTCTTCGGTGTAAACGCCGTCCCAGACGGAACGCGATTCCGACGACGGTGGCGCTTGCGCACCAAGAACGCTGAGTGATGCAGCGCAAACCGCCAGCGTGAGCACTGCCGCTCGATTTCTTATTTGCACGTCGTCTTTGCCTTCGCGCTCGATTTACCGGCGCATTCGGTTCGCTCATTCCCCCGGTGATGGCAGCGTGTAGGCGATGTATTCGCCGGAATAAGGCCCTCCACTCACGGCAACGAGGATGTACTGCTTGCCGTTCACCATGTAGGTCATCGGCGAACCGCTTTGCTGCGCCGGCATGTAAACCGCACCGACTTCTTTGCCGGTGGCCTTGTCGTAGGCACGGAGCATCGCGCCGCGCGGATGATCCGCGGTGGTGGTGATTTGGCCTTCGCCGGCGATGACCAGCGTCTTGGTCACCAGCGTGCCGACGTTGTACGTCTGCTGGCCGGTGCGCGGGATGTTCAGACCTTTGAGCGTCTCGTGATTGCGCACCACGTCCGGTGTCTCTCCATGCGCGATCCTCCAGACGATTTCTCCTTTATCGAGATTGATGGCGGAGATGGTTCCATAAGGGGGCTTGATCAACGGCAGGCCGTCGATGTTCATCGGAACATAACCGCTGCCAGTCCTTTTTTTCGGGGGCTTCGGAGAATCAGCGCCCGCGTTTTCGCCCGGGCCTCTCATGATCTCCACTTCTTTTCCCGCAGTCCCGGCGATGAAGTTGATATCGGAGATTTCCTTCGGCGCCGGAACGAGCCCGATCGGTTCGAGACAAGCGTTGCATGCATAGGCGTAGACGATGTGCGTCTCCGGATCGTACGACCCACCCGGCCAGTTGGTGCCACCGGAAGCGGTCCCGAGCGTGAGCGTGCCGAGCGGGCCGTCGCTCTTGCTCACGACGGGTGGCGTATAGACGGGGCCCAGGTGGAATTTCGAGGCAATCGCCTTCGCACGCTCGCGAAGCGCGGGCGTGAAATCGATCAAATCGTCGATGGAGACGCCGTTGCGGCTGTAAGCGGGCGGCTTCGCGGGAATCGGCTGCGTCGAGGAGTACCACTCGCCGGGCACGTTGCCGACTTCGACGGGCCGCTCTGGGATGGGCCAGATGGGTTTTCCGGTCACGCGATCGAAAACATAGAGGAGGCCTTGCTTGCTGGGCTGCGCCACGGCCTTCACTGGCTTACCATCAACTGTGATGTCTGCAAGAATGGGCGCGGAGGAGATGTCCATGTCCCACAGTGGATGGTGCACCAGTTGGAAGTGCCACTTGCGTTCGCCGGTTTTCAGATCCACGCAGACGAGGCTTTCACCAAAGAGATTGTTTCCCGGCCGGTGTCCGCCGTAGAAATCGCTGGTCGGTGATTCGACGGGAAGATAGACCAGGCCGAGCTGCTCATCAACGGTGATCTGCGTCCATACGCCGGTGTTGCCCGTGTATTCGGCCGAACTCTTCTCCCAGGTGTCATAGCCAAACTCGCCCTTCTTCGGGATGGTATGGAAAATCCAAAGGCGCTTGCCGGTGCGCACGTCGAATCCACGAACGTAACCTTTGTTGTTGCGCATGCTCTTTGGAGTCATGCCTTCGCGAAAGGCCGCGCCAATAATCACCGTGTCCTTGGCCACGACGGGAGCGGACTGGATGCCGATTTCGCCGGTCGTCAAATCAGGGAAAATCTCCTGATCGTCATCCAGCTTGAGATCCACTTCGCCGCCGTTGCCGAAGGAAGGAATGCGAACGCCGTTCTTGGCGTCCAGGCAGATGAGGCGATAACCCGGGGTCACATAGAAGATTCGCTCTTCTTTACCGTCGGACCAGTACGCCAGTCCTCGCCCTGAGAGCTGGCGTGGAGCGGCGCCGCCGCGTTTTCCCTCATGCTCGCCGTGGATCCACAGCAATTCGCCGGTGGCGGGATCCACTGCGATGACCGCACGCCGCGACCCGGCCGTCGCGTAGAGAACGCCGTTCACCATCAACGGCGTCCCTTCGAGTTTGTATTCCGGGCGGTCGCCGAAATTGTCGGTCTTGATGCGCCACGCGATTTCGAGGTCGTTGAAGTTGGAGGCGTTGATCTGGTCGAGCGGCCGGTAGCGCGTGCCCGCGAGATCGGCAGCGTAAGACGGCCACTCCGTGTCTTTGGGGTGGTATTGCGCGGATGCACGGAGCGGCATCAAGACGAGCACAGCGACGACCCATGAGAAAAGAGTGTTCAACCCGCTGAATTTCCTCTGACCCATATACGATCCTCCACTGAGTTTCCCGCTCCTGGCGTTCCGCTCATCCCATCCGCCCGATTTGTTCCAGCGCTTGCTTGATTTTTGTTTTTTGCTCTTCGGTCACGTCGGAGTTCGGCGGGCGCTGGTAAAACTGGCGAGTCCCCATTTGCAGGCTGAGAGCGTACTTCATCGGACCATATTCATCGACACCGCCCGCGCGGAGCAGTTTCATAGCCGCTTCCAGCTTGGCGATGGGTTCGCTGATATCCTTGCCCGCGCGTTTCGCCGCAAATACCGCTGCGATCTGCTTTGTAAAATTATTGCCTTCGGCGAGGATGGCGCCCATACCGTGGTCGAGGGCGTACTTGAGATTCTCCGTCGTGCCCGTGCGCATGTTCAGCTTGGGAAATTCCGCAACGAACTGCTGATACACGGCAGGGTCGCTGACGGAATCCTTGATCCCCGCAAGGTTCGGATATTTTTCGAGGCTGTGCAGCAACTCGAGGCTGACCGGCACGCCGCTGGCAAAAGGAATGTGGTAGAGATTGATGGGAATTTTCGCCTGCTCGAAAATCAGCGAGTAATACTTTGTCAGCCCGTCCAGCCGCGGATGCTTGTAATAAAAAGGCGGAACGATCAACAGGCCATCCGCGCCGTTGGCTTCGGCGTGCTGCGACAATTCGATGGTCTCCGGAAAATTCGATGTGCCGGAGCAGATGATAAGATTCAGCCCGTTTCTATGCTTAAGCGCGGTCTCCGCAACTTTCTTCCGCTCGGCAACGGAAAAGGACGGGTATTCGCCCGTAGTGCCTAGCACCACCACGCCATCGGCCCCGTTTGCTTTCAAGAAAGCAAGCAGGTCTTTGTACAATTCCTCATCGAATTTCAAGCTCTTGTCGCAGGGCGTCGAGGCCGCTACCCAAAACAAAACCTTTTCATTTGAGGCGGCAGGAACATTTGCTGCGCCGGGCTGCGCGGCTGGCGCTTCTGGAATTCTTACGCGAGCGGCAAGCCCCATGGCAGCCGTGGCTCCGGCTGCTCCCAGAAAAACTCTTCTCGTCGTTGGCATGATTCCCTCCCCGGCAGGAATTCGGCGGAAGTCTAAGCCAGCCAAATCCAATACTCAAACGATTAGTTTCCTTCTCGCAGCGCTCCGCGGCGGCGTCATGACGGAGACCAGATCGGTGCGCGCGTCAGCCTCCGTTGCGAGGAAAGACAGCCGGCGATATGATGCGGCGCGCGAGTGCGGTTTTTCATCCAGCAACCCGAGGAGAAACTCCATGCCGAGAACCTCGCGATTTGTAATCTCTGTCGTTCTCTCCGCAGCCACACTTGCAACAGCGCTCCCAATGCGCCTCGCGATGGGACAAGAGCGGCCCATCGTGTTGAAGGCGGCGACCGTTCTTGATGGGAAAGGGCAGGTCGTTCGAAACACCACCATCGTCGTCGAAGGAACGAAAATCACGCGCATCGGCGGCCCCGCACCGCAGGGAGCGATCACCTACGACCTCACAGGTTTAACGGTCACGCCGGGATGGATCGACACGCATTCGCATCTCTGGTGGCATTTCGCGAATGGCCGGCTGGCGGGAAAAGATGAGCCTTCCGTGCAGGCCATGCTGCATGCCGTGGAGAACGCCGTTCTCACGCTCAACGCTGGTTTCACCACCATTCAGAGCCCCGGCTCGCCCGAGGATAAGGATTTGCGGGACGCCATCGCGCGGAATCATTCCGGGACCGCGAATGCTCACCTCGCTGGAGCCGCTCACCGAGGCGAGCGGTTCACCGGAGAAATTGCGTGAGCTGGTTCGCGAGAGAAAACAACAAGGGGCCGATTTCATCAAGCTGTTCGCGTCGAAAAGCATTCGCGAAGGTGGCGCGCAGACGATGACCGACGAGCAACTCCAAGCAGCGTGCGGCGAGGCCAGGTCGCTGGGGTTGCGAACGATCGTTCACGCGCATTCCGCGGAATCAGCGAAGGCCGCAACACTTGCCGGCTGCACTGCCATCGAGCACGGCGCATATGTGACCGACGAGGTTTTCAACCTGATGGCACAGCACGGAACTTACTATGACCCGAACATCGGCCTGGTGCTGCAGAATTATCTCGAAAACAAGGAAAAATTCCTGGGCATCGGGAATTACAACGAACAAGGCTTTGCGTTCATGGAAAAGGGCAAGACCATCGTGCTGGAAACGTTCAAAAGAGCGTTGAAACACAAGAATTTGAAAATCATTTACGGGACGGATGCGGTGGCGGGGGCGCACGGACGAAACTTCGAAGAATTTATCGTGCGCGCACGGGATGGCGGCCAGGACCCCATGGCGGCAATCGTTTCGGCCACGTCGCTCTCGGCCGAATCTTTGGGGTTGCGCGACAAAACCGGAACCATCGCTCCGGGGATGGAGGCGGACATTGTCGCGATGGACGGCAATCCGTTGCAGGACGTCACGGCGGCGCGCCGCGTCGTCTTCGTGATGAAAGGCGGAAAGGTGTTCGAGAATCTGGCGCCGGGAGCCAAGACCGCTGGCGCGCCGTGAAGGTATTTCGAATTGCCGCGAGGCCACGAAAAGTGTACGCTCTCGCGCTGAACCAGAAATCCGCAAGAGAAAAATTGTCAGCACTGTGGAAACACTTTCGGAGGGAAACATGGGTGAGAAATCATTGTTGGAAGGCAACGGCGTCGAATCGGCGAAAGGCGCGGAACAAGCTGCAAGCACGGGACAAGCGCCTCCGGCGAGCGACCGGCGGACGTTCTTGCAGGGAGCCGCGGCTGGGGCGGTCGCAGGCGCGGCGGCTCTCGCGTGGCCAAAGTGGGCGCGCGGAGCGGCGGCAGATGACCTGGCGGCAATCCGCGCAGAGATCGAGAAGCGGCACGAGGAATCCGTGAAGCGCTTGCAAGATTGGATTC
>Ga0209648_10005728_pt1 | contig 10667 bp, 6 predicted proteins | sample GraSoi2013_115cm_FD_185830 | JGI IMG/M metagenome (GOLD analysis project Ga0209648, IMG submission 185830) | Grasslands soil microbial communities from the Angelo Coastal Reserve, California, USA - Sample 9_17_2013_115cm (SPAdes) (version 2) | ecosystem: Environmental > Terrestrial > Soil >...
GCCGAGGTTGAATCCCGCTCTCATGAAAACGGTCCGGAATGGCTCGATACGAGCGGCTATGCACTTCGCCCATCCAGCCCATTCCAATCACACCGATACCGATTGTATGCGTCATTGAACAACACCTCTTGTGAAAAACCAATGTTACTCAAGCCGCCAGTTATGGCTATTTACCTGACAGAAGCTCGCGCACGTAACTGATCGATCAAGACAGCCACAATGATGATGACTCCCTTGATAATCGAAAGTATAGCATATCCTGGATGATAGGCTTACCAGCCGTACGTTCCCGATCGGCCCTTGAATGGGCCAACGATGTCGCCGGTGATCCACCCGTGGATTAAAGCACAAAACCGTTGTGTCACAAGTGACGACAGCATTTTGATGCAACATGCGCTTCTCTCCTGATCGGTCTAGCGACAAAGGCGAAACGCGTGAAACAATTCGCAACCATTGAAAAACTCGACACTGGCATATTGTACCTCTTAGAGGTAGCACTAAGTCTCTCAGTGTTACTTTTGGCCTTTGAGCTTATACGATCTCTCACATAGCCTATCCATAACTCACTGCTTTACTTGAAATGACTCACCAGACGGTTCAAACTGCCTTCATTCAATACTTCCTAAGTGTTTTATTTGATAAATCGTAACTACTCAGGTGCCCAAGCGACCGGTAAAGGTTGACCATGGAAGACAGCAGTCAGAGCAGACAGCATGGGGTGTCCTTGCTTGTGCATCGTCGAAAGATAACTGCGGATGTGGCAAAAAGCGGTGACCCCAGTAGCACTGCGAAAGGTGCCAGAAATCTTTTGTTGCACTTTCGCCCAGCGAAGGTCCCGCTCGGCCTGATTGTTCGTAAAGGGCAGAGCCAGGTCGTCGAGCAAAGCCAGCACTTGCTCTGCACGCCCAAGCAGCGCATCCAGCAGATTCTTGGCCTTGCTTTGCTTGCGTCTGCCTTTGCGCGATCCTGCGGAAGACGCGGGTGGTGGCGGTTGAGCAGCATAGCCAGCCGCCAGAATCTCGAAATAGCGCGCGACCCAGTCGTCGCGCTCGATGGCGGGAACAGAGGTCAGGTGGAGCAGACGCCACTCGTGGCATGCGTCATGCAGATCGAGCAAGAAGTCCTGCATCTCGGTGGCCCACTCCTGATGCTCCTGCTCGGCGACTCCCGCACAATCGCGCACGAGGTGCGCTCCGCAGATGCTGTGAGTACAGTCATAGGCATCATAGCTTGCAAGTCGGTCGTGCATGCCTCGCCCTGCAAAGCGCGGCCAGATGCCGATCTCGTCCATGGCCTCCTGGCCTCGCGACCCATGCCAAGCCAGATGCGTGAGTTCGCGGGTGCAGTTCACATGCAGCCAATGCAGCATCCCATACACGCGGATGCCTGTCTCATCTCCATGCTGGAGCCGACTGGCAACGAGCAGCTCGGCAATGCGCTCGACCGTTGGAGCCAGCCGCTCTGCTGCCAGTTCGCTCCACTGCAGCAAGGTGCCTTCCGCGATCTGGCACCCACAGAGCGAAGCCAGCGCCTCGCAGGTGCGAGCCGTGGGGAGCAACTGTCCCTGGTGCAGATACACGGCCAACGCTTGCAGGTAGGGACCATATTGCACGGGCGCGCTGACCGACGCGGGAAAGCTGCCGAGGCTGGTGGTGTGACAGGTGGGGCAACAGATAGCTTCGATCTGATGCTCTTGGGCCAAGAGGCGGATTTCAGGCACGTCCAGGACTTGACGGCGTTCTGCGACGCTGCCTGGGACATGGCTGAGGTCCTCACTGCACTGGCTGCAGACCTGGGGATGGTGACGCACCACTTCATCTGGCTGCTCTACCATCGAGAGCGTGTGCCCAGGATGTCCCGCCTGACCTCCAGGACGCTTGCTGCTCGGACGACGAGAACTGCGGGGCAGACGCGCCAGCCCATCAGAAGAGGGCGGCTTATTGCTCGTGCGACTGTCTTTGGCCAAGGTATCTTCGAGGTCCTTGATCCGGGCATTCGCCTGGGCCAATTGCTCTTTCAAAGGAAGCAGTTCAGCTACCAACGCTTTGAGGGTTCGATTTTCTTCCCGCAGGGCTTGCAGTTCTTCTTCTTTCGTCATAGGTGTACTTTAGTCGGTTTCCTCTCCTTTGGCAAGTCTCTAGGAGACCTGAGTAGTTACGATAAATCTAAATACAAATATTCTTCAAAAATATATACAAATGTAGAGTATCAACGGTATAATAAGAAAAAGAAGAGCAACCCTTTACGGAATTTCGTATGCATAAGCGACTTGTATTGCTGCTTTCGCTGTGTTTGTGTGAGAGGTGGGCACACATAATAACCTCAGGAGTTAGACAAATGGGAGAAGCATCCAAGCGCCAAGCTCTTGTCGTTGGAGTGAATGGACAGCCTGTACCGGGTCGAACTGCCCTCAAGCATGCAGTGCATGATGCACAGGAGATGGCAAAGGCCTTACATGAAGATTACTGTGGGTTTGAACTCTTTGGTCCTAATCCTCTCCTCGGTGAGCAGGCGACCACAGCACAGGTTAGGTATGCTGTTTTAGAACTGATTGACAAACTCCAGGATGGCGACTTTGGACTTTTCTTTTTCAGCGGTCATGCAGAAGCCATACCGATTGGCGCGGGTATGGATGATGTTTATCTGGTCACGCATGATTTCAACGCGGCCCATGTCAAGTACGACAAAAACGCTCACCTGTCACTGCGTTGGCTACGCCATATCCTTTATGAACATGAGAAAGCAGGCAGTATTCTCATTCTTCTGGATTGCTGCTATGCGGGCAAATTCGGCGACACTGCACCAGATCTCTACTTGGAAGAATTGCAACAGCGTTTGAACTACTACTTCGATAGCCCAAGTGCGCAGAGTCCCTCTCGTCCCGGAGGCGTGCGCTTGGCTCTCACAGCCACAGGGGCCAGTACTGCCAAAGAAGAGAGTGGACATGGTCTGCTAACAGGTTATATCCTGACTGCGTTGAGAGGCAATTGTGAACAAGCAGTCAATGAGCAGGGACAAGTCACATTCCACAGCCTTTCCGACTATCTAGATACTATTATGTCTTCTGACCAGCAACCGCACTCCTTTGGTGCTAGCAGCAGGTTGATCTTGGCCACGCATCCACATCTTTCTGCCCAAGTGCGACGCGAACGTGAGCAAGCAACACAACGCGCAGATCGTGAGCAGCGGCTTCGTTTCATGTTTGCTGACCACACTGGATTTCTGCAAGACCGATTGGAAAGCTTTGTGGGGCGTGAGCAGGAACTGACGGAAGCACTTCAGCGCATTGATGCACTTTTACCTACTGGGGGCTACCTTGCAATCACCGGCCAGGCAGGCCAAGGCAAAAGCAGCGTCATCTCCAAACTTGTTGATTCCGCTGCCAGGGAACAACGTGGCTTTGATCATATTGCCTTCCATTTCATTCCCCTTACGCCTCCTCCCGATTATCAAGTCGCTCTCCTGCGCAATCTCATGGCTCGTCTCATTCTCAAGTACGAGCTCTCGGATCTTTTCTTGGCCAGCGAAAGTCGTGCCGCACTCAGCGAGGGATTTCCCAGGGTGCTCAAAGAGATTACTGATAAGGGTGGGAAAGAAATTATCTTTATCGACGGGCTAGACCAACTTCAAGCCGATCAGCAAACGGGACAGCGTGACCTTAGTTTCTTGCCACAAGGTCCTGGCAATCCGCCACAAGGCATCGTGTTCGTCCTGGGAACACGACCCAACGATACGTTACGTCCCCTTGAACTACTCAAGCCGTATCATGAGTATAAGTTGCCAAATTTGAGTCGCGCTGATTTCGATCACATCCTGCAACATCGCGGAGTAACTCTGGAGCATACCCTTGCTGACAGATTCTACGAAACACTGGACGAAAACGCCCTCTATCTCGATCTGGTCGCGAAAGAATTGGCCGCGCGGCATGACATTACCAATCAGGAAGTAGAGGAGATTGTCCAGCAGATTGCCGATGATCCAGAAAACCTGTTTTCTCTAACCGTTGACCGCCTGCGGCGGCAGGAAACATTGTGGACAGCGGTAATCAAACCGGTGCTGGGTCTGTTGCTGGTAACCAATGAGCCTCTGGTTCGCGAGCATCTCAAGGGTTTGCTCAATCTCGATTCCACAAAGAAAATCGATGGTGAGCAACTGAATCGAGGATTAGAACGGCTGGGCGGTCTTATTGTCATCGACGATCAGCAGCGTTATATTCTATTTCACCTCAAATTCCGCGAATACTTGCGTCAGGATACGCAGCGACCCAATAAAAAATATGTCTTTGATGGAGAAGATGTGCAGTACTGGGATAGGTGCTTCACTGCCTGGTGTGAGCAAGATGGCATTGCTCAGATTTGGGATGACACCACATCCGATGTTATCGAACAGGGACGTCGCTGTTATGCGCGTCTGCACTACATCACCCACCTTTATCGTGCAGGTGATTGGAACAAGTTATTCGGCGTACTGGATGAAAGTATTTATGGCAAAGCCAAAGTAGAGTATGATCCCAGTACACGGACCTACGTGCTCGATCTGGATCTAGGCCGTTTGGCTGCGGCTTCAGCACACTGGAATCGAAAAAATATGTTCCAGCATCTGCCACGCCTCTGGCAATACACACTATTGCGCTGTACCTTAGCCACTAGGGCGGACAGCTATCCAGTAGTAACCTTCCGGTTGATGCTTCTTCTAGAACAAGATTCAAAAGCTTTAGGACTTGCTGAACTTCTTACCAATCAAGATCACAAAGCTCAGGTTTTTCTTTACATCTCCAGCCATGTAATGAAGCAGCCCGGACGAGAACTTGAAGCAGCACAACTGTTTCTGCGCACTGAGCAAATAATCCGCTCTATTTCTGACAAGAAAAGCAAAGTTGAGAAATTGACCGAGCTTGAGAGGTCATTAGCACAGGCACAGCTCTGGCAGGAAGCCGAGCGAGTGATCTGTTCCTTTCCCTCTGAATGGCGCAAAGTTGAGGCGTTGATTGAGCTTGAGTGGGCACTGATCCAGGTACAACAATGGCAGGAGGCCGAGCGAGTGATCCGCTCTATTTCCGACAAGAAGAACAAAATTAAGGAGCTGACAGGCCTCGGAGTAGCACTGGCCCAGGCACAGCAATGGCAGGCGGCCAAGCGGATTTGGCAAGAGGCCGAGCGAGTGATCCATACTTTCTCCGATGAAGCGAGCAAAGTTGAGGCGTTGACACACCTTGGAGTAGCAATAGCACAGGCACAACAATGGCAAGAGGCCAAGCGGATTTGGCGAGAGGCCGAGCGAGTGATCCATACTCCCTATAAAGAAGCGAGCAAAGCTGAGGCGTTGACTGAGCTTGGGAAGGCACTGATCCAGGCACATCAATGGCAAGAGGCCGAGCAAGTGATCCGCTCTATTTCCAACGAAGCGAGCAATGTTCAAGCTTTAGCTGAACTTGGAAGAGCACTGTCCCAGGCACAACAATGGCAGGAGGCCGAGCGAGTGATCCGCTCCCTCCCCAATGGAGAAAACAAAGCTGAGGCGTTGACTGAGCTTTGGAAAGCATTAGCCCGAACGCAGCTCTGGCAGGAGGCCGAGCGAGTGATCAACACTCTCTTCAACGAACAGTCTAAAGCTGAGACATTAGCAAACGCCCCCACCAAATTTGGCGAGCATGGCCATGCAGTGAGCCTCATACAACGGGAATGGCTGCGGGTTACGAGCAGAGACGAAGCCCTGGCCCTATTTCCACTTGTCTGTGGTTTGATTCCCCTTAATCCAGATATTGGTGTAGAATTGTTTAATGCTTTTACCTGGGTAGACAGCTTTCTACGTGGGTAGAATCGCGCTTGCAGGTAATTTGAGAGCTAATGCTAACAGAAGGAAAACACGCAATGGAAGAACACATCACTCCAAATATTGCATACACTCCCGATATGTTGCAGGAATTAGTGATAACATTTGAACTCGTTACGGACGAGAACGAAAGTGGGAGTGATCCTGCCTTGGTCCTCGCGATAGGGCGTGATACCGTTATAGCTCTGCAGCAAGAGGGCTATATAATACGTCCAATCTACGTAGGACAGAAAGGAGGCTTTCTCGTTGAAATCGTCACAGAAACCATGCAGTTCATCTGGAATTATCACGAAGAGATAATTGCTGATCTGAGTGGCCTAGTCACGATTTTTGGGACGATTATCCCAACAATCCAGAAAATGCTACAGGCACACGAGCAGCGTGTAGGCAAAGAAGAAAGCGCAACAAACCCTATCAAAATCAAGATTGAGATTGACGGCACACCAATTATGGTTGAAGCTCCCGATATAGTACAGGCTGAAGCATCGCTAAAGCTTGCACACCAGTATCATAGTGTTCATCCTAAAGCTGCCTTACAAGCTACGACAAAGAGCAATGTAAAGGTGCAGGGACAGGTTCCAGCGCGCAAACGGCGACAACGCAGGTAGCAATTTATCACGCTTATCCATGGAGGGGGTTAATCAGTGTGGGTTGTGCTGCCTATTTGCGTTATCAGTTCTAAAACATTCCTTTTAGGAGTGATGAGCAGCATGAATCACACGGCGTTCCGCTTTGAAGAGGTCCTCTCTCGATTTCTCTCTTGAATTGCTGAGCTTATGCTTACTGCTCTACCCTTTCGATCAAGCCCTTCAGGAAGGATAAGCTCGCTTCTTTCTTTGCCTCTCTGGATGATAGACTTACCAGCCGCACGTTCCCGGTCCGCCCTTGAATGGGCCAACGATGTCGCCGGTGATCCACCCGGTATAGAAGTCGCCTTCTTGCACCTGCACTTGCTCGCCATTGACGAAACACGCGTCCATTTTGCCCGGGTAAAAAGTATCAGCGCCGCAAGATCAGTACCTTAAAGTTCCCCATGCCAGCCGGGTCGGTTAGCGCTGCCACGCGCAGGCGCAGGTCCCGCCATTTCAAAAGCGCCACCTGGCCCCGGTCGGTGGCACGTTCTGTTTCCGCCGCGGCGAACTCTTTGACGCGGCGCTGCTCCAACTCTTCCTGAATGCTCAGGCTTTGCAGCCAGAGGCGCTGGGTGGTGAATTTGTGCAGGCGCAGACCCAGGCGTCTTCCTTCGTCGATAAGCGCGCTAAAGTTGACGTGCGCGGTGATATCTTGTTCGCCGGGGCGTGCCAGCGGGCGCTCGCTCAGCTGGTGCTGGAAATAGCAGAGCAGCGTCCCGCGCTCTCGCTCAGCGCTATAGAGCGCCCTGGCCTTGTCACCATAGTCGATGGTGAGGATGAAACCACGCCGCAAGAGACTTGCCGTGCGCTGTATCCAACGGAGCGCATCCAGGTTGATCTCCGCCCGCCATCCCTCTTCGAAGGTGCGCCAGGGGATATTAAAGGAATCCAGGTAGCCGGCTACTGCTAGCGTACCCGGCTCGCCTAACACCTCGCACAATCGCCCATCCTGCTGCACATCCACAAGGACCTCGTATAGCCGCCCGCCACGTTTCTCAACGATATGCACAGGGAAAGCATCGATCAATTCATTCGATACGATAACGGATGGAAAGATGCTCTGGGTGCCACCATCAGGGCTATGGACATCTGTATTTCCTGTAATCGGTTCATCCGTCCATGGTAGGGGCGACCCTTGCGGTCGCCCTGCCTCCGGTCGCCCTGCTGCGGTTCGCTCCATGCCTAGCGCATCCTGTCCGGCGCGTATGTCCTCAATCTGGTAATCAAGGGCAGCATGAAATGCAGGGGCCTCTTCCTGCGCCCACGCTCGTACTCCCCCGGCCAGGTCTCCGCGCCCGGCTCCCTGTTCCAGGACGAGGAAATGCGCGGGATGCTTCAATTTCCCCCACAGCGCGTAGAGCTGTCGCCCCACGCAGTTGGCGAAGAGGGAGGAGACATCCGTGCTGGTGAAATAGTCGCCCTGCCAACCCATCTTTGCGGAGCCGGTCACATAGTAGCCATAGCCGGGTTCGTAGAGCGCCATACGCATGTATTCGGCGAAGGAGAGAGGCCCTTCGCGTTGAATACGCTCGCTAATCAGTTGATGCAATGCAGAAAAAGGCATGTCTCTATCTTACGTAATCGGGAATGTCGTGGACATGCTCCATGCCAGTATCAACGCGCTCAGGGTTGCAGCAGTTATGGCGGCTCGACCACTGGCATACAACTGGGTACCAACAGCCACGAGTAATAGAAATATCAATACCAGTATGGGCAGCACGATACTTAGAAAACCCAGGCCCGGTGTAAAAGAGATCGCTGCGAGCAATCCTACTACCAGTAGAGCCTTAAAAGCAAGACTGGCTGCGATAGCTCGTATCGTGCCTTTTTCCTGGTAACCGCGATTAATACCTTCGTCGAGCAGGAAAAGCGGCCAGAGCAGCAGGGATATGATAGCAAAACGCCACAGGCGCGGCAGCGTGAAAGTGATACGTTGCCAGGCGAATGTGGCAAGCTGGCCGAGTGTGAAGTAGAGAACAAGCCAGAGCAGGATGCCCACGAGTATTTGCCTGACTACCTGGCGAAAGAGTGGCATGGGCAGTATACGCCGTACCAGGAAGACCAGCAGCGCCAGCACCAGCGCTGTAAAGAAGTAGTAGCCGCTGAGGTAGTCGGCGAGTATTACATGCACGAAGCTGAAAGGTCGCCAGGCGTACTGGATTGCGATGGTGACTGCGATAGCCACGATTGCGCACAGGTCGAAGAACAACACATCCTGCCCCCGGAAAGGGCGTGGCGTGCCATTTATATCGAACATGTCAACGACAAGGGAAAAGAGCGGGAACATGGCGAGTAGTATGCCGGCAACGCCCAGGAGCAGCCAGAATTGGAAGGTGATGCGCTTGATACCGTCTTCGTAGGCAATCACGCGATTGAAACCGAGGGCGAACAGGCCGAGGAAGAGAAGCAGGAACAAAAGATTGCGGGCGCGTCGCTGCCGGCGCTTGTGGCGCATCTGCTCGAGTGCCCGGCCATTGCTAGGGAGTGCTCGTTTGCGTATCATGCTGCTGTTCGCCGCCTCTCTGAATAGACATATATTGTAGAATACATTCAAAGGTAGCTATGCTGTCAAGAGGACGAGGGCGTGACAATGCTTTTTAGCTTTTTAATCAGGACATCGGAACATGCACCAAGGGCCGATAAATCGGCGGTGGGCGCGATAAATCGGCCCCTACGATCTGGCCGGAGGAATGTGTTAATCTACATAACCGGCCCCTACGGATGGCCGGAGGAATGTGTTAATCTGCATAATCACGCCCTTACGAATCACCTGGTCTAACAAATGTAAGGGGTATGATAGTGGAATCAAATAAACAGTTGACACATCTCGATGAGAGCGGAAACATTCATATGGTTGATGTGACGGATCGAGCAGAAACCGTGCGTGAGGCCGTTGCGAAGGCCCGGGTACGCATGCAGGCGCATACAGTTCAGCTCATAGAAACGAACCAGGTGTCGAAAGGGAGCGTGCTGGAAGTAGCAAAGATTGCCGGGATAATGGCCGCAAAACAGACTTCGCAACTGATACCCCTGTGCCATCCCCTGCCAATGACGCATGTTGACCTGCAGTTTGCGCTCGACAGTGCCCAGGGGCTTATTCATATTGAGGCGCGTACGCGCACTACTTACAAGACGGGCGTGGACGTGGAGGCGCTCACGGCAGCAACTATTGCAGCGGTTACAATCTATGACATGTGCAAGGGTGTGGATAGCACGATCACGCTTGAGCAGGCGTATATCGCCCTCAAAAGTGGCGGAAAAAGCGGAACGGTTGAATTTCAACCCTAGTAACGTACACTACATTAGCCATTGCCAAAATTGACGACCAGCAAGTCCAATGCCATCTCCGGGGTCATGCGGCTGCGCTTGAGGTCGGCATCGGTTGCCAGCAACTGGCGATAAATCCTTTCGAGTTGGGGCGAAGTGAATTTTCCTACCTGGCGCAGGGCTTTCTCGGCCACAAAGTGCGCCATGCCGGTGGCGGAGACGATTTGTGAAATGCGCAGCCCATCACCGGCGAGTTCTTTGACAAGTAACAATGAACGCACCTGCCAGGTGATAGTGCTGATGAGTCTGAGAGGTGGCTCCCCGTCTGCAAGCAGGTCGTGCAGCAAATCAAGAGCCTGCTTGCGATTGCCCTGCGCGAGGGCGTCGGTCAGGTCAAATGTGCGTGCCGCCTGCACCTGAGCCGAGAGCTGTCGCACATCTTCGACAGTAATCGCTGCGCCAGGACCCACATATGTCGCCAGCTTATCGAGTTCGTGTGCGAGCATGCGCAGTTGATTGCCGATGAAGTTCGCCAGCGTGGCCGCTGCTTCCGGGGTGATTTTCACGCCAAGACCCGCTGCCCTTTTGCTGATCCAGGTTTCCAGGGCCGCCCCCTTAGGCAGCGTACACTGGATCACCTTACCGTGCTCTTCTGCAGCTTTGAGCAGCGGGTTGCTGGAAGGGAGTTCTTCATCGACCAGTACAACCAGCACCGTACTTTCCGGCAGGTGGGGAATGTACGCGGCAAGGTCCTTTTCAAAGCCCGCGCGCGATTCTGGGCCGCTTTTACTCCCTTTCTTGCTTTTTTTGGATTTGCCGCTTTTTTCGGGTGTTTCTGTTTCAATCTCAGATGAGAAGCCAGTTCCCTCGCCACGCCGTCGTTTAGGCAGCCCTTCAAGGACGACGAGACGCTGTTCTGCAAGAAAGGGAATGGTG
>Ga0209648_10005729_pt1 | contig 10663 bp, 11 predicted proteins | sample GraSoi2013_115cm_FD_185830 | JGI IMG/M metagenome (GOLD analysis project Ga0209648, IMG submission 185830) | Grasslands soil microbial communities from the Angelo Coastal Reserve, California, USA - Sample 9_17_2013_115cm (SPAdes) (version 2) | ecosystem: Environmental > Terrestrial > Soil >...
CTTGGCGAGCGTCTTCGCCTGGTCGGGAAACTTCCACAGCTCGCCCGGCTTGGGCGCACGGCCGCCGGGCAGGAACGCCTTCACCCAGCTCTCCTGGCCCTTCAGCCGGTCGATGGCGCGGTCCCACTGGCGGGCGACCTTGTAGGAGACCCGATAGCCGTCGCTGGCATACTTGATGGCGGGCTCGAGCAGGTCGGCGAAGGGCAGCTTGCCGTAGCGCTTGTGCAGCTCGACCCACAGCGATACCGCCCCCGGCGTGCTGACGCTGGCCCAGCCGACGGTCGGCATCTTGTCCTGGCCCTTGTACCGGTCGGGCGTCATCAGCGCCGGCGAATGGCCCGAGGCGTTCAGCCCGACGAGCTTCGATCCGTCCCACAGGATGCAGAAGGCGTCGGCGCCGATGCCGTTGTTGGTCGGCTCGACGACGGTGATGGCGGCGGCGCTGGCGATCGCGGCGTCGACCGCGTTGCCGCCGCGCGCCAGCATGCGCAGGCCAGCGGTCGCGGCGAGATGCTGCGAGGAGGCGACGACGTTGGCGGCAAAGATTGGAAGTTTCCTGGAGGGGTAGGGAAAATCGTACGAAAAAGACGGCACCTAAAAGTCCTTTCTACTTGTTCTTCGATGCCGCGAGGGCCTCGATGCGCGCCACGAAGCGCGGCGCCAGCAGGAACCGGCGGTGTTCCGTATCGCTCTTGCCGAACAGGCCGGAGAGATCGAACACGCCGGAGCCCGCGATCTCGCCCATCCGCCCGGAAGAGCAACACGCGTTCACCAAGCCGAAGCGCTTTTAGCGCCGTGATGGCCACATCGGAAAGGCCCGGCGGCGGCGCCTCGCGCGATCGTGTGGAAAAGAGGTCGGCCAGCGAGCCCGCGGCGGCCAGCGTCCAGTCGTTGAACGCGTAGAGCGAAACCTGGCGTCCGATATCGACGGTAACGGCGACAGTCTGCGCGTTGCCCTCGATCCTGGTGAGGGTGCCGCACCAGCCGGAGAAGCCGCCGACCTTGTCGGCGAGCGCCACGCTCTGATTGGCCGCTTCCTCGACCTGCAGCGGGTTGTTGGAGGCGAGCGCCGGCTTGGCAAGCGCCCGCAGCCCGTCAAGGAAGGCCTTTTGCGCCGGGTTCTCCTCCTCGCACAGCGTGTCGAAGCAGCCGCCCAGCACCAGGCTTGCGCCGCCCAGCAGGAATACGCGACGCGCCGTCATGCGTTGTCTACGCCGCCTTGGCCCGCGCCTTGGCGCGCTCTTCCTCTTTCAGCTCCTTCTTGGAGAGCTTGCCGACGGGAGTCTTGGGCAGCTCCGGCCGGATTTCCAGCGCGACCGGCATCTCGTGCTTGCCGATCTTGCCCTCGAGATGCTTCTTCAGCTCCTCGAAGGTGAGCGAGGCGCCGGGCTTCAGCTTGACGAACACCTTGGGCGCTTCCTGGCGGTAGGGATCGGGGATGCCGATCACGACGCATTCGTCGACCGCGGGAAGCTCGTAGACCGCCTCCTCGATCATGCGCGGATAGACGTTGTAGCCCGACGAGATGATGAGGTCCTTGGAGCGATCGACCAGGAACAGCCAGCCATCGGTGTCCATGTAGCCCATGTCACCGGTGCGCAGGCCCTTCCAGTTGCTGTTGGGATGGCTGAACAGGACCTTCTCGGTCTCCTCAGGCTGCTTCCAGTAGCCCTTCATCACCTGCGGGCCGATGATGCAGACCTCGCCGACATTGTCCTTGCCCGCCGGCAGCACGCGCTCGCCCTTCTCCATGTCGCGGATCTCGATGATGGTGCCCGGCATCGGCACGCCGCACGAGCCGACCCGGCGCACGCTCTTGTCGACCGGGCAGATCGCGCCGGTGGGCGAGGTCTCGGTGAGACCGTAGCCCTCGATCAGCGTGGCCCCCGTCAGCTTCTCGAAGCTCTGCTGCACCTCGACCGGCAGTGGCGCGCCGCCCGACATGCAGATTTTTAGCGACTTGAGGTCGAGCCCCTGCGCCTTGGGATGTTTCAGGATCGCCGTGTAGAGCGTCGGCACGCCGGGCAGGAAGCTCGGTTTCTTGTTGGCCAGGTCGCTCACGATCATGTCGATGTCGGGCCGCGGGTAGAGGATCAGCTGGTTGCCGTTGCGCACCGCGCCCAGCATGATTCCCGACAGCGCGTAGATGTGGAACAGCGGCAGCACGCACACCACCTTCTCGGTGCCGGGCGTCGTGTAGGGCGTGGTCCAGGCCTGGCCCTGGCTCATCGCCGCGATGATGCAGCCATGCGTCAGCATGGCGGCCTTGGGCAGGCCGGTCGTGCCGCCGGTATATTGCAGCAGCGCCACCTCGTCCCACAGGTTCTCGCCCGCGGGATAGGGCGTGAACTTGCCGTCGTTGGCTAGAAGGTCCTTGAACGAGAGGTGCCAGTCGTCGCGCGGCCAGGCCGCGATCTCCTTCTTCTTGGCGATCGGGTAGAGCCAGTTCTTGGGCCATGGCAGATGGTCGGCGATCGAGCCCACGACCAGCTTCTTGAGCCGGGTCTTGCCGCGCATCGCCGCCATCTTGGGGTAGAGCGCGGCGGCATCGAGCGTCACCAGGATGTCGGTCTCCGAATCGCCGATCTTGAACTCGAGCTCGCGGGCGGCATCGAGCGGGCTGTAGTTCACCACCTTGCCGCCCGCCTTCAGCACGCCGAAGAAAGCGATGATGTAGTGCGGCGTGTTGGGCAGGTAGAGCCCGACATTGACGCCCGGCTTGACGCCGAGCTTCTGGAAGCCCGCCGCCGCCTTGTCCGACGCCTCCTTGTAGTCGCGGAAGGTCATCACCTTGTCGAGGAAGTCGGTGAAGGGCCGGTCGCCGAATTGCCCGCAGCTCTCTTCGAAAATCTGATGGATGGTCTTCTTGGGAACTTCTAGCTCCCACCGGACGCCGGGTGGATAGCTCTTCTCCCACGGGTAGTGCGCCATTTTTTATGTTCCTCCCTCGGGCGACTATTGAGGGCGCTTGGCAGGGGGTCAAGGCGAGCGGTTCAGGGTTGAGGCGACACGCGATATTCGTAGGCGTAGACGGTGCGGAAGCCCTGTGCGGCATAGAGCGGCATCGCCGCCTGGTTGGTGGCGACGACCTGCAGATAGGCGAAGCGTGCGCCGTGGCCCCAGGCCCAGGCATAGAGGCTCTCGGTGATCTTGCGCGCCAGGCCGCGGCGGCGGGCCTGTGGCATCACCAGCACGTCGAACAGGCCCATGTGGTCGCCCTGCACCGCGCCGATCGCCATGGCCATCGGTCTGCCCTCGGCTTCGACGAAGGCGAAGCCCGCAGGCACGGCGATCGCCGCCAGCATGCGCCGCATGACGTCGCGATGCTCCGGCCGCACCGGGCTGTGGGCGCAGAAGGCCTCGATCCAGGCGGGCGTCGGCTCAGCGTGGATCCGCACCTCGGGGGCGGCGGCGAAGCCTGCGTGCAGCGGGCAGACCTGCAGCAGGCTGCGCTCGATGGTGCGGTAACCGCGGGCTGCCAGGATGTCGTCCATGGCTGGCGGGGCGAGTGGGCTCAGCCGCCAGACAGGGGCTTGGCTGCGCGCCCGATAGGCTGCCTCGAGGCGCTCGAGGGTCGAAAGATCGGTCTGAGCATCAGGCCCTAATGCATTGATACAATTGGCTCTTTTTGTATAGCCGCCGGCGAATCTCAGGCGCCAGCCGGCGCGATCCTGGGTTTCCAGGGCGGGCCAGCCGCGGAACGCCAGCTCTTCCAGCCGACGCACAGCGGCAAGGTCGATGGTTCGTGACATTGTGCATCAATTGTGTTAGTTGAAAATCAAGTAATAACAATCATTTATTTTACCTCCTGCAAGTCATACATGAATTTCGACTCCCCCTCCGTCGATGTTCGTGTTTGCTGGCAGCCGCCCGTCCCGCGTTCCTCCCGCGCGTTCGGTCACCGGCTGCCAGCGATCCTTCTGCTCGCCCTGGTTTCCTGGACCCTGGCGGGCTGCGGCGGCAGCGGCCAGCGTACCGGCGGCGGCTACGCTGACCGCCCGCCCTCCGACCGCGTCGCCTACACCGCCTGGCAGGAATGGACCAGGTTTGGCCGCTCGACCGTCGTCCATGGCGGCCAGGCCGCGGGCTACATCAACCGCAGCGGCGTCACCGAGCGCAGCGAACCGCTCGCCAGCAAGATCGGCGACTATTGGGGAAGCTGCGGCCATCCCGACTGGAACGGGCGCACCTCGGGCAAGCCGTGGTCGGGCGCGTTTGTCGCCTGGGTGATGAGCCGCTCGGGAATCCCCGCCAGCGAGTTCCCGCGCGATGGCCGCCATGGCGGCTATCTCGCCGCGCTCTACGACCACGAGCAGAGAGGCGGCCGCGTCGCTTTCAGGCTGCACGCGCCCAACGAATATGCGCCCAAGCCCGGCGATCTCGTCTGCACTGGCACCGCCGGACCGACCTGGCGCCACGCCGATCCGCGCACCGCGCGGCGACGCATCGACAATACTGCCACCCATTGCGACATCGTCACCGACGAGCACGGCGGCTACCTGCAGGCGATCGGCGGCAACGTGAAGAACAGCGTGACCATGAGCCTCTATCCTGTCGATTCGCATGGCCGGCTGATGCCGGTCTCCGGCAAGCCGTGGCTGCTGGTGGTGGAGAAGCGCGCCTAGGCTGGCTTGACGGCGAGCGCACAGGCGGCACCGATGGCCGCGACGGCGAGCAGCATCGCCGGCGCCAGCGACCAGTCCGTCGCTTCCACCCATAAAGCGAGGGCGGGCGGTCCGGCCAAGGATCCCAGGCTGCCCGTCTGCGCCAGCAACCCGTTGACCGGCCCGATCGCCCGCCTGTCGGTGGCGACCAGCGGCACCGAGGCGAAGGCCGCCGCCGGCATCAGCCCGCCCAAGGCAAAGGAGAGCGCGAAGCCCGCGACGGCGAGCGGGACCGGCGTCGCGCTGAATGATAGCGCAGCGATCACGGTGGAGGCGATCAGGCCCACCGCGACCAGCCGTCCGGGCGAAGCGCCGCGCCGCATCAGCCAACCCGCCAAAAGGCTGCCCGCGATTCCGCAGGCGGTGGCGATGGCGACGATCCGGCCGGCTTCGGCCGCCGGCAGCCCACGGCTCTCGACGAGATAGGCCGGCAATAATCCGGCGAGTGCGAGGAAGACCAGGGCGAAGCAGAAGAAGGCGACCGAGAGCGGGGCGGCGGCCCGCAGCGCTCCTGCCGACACGCGCCGCTCGTCGTGCTGCGGTCCACGAGTCTGTGGAATGGTGACGATGGCGATGATCAGGCCAAGGGCCAGCAGGGCGACGTCGACGGCGAAGATGATCCGCCAGCCCGCGCCGTCGGCGAAGGCCGCCGCCGCGATTCCCGAAAGCGCGATGCCGGCCGGCACGAAGGTGCCCCACAGCGACAGCGCGAAAGCATGGTGCCGCGGTTCCGCGGTGCTGACCATCAGCGAGGGGCTGGCGACGACGACCAGCAGATAGCCGACGCCTGCCAGCCCGCGCGCGGCGAGCAGCATGTTGGCGTCGTCGGCCGCCGCGCAAAGCGCTGCCGCCCCGGCCATGATCAGGATGCCGATGCGCAGTGCGCGCGCATGACCGACCCTCTCGGACCAGCCGCCCGCCGGCAGGCCGAACAGCGCGCCGACCAGGGTGACGATCGACACGGTCATGCCGGCGGTGGCGAGCGACAGGCCGAGATCGCGCTGCAACGCCGGCACCAGCGGCGGCACGACGCCGAGCTGTCCGGCGGCCAGGACACCGATCGCGTAAAGCAGGGCAATCCGTCCCCAGGATGTCGTCATGCCGACGACACTACGGACGCGCCGGGCGCAGGCCCACGAATAAAGTATTCGCTGCCCAGCAATCTAATGAGCGATCGAGGTCACGAGCCGCGCCAGGGTTCCGTCGCTGAGCTGCAGGCGCTCCCACATGAGGATGCCAGGGTCGATGGTCACGATCGGGCTGTCGTTGGCGCCGGTCCAGAAGCTCAGCTGGACCGCGCCGTCATCGTACCAGCCGAGTTCGCCCAGCCGCGCCTCGGCCGAACGGATCTCGTCGGTGGCGAAGCCCCACAGCGACACGCCGCGCAGTTCGGCCGCGCTGGCCGTCCATTCGGCGAAGCGCGCCGGCGAAGCCGCCAGCAGCCGGTGCGAGAGATCGCAGATCAGATGGACGGGGAGGGCCGAGCTTTCGACCAGCCGGCGCAGGCCGGCGTCGGCTGCCGAATCGAGCGGCGCCGCCAGAAGGCGTGAGAGCTTGCGCGCCGCGGCGTCGGGCAGGCGATGATGGCCGCGTTCCCAGCGCGACAGGGTCGCCTGGGTGACGCAGAACAGCTCGGCCGCATGGCTTTGCTTGACGCCGCGAAGGCGTCGCCACCGTCGGAGGGCACGGCCGAACTCATTCATGGTCGAGGGCGCACGGTCACGGCTCCTGCATGAAGCCGGCGACGCGCTCGGCGATCATGATGGTGGGCGCGTTGGTGTTGCCGCCGACCAAGGTCGGCATCACCGAGGCATCGACCACGCGCAGCCCTTCCAGGCCGTGGACGCGGCAGCGGTGGTCGACGACCGCCATCGGATCGTTGGCTGGGCCCATCTTGCAGGTGCCGACCGGGTGGTAGATCGTCTCGCACTTGGCGCGGATCCACTGCTCGATCTCGGCGTCGGTCTTCACCGAGGCGCCGGGTTGGAACTCGTCGGCGCGGTAGGGATCGAAGGCGACCCCTGAGAAAATCTCGCGGCCGATCTTCACGCCCTCGATCAGCGTGTCGAGGTCGCGTCGCTCGGCCAGGTAGTTGGCGTCGATCAGCGGGTGCACCTTGGGATCGCTGCTGCAGAGCCGGATCGTGCCCCTGCTCTCGGGCCGGAGCGTGCAGATGTGCAGGCTATAACCGTTCTTCTTCATCTTCGTGCGGCCGTGGTCGACCACCAGGACCGGCAGGAAGTGGAGCTGGATGTCGGGCGCGCTGAGGCCCGGCCGGGTGCTGAGGAAGCCGCCCGACTCGGCGATCGGCGAGGTGCCGGGGCCCTTCTTGTCCTTCCAGTAGCGATAGAGCGACACCAGCTTGTTGGCCGAGTCGTAGGTATCGCGCGTCTTGCAGAACTGCAGCAGGGACGCATCGAGATGGTCCTGCAGGTTGCCGCCGACGCCTGGCAGGTCGTGCAGCGGGCGGATGCCGACCGATTTCAGGTGGTCGGCCGGCCCGATGCCCGACACCATCAGGAGCTGCGGCGAGTTGACGGCGCCGCCGGCCAGGATGATCTCGCGGCTGCAGCGCGCCACCTCGTCGCGGCCGTTCTGCTGGTAGCGCACGCCCATGGCGCGGGTGTTGTCGAGGATGATGCGCTCGACCAGCGCGTTGGAGATGACGTGGACGTTGTTCCTGTTGCGCTCGACCGCCGGCCGCAGATAGGCGCTGGCGGCGCTCCAGCGCTGCCGATCCTTCTGCGTCACCTGGTAGTAGCTGACGCCTTCCTGGTTGGCGCCGTTGAAGTCGTCGATGCGCTTGTAGCCGGCCTGCCCGGCGGCATGGAAGAAGATTTCGTTCAGCTTGTTGGGGTCGGCCTGCTCGGCGACGTTGAGCGGCCCGCCGGCGCCGTGAAATTCGTCGGAAAAGCGCTCGTTGTTCTCGGCCTTCTTGAAGTAGGGCAGCACGTCGTCGTAGCTCCAGCCCTCGTTGCCGAGCTGGCGCCAGTGGTCGTAGTCGGAGGCGTGGCCGCGCACGTAGAGCATGGCGTTGATCGAGGACGAGCCGCCCCACGTCTTGCCGCGCGGCCAGTACATGCGCCGGTCGTTGCAGTGCTTTTGCGGCGTCGTCTCGTAACGCCAGTTATAGGGCGACTTTTCGCCGAGGCTGGCGAAGCCCGCGGGCATTCGGAGCATGAAGGATGAGTCCGGCGGGCCCGCCTCGATGACCAGGATGCGCAGCGCCAGATCCTCGGCAAGCCGGTTGGCGATCGCACAGCCGGCCGAGCCGGCGCCGATGATGATGTAGTCGTATGGCCAGGACATTCTCGCTTTCCTAGGGCAGTGTGTTCTCGAGCACTGTGAAATAAGGTCGAGCGGATATGGGCGATAAAAACCCGTTGGCGTCCAGTGGAAAGACGCTGCGGCTGACGGAGTCGCCCACATTGCCGCCGATGGCGGCCAAGGCGCCGGGCCGCACCTCGACCACGATGTCGCAATGGCCGGCGCCGCGGTTGAGATTGTCCAAAGTGGTGCCGCTGCCGTTGCGCGAGGAACAGATCAGGTCACCGACCTCGGGCGCCCGCTCGTCGGGCCGGCGCGGGATGAAGTCGGCGCCCGGCCGGCGCGCCCGTTCGACCAGGCGCTCGACATAGATCGTGTGGCGCTGATCGGGGCAGAAGAGGTCGCGCGGCACCCCCGCACTCTGGATGTCCCACGAGATGAAGGCCGCCGACCACGCCACGTCGTCGAGGCCACTGCGTTCGGGATGGCCGACGCTCGCCCAATAATCCTGGATGCGCTGCGGCGCCTCGCGTTCCTTGACGCCGAGCTGCTCGGTGCGCGGGGCTGCATCGGCCGAATAGATGATGACCTGCTGGCCGAAGCGCGCCCATTCGCCGACCGCCAGCAGCACCATCGAGGTCTTCGCGCTGGCGGTGGGCGGCGGCGCCTCGGGTTTCCACGACGAGGCCGGGCAGGGGCCGAGCGGCGCCAGCCCGGCCGCGCTCGTGATGGTGGGCTTGGGCGCCGACGTGCAGGCGGCGACGAGGAGAACAAGCACGAGGATTATGCGACGCATCGCCTACCAGCGTCCGATGCCGCCGATCACGAGGGTGGGCACGCCTTCGGTGTGGCTCTTCACCGTGAAAACCTGGCTGCCCGGGCGCCTGCCGTCGCGCGGCTCGGACACGTCGATGCCGGCCGCCTTTAGGCGCGCGTTCGCCTTGGCAACGTCGGGCGTGCGCCAGCTCAGGCCCCAGAGATGGTCGGGCCGATCGGACACGCCTTTCTTCAAATCGTGGGCGATTTCGATCACGAGATCGCCGCAGCGGAAAAACAGCAGCCGCGAGCCCCAGTCGGGATTGCTGCGGTCGAGGCGGAGATCCAGCCCCAGCCGTCCGGCATAGAAGGCGATGGCGCGTTCGGGATTGGGCGTGCGCACCACAATGTGATCGAGCGCGCTGATCGATGCCGCTTCGTCCGAGCCGGCGAGCGGCGAGACCGTGGCGCGGTCCCGGCGCTCGCAGAGGTCGATCGGCACGCCGTGCGTCGCTCCACGAGACAGGACGAGGCGGTCGCCTCGGCGTTCGCTCGGCACGGCGCGCCGCTCGAGCAGCCGTGCCGCCTTGTCGAGCGAGGCGGTGGCGAACGCCATCGACGACAGCGCATCGCTACCGGCGCCAAACAGCAGCCCGACATTGCCGGTCTGCAATCGTCCGTCGACGGCGCGTCGGCCGAGCAACGCCTCATAAGCCGCCGCTGAACCGGAGAGCGTGAGGTGATCGAGGGTGTCGATCATTCGCGTGCCAATCTTCGAGTGATGTTCCGGCGGCCGTCAAGGACGCGAACGATGCGCACCATTGCATCCACATAGTCGTAAACGACTACGTAGGGCGAAAGGATGGCGCCGGCGCGGCGCTCCAGCATGTTATCGACATCGGCGTCCGCCTGTCGTCGTCAGCCCCAAGGCGTCATTTGCGGGCGAGTTCTTCCACCTTGCGAGCGATACGCTCTCGGTGCTCCGCCAGGCTCAAGCCTTCGCCGCGCTCGAGCGACGCGCGGCCTTCTTCGACCAATGCACGCGCCCACGACATGTCGTCGATGTCGAGATGCATGCGCTCGGCGACGATGCTTGCAACGGCTTCGTCGATGCTGTCGTAGGCGCCAGCCTTGACTTGCGCCTCGAGCCACTCCTGTTGCTCGCGAGGGAGGGTGATGGTCATGGCGCTATTCTATCTCCTTTCCTTCGCCTACCCAATCCGCTTGAGGTCCTTCTTGTACTGGCTGCCGCGCCTGACATAGTCCGCCGCGCTCACGCGCAGGCGGGTCACGTTGTCCTCGCTCACCTCGCGCACCGCCTTGGCCGGCGAGCCGAAGATCACCGAGCGATCGGGAAAGCTCTTGCCCTCGATGATGACGGCGCCGGCGCCGACCAGGCAATCCTTGCCGATCACCGAATTGTTCAGCACCACGGCCTGGATGCCGATCAAGCTGCCGTCGCCGATCGTGCAGCCATGCAGCATCACCTGGTGGCCCACCGTCACGCCCTTGCCGAGGATGAGCGGCGCGCCCAGGTCGGTGTGCAGCACGCAGTTCTCCTGGATGTTGGTGTCGTCGCCGATCACGATCGGCTCGTTGTCGCCGCGCAGCACCGCACCGGACATGACGGTCACGCGCTCGCCCAGGGTGACCGAGCCGATGATCGTCGCCTCCGCGGCGATGTAGCAGGAGGCGGGGATGACCGGGACGCGGTCGCCCAATTGATAGATGGCCATGTCGTGAAGCTCTGATCGGAAAGTGCGCCCCTCCCTTACATCACTTCTAAAGGTTCGTCTTGGCTCCGTGGAGGCAACACCGGCGCGCCGCTCTTGCGCCTCTCGAAGGACGGCGATCCGATCTGGCGGGGGCGCTGCGGGCGTCGCAAGGCATCCCGGAGCGGGGCGGACCGCGGGTTTGACCTCGCAGGCAAGCGCGTGGGCGCTTGCGTCAGCAACGGCTTCCTTGGTGCCTCGAAT